>Ga0180215_1002416_pt1 | contig 18853 bp, 18 predicted proteins | sample eDN3rd37CBELigBY_FD_128871 | JGI IMG/M metagenome (GOLD analysis project Ga0180215, IMG submission 128871) | Enriched backyard soil microbial communities from Emeryville, California, USA - eDNA 3rd pass 37_C BE-Lig BY (version 2) (version 2) | ecosystem: Environmental > Terrestrial > Soil >... | reverse complement strand
TCCTGTCATCCGGGGATATTTTGGATTTTGATTTGTTTAGCAATCTTGTCCAGACAGAACAACCTCAAATGTGGTTTGTGTACCTCGGACCAAGGTTTTGCCTCCTGCTTCCTTCAGATTCCGTGTCACCACGGACACCCTTGCAATTGGCTAGTGGTTCGCATATCCCAACGCCCACAGTGAACTTTCATCACCTAGTTGACGGACATGCCCGGCACACTAAAAAAATGGTTATCCCTATCGAGATAGCCATTTCAAATAAGTTTATTAGTTTATGAAGTCATTCTTACAGCTTGGAAAAATATAAATACCTTGAATCAAATTGTAGTTATAATATTTTTGAGTAAATTTTGCTTGGTATAAGTATTCCAGTAAACATATTTCATCTTCATCTGCATCACATAATACTCCCGAGACGCTTAGTCCATTTTTAAACGCAACGCCAATCGGCTGACCAATTAGTAGTTTGATTTTATCAAGCATCGACTAGCTCCCTCCTTCCTCTATTTTATGAGAAGGGAAAATAGCCTATTGTGCGAATGACTTATATGAGTACTCATTTTTAAACATTGGAATTTAGTTATTAATAAAGTCTACAAGTTTATATTTTTAATAATCAGTCAACAAGAGCAATAACTCGTACACCTAGCGCTTGTTAACGGTGGCCAAAATTATTTTTTCAACCTTCAGATTGCTATGTAATATGCATCCAAATTCATAAAAAGATCTCGTTTATATCTAATAAACGAGATGGATTGATTAACTTTTTTTAGTACCTCTCAGCAGTTTCTCAAATCGTTGCATCATTGGGTCTATTTTAGGAGTGAACTTGTAAGGACTTTTCTCCATTGCAAATTCTTCTGCGGTAGACATAGGCGTTTGAGAATCGAAAGTTAACTTTTCATTAGCTGTTCCTGGCGGATTATTTAATGTTTCCTCACCATCGAAATGTGGTGTCGCTTCAACATGTTGATTTTCTGAATTTCTTGGCATGGTATTAACTCATCTCCTTCTTTGTTTAATATGATACAAGACCCTATTTTTATACAAATCCCTTTTATTATGTAACAAAACCTACCGTATGAATTTTTTTTACAAATAATATTTCCTACACTTTGGGATAAGCTAAAAAATAGAAAATTTTAAAAAATACTTTGACATAGTCTTGAAAATAAGGTAAATTACCAAAGGGCGAACAATTAAGCCTCATTTTAAAATAATATTCGTGATTTAGGGGTGTTTTGTTAGTGGATAACGTTTTTGATTATGAAGATATTCAATTAATTCCAAATAAATGTATCGTAAATAGCCGTTCAGAATGTGATACAACAATCATGTTTGGTGGCCATAAATTTAAATTACCAGTTGTACCTGCCAATATGCAGACAATTATTGATGAATCCATTGCAATTAGATTGGCTGAAAACGGTTATTTCTATATCATGCACCGATTCAATCCAGAAACACGTGCAGAATTTATTAAAAATATGCATTCTCGCAATTTAATTGCTTCTATTTCTGTTGGTGTTAAAGAAGAAGAATATACTTTCATAGAACAATTAGCTGTAGAAGAATTAATTCCAGAATTTATTACCATTGATATCGCACATGGTCATTCAAATGCAGTAATCAATATGATTAAACATATTAAATATCATTTACCTCAAAGTTTCGTAATTGCTGGAAATGTTGGAACACCTGAAGCAGTTCGTGAACTTGAAAATGCAGGGGCTGATGCAACTAAAGTTGGAATTGGACCTGGTAAAGTATGTATTACGAAGATTAAAACAGGTTTTGGAACTGGTGGTTGGCAGTTAGCAGCACTTCGCTGGTGTGCAAAAGCTGCAACAAAACCTATCATTGCTGATGGGGGTATTCGTACAAATGGAGATATTGCAAAGTCTGTACGCTTTGGTGCTTCAATGGTAATGATTGGGTCACTATTTGCAGGTCATGAAGAATCTCCTGGTCAAACTGTTGTAAAAGATGGAAAAATGTTTAAAGAATACTTCGGTTCTGCTTCGGAGTTCCAAAAAGGTGAAAAGAAAAACGTTGAAGGTAAAAAAATGTATGTGGAGCATAAAGGTTCATTAATGGATACTTTAGTAGAAATGGAACAGGATTTACAATCATCTATTTCTTATTCTGGCGGAAACAAGTTAGATGCAATACGTACTGTCGATTATGTAGTAGTGAAAAATTCTATCTTCAATGGGGATAAAGTCTATTAAGTAACAAAAATCAAAACGAATGGAATTTCATTTCGAATGAAATTCTATTCGTTTTTTGGTTGCAAAAATACTTACTCACGGTTACTATTCACCTACACCCTTCTGAATCGTTTTAAGAAGGATTGAACACGCTCGTTTTCTGAATGCTCTAAAACTTCACTTGCTGTTCCTTGCTCCGCGATTACACCTTGGTCTAAGAAGAGTACCTTATCAGCAACATCAAGTGCAAAGTCCATTTCGTGAGTAACTAGTACCATTGCCATCTCATCATTAATAGCGATATCACGAATAACCTCAAGAACCTCACCTACTAATTCTGGATCGAGCGCTGAAGTTACCTCATCAAATAGCATGATTTTTGGTCTCATTACTAAAGCACGAGCCATTGCTACGCGCTGCTTTTGGCCACCAGAAAGTTGCGATGGATAGAAGTCTAATTTATTTCCTAGTCCTACTCGGTCAAGCATTTTAATAGAGCGTTCACGAACTTCTTCTTTATTTTCTTTTTTTACGTGTACTGGAGCTGACATACAATTCTCTAATATCGTCATATGGGGGAACAAATTGAAATGTTGAAATACCATCCCAATATCTCCACGTACTTCTCTTAAATGTTTCTCATTTGCACGAACTTGGGTTCCACCTTTGTCCATCTTCCATAAATTTTTCCCATTAACCAATATGTCACCTGATGTAGGTTCCTCTAAAGTCATTAACAACCGAATAATCGTTGTTTTTCCTGAACCACTCGGACCAATTACGGCAACTTTTTCACCTGGATGGATATCTAGATTGATGCCCTTTAATATCTGTACATCTCCAAAGGATTTTGTGACATCACGATATTGAACGATTGGTTCTGTATTTAAAAGTATTTTTTTATCGTTATTTTTCACTAAAGTTTCAGACAATATGATCACTCCCCTTAAGATTCAAGCTTTGCGTTGACTTCTTGTTGGATTTTTTTAATATCGCATTCTTATCGAAACGTGTATTCAATTTCACTTCTAATTTTTTTATTAATATTGATGATGGATAACTTAATAATAGGAAAATTATACCTACAATTGTTAATGGCTCTAAATAAGCAAAGTGTAAAGCACCATAGGAATTTGCCATGTATAGAATTCCTCCTACACCAATTGTCGATGCTAACGGCACTTCTTTGAACATAATAATGAAATAGTTTCCTAGCATTGGAATTGTTGGTGGTATGGCTTGAGGTAAAATAATATTTTTCCACTTATCAATCGTTGAGAAGTTCAGTGCAGTTGACGCTTCCCATTGCCCTTTGTCAACACTATCAATTCCTGATCTATAAATTTCACCGATATACGTACTATAATGAATACCGATGCCAAGTACGGCACATGTAAAAGGTTCTAACGTAACACCAATACCTGGTACCATTGGCCATGCATAATAAATGAAAAATAGTTGTACAAGTGGCGGCGTAGATCGAATAAATTCCATTATCCATGTAACCAGCCAAACGATGGACTTACTTGGAAAGCGCCTTAAAAAGATCCATACAAATCCGAAAAGTAATGCAAATCCGAAGCAAGCAAATGTTAAGCCGACAGTTAAACCTAATCCTTTAAGGATAAATGGTAAGGCTTCAAAAAATGTTTCCCATCTGAAGTTTGAACTCATTGACTAGCCACCCCTTTCTTAGATAATATTTCTCCTTTTCTTGTCAACCATATGAATGGTAGTGCCAGGATGAAGTACAATAATAAAATGACTACATAAACTAACGGTGCTTGGGATAGATTCGTACTTCTCATGATATCCCCGTAATATAAAATATCGCGCATACCAATTAACGAAACCAGTGAAGTAGCTTTCATTATTTGAATGGTATAGTTTCCAACCTCGGGTAACATCATTTTTATCGCTTGAGGTAAAATAATGAGTCGCATTCTTTGGTAATTTGACATATTTAATGCAATAGCTGCTTCAGTTTGCCCTTTATCTACAGCTAAAATGGATCCACGAACAACTTCTGCTAAATAAGCTCCATAGTTTAGTCCAATGGCTATGACACCTGTCCACCAGTTTGATCCTAATTGGATTCCAAAAAGCATTGGAATAGCGTAATATAACCAAAAGAGCTGTACGATAAGTGATGTACCACGGAATACTTCTATATAAATACCTGCCACTTTATTGATTAGAAAATTGTTCGATGTTCTGGAAAGTCCTGCAATAAAAGCTACTATGTAGGCAATAATTGCTGAAGCTAGTAATACCGATAGTGTGATTCCTAGGCCTCTTAGTAATTGTGGAAGTATTTCAATAATGGCGCTAATATTGATCATTCCTTTCTTTTTCGAATATTTTGATATCTTAAACTCTTATGAAAAAATAGGGACATCTTCTCCTTTTGAGTTTGTCCCTATAATGAATTTATTGCTAAGACCTCTCCAATCTGTTTAACTTTTTCCACCACAGATTTGTTCAGTAGTAATTGATCCTACTTCTACCATATTACTAATTTCACTAAATCCACTTTCTTCTAGGATTTTAGCGATTGTTCCATTTTCTTTTAATTCTGCCAGTTTTTCATTATAAGCATCACGTAATTCTTTATTTTCTAAGTTAAATGCAGCAGCTCCATAACTTGGAACTCCATCTACGTCTGGTTGTTCAAAAGTTTCAACAAATTCTAATTTATCAGTGTTAGCAGATTCTAATGCCATTTTTACAGTCATTTCTGTACCCGTTGTTGCATCTGCACGTCCTGCTTGAACTGCTGAAAATGTTGCAGGAATATCTGGAGCTGTAACAATTTGATCAGGACTTACTCCTTCTTTTTGTAGGAACTCAATTTCAGTTGTTCCTTCCATTACAACAACCTTTAAATCTGGATTTGCAGCAATATCTTTATAGCTTTGTAGTTTTTTCGGGTTACCTGCAGCAACGATTAACCCTTCACCATATTTCATTTCTGGTTCACTAAATAATACTCGTTCACAACGATCCGCTTTGATGGCCATCCCAGCTGTAATGACATCGAATTGTCCAGCTTGAACCCCTGGAATTAATTGGCTAAAGTCTGATAACTGTGCATCGACATTTTCAATTCCAAGTTCTTTAAAGACCGCCTTTGCAATTTCAACATTGGCACCTTTTAGAGTTCCATTTTCTTCATAGGCATAAGGTACCTCATTTGCAAAACCAATCTTCACTTTACCTGCTTCTTGTAATTGTTCTAATTTATTACCACTGTCACTACCAGAGGATTTCTCTCCAGCTGCATTACCTTCACTACCACAAGCTGCCAATACAATCATGACAGCTGCTGCTATAAATGTTAGTACGATTTTTTTCATAAAAACCCTCCCTATTTTCATTCTTGTAAAATTGCAATCTATTTTTGTTAGTTAGTATGGTTAAGCTTAAAACATACAACTTTTAGTTCAGTCATTTCTTGAATTGAAAATGCTACCCCTTCTCTACCGATACCGGATTGCTTCATACCGCCAAAGGGCATAGAATCGATTCGAAAATCACTGCTATCATTTACCATGACTCCACCAAATTCTAGATCACGAATCGCTTTAAACGCATTATCTAAATTTTGTGTAAAGATGCCTGCCTGAAGTCCATATGAAACATTATTAGATTTTTGAATGGCTTCATTTAAATCTTTAACACGATCAACTATTACTACCGGTCCAAATATCTCCACTTGTGCAATTTTACTATCCGCTTCAACATTTGTTAGGACAGTTGGTGTGTAATAAGCTCCATTTCTTTGTCCACCGCAAAGTAGTATGGCACCATTTTGAATTGCCTCTTCTACTAAGTTCTCGATTCGAATGGCTTCTTTTTCTGTAATAAGCGGACCCATATCAGTCAGTTCGGATAATTTATCACCTGTTAGAAGTTGACTCGTACGGTCTACTAATAATTCTTCAAAAATGGAATAAATCTCTTCTTCGATATAAACACGCTGTACACCTAAGCAATTTTGACCAACAGCCCAAAATGCTCCTGATACGATGGATTCTATCGCTTCACGTATGTCTGCGTCTCGCAAAACGATAGCAGGTGAATTTGAACCAAGCTCCATACCTAATTTTTTAATACCTGCTTTGGAAGCGATGGATTGTCCAGCCTCATATCCACCAGTAAAGGAAATCATACGAACTGCCGGATGAGTTACTAGGACATCTCCAATTTCTTTGGAATGACCAGTAATAACTGACAGAACCTTTTTCGGCAATCCAGCTTGTTCAAATGCTTCTGCAAGCAATAATGCACTTAGTGGCGTAACAGTAGCTGGCTTTACAATAATTGCGTTACCCGCTGCGATTGCTGGTCCTAATTTATGTGCTACTAAATTTAATGGATCATTAAAGGGAGTAATTGCAACAATTAAGCCAATAGGGAACCTTTGGAAGTAACCTACGCGATTCTGATTACCTTCCATTTGGTCAAAAGGAATTGTTTCCCCATGAATTCTTCTAGCTTCTTCTGCACTGATACGGAGTGTTTCAATACAACGTTTTACTTCTTTGCGAGCTTCCCGAATTGTTTTACTACCTTCAGTAGCAATTGTTTCGGCAAAAAGTGATTGTCTTTCCTCAATCCAATTAGCAGCATTATTTAAAATACGCATTCTTTCAAAGGTCGATAATCGGCTCGCAATCTCTGCTCCTTTTACACCTTCTTGGATTGCAAGAAGAGCATCTTCTTTTGTTGCTGCAGGTACTTGTGCAATGATTTCTCCATCTTGTGGATTTTCAACATCAATCATTTCACTACCTGTTACCCAATCACCGGCTAACAACATTCTCCTCTGTAATAACGTCTTTTCCATAAACACCCTCCTCAACAGATTGTCGTGTACGATGGATATTGATTAAGTCAATCAAAATCGAAAACCCTGTCTCAACCTTACCAGCGCCTGCTCCAATAAGAGTAATTGGGCCTGCAAGATCGCAAGAATAAGTAATGGCATTTGTAGCACCTGAGATATTAGCTAATGGATGATCTAAAGAAATCATTTCTGGTTTTACAGAGGCAATAATTTTATCTTCTACTTTTTTCAGTTTCGCAAGAAGCTTCCACGTTTTTCCTTCCGCCTTAGCCTGTTCAATCTGCTCTTTTGTAATGTGAGAGATACCTTGACGTTCAACATCAGTAATTCGCAGTGGTTGATTTAGAACAACATTTGATAAGATAACTATTTTATAGAGAGCATCAAAACCTTCTACATCACTTGTAGGATCTGCTTCTGCAAATCCTAGTTTTTGTGCTTCCTTCAAGGCTTCTTCATAAGAAGAACCCTCTTCCATACGAGTTAGTATATAATTTGTTGTACCATTTAAAATCCCTTGAATCTCTGTAATATCATTTCCGGCTAATGAGGTAATTGGCATTCTTAATGCTGGCGTACCACTCATTACAGAGCCTTCATAGCCCCATATCACCTGATTTTTTTCTGCTAAAGTTTGCAATTCAGAATATGCTAAAGCAACTGGTCCTTTATTGCTCATAATGACATTCTTTCCATGTTCAAAAGCGCATTTACAATGGTCAATTGCTGGCTGACCCGTTTTCACATCGGTAAATGTTACTTCAACAATTGTGTCAGCGTTCGAATTTGCGATTGTTTCAAAACTATTCAATCCGCGCACTAATCCAAGTTGATCTGGATAAGCTTCCAGATTTCCTGTTTCCTTTACTGTTGACAATAATGCATCGATTGAAAGTCCGTCTGGATGATAGAGCGACCCCTTCATCATGTCACTAACTGCAACGATTGTTGCGTCAAGCCCAAACTGTTCTTGAAGTTGCTCCTTTTTACTTTGAAGTATCTCAGCAAATCCTTGCCCAACTACACCAAAACCTAATAATGCAATACGATGTTTCACTCTTTATCTTCCTCCTTCCAATTGCACAGCTTCATTTTCATTATTCAGAAAACTTTGCGGGAGTTGTGCAATCCCAAGCAAATAATTTAATAGTGTTTGAGTTAAAATTGCCACTCCTATCGGTAGGCATCTTTCATCAATATCAAAAATCGGAGTATGAAGATCTCGCTTCACTCCATCCGGAATTGAACATCCTAAGAAAACCATGGATCCAGGGACTGTTTTCGTCATATGAGAGAAATCCTCTCCTCCTAGTCCGAACGGAATATCTAGTATATTCATTGTTGGATAAAGATTCGAAACAACATCCTTTAACGCGCTATTCACTAATGGATCATTATATAAAGCTGGTTCCCCATGGGTAACTTCTAATTCATATGAACCCCCGAACGCTTCAACAATTGAGAATGCTTTTTCTAAACGTTGCTCCAATTCAATGCGTACTTCAGGTGTATAGCTTCGAAGAGTTCCTTGTAAAAATACTTCATTTGGAATAATGTTACTTGCAGACCCTGCTTTAATCTCACCAATACTAATAACTGCTGCATCTAATGGAGAAATACTTCTTGAAACAATCCCGTGAAGAGATTGCATTACTGGACCCAACATCCATATTGGATCTGTTCCAAGATGAGGATAGGCACCATGGCCACCAGTTCCTAAAATTTTCGCCTTAAATACGTCAACATTCGCCATACTATAGCCATCATGAATACGAATCGTTCCAACTTCGTGTTCTGGATCCATATGTAGTGCAATTATGCTATCTACATCTTTTAGTGCACCTGCCTCTATTAAATAGGGAGAGCCTGTTTTACCAAATGCATCTGTATTTTCTTCAGCAGGTTGAAAAATAAATTTTACAGTTCCTTCAATATCTGTAGTTTTCCAAATATCACCTAATATTGATGCAACTGATAGTGCAATTGCAGTGTGGGCGTCATGCCCACATGCATGCATGACGCCTTGGTTATTAGAAGGAAATGAATGATTCGTCGTTTCAAAAATGGGAAGAGCATCCATATCAGCTCGAATGGCTACTGTTGGTCCTTTTCCTCTTGATAAAGTACCTACTACATCGGTCTCTATCCCTACCCCCTTTTCCACTTGCATCCCTTCAATATTAGAAAGATGCTCGTAAACTAAATTTGAAGTTTCATATTCTTCAAAACTTAATTCGGGATTCTGATGAATCTGTCTACGTAAACGAACGATTTCATCTGTTAATTTATGAACATATTCAAGAGTATTCATTTCCATTTTCTTCACCTTCTTAACTTAAACTGTTACTGTATTTTCTTTTAACAATGCAAAAGCTTGTTCTAAATCCTGGATTAAATCTTCTGTATCTTCAATACCAGCAGAAATTCGAACTAATCCTTCTGCAATGCCCACTGCTGCTCTTTCTTCTGGTGTACATTCAACATGGCTAGTTGTTCTAGCAGGACCGTAAGTTGTTTCAACAGCACCTAAATTCGCAGCACGGTTTGCATATTTTAAAGCTGGTAATAAAATTCTTACTGCATCCATACCGCCTTTTAATGAGAAGCTTAGCATTCCGCCAAAACCTTTCATTTGTTTTTTAGCGATATCATGGTTTTTATGTGTTTCAAGACCTGGATAGAAAACATCTTCTACAAGTTCTTGTTGTTGTAGATATTGTGCAATTGCTAGAGCATTTTTCTCTTGTTGTCTAACACGTAATTTTAATGTTTTCATTCCTCGTAATAATAGATAGGCTGCCCATGGATCTAGAGTTGCTCCATTAATTTCACGATAATGATAAATTGGTTCAATTAATTCTTTCGAACCGCAAACAACGCCACCTAAAGCATCTGCGTGTCCTCCTAGGAATTTCGTAGCACTGTGTAGTACTAAGTCTGCTCCAAGTGCAAGTGGGTTTTGATTAATAGGCGTAGCAAACGTATTGTCGACAACAACAATTGCACCTGCTTCTTTCCCTTTTTTCGCCATTCTTTCAATATCAGTAATTTTCACAGTAGGATTCGTTGGAGTTTCTAAGTAAAGAATTGTACAGCCCTTTTCAAGTTCTTTTTCAATTGCTTCGTGATCACCAGTTTCACATAAAGCAACTTCAATGTTTAATTTTGGTAAGAACTCAGTAAAGATTTTATTTGTACCTCCATAAGTATCTTTAATAGAAACAATACGGTCACCAGGTTTTAAGAATGTATAAAGTGTGTTACTAATTGCCGCCATTCCAGTTGAGAAACTTGTTGCAGCTTCTGCACCTTCTAGGATTTTCACTTTATCTTCAAATGCTTGAACTGTTGGGTTTGTATTACGACCATAAATATGACCTGGTTTTTTACCAACCGCTACATCTAACCATTCATCCATGTCATCATAGTTATAAGCAACACTTACTACTACAGGTACTTGTGTTGCACCATGTACTAATACTTCTTTTTCTCCTGCCCAAACCGCTTTAGTACCTACATTAATATTTTCTGTCATTTGAATCCCTCCAATTTATAGTTGAAACTCTTTATTTCTTGTCATTAATTGTTCATATGCAAAGCGTGCAATGACGGTATCTTGAACACCCGTACCCGTAAGATCACAAACTGTAATCTGCTGGTCATTTTCACGACCATTTTTTAAACCTGCTGTAATCTCTCCAATTTCTAAAATAGCTGAATCATCATGAAGTATATTTTGCTCTTTCGCATGATGAAGCTCACCTAATCGGAATACTTGAGATTTCACATCACAGACAATTAAGTCAGCTTGACCGAAAATTTTCGCATCTAGCTCTTGTTTATGTTCTGCATCAGAACCCATAGCTGTAATATGAAGTCCTGGATGAAGCCATTCTGCTTTGATAATCGGTGATGTAGCAGGTGTTGTTGTAACTACAACTTCACTTTCCTTCACTACTTGTTCAGGGCTTTTTGCTATAATCACCTTTTTGCCTAAATTGGCTTCCATTTCAGCCGCGTATTTGTGTGCTGCTTCTTCATTTCGTCCATAAACTTGGATCGTATCAAATTTACGTACCTTTGAAAGAGCTTCAATTTGATAGCGGGCTTGAATTCCTGTGCCAATTACCCCTACATTTTGGATATTTTGTTTTGCTAAATATTTAGCAGCAACAGCACCAGCAGCAGCCGTTCTTACATCCGTTAAATAACCATTATCAAGTAAGATTGATTCCGTTAGTCCTGTCGTTGTATTAAACAAAATCATCATGCCACTTAAACTTGGCAGTCCCAAAATAGGATTATTGAAAAAGCCAGATGAAATCTTAATAGCAAATGTGTCTAATCCCTTGATATAAGCAGTTTTCACATCGATTTCACCATTATTTTCAGGAATATCGATTCTCATAATGGGGGGTAATGTGACATTTCCACTAGCTAATGCTGTAAAACCATCTTCTACAATTTGTATAGCTTTTTCATTGACCGCAACAAATTTCCGAATTTCTTCTTCTTGAAATAGATTCATAGATTTCTCCCTTAAAATACTTTAGTTGAATTTTTTACAAATAGTTGTCTTGGGAAGTTTGCAAATACTTCGATACCATTCTCAGTTACTCGGAATGATTCGCTTAACTCTACTCCATATTCGTCTAACCAAATTCCAGGGATACAGTGGAAAGTCATATTTGGTTGTAAAATTGTTTTATCTCCTGGACGTAAACTTGCTGTATGCTCGCCCCAATCAGGTGGGTAATTTAACCCCATTGAGTAGCCAATGCGAGATTCTTTTTCAAATCCACTTTTCGCAATTGTTTTTCGCCAAACTTCCTCAACTTCTTCACACGTCACACCTGGCTTAATGAAATCTAAAGTAGTATTAAGGCCTTCTGTCACAACATCAGCTAAATATTTTATTTTTGGATCAGGTTCACCGATAAATACTGTTCTTGATAGTGGTGAATGATAGCGATTGATACAGCCTGCTAATTCTAAAATTACTGGAATACCAGATTTATATTTTTCATCTGACCATGTCAAATGAGGGGTAGATGTTTTTTCACCAGATGGTAAAAGTGGCATGATGGCTGGATAATCACCACCGAATTCTACTGTCCCACTAATTTGAGCATGCATAATTTTTGCTACAACATCGCATTCGCGTACACCTTCTTCAATTGCATCAATACCGATTTGCATCGCATTTTCTACAATTCTTGCTGCTCTTCTCATAAACTCAATTTCATTATCAGATTTAATAATTCGTACAAAATTAACAAGTGATGTTGCATCAACAAAAGTTGCTTGAGGTAGTCCTAGTTGAAGTTGAGTAAAGCATTTTGCAGTAAAGTAATAGGTATCCATTTCAACCCCAATTGTGCAATTTGTTTTCCCAATTTCTTTTAAGATATTACAAACAAAATCCATTGGGTGTCTTTCAGTTGATTGAACATAATAATCTGGATAACCAATAATATTATTCTCGTTTAAATAAGTGGTCACCTTGGCACCATTTGCATCTTGATTTCTTCCAATCCAGAAAGGTTCTTCTTCATCTAGAAGAACAATTAAACATTGATGCACATAAAACGACCATCCATCATATCCCGTTAAATAATTCAAATTTGCAGGATCTGTTACTACTAGTACATCTATTCCTTTTGAAGCCATTTTTTCTTTTGTTTTCTGTATTCTTGTTTTGTATTCTGTTATCTCAAAAACCGGCATATGAATCCTCCTTTTACTCATTACTCACATTTTTTGTAATGATTTGTTACATAGAATTATAGATTTTTTTGAGTACGTAAAACAATCTGTCAAAATGTATGAAATAATTAGACATTTTTAACATTTTTCTAAAATAGTGTAAAAATCATCTAAATTTTCTCATTACTTTATGTTAAAATAATTCACATACTAGTTTGGGAGGAGAATATTTTTATATGATAGAAGTTACAAATAAGCATTTAACTGTCAGTGGATCTATTACTTTACAAGATGTTTGGAGAGCAAAAAATACTATTTCTTCTATACTCCAAAAAACACCGTTAGTATTTTCTTCTACCCTTTCGAAAATTAGTGGCGCTCAAATTTACTTAAAATTTGAACATCTGCATGAAAGTGGTGCTTTTAAAATGCGAGGTGCTGTTAATGCAATCCATGCATTAACAGATGAGCAGAAAATAAAAGGAGTCGTAACCTTCTCGACTGGTAACCATGGCTATTCAGTTGCATTAGCCGCAAAAAAATTAGGAATACGAGCTGTAATTTGCGTATCAAAACATGTCCCAAAAGCAAAAATAGAGAAAATCCAAAACTTAGGTGCTGAATTAGAGATTTACGGTGAGAGTCAGGACGAAGCAGAACAACGCTGTTACCAATTAGTAAAGGAACAAGGACTTACTGTAATACCCCCTTTTGACTATCCAGAAGTTATTGCTGGACAAGGGACGATTTCTTTAGAAATTTTAGAAGATTTACCTTCTGTAAATAGAGTTATTGGAGGATTATCAGGGGGCGGCTTACTTTCCGGAGTAGGACTTGTTATGAAAACAACCAACCCTAATATCCAAGTAACAGGCGTTTCAATGGAAAAAGGTGCGGCTATGTATGAAAGTTTAAAGGCTGGTCAGCCAGTTGCTGTAGCTGAATCTCCAACATTAGCCGATAGTTTATTAGGAGGTATTGGTGAAGCCAATCAATATACTTTTAACATGGTAAAAGACTTTGTAGATCAGTCCTTTTTGATACCTGAGGAAAGCATAAAAAAAGGAATGGCTTATTTATATAAAGAACATCACATTGTGGTAGAAGGTGCTGCAGCAATAGGAATTGGTGCAATAATTGATAAGATTATTCATTTAGAGCCAGGTTCTAACAATGTTGTTATAATAACTGGATGTAATGTAGATATAGATGTTCATGCAAAAGCAATTCAACAATATATATAAACGCTAATTATACAAATTGGGGGAATTCACTTGAATTTTACTTTAAGAGACGTATTAAATATCCCTTTATTTTCTAGAGCTAAACTGTTATCAGGTAAAGAAATAGTGTCAACACAAGTAGTTAATTCAGTTTCTGTAATGGAGTTACCCGTTGAAGATTTTGTAAGTAACCATGAATTAGTCCTCACAACCGCGATTGGATGCGGTAATAACACTGAGTTGTTTCTATCATTTGTTAAAGATGTCTATACATCCGGCGCAAGCGCACTGGCAATAGCAGTTGGTAGACATGTCCAATCGATTCCGCAGGAAGTTTTAGAATATTCTAAAGAAAAAAACTTTCCTATCATCGAATTACCATGGGAAGTTCGCTTTTCAGATATTATTAAAACTATTTTAGAACAAATCAATAAATGGGAACAAAACACAACTATTAAAGCGGATACTATCCAGAGAGAATTACTAAAACTGTATCTAGAAAATCAGACAATAGACGATGTATTACGTTACCTTTCAAGTGACTTCCAAATGGATGTAACTTTAACATATGAAGATGTATATGAAATACAGGAAACACAAAAAAGTTCAAAAAATATACACTTTAATAGAGACGAACCATCACTCGTTAATTTTAAAAACGGAAGGTTTATGCAAGTTATTCCAATTCCTGTATTAAAACAGAAATATTGCTTTATTCTTTTCAAATCAAAGAAGTGTAATGCTTCTCCTCTTCCTTGGTTAGTATTAAATCAAGTTGTGACGATACTTACACTGTGGATTCAAAAAGAAAGAACGTTTATCCAGAATAAAGAAAAAGAAATCAATGATTTTATAAAGAGATTATTAAATGGTAGCTGGACAGATAAAGAAGATTTTGTAAAACAAGGTAAAAGTCTTGGTTTAGATCTTCTCCTGCCTTATGTTTGTATAGTGGGTGTTCCAGAAAAATTAGAGGAATTTTACCATATTTATAAAAAAGAAAAAGTTAATGAAGCTGAAAAAGATTTTATGCAAACTTTTTCTAACATCATTGAAACAGCGGCTACTAAATTAAATAAACAAGTAATTTACACTTTTCAAAAAGAATTAGTTATTGTATTTCTTGAATGTGACATAGAAGATGCAAACCAAAACGTAAATTGTTTATTAGACCTACTTGATAAACATTTCCATAAAAACGAGCTACCTACTATGTCTTGGGGTATTGGTGAAAATCATGCAGGTAATTTCACTTTCCATCTAAGTTATCAGAATGCGAGAACTGCTTTGGAGATTGGTAGAAGTCAGAAAGGGGCAGGCTCACGAAGTACCTTTGCAAGCACTGGAATTTATCAGCTGTTAATTTCCCTATCCAATAATTCGTTTTCAACTGAATTAATGCACGATACTATGGGTGTCATTGCTGCTTATGATAAAAATAACGGTCTCGATTTATTACACACACTCTCTTCATACCTCATTCATCAGGGGAATGTTAGTCAAACTGCAAGAGTTCTCAACTTACATCGTCAATCACTTTTGTATCGTTTGCGTAAAATTGAATCCCTAACGAATCGTTCGTTAAATGATCCTGATGATATATTTTTATTACAATTTTGTCTGAAACTATGGACAGTTCGTTTTGAAAATAAGGAACCCTCTTGAACTCGAGTAACATTTTTAACGAGCAGATTGTTGATTAATCTGCTCGTTTCTTCTATATACCAGATTAAGTTACTCATAAAAACTTTTTTACCCTCTAATTAAACGTTGCACTAATACCTTATATTCGCAATACCACTTTTCCCACTCTTCTTCAGATTTTACATGGTTTTCACTTTTCATAAAATCCTGGAAGCGCAATAAACACACATGCCAACCTGCTAAATCTTTAGGTGTATGATCGGTAATCTCTTTTAGAAATTCTGTTAGAAGTAATTGTGAACCTGTTGAGCTATGTGCCGAGATTTCAAATCGCACAGTATCCATACCCCAATCAAACTGAAGAACCTTTCCATCTACATAATCAGTAATCATTAATTTTTCTACTTTCCCAGAACCGTCATTATAATGAAAGTTAATATTTCCACCTTTGCATAAGTCCGTTATCTCAAGATGATCCATCCAAAATTTAAAGTTTTCATTGTTGACTAACGCATTCCATAATTTTCCAGTAGATATATCATATGTAAATTTAAATTCTGCTGTAAAACCTAACTCATTTTCATAAATTTTAGATAACATGGAAAAATTCCTCCTAAGTGGTTCAAATTAGATAGCCCTCAACTCATTTTATTGTTTCGAGATAACCAAATCAAAAGTTATGAACCAGTTAATATAAAGCACTATTCTGTTGTAATCATCTGTGACACTACTACACTTAACCTCAGTCACCTACTTCATTTACTTTAGTTTCCCATAATTCTAGTAATCTTAAGAATAAGCGGATAATATTGGGACAGTTCCCATTCCGAAAATTGTTATATTATCCCCTTCTATTTTGTCAGTTTTACTAACACTCCTCCTAACAAAATAATCACCACCTAAGTATTTATCTCACTTTCGTTAGAAAACATTACATAAATATCTGTTTTTTTATTGTATTGTTGAAAAATAGATTGTAAAATATTAGTATAGTTCGCAATTATCGGAATATTAGAAACGGAGGTGTTTTTAACTGAATCTACAAGATGGAAATTATAAGGATAAAAAAGTTATTTCAATTGGTACTGTCTGTGAATTAACAGGGCTAACAGAAAGACAAATACGTTATTACGAAACTAAAAAGCTTGTTTTTCCATTTCGTTCAAAAACAGGGATTCGTAAATACTCTTTTGAAGACATTGAAACGCTAATTAAAATCGCTAATCACATTGAGGAAGGGGTATGGACAACAGAAATAAGAAGTGAATTAAAGCGTAATGAACAATCAAAAACAAACGAAGAGGTCCCATTATCCATGATAAAAGGTCAAATCAATGCCCACTTCAAAATATAAAGAGTGAGACTAACAATTGTCAGTCTCACTCTTTTTTATGATTAATTAAATAATTTTATATGAGTAAATGGATAGATTCGTAGTTTTGACTCCCCTAAGACCGAATCAATCGGAATTAAACCAAAATGTCTACTATCTGAGCTTCTCAACCGATTATCCCCTAGCACAAATAAATAACCTTCGGGTACGGTATCATATCCTGTTAGTTCTTCTAAAGTAAAATTCTCTGTTACTCTTATTTGTAACGGACTGGTGCTATTTCTATTCACATATGGCTCATTATATTCTTTATCATTGATAATCAAGATATCCTCTCTCATCTCAACTGTATCCCCTGGAAGTCCAATTACTCGTTTGATGTAATATTCATCTTCGTAAGGTGCCTCAAAAACAACTTGATCAAATCGATTAATCTCACTTAATTTACTAACAATAATAACATCTTGATTTTCATAAGTTGGCAACATAGAAGCGCCCTTCACTACAAGTGGGGAAAAAAGAAATTCACGACATATAAATGAAATCACAATCCCAAATAAGATAGCCACTAACCAAGACATAAATTCACTTTTTGGTTTAGGTGATTGTGTCAAGCCAATCCCCCCTCTTAATATTCCAATTTCTTTTATGCATATTGAACTTTATAAAGTTCCTTTACTCTTACTAACATACGGTTTTTTAGATTACATTATGATATTATCTCATCTTTTGTTCCACTATTTCCTTTAGAGCAATCCAAGTTCGATTTTGTTCTTTTTGAACTGATATCGGGCGTTCATAGAAGTTGGATAACGTTTCTTCATTTAATAAATCTTTTGATAAACCTTGTTCAAAAGTTTCTCCATCTTTTAACAGAAGTGAATGGGTAAAACATGGAAGAACTTCTTCTACATGGTGCGTTACATAAATAAGTGTTGGACATTCATTTGATTTTGATAAATGATCAATAATACTCAGTAACTCTTCTCGAGTAATAATATCTAAACCATTGCAAGGTTCATCTAATATTAGTAATTTCGGCTTTGCCATTAATGCCCTCGCAATTAATACTCTTTGACGTTCACCCTGTGATAAAGTTCCATACTCACGATCTTGAAAGTGATCGCAGTTTAATAGTTTCATATAATGTTGGGCAAGTTCAACATCTGCCAATTCAACTTCTTCCCAAAGTCCTATTGATGCAAACTTTCCACTTAGTACAATACTTAAACCGGACTCAAAATCTTGTATTTGTTGTTGTATAGACGAACTGACTAAACCCATTTGTTTACGTAGATCAGGTATATATGTTTTTCCAAACGATTCACCAAATACTTCTACTTGTCCAGTAGTAGGATGCAAATAGCCATTAATTACATTTAACAATGTTGTTTTACCCGAACCATTTAAACCTAATATCGACCAATGCTGACCTTCTTCCACCTGCCAATTAATATTCTTTAATATGTCCTTCTTATTTTTGGTAACCGTCACATTCCGCATCTGAATCATTTATACATTCCTCCTATAAACTTGTTTTTAAATTGAGTTTCTATAGCCCTCTTATCTAAATTTTCTTACTATTAACCTCATTTTAATACTTCTGAACCTAGATTGTATAGAAGATTTACTTAAAAGGTCCCGCATATAAAATAAAATAACTTTTTAGTTTATGTAGAACAAATTCAATGACTATGTAAATAAAAAAGAGGCTGGACCATAAGTGAAAAACTCAAAGCAATTCCCAAAACGTAATATTAAAATATTGATACTTTGAAAATTGATTGGAATGGAGGGTCGACTCCTGCGGGAACAGCACGCCGCCTGAGACGTTCGTGTCAGGCCGTGCCCGCGGAAAGCGTACCCGGAATGGAAATCAATTTTCATT
>Ga0180215_1002414_pt1 | contig 18871 bp, 11 predicted proteins | sample eDN3rd37CBELigBY_FD_128871 | JGI IMG/M metagenome (GOLD analysis project Ga0180215, IMG submission 128871) | Enriched backyard soil microbial communities from Emeryville, California, USA - eDNA 3rd pass 37_C BE-Lig BY (version 2) (version 2) | ecosystem: Environmental > Terrestrial > Soil >... | reverse complement strand
GGTGACCTTCAGCTCGCCGGCACCTGCCACGGCTTCGATGTGAACGGACCTGCACTCGACGTAATCGTTGATGATGCCGCAGACCTCTTGCGCCCCGGTCCGACCCACCACGAGGTTGGCAGATCCCGAGAGCGCGGGGGTGTACCGGAAGGAGCGGTGGGAGAGCCCACCGGGGAACGCGAGGAAGCTGTCGAGGAGCTCGGGACCGATCTGCAGGGGTGGGCGGGGGGCGATCGAGCCGCTGTGGAGGTTCGAGCCGAAGCGGGCGTCCACGGTCTGGTAGCCGATGGTCGCGCTCGATCCGTTCGCCTCGTTGATGCACGAGGTGGGCGAGCAGGCGGTGTGGGCGAAGGGTGGAGCGGGTGGATCCATCGTGCCGTAGCGATAGTCGAAGGTTCCGTCGGCTCGGAGGACGACCTGAAAGTTGAGGTCGTAGCGATCGATGGAGCTGGAGGTGGCTGCGATGCTGAACCTCTTCCATTGGATGATCAGGGTCTCGGGGTCCGGGGCGTAGCGCCAGACCGAATCGCCGCCGCGCATGATGAGGTCGTCCCAGAAGACCGCCAGATGCACCCGAGCGTTCGCGCTGGAAGGCAACACCACGTTGTTCCCGCTCGAGTTGCCCCCGAGGCCAGCGAAGGAGAGGTAGCCGTCGGCGAACACCTCCACGTTGCTCTGCCGGGTCCCTAGGTACGGAAAGCTGAAGGGGAGGGCGATCGCTGCGGAGCCGTTCGTGCCCGAGAGCTGGACCTCCTCTGCCTGGGGGAAGGAGCTCACGTCGACGAAGTCGTCTTGCTCCCCGCCTCCCAGCAGCTCACTCATCGGGTTGAGCATCGTGACCTCACCCGGAACGTGCGGTGTCAGCGTCCAATCGACGACCACTCGCTCGCCGGGGAGGAACGGGCCGGACGGGCCCGTCACCGTGAGATCGAAGGCTCGCGCCGCCACCGTCTGCTCCCGGGTCACCACCCTTCCCATGGACGTGGCCTCCATGGTGTAGACGGTGGTCCCGGCGGGTGTGTGGGAGACGCTCCCGAGGAGCGGGATGGGCGGCGACGGGTGCGCGACGACCTCGACCCCGTTCGCCAGCACCCGGAGCGAGTCGATGTTCTGTGCGCTCCAGCTCAGCGTCACCGGCTGGCCAGGGGCAGGCGCCGAGGGGTTGGCCTGGAAGAGATCGATCCCCCATGGCACCTCGACGCCCACGGTGGGGGCGCAGACCGACTGCTGGGAGACGGCCTCGTATGCGCAGAGCATGTAGGTGGTGGAGTCGGTCGGATGAACGACGACGGAGCCGCTCGCGGTGCGGGGCGTGAACTTCCACCCGCGGAAGGCGAGGCCCCCTGCGACAGGCTGGTTCCCGGGGCCGGGATTGGTTCCCCCGAAGTGGATCAAGTGTCCACCCTTTCCATCCGGGCTCTGGTAACCGAGGGTCGCCGAGGAGCCATTCGAGTCCCGCTCGCAGCTCACGGGATAGCACTCGGTCGGTCCCGCGGGCTGTGCCGGCTGGTTCATCGACCCGTAGTGGAACTCGAAGGTTCCATCCCGATGGAGGACGACGAGGAAGGAGAGATCCCCCTCGTTGAAGTCGTTGGAGCCTCGCTGGAGGCTCAGCCGGCTCCACTGGATCACATAGCGATCCGAACCGACCTTCTTGGCGAGGATCCTCCCCCTCTGTCGGGTGTGGAGATCGTCCCAGAAGGGCACGATGACCTTCCCTGAGACGTTGGATGCGGTGTTCGGGATCACGTAGTTGGACGCAGTGGATCGGGCGGTCTCCCAGGTCAGGTAGCCATCGGTCGAGACCTGGATCCAGCTATGGGGCGTGCCGAAGAAGGGAAAGCTGAAGTCGTCGAAGTCGAGCCTGGCGGTGGTGTCGTCGGAGTCGGCGCCGATGAGCTGGAGGGCGTCCTCGTCGAAGGAGAGGTCGTGGGCGTAGAAATCTGCGCCGGGGATCTCCTCCATGGGAGCGGTCACGTGCAGGGTCGCCGAGGGGTCGACCTTGCTCAGGTTCCACGCCACGGTCACGGGACGACCGGGGCCTTCGGAAGGCGTCGCGGACGAGGTCATCGAGAACCGGCTCACCTCGACGACCTTCTGCATGGTGTCCCTGCGCGCGCCGGCGAGGAGCTCGACGACGAAGACGGTGTCCTTGGTGGGCGTGAGCACGGTGGAGCCCTGATCGATCTCCGCGAGGTTCGTGGTGGTGTAGACCACGGTCTCGCCGTCCAAGATGTTCAGACGCGTGCCGCCGACGCTGGACCAGGAGAGTGTGGTCGGCTCACCGGGGGCGAGCAGCTCCTTGGTGAGCGATGCCGATTCCAGGCCGAAGTCCACCTGGATCGCGAGCTCCTTGCAGACCGGCAGACCCGCCGACACGGCGCAGAAGGAGAGCGTCTCCGAGCGATCGGGATGGAAGGTGAAGCTGCCGCTACCTTCGACGATCGGATAGCGGAGGGTCCGGTTGGTGAGCCCACCCGCGACGGGGAGGTTCCCGGCTGCAGGGGTCGTCCCTCCAAAGTGGAAGTTGTAGCCGTCGGCGCCGCCGTCGAACTGGTAGCCGATCGTCGCGACCGAGCCGTTCACCTCGTTGGTGCAGTCGCTGGGAAAGCAGTTCGTGGGCCGGTAGGTCGGGTGGGGCGCCATGGTCCCGTAGCGGTACTCGAAGGTACCGTCGCGTTGGAGGACGAGCTGGAAGTTGAGATCCTGGGGGTCGGCGGTGGTCGAGCCGATGTTGAGGCTCATCTGCGACCACTGGATCAGGAAGGTGTCGTCGTTCAGCTGGATGCTGTGGATCTCGCCGCGGCTCCGGGGGTGGAGATCGTCCCAGAAGGGCGCGAAATGGACGTTGGCTCCCTGGCCGGTTCGGGTGGGCAGCGCGACGTTGGCAGCGAGGACGGAGGCGTTCGGGGTCAGGGAGACATAGCCATCGAGGAAGGCACGAAGCTGGGTGTACTCTTGGCCCATGTAGCGAAAGCGGAAGCCTCCCGGCAGCTCGATGTCCACCACGCTGGAGGTCGCCCCCGTGTCGATGTGGTGGCTCACGACACCGGGGAGACCGGAGATGTCTGCGTAGCGGCTGCCGGGCCCCGGGACCTCGGCGAGAGGAAGCCGGCCGTAGACCTTGACGGGAGCGCCTCCGTCGAGGGTGCGGCCGTCCACCGTCACGGTGATCGGCTCGCCGGGGCGGATGGAGGTCGCGGTTGCCTGAAGCCCAATGGTGAGGTCCCAGAGCTTGACCGTGAGGGCTGCCTCCTCCGTGGCGCCGACGTGGTTCGTGGCGATCAGCCTGAACTCCGTCTCCTGTTCCAGTCCGCTCGCCAGGTAGGAGCCCACACGTGCCCCGGCGGTCGAGAAAATCTCGGCTCCGTTCGCGAAGAGCGCGACGGAGTCTGCGTCGAAGGTCTCCCAGCTGAGGAGGACGTCGCCCCCTCGCTCGATCAGCTCGGAGTCTGCGGAGAAGGAAGCCACGCCGAAGGCGCCATAGACATCCACCGTGGCGATGTACTCCCCGACGGCCCCATGGGCGCCAGTCGCGCGCACCGTGTACCGATGCCTCCCTGCCTCGTCTTCTCGGAGGGAGCAGAGCCCCTCCTCGATCGAAGCCTGGGTGGAGGCGGTGCAGCGGATCGTCCCTTTCTCGTCGACGACCTCGAGGGCATCGGCATTGAACGCTCTCCAGCCCAAGAGGAACTCCTCCCCCATGAGGACAGGAGGGAGCGTCGCCGGGCTCAACTCGACGATGGGTTTGCGGGCCACCTCCAGGCTCACCCTCGAGTCGTGGGAGACGCCACCACGTGTCGCCGTCAAGGTGATGTGGAAGGTTCGCTCCACGCCATAGGGATGGAAGAGGAGGCTGCCGGTCCGCCCCAGCGTCGGGAGGGGCCTGTAGCTGAACGTCCGCTGTGCGACGGCACCGTTCATCGGGACCTGCCCGTCGAAAGCGAGCAGACCGAAGTCCGACTGATCGGGGAGCTGGAAGCCGATGGTGGCGCTGGCGCCGCTCAGGTAGGACGCCGGGATCCCGCTCTCCGAGGCCGATTGGAGCCCGTAGCGGAACTCGAAGCCGCCGCTCTCCCACAGGAGCACCTCGAAGTTGAAGCTGGCTGTCCGATGGCTCGCGTGGCCGAGATCGCGCCACTGGATCACGACCACCTTCTCGCCTGCCTCTTCCAGGAGGGCGGTGTAGACGTTCCCGCTCGGGTAGCGCACCGGGTCCCACGCCAGCGAGTCCCAGAACGGGGCGATCGAGATCGCGGCATCCTTCGGCTCGGTCGGGAAGCTCAGGTTCGCGCTGACCGAGGGGTTGCCGCTCGTGCTGAAGGAGAGGTAGCCGGGGGTGTGGACCCAGACACGTTCGAAGCGATCCTCCCCGAAGGGAAAGCGGAAACCGTCGGGGAAGGTCAGCGCGGCGCAGCCTTCGACGTCGACATTTCCGCAGAGATTGGTCATGGGGAGGGGGTCGCCGCCCATCCCCTGGAGATCGAGATAGGGAGCGTTGGTCTCTTCCAGGAGGTAGGCCTTCGTGGCGATGTCGAGGGTCACCTCGTCGGCCATGCGGACCTCCCAGCTCAACTCGACGGGCTGTCCCTGGGTGAAGGAGGTGGGGGTGGCGACGAGGCTGAGGACCTCGGTGGAGGCCACGGTGATCTGGAGAGCCTCTTCGGTCGAGCCGCCGATGGCGTTGGTCGCGACCAGCAGGAAGCTGCTGTCCTCGCGTGGGACGAAGCGATGGCTCCCTGCCTCCCGCTCCTCGCCTTCCGCGTCGAGGACCCTCCTCGGTTCGCCATCGACGATCTGGAAGAGCGCGACCGTCTCGGCGTCCGCGGTGGTCCACGAGAGCACGACCTCGTCGTGGAGCGAGTCGTCGAAGTGGATCGGCGTCGCCACCAGGTCCACGGTGGGGCGTGGGTGGACGAGGACGCTGGTCGTCGCGTGGTCGGGCGAGGAGCCGGGATGATCGGTGGTCGCCTCGAGCCGGATCTCGTACGCGCCGGGCAGCGCTGGCGAGGCGACGATGAAGCCGCTGGGGCCTTCCGATTCCGCGGGATACTCGTTGCCCTTGTCATCTCGCAGGTGGATGGTCGGCTCCCGCCCCGCGGGGTCCCCACGCACGATCCAGCTGATCTCCAGCTCGTCGCCCGCCGTCAGGGCCTTGGGGCTCGCGTCGAAATGGACGATGAGTGGCCCGTCCGATGCGAAGACCTCCACCGACTCGGTGACCGTGCCGCTGAGGTTGGAGACGGTGAGGATCAGGTCGAAGACGCCACGATCGGGCGGCTGCCAGGTGCACCTGGATGACTCGATTCTGGAGAGTTCGTTCTCCTCGCAGATGGTCTCGCCGGACGCTCCGATTGTGAGCGCGAGGGAGCTGCCTCCCAGGGTCTGCCAGCTGAAGGTCGCGCTCTCGTCCATCCAGAGGGAGCTCGTGTCCTGCTGGAAGTCGAGGATCGTCGGGGCGCCGACCTCGATGGAGAGGGACGCGCTCACCATGTCCCCCAGCTCGTTGAAGGCGCGCAGCTCGATCGCGGAGGAATGGAAGAACGTCACGTCCAGGCCGCCGGCAGCAGGGCCCTGGTCCTCGATCTGCACCCCGTCCAGCCAGAGCTCTACCCACGCGGCGCCCGTGGTGTCCCAAGACACGGCGCTGCCCTCGCCGAGCCCGACCAGGCGTCGCTCCGCCTCGAAGCGTACGATGGTCGGGAGGTGGGCGACACGGACGGTCCTGGTGAGGGAGTACACAGCAGACCCGTTCTTCGCGACCAGCTCGAAGGTCGTGTCCTCGCGCAGGGTGAGGACGTGGCTCCCCTCGGCTTCCTCGGGATTCAGCTCGATCGGGGGCTGCCCCGGGGACTGGAGGTAGAGCCCGGTCGCCCTCGCCACCCCCGACCATCGAAGCGTGGCGGAGGCCTCGCCCGTCTCGTCGGCGCCGACCACCTCCGGCGCGAGGAACTCCGCGATGCGGGGGCCTCCCGGCACATCGACCGTCACCGTGCGGCTGGAAGAGACCTTCTTCCCGGTTGCGTCCGTGGCGATCAGGGAGAAGGTCTCGGTGTCCTCGACGAGGAGGGTCATGGAGCCCTGTGGGACCGGATCGCCGTCCAGCACGAGGGGCCGATCTCCCTGCAGAACCTCGACGGAGGCGGCGCCCGAGGTGCGCCATTGGATCGTGACCTCGCCAGGCTCCGGGAGGTGGTCGGGCGAGACGTCGAAAGCGAGGATCGTCACCCCTTCCGAGGGGGAAGGCTCATCGGAGCCGCAGGCGGTCAGGAGGGCCGCGGCGCAGAAGAGGCCGCAGGCGAGCAGAGAGCGGCAGAACGGAAGGACCATGGGGCTTGCTCCTTGGGTCGAGATCGCAGGCCTGCACTCCGATCCAGGGGGACGCAGGCTGGGACCTCGATGAAGCCAGACGGAGTCGCCGACGGCACATCCAAAGTCTTCCAAGCAGGTCACAGTTCTGGTGCGTGGCGCGCCTCGGGCGAAGCGCTCCTCCCCGGCGTGCCCCGGCCGCCCGGACAGTGGTCGCGTTCTCTTCGGAGCGAAGGTGAAGGGGCCGCCGCTGGTCCAAGGCGGTCCCGCCCACCTTACGGCCGGAATCCCGGCTTCTGGAGCTGGCCCGAGATCTTCAGCGCGCGCCAGCCGTCTCCCTGGTCGGGGAGGGCGAAGTTGGCGGCGGCCTTGAGCATCTCGTTGCGATCCCACCACTCGTCGGAGGGCTTGAGTTCGAGCTTGCCCGCGAGGGTGGAGGCCTTGATCTGGGAGGCGAGGCGAACGGTCAGCTCGAGCTTGGCGGCCAGGTCGTCGCCGTTGATCTCGAAGGTGTCGGTCTTGCCCTCTCCCTCCTCGATGTCGAGGCGCCCGTCCAGGGTGCCCAGGGCCACCGCCGGCAGCTCGAAGTTCTGCACCTCGCCGCCGCGCAGGAGGAGGTTCTCGCCCTTGAGGGCGACGAAGCCCTGGGCCTTGGTGAAGTCGGCCCCCTCCGCCTGGAGGTCGATCTCCAGCGAGGAGAGGCTGCCGGCGAGGTCGAGGCCCGAGTAGTGCTGCAGCGGGCTCCGATCCAGATCCACGCCCCGGGCCTGGACCTGCAGCGCCCGATGCGCCTCGTCCTGGGTGACCTTCACCTTCATCGTCCCGCCCCAGGCGTCGACGGCGAAGGTGAGGGCCTGCTTGCCCTGGAGGGTCGGGAGCAGGGCGACGCTCGTGGTGAGCGAGTCGATCCGGATGCCGTCCGGCTCGCCGCCAGCGAGGGCGGCGAGATCGGCTCCCTCTTCCCCTTCGCCCTCCGCCTCCTCCGCCAGCCGCGCGAGCTCGGCGGCGCTCGGGGGCTGGGCGGGATCTCCCGTGACCAGGGTGACGTCGGAGAGCTTCACCCCGGAGATCCCTGCCAGGCGGATCTTGCCGATGCGAAGATCGAGGCCCATGCGGTTTCGAGCCTCGGAGACGATCCGGTCGCGGAGGGTGTCGTAGGGGAAGGTGATGTAGAGCGCCCCGTAGAAGACCAGGTTGTAGAAGAGGGCGTACCCCACCCACTTGATCCAGGCCTTGCCGCGGAGCTTGTCGAGAAGTTTCATGTCGATCCTTGCCCTCGTGGGCCTGCCTAGCTCGTGAGCTGGTAGGTGGAGACGGTGAGGTTGACGTCGAGGAGATCGGGATCGTCGTTGCGGTGACGCACGCGGAGGCGCTCCACCTTGACGAGCCGCGGATTCCGCTCGATCTCGTTGAGGAAGTTCACCAGGGACTTCAGGTCGATCTGCGCGAAGCTCACCTCAACCGTGGAGCGCTGCACCCCCTCGCCGGCGGGATCGGTGCCGCGGTCCTGCATGTCTCCGATCTGGAGGTTCTGACGCTTGGAGATGTCCTCGAGGTAGCTGAAGAGACGCACCGGGGTGCCGCGGAGCCTCGACTCGATCTTGGTCCGCTCCACCTCTGCGTCACGGTAGCCCCCTGCCAGGATGGCGACCTTCTGGAGCTGCATCTCCTTGTCGGCGATGCTGGCGGTACGGGTGGCGATGTCCTTGCGGATCGAGCCGAAGGCGAGGACCACCACGGTGATCACGAAGGCGGCGAACATCAGCAGCAACATGCGCCGCTCGCGCAGCGACAGGCCTTCCCAGCCGTGCCGGGCGCTCTCGATGGCGCCTTGAAAAGGTAGCTTCATCTCTAACCCGCGTTCCCTGCGTTCTGGCCGCAGACGAAGAGTGCATCCAAGGTGAACTCGATCTTCTCTTCCCGGTTCTTCTGGACCCGGCCCGGCTTCACATCGCCGATGCAGCTCGCCTTTCGCAGCTCGGCGACCACCTGATCCACTGCATCGAAGGAATCCACCACCCCGCGGATGCGGAGCCTGTCCAGGGCGGCGTCGATCTCGTCGACCCGCAGGTCGATGTCCCCCGGGACGTGATCGACGGCGGCGGAGAAGACCTCCATCGCCGAGGCGGTGGGGATCTGGGCCGCCTTGTTGTCGCCGCCCTGGAGCTTGGCGATTGCGATGTTGAAGTCGGTCTCGCAGCTCCCGATCGCCCGCTGGGTCATCTGGCAGAGGGCGTCGTCCAGGGCAGCCTCCTGCTCCTTGAGGGTGGAGGCGTGGGTCCAGATGCTCATCCCGATCAGGAAGACGATGGAGGCGGCCATCGCCACGAGGCGGGAGACCTTGCCCTTGAGGTAGTCGAGGTCGCCGCGGAAGGCGAGGGGGCCCTTGCGCAGGTTCAGCAGCCTGCTGCTCCTGCTGTGGCCCCGCAGGGCGAGGCCGAGGGCCTGGGCCAGCGGCGCCTGCCGATCGAGCTTCGCCGCACCTTCGCCCGGGAGCGCCTCGAGGGGCTCGACGACCACGCCGAGGTCCCGCTCCAGGCGCTGGGCCAGGCCTTCGACGTTGGCGAGGTCGCCTGCCAGGCGCAGCTTGCGCAGCGGATGCCTGTCGCGGGTCTGGGCAGAGAAGAGGCTCTGGCGCAGCTCCCGGATCATCGCGGTCAGCGCGGCCTTGTCCTCTCCGCCGCCGCGCAGCCCGCCGGTGGAGCGGACGAAGACCAGCTTGGGCGCGTGCTTGGGATCGCTGGCGCCGCGGGCGATCGAGAGGATGGTGCGCTCCTCGCCCAGATCCAGCAGCCCCTCGGTCTCGTCGGGGCTGAGGCCCTCCCTGTCGATGAGCTCCAGGAGCAGCGCCTGGTTGGCGAGGCCCGGGAGGGTGACGATGCGGGGATCGACCCCGGCAGACCGCAGCCTCTCGAGGAGGGCGCGGACCTCCTCCTCCCTGGCGACGCCGACCAGGAGCTCGCTCTTGCCGTCAGCCTGGGAGACGATCTGGTAGTCGTAGATCGCCTCGTCGAGATCGAAGGGGAGGAGGTTCTCCACCTCGAAGGCCAGGGTGGCATCGATCTTCTTGCTCTCCGTGAAGGGGAGGGTCACGAAGGCCGTGGCGGTCTGGCCACCCGGCAGGGCCACCGCGACCAGATCCGCCTTGAGGCCGCCGATCTTCTCGCCGAGGACGGCGAGGGCGGCTGCGAGCGGGTCGCGGGGAGCGGCTGCATCCTCGCCGCCTCCGATGGAGTAGGGCGCCTCCCCTTCGGCGGGGGCCGTCTCCGCGTCCTCTCCCGGGTCCGGCGCGAGGTCGCTCGCCTCGCCCTGGGCACCGAAGTCCGGCTTCAGCAGCTCGGCGAGTCCGCCCTCCGCCTCCGCCCCGGCGGCGCCCGCATCGATGCGAGGCTCGGCGGGCTCCCCGGCAGGGTGGCCGCCGCCTGCACCTTCGACCGGCGCCTGCAGGGCGGACACCTCGCTCGGCGCCGCCTCCTCGAGGGGGACCGTGGCCCCGCCGATGATCTCGTAGCCGCGCATCCCCGCGTCGAGGACCACTGCCCTGATCGTCTTGGACCCGAGCTCGAGTCCGATGATCCGCTGCGCCATGCCGCTACTCCTCCCGATAATAAAGCAGTCGACCGAGCCCCTGGTCGTAGCGAATGACGCTGACCAAGGTCTTGCTCACGGTCCCTGCCTGCCCAGTCGCCCGAATCAGGAACGTCTGGCTCTTGTCCCCGAGGTAGTCGTTCGCCGCGGGGTTGTGCTTGATCTCGGGGCGAACCACGATTCCGTTCGCCTCCAGAATGGAAACAAATTGCTGCACCGTCATTCCCATCATCGGCCCGAGCATGCGCACCATGGCGATCTGCTCCAGGATCTGCTCGATGATGATCGGGTTGTTCAGGGCAGGGGCCAAGGGGTCGGCTGCTGCGTCCCGGATCAACATGAGCTGCTGGAGGGGATCGTTGGTGTTCACGTTCAGCTTGCTGTTGATGTCCGGGTAGACGGTGAGGGAAGCGCCGAACGCCGCCATGAAGCGGTCGGTGATCCCGGCCACCTGGTAGACCTCCTCCATCGAGTCGAAGAGGGCGTTCTTGGGCTTGTACCGCGGGGTATAGCGGGTGTAGGGCCCCTCCTCATCCCCGAAGCCGGGGACGAAGAGCTCGGTGGGCGAGCCCGGATTCAAGGTCGTCTCCACCTCGTCGGTGTCGATCCAGTCTCGGATTCGGATCAGGATCTCCTCCCGGGTGTATCGCTCTCGATGAGAATTCATCTCGTCGAAGAGGAAATTCCAGCGGGGGTCGACCATCAGGTTGAGCAGCTGCGTGGCGGCGATGATCCCGCGGTTGCCCGGGTTGTCGAGCTTGTTCAGGTTGACCTTGCTCTCCTCGTCTTCGATCTCGGCCATGAAGGCGCCGTCGAAGCTGCCGAAGGAGGCGAGCCCGGCGGTGGGGATCGCCTCGCCCGGCTCCGGATGCAGGGGCGCGAGGGGCGGCTCCTCGTCCGAAGGACCGCCGGAGGTCGCCTCCACGAAGGCCGTGATGGCGCTGGAGTCGAGGGGGATCGCCTCCCAGAGGCGGATGTTTCCCATCCCGCCCAAGGCCCCCCCTGCGGCAGCCCCCGCCGCCCCCATCTGCCCGTCGATCTGGTTCTGGAACGAGAGGAGGAGGCGCGAGAGGTTGGTCGCGGACTTCGCCAGGTAGTAGGCGCGCAGCTCGTCCCTGGCGCTGACGGCCAGGCGGGTGTCCACCTGGGTGTTGTAGGCGAAGTCCACCGCCACCGCGGTGAGGACCGCGATCGAGGAGAGCACCAGGATCAGCGCCATCCCCCGCTGCCCGCCGCCTCTGGCGCCCCCGCGGGCGCGACGTCGCTGGACGGGGCGCGCGCTCATCGGGACCCCAGGGGGCGGGTGATCTGGATCATCGCCTGGCTCGTGTACTTTCGAGGCTTGCCGTCGTCACCCTTGGCGGTGATCGTGATCCGGACCCGCTCCGGCAGATGTGTCGAATACTCTCGGTCGGTCGTATCCCAATCGTTGACCCAATCCGTCTTCTTCACGTCCCAATACTGGAACTCGATCGAGTCCACGTCGGCGGCGAGGACGGTCTCATAGCCGCCGTCCTCCGGGCGATCGTCGATCACCGGGTTGGATCGGCGGATCAGGGAATCGATCCGAGGGTTGTCGGGGTCGCGATCGACGCGGTACTCCACCACAGCCTGATCGCCTTCCTTGGCGTCCTCGTAGAGCCGCTCGTGGGCCAGGGTGGTGAAGCGCAGGGAGTCGCGCTCCCCCACGAAGTGGGTGGGGCGCTCCCGGAAGCGCTTGGCGTCGAAGCGGTCGGAGATGAAGGCCATGGAGATGTCCCGGGTCAACCGGTTCATCGCCAGCCGGAGCCCGTGGTAGTGCTCCGCCTGCTTCTCCACGATCTCCTTCGCCTGGTAGGTGGGGCTGAAGGAGGCGTAGACCAGGGAGGCCATGATCGTCACGATCCCGAGGGCCAGCATCACCTCGAGGAGGGTGAAGCCGCCTCTGCTGGCTCTGCCAGCAGAAGCGTCCCCGCGAACGCGGGGACCCAGTACGGACCCGCCGTTCCGACCCGCGCTCATGGCACCTCCCTCCCCTGTGCCTCGAGGAGCTCGCGCGCCGCCCGCTCCACGTCCTCGTTCGCCTGATCGGCTGCGGGATCGTTCGAGGCACCGCCGGCCTGGCCTGCGGGTGCCAGGACCACCATGTGGGTCACCACGTCGAAGGAGTCTTCGCTGCCGCCGTCCTTCCAGATCACCTTCAGCCGCACCTCACGCACCGACTTCTTCATCAGCTCGACGAGGCTGGTGATCTGCCCCTCGATCATCGGCCCCATCATCGAGGTGATGCTCCCGAGATCCGGGGTCGGCACCGGCGCCGAGGTCCCCGCGTTCGCGGCGCTCTCCGCGTCACCGGCGAGCTGCTTCACCAGGGTCTCGACCAGCGTCTTGACGTTGGCGGCGTCGATGTCCGGCTTGACGATCTCCGCTTCCCAGCGGAAGTCGCTCCAGCCCTCCTCGGAGAAGTTCCCGCTCATCTTCTGATCGAACTCGGAGGTGAAGCCCTCCTCGATGAACTGGGACTCCAGATCCGCCATCTTGGAGCGGGCGAGCATGGTGGCCACGCTCACCCGCTTGGCGTAGCCGTGGGCGCGGATCGCGTTGCCGTTGATCCCCACGATCGCGGTGAGGCCCAGGGCCAGGATCGCCAGGGCGACCATCACCTCCAGCAAAGTGAAGCCGCTTCTGCTGGCTCTGCCAGCAGAAGCGTCCCCGCGAAAGCGAGGACCCAGCCTGGACGCTTGGAGTGAGCGCGCGATCCTCCCGCGTTCGCCGGAGCGACGACGATGGTCGGCAAGGGAGCGTCGCGAGTTCATCGCCGCAGCTCCCGCTCCGGCACGGGGACCTTCTCCCCCTTGACCTGGGTGCGACCGGTGGTCGGGTTGACGATCACCGTGAAGACGTCGTCTCCGCGGCCGACGTAGATGTAGGCCCGCTCGGTCTGCCCGTGGGGGAAGAAATAGAGATATGCCTTGCCCTTCGTGTAGACCTCCGTCTGGTGCTGGGTCCAGATCCCTTCGAAGAAGGTGTCCTCCGGCAGGGTGCGCGGCTTGGCGAGGCTCGAGCTGTAGGTGGAGAAGGCGTTGCGCGAATCGACCTGCTCGCGCGCGGCGATCTCCTCCTCGGTGCCGCCCATGTCCCGGCGGTCGCCTTCGACCCTCTCCCCCCGCACGCTCTCCTCCTGCTGGGTGATCCGCACCCGTCCCTTGCCGCACTCCGGCCACCACGACCCTTCGTCCAGATCGAAGACCAGCCTGCAGGTGCTCCCGCCGATGGCGGCCTCCCCGTACATGGCCCGGATCGACCCGGCGATCTTGCCGACCTCCTCCCTCGTCTTGACCCCCATCACGCCGGAGGCGCCGGTGACCACCGCCATCGACATGGCGACGACCACGCCGATCACCACCATCAGCTCCAGCAGGGTGAAGCCACGCGCGCTGGCCCTCCCAGCGCACGTGTCCCCGCGGAAGCGGGGACGACGACGCCCGGCATGGGTCGAAGGACGACGGGTGGTGCGGGCGTGGAGCAAGCTCAGTTCGATCCGGTGATCATCGCCTCGTTCCCCGTCCCGCCTCCTCGCGAGTAGAGGTCGAAGCTCTTGGGGTTCTTCTGCCCGGGGTAGACGTAGACGTAGTCGTTCCCCCAGGGATCCTTCTTCAGGCTGCCCTTGAGGATCCCCTCGGAGTAGAGGGCGTTCAGGCCTTCGCCGGCGCTGGGGTAGCTGCCCTTCTTGAGCATGTAGAGATCCAGGGCCTGCTCGAAGCCCTTGATGTCCAGCTTGGCGGTCTCGACCTTGGCGCTGTCCGAGACACCGCCAACGTTGATGGCGATCACCGTGGCGATCAGCCCCAGGATGAACACCACCACCATGATCTCGATCAGGGTCATGCCGCGGGCGCCGTTCTTGCTTCGGGCGGCGGCGATCTTTCGCAGGTAATTCTTCATCGTACGTCCTCCATCGGAGCGGACGACAGGGTCGTCGGCTCCTGCTTGATTCCAATCGTTTCTTCGGTCCCGCCTGCTGCGATCCCCTGCCGCAGCCAGGCGCCGGAGGCCAGGAGCATCGCCACCGTGGCGATCAGGGCGGCCCAGGCCAGCGCCCTCAAACCTCTGTCCAGGAGAGAATCCATCGGTCACTCCTTCAGCCAACCAGCGTGTTCATCTGCAGAATCGGCATCAAAATAGAGAACACGATGAAGGCGACGATTCCGCCCATCATCACGATCATCACCGGCTCCAGGAGGCTGGTGAGCGCGCCGATGCGCACGTCGACCTGGGAGTCGTAGGAGTTGGCCACGTTGAAGAGCATCTCCTCGAGCTGTCCCGAGCGCTCTCCGATCGCGATCATGTGGTAGACGATCGGCGGGAACTGGCCGCTGCGCTTCAGCGGGCCCGCGATCGACTCGCCCTCCCGGATCGAGTCCCTGGCGTCCTCGATCACCCCCGACAGCACCGTGTTGGTCACCAGCGCCTTCACGATCCCCATGGCGGTGAGCAGGGGCACGCCGCTCTTGAGCAGGGTGGAGAGGGTGCGGGTGAAGCGGGCGATCGCCAGCATCCGCAGCAGATCCCCGTAGATGGGGAGGGTCAGGACGAAGGCGTCGAACTTGGCCGTGCCCTTCTCCGTGGCCTTCCACTTGAAGAAGATCCAGAGCCCCAGGACCACCACCAAAAGGATCACGTACCAGTAGGTGGTGGCCAGGTTGGCGGAGCCGATCAGGATGCGGGTCATCAAGGGCAGGGTGGCCTGCATGTCCTCGAACATCTTCGCGATCTTCGGCACCACCACCGTGAGGAGGATGGTGACGATGGTCAGACCCACCAGCATCATGATCGCGGGGTACATCATGGTCCCCAGGATCTTGGAGCGCAGCCGCGCCTGGGCCTCGGTGAAGTCGGCGAGGCGGGTGAGGACCACGTCCAGCGCACCCGAGTGCTCCCCGGAGCGGACCATGTTCACGTAGAGGTTGTTGAACGCCTTGGGATGCTCCGCGAGCGCGTCGCCCAGGGCGGCGCCCTCGTTCACCCGCTCCTTCACCTGGGAGACGATGGTCTTCAGCCGCTCGTGCTCCACCTGATCGATCAGCGCGTTCAGCGCCTCGACCAGGGGGATCCCGGCGCCCAGCAGGGTGGCGAGCTGGCGGGTGAGGATCGCGATGTCGTCGGTCTTGATCCTGCCGGTGAAGAACTGCTTGAGCTTGATGTCCTTGGCGGTGCCGCCAGCGGAGACCTTCCCGGCCGCGGCGCGCTCCGCGGTGACCTCGGTGAGGAAGATGCCGTCCTTGCGCAGGAGGGCCCGCAGGGCCTTCGCGTTCTCCGCGTCCCGAACTCCGCTGACCGCCTTCCCGGCGTCGTTGTATCCCTTGAAGTCGTAGACCGGCACGGCTCACCTATAGAACGACGTCGTCCTGAACCACGCGCAGCACCTCGGCGGCGGAGGTGGTGCCCCTGGCCACCTTGATCGCGCCGTGATCGCGCAGCGGGACCATCCCGGCCTGGATCGCGTACTTCTTGATCGTGTTCGAATCGACGTTCTTGAGGATCATCTGGCGGATCTCGTCGTCGATCAGCATCAGCTCGTAGATCCCGGTTCGCCCCCGGTAGCCGAGGTTGTTGCACTCGCCGCAGCCCTTGGCCCGCATCAGCACGCCGGTGCCGTGCTTCGCCATCAGCTCCGGCGTGATCCCCACCTCGTCGAGCTCCTCCTCGGTGGGCTGGTAGGGCTCCTTGCAGCTCTTGCAGAGGGTGCGCACCAGGCGCTGGGCCAGCGAGCCCATCAGCGACGAGGCGATCAGGAAGGGCTCCACCCCCATGTCGGCGAGGCGGGTGATCGCGGAGGGCGCGTCGTTGGTGTGGATGGTGGAGAGCACGAGGTGACCGGTGAGCGACGCCTGGATGGCGATCTCGGCGGTCTCCAGATCTCGAATCTCACCGACCAGGATCACGTCGGGATCCTGACGGAGGAAGGAGCGCAGCGCCGACGCGAAGGTGAGGCCGATCTTCGACTGCACCGCGACCTGGTTGATCCCCTTCATCTGGTACTCGACCGGATCCTCCGCCGTGAGGATCTTCAGGTCGGGCTGGTTGATCTTGTTCAAGGCCGCGTAGAGGGTGGTGGTCTTTCCCGAGCCGGTGGGGCCGGTGACCAGCATGATCCCGTGGGAGCGGGAGATCATGTGATCGATCACCTCGAGCTGCTCCTTCTCGAAGCCGATGTCCTCCAGGTTGAGGAGCACGTTGCTCTTGTCGAGGAGCCGCATCACCGCGCTCTCGCCCCAGGCGGTGGGCACGGTGGAGAGGCGGATGTCCACCTCTTTGCCGGCGATCTTGATGCGGATGCGACCGTCCTGGGGGAGCCGGCTCTCGGCGATGTTCAGGTTCCCCATGATCTTGATGCGGGAGGTGATCGCCTTCTGGAAGCGCTTGGAGGGCTTGGTGACCTCCTTCAGCACGCCGTCCACCCGGAAGCGGACCACGAGCTCCTTCTCGAAGGGCTCGATGTGGATGTCGCTGGCCCGCTCCTTCACCGCCCGCTTCAGGAGCCAGTTCACGAAGCGGATGATCGGCGCCTCGTCGTCCCCCGAGTCGATGAGGTCGGGGGCCTCCTCCACCTCCTGGGCGAGGGTGTCGTTCTCCTCGTCGTCGAGGTTGTCGCCCAGGGCGTCCGCCTCGTGGGAGAGCTTCTCGAAGACCGAGTTGATCGCGTCGAGGATGAGCTGGGGCGGCGCCACCACCGGCGTGATCGGCGCGTGCAGCGAGAGCCGCACCTGATCGAGGACCGTGGTGTCCAGGGGATCCGCAACCGCCACCTCGATCGAGCCGTCGCGCATCCCCAGCGGGATCACCCGGAACTGCTTGGCGAAGTTGATCGGGATCCGTGAGACGAGGGCAGGGTCGAGATCCTTCTCGTCCAGCTTGTCCAGGAAGGGGAGGTCGAGCTGGAGGGAGAGGCCGTGGAGGACCTGCTCTTCGGTGAGGGCCTTCATCCCCACCAGGATCTCGCCCAGTCGCGCCTGGGAGTCTGCCTGCCTGGCGAGTGCCTCCGCGAGCTTGGCCGCGGAGAGGCCGGCGGTCTCGCGCAGGATCTCACCCAGCGGCCGCCCCCAATGGGACACAGCCTGGGTCTCCTCGCCCTGCGAGCCAGCCGATTTCATGAGCAGTCCTTCGCGCTCCATCGTCACATCCACTCCGAGGGGCTCGGGGCCCCTTACTCCTGGGCTTCGGAATCTGCGCCGCCGCGCTGGCCACCCTCGTCCGGGCCGGCCTCCGGAGCGGTCGGCTCGAACTCGGACCCGGACTCGAAGTCACCCTCGAGCTCCGGCGCCTCGCGTTCGTCGTAGAAGCCAGGGTCTTCCTGCTCAACGGGCGGCGCGCGGTGATTCCTCCCCGGGACGATGGTGGTCTCGCCAGGGGCCCCAGGCCCGCCGTTCTCGAGCTTCTGCAGCTCGCTCGACACGTCCTTGGTCAGGGAGGCGAGGGGCCCGGCCTTTCTGGCGAAGTCGATCGGGACCTCGTAGCGGCTGCTCGTGCCGTAGAAGGCAGCGAGGAACTCCTCCCGCTCCTTCATCTTGCGCTCGAAGATCCGCCGGAAGTCGGTCTGATCCCGGATGATGTAGGGGGTGAGGAAGAGGAGGAGGTTCGTCTTCGTCTTCTGGGTGGAGGTGTCCCGGAAGAGCCTGCCCACCACGGGGATGTCGCCGAGGATGGGCGTCTTCTGGACGGACTTGATCGTCCGCTCCTGGATCAGGCCGCCGAGCACCACGGTGGTCTGATCCTGGGCGATCACCACGGTCTTCGCCGTGCGCTTGGCGGTGGTGGGGCCGAGCACGGGATCGTTCTCCGCGATCTCCTCGGTCTGCTCCTCCACCTCCATGCGGATGAAGTTGCTCTCGTTGATCTGGGGCTTGATCTTGAGCTTCAGCTCCACGTTCTGGCGCTGGATGGGGGCGAAGAGGGAGCCCAGCCCCGCGGTGCCCAGGAGCCCGCCGCCGAGGTTGCCGGTGGTGCCGGTGTTGAGGAGGTTCGAGATCCCGGACGGGGCGAAGCCCGCCTGGAAGGGGACGTTCTGGCCGACGGTGATCTCCGCCTCCTCGTTGTCCGAGGTGAGGATGTGCGGGGTGGAGAGCACGTTCACGTCGGAGTTGCGGGTCATGGCGTGCATCACCACGCCGAAGGAGGGAAGGGCGATCCCCAGCTCGGAGGCCGCCGAGATCGGCGGTCCCTGCATGCCGGCGAGGAAGCCGCCCATGGAGACAAGGCTGGAGAGGTTGAGGGAGGAGGCCTGCCCCGTCTGGGAGCCCACCACGATCGGCGCCACGCCGTTGGCGGTGTCGACCCCGGCGCCGCCGTGCCAGCTGAAGCCGAGCTCGTTGGTGTCGCTGAGGTTCACCTCCATGATCACCGCCTCGACGAAGACCTGCCTGCGCGGGATGTCGAGCTTCTCGATCACCTTGGTGAGGTTCTTGTAGTCCTGGGCCGACGCCATCACGACCAGCGAGTTGGTGGCCTTGTCTGCGGAGATCCGCACCTCGCCGGAGAACTCTGCAGCGGCGGCGGCGGTGGCGGCGGGCTGGTTCGCCTGGCCACCTCTCCGCGGCGGGGTCCCTCTGCCGGTCTGGGTCTGGGTGCTGCCGGAGGTGAGGGTCTGGAGCGTGTTGGCCAGCTCCTCGGCGCTCGCGTTCTCGAGGTAGTAGACGTTGACACGTCCCGTATCCCCCGTGGGGATGTCGAGCTGGCGGATCAGGTTCTCGATCTGATCGAAGGCCTTGCGGTTGGCCACCACGATCAGCTTGTTGGTGCGCTCGTCGGGGATCACCCGGGTGATGCTCGGCGCCCCCTGCTCGTCGCCGCCGGCGCTCGCGCCTTCCGCGGTTCCCGCTGCGGCGGCTGCGGCGCTCCCGCGGGGCGAGATCGCGCGAGAGGTCCTGGACGCGCCGGGCTTGGCCTCGGTCTCGAAGATCTGCAGCAGCTTCTCGGAGATCTCGGTGGCGGTGGC
>Ga0180215_1002412_pt1 | contig 18877 bp, 14 predicted proteins | sample eDN3rd37CBELigBY_FD_128871 | JGI IMG/M metagenome (GOLD analysis project Ga0180215, IMG submission 128871) | Enriched backyard soil microbial communities from Emeryville, California, USA - eDNA 3rd pass 37_C BE-Lig BY (version 2) (version 2) | ecosystem: Environmental > Terrestrial > Soil >... | reverse complement strand
TCGACGCGGGCGCCTGCGGGCGCGGGCCGGTACAGGACACGGCCCCTACCAGACCACATCCGACGCCCCTCGTCATCCGTCCCGTGTCACGCATCACGCATCACGCATCACGCGTCCCACGTCCCGCGTCCCGCTGACCCCCGCCGGTATTCACCGCCGGCGCAGCCAGTTTGATATACCGGCGGACGCTCATGATATTCCGCGAGTCGTCGGCGAGGCCGAGTAGCGCGAGCAACTGGTGTTCGTCGGCACCGTCGCGGGCGCGTTCGACAGCCCAGGTGTCACGTAGCGTCTGTGGCGAGACGTCGCGGTTGAGTCCGGCCGCCTTCGCGACTCGCTCGACCAGTTTGTTGACCGATTGCGGCAGCATCTCGAACAGCATGTCGATCGGGACGTACTCGGAAACGAACGCCTCGTAGAGCGCGGCGAACTCTGGGTCCGCCTGCAGTTTGCGCTCCTTCCCACGCCAGCGGGGATTCTCGTAGTAGATGTAGACGATTGGCGCGTCGGGGTCGGTGAAGTCGATGTGGTCGCGCCGTAGTGCCAGCAACTCACCGCGAGAGATACCCAGCCGGAGCATCAGCCAGACCATGACACCGGTACGTGTCGAGTCGCGGGATGCCGCATCGAGGATCGCGCGTTGTTCGGCCTCGAAGAGCGGGCGCGGTGTCTTGAGCGGGATGTGGTCCGGGTAGAACGACTCGGTCGGGTCGCTGTCGAGCATCCTGGCCGAGTTCGTCAGCCATTTGAACAGTTGCGAGACCGACGTGAGTCGCCGCTTACGGGTCGAGCGCGTGTTGGCTTCGCCCAGGTAGCGGGCGATGTCGCGGGTGGTGACGCGGTCGATTGTCTTGAGCCCGATGACCTGCTCGAAGATCGAGAGGTCGTAGAGATATGACTCGATCGTGTTCTTCGGATGCTGCGACTGTTCGAGATAGCGCCGGAACCAGTAGCGCGCGACGGGTAATGTCGAATCGGGCGTCAGGGGCGCGACGCCGCTGATGCGTGGCGCGTAGGCACCGGGGTTCGTGACGTCGAACAGCGGCGGTTGAAAGTCGCCAGCGGGTTCTGGTTGCCGCTCGTTCTGTTCCGCGTTTCCGTCGTCCAGCATGCGCGCTCCTTGCCGGCCTTCGTTCGGCGTACTGTAGCGGAACATCCGTTCTAGTGTCAATCCTCGCCGGTGTTAGACGATCGGCGTCAGCGGGCGAGACGATGCGTGCTGGCTGGCCGGGTCGACGTGGTCCGCCAGCCGTCGCAAGGCGACGCTCAACCGGCGAACGCCTTCTTCGATCTCGGTGTCGTTCGGGAGCGTGAAGTTAAGCCGGATGTCGAAGCGTCCCCGACCCGAGGCGGCGTCGACGTGGAATGACTCGCCCGGTGCGAAGACGACGCCTTCTCTGGCCGCCTCCGGCAGCAGGTCGCGGACGCGAATGCCGTCGTTGATCCGGCACCAGAGGTAGATGCCGCCGTCCGGGCGGTTGGCCATCACCAGCGAACCAGCGTGCCGCTCCAGCGCATCGAGCATCCGGTCGCGTCGCTGTGGGTAGATGCGGTTGACGTTGGCGAGATGCTCATCGAGCAGGCCGCGCTCGAAAAACGCGCAGACCGCCCGCTGGGCGAGCGCGTTCGTGTCAAGGTCGACAAGTTGCTTCATCAGCGTCACCTGCTCGATGACGGGCTTGACGGCCGAAATCCAGCCGATCCGGAAGCCGGGGAAGAGCATTTTCGAGACGGTGCTGAGGTAGATGACATTGCCGCGACCCTCGGCTCGGTCGATCGCCGCCAGTGTCGGAAGCGTGCGACCGTCGTAGCGCAACGCGCCGTACGGATCATCCTCGATGACCGGAATCTGGTATCTCGCAGCCAGATCGAGCAGCCGTAGACGGCGTCCCATCGCCATGACGGCGCCGCTGGGGTTCTGGAACGTCGGTAGTGTGTAGATGAGTTTTGGCCTTCGGCGCGGTAGCAGGTCCTGCAACAGATCGACCTGCATCCCATCGTGGTCGATCGGGATCGGCAGCAACCGTGCTCCAGCCGCACGGAAGACCTGGGCTGCGCCGAGGTAGGTGGGTGATTCGACCGCAACGAGGTCGCCCGGCTCGATCAGTGTCCGTGCCAGAAGGTAGAGCCCCTGCTGGGAGCCCGCGACGACGACGACCTGACTCGGATCGATCTGCACCGACGCGCCAGCCGCTGAGGCGTTGCGCTCCATCCATGCGGCGAGTTGGCCCCGCAGCGGCGGGTAGCCCTCGGTCGGCGTATGTTGCAGGAGCGTCGAGCCAGCGTTGTCGAGTGCCTCGTCAAAGATCGACCGAATCGCGTCGATCGGGTACAGCTCGGGCGAGGGAGTGCCAGTCGCCAATCGGATCACGTCGGGCCTCGCCGAAACCGTCATCGCATCCCGCAATAGCGGATCGTCCATTACGTCGGTGACGGATGTGAACAGTTGTGCCCAGGGCATCGCGCTATGCCGCGACCGGCCGGCTGTACCGTTGTCACGCTCGATGTCAGCCTGGGTCGGTTTCGACAAAACGTGACCGTCGACGCGTGGCCAGCCATCAAGCGAGGAATTCGAGTCTCCGTCTCGCGTCCCGTAGATGACGATTGTTCCGCGTCCGACCTGACCTGATACGAGGCCGTCTGCGGCGAGTTCGCGGTAGGCGTTGACGACCGTCGTCCTGTTGACGCCGAGCAGGTTCGCCAGCCGCCGCTCCGGCGGGAGTTTCGCGCCGGTTGGTGGCTCACCATCGAGGATCGATTGCCGCAACTGCTGGGCAATCTGAAGATAGATCGGCGTTGGATTGTCTCGGTCAATCACGACATGCATCGGTCGTCGCTGCTTCTCCATGCGAACCGGTACCGGCACGATACGACTGTTGCATTGTTGCACGGACGCGATGTGACAGTCGGCCCAGAACGACAAACCGTTCGTTGTGCGATTGGCACAATAGGCGGTGCGTAGTGTCACCGTATCATTGTGCGGGAGTTCCGGGGGTTATGCGCGGCGAACGAGTGGGAAGCCGGTAGATGGCAGATATCACGATTGATGACCTGCTGCACTGGGAGCGAGGTCTGTCGTTTCATCCACCACAGGGAAGTGACCGGGAAGACGGACTCTCGCATACGATCAGTTGGGCGGTTGCGATCAGGGTGACGCCGCCGATCGTGCCTGCGCTCCGTGGCGACGAAATCGTGATCGCTACACCAAGGACCCTCGAACGGATTGAGCAGTCGGAGGGTGTTGACCGGTCCGGGTTCCTGAAACTGCTGGCCGGGCAACCAATCGCCGCGCTGATGGTCGACCGGGCGTTCATCGACGATGCACCGCAGGACATCGCCGTGCCGCTCCTCGTGACTGGCGGCGCCTTCCCGGCTGACGCCGAGTCCGTCCTCAACCGGCTGTTTACCGAGCGGCGCGCCGACCTCTATGCGATTGGATCTGCCCTGTCTCGGGCGCTCTCCTCAGCCACGATGGCTGGCGCCGGCCTCGACGCGTTATTGGATGCGGCATCCGTCGCGGTCCGCCGGCCGCTTGCGTTGTTCGACGTTGACGGCACTGTGATCGCTCGCTCGACCTCCGCGCCCGATTCACTGCAGATTCCCGGCGACGAACTCGCGAGAATCACCCGGGAGCGGGGACCTGGACCGACCCGTTTGCAGGAGAACGACCGTGTCTGGCTGGCGTCGCCGCTTGGATCTCCACGACGGTCAAACCGGACCAGTGATTTTGTGCTGGCGATCGAACTGGCACCGATGGCGAGCAGCGAAATCGAGCGGCTGGTCCTGGGACAAACCGGTAACGCGATTGAGTTGCTGCTGGGCCAGGCTGGCGCCGACGGGCTGAGCGCCCGCGATCGCTGGAACCGGGAATCGCTTACTGCTGATCTGTTGCTCGGACGACTCGCCTCGCGGGAGGCTGCCGATGCGCGCGCCCGGCTGCTTGGGATCGACCCCGCCCAGCCTGCCAGGCTCGCGCTGTTCATCACGAGCCAGCCTGCGTCGCTCTCACGGTTGCGGTCGTTGCTTGCTGACGAGCGTGGCCGAATTTCGGCTGCGATCGGCGAAGGGGAGTTTGCAGTCCTGCTCACTGGGCCGACAGCACTTGGCACGGAGTTCCACGACCTCGTCTCAGCCCATCGATCGATGTTGGCCAGTGACCCAACAACGATCCTCGCGATCAGTGAGCCGATTGGTGCAGCACACCGCGCGCCGTCAGCCGTCCGGCAGGCGCAGTTCCTCGTTCGGTTACAGCGCGATGGCGTCCTGACCGATCAGGTGATTCGCGCCGATGCATACGACGACGTTGGCGCGTTCGGACTGTTGTTGCCATTTGCGAGCGAGGCCGACGTTGATGTCGCCAGAGCGCGGGACCGGATGGACGCGTTCGCGACGGCATTGCTCGGACCGCTGGAGCAGCATGACCGCCGCCGGGGGAGCGAACTGATCGCGACCCTCGACGCGTATCTGGCGCTCGGCGGAGCGCTGGCGCAGGCGGCAGAACGGCTGAACATCCACCGCAACACGCTCTCCTACCGGCTTGGCAGGATCGCTGAATTGACAGGCCGCGACCTGAATGACGCGACGACGCGCTTCCTGATGCAGGCTGCGCTGGTGATCCGCGCGTTCGAGCGCGCCTCCGCCGACTAGCTTGTGTCCTCTCTCATCACCTGTAGAGCGATGCTCCGGGTAGTGATACGATCGTTCCTCATTTCAACCCGGAAGATTCGATGAAGAGGGGATGATGAGCGACAACACGAGAGCGTTTCTGAAACGACTGTTGGAGACCGCCAGTCCGTCGGGCTTTGAAGAAGAAGCCTCTCGCGTCTGGCGCACTGAGGCCGAGACGTTCGCCGATGAGGTGAGTGTCGATACCAACGGCACATCGTTCGCCCGGCTCAAGGGCGACGGACCGCGAGTCATGATCGAGGGCCACATCGACGAGATCGGCGTCATGGTGACGCACATCGACGACGATGGCTTCATCTGGTTCAGCGCGATCGGCGGCTGGGACGATCAGGTACTGGTCGGACAGCGGATTCGGATTCTAACCGAGAGCGGGCCGATCGTCGGCGTGATCGGCAAGAAGCCGCGCCATCAGATGACCGACGACGATCTGAACAAGGTATCGAAGATCCGGACGCTCTGGATCGACATCGGGGCGAAGGACGGCGACGACGCCAAATCGCGAGTCTCGATCGGTGATCCCGGCGTCATCGAGCAACCAATTCTGGAACTCGGCGACGACCTGATCGCCTGCCGGGGTGTCGACAACCGCGTCGGTGCGGTAATTGCGCTCGAAGCATTGCGCTATCTCTCAGAGGGCGATCGGCCAACCGCTGATGTCTGGGCTGTCACGCCGACCCAGGAGGAGATTACCTTCGGAGGTGCAAGAACGAGCACGTTCGGACTCGAGCCGGATGTCGCTATCGCGATTGACGTCACGCACGCGACCGACCACCCGGACGCGGACGTGCGTGGGGGCGGTCTTTGCAAGATCGGCGGTGGAGCGGCCCTCGCGCGCGGCTCGGCGGTCCATCCCGGGGTGAACCGGATGCTGGTCGAGGCGGCGAAGGCCGAGGGCATTCCCTATGTCCTCGAAGCGACACCGCGATCGACCGGAACCGATGCCGATGCGATTGCGTACGCACGCGCTGGCGTCCCAACCGGCGTCGTCTCGATCCCGAACCGCTACATGCACTCACCGAGCGAGATCATCAGCCTGACCGACCTCGATAGTTGCGCCCGGTTGATTGCGGCGTTCACGCGACGGCTCAGTGCAAGCCCGGACTTCCGGCGGTCGTAGATCCAGGAAGCGTACGGCGTTAAGGGAAACGTCCATCAACAATCGGGTAGGGGCGACATCGCAATGTCGCCCTGCTCCTTACCCGAACCGCTCGGCGAGAAAAGCAGGGCGACATTGCGATGTCGCCCCTACCGGATTCATGGAAAGTCGCGGTCGTTCGAACCGCTAATCCCCCGATTCCCGCATCCCGAGTCCAGAGTCTCGAACCATCGCCACCGGCTTCGGGGCAGGGGCAACATCCGGCTTTCGGGTTCGGACATAACCGGCGAAGATCAGCGTGATGCCGAGCGACATTGCGATGTAGAGGTACTGATGGCTGCCGAGTCTGGTCAGTGTTCCGCCACTGGCGACGGCGAGCGTTCCGGCGGCAATCAGGAGGCAGCCGATCATCCGGTTGCGCATGATGCCCCGCCGTTTGAATGAGATCGCGCTGTAGACGAGGCCGCCGACGAGGATCAACGTACCGCCGATGTTGAGGAACATTGTCACCGCCGTCAGCCCGGGCGAACGTTCGAGCGCTTCCCAACCGGCTGTCTCGACGTCCGCACCAACCGACGCCTTACTGACGAGGGAGATGGCGAGAGCTGTCAGGACGACCAGCACTCCGGCAATCCGATCGACCCGCTGGCGACGCATCAGCAGGTACAACTCACCGAGGGCGAGATAGCCGACGACCAGCGTTGCGCCGAGCACGTAGTAGGTACGTGCCAGCAGCGGTGTCCAGCCAATCAACGTGCCGAGCACCTCACTGAGCGCGGCCGTGCCGAAGATCGCGAACGCAATCGTCCAGACCAGGCCGGCGGGCTTTGGACGCGCAATATGGTCACGCAGGACGGCCAGACAGCAGCCGAATGCCAGCGTCGTTGCAATGATTGGGAAAATGACCATTGGGGACCGTTCGCGAAGCACCAAACTCAACATCGCACTGTCAGCGATTGTAGCAGTTTGGCCTGTTCTCGCCCCGATTAGCTTGCGCCGTTCGGCAGGTCGATCGTGAATAACCAGGTACCGTCCGGTTGTCGCCGGACGACTTCAATGCTTCGACCACGGCGTTCGAAGGTCGATCCGTCCGGGTTTGTGCCGGTGAAGACCCAGCGGGCGCGGAGGACGGCGAGGTCACCGTTCTCCGCAGTGTCCACCTCATAACAGTCGAGCGTTGCCTGCATCGCGACCAGTTCCGCCAGCGCTGCCCGAATTTCCGGATGGCCACGAGACTCATGGCCAGTCCCGTCGATGTAGACGGCATCGGGCTCATACATCGACAGCGCACCATCGATGTCTCCGGCACTCAGTGCCTCGGCAAACAGGCGGTCGACGTCGGCGGGCGTATGTGCAGTCGCCAAAGAAACCCTCGGGCCTAGCGGGTGGCGAGGAAGACGAAGATATCGGTCAGGTCCTCATCGCTCAACGGTCGGATTGCTGTCAATTCATACTTCGGGTGCGGCGCGCCGAAACCCTCACCGGTGCGCAACTTCGGGATCTCGACTGCTGGATCAAAGACCTTGCCCTGGATCGATGCGGCCCGGCCGCCTTCATGGCAGCCGGAACACTGTGAGTTGTAAATGTTGCCGCCGGCCACTGCATCACCTTCCGGGATCGGGATTCCACCTGCGGTTGGTGTGATTGCCGGGTCTGGCGTGTTGGTTGGGGTTGGCTGGTTGGCCGCATCGATCGCTTGTTGCGTCTTGACGGCTTCCGGTGTCAGGTCTTCGAGATCGACGCGTCCGCAGCCCGAGAGCACGATGATCGCGGCCATCCCGGACAGAAGCAGTAGCAGACGTGACGGTATCAATTTCCTCGCCCCCATCAAATTGGGACCTTTCCTCTCACCCCGACTTCGCCAAAGTACGCGGAAATCGCGTTCGATCCGCCGTTCCCACCCCTCGGACGGATCGCTCACGCTGCTGACATCCCGGCGATCTGGCCGGGACGGCGCATCATCCCCGAGGTTGTCGGTTCTGGCTGTGAAGAGTACGTGTTGGAACAACCTGACGTACTATAGGCAGGTGCCGCGATGGTGTCAAATCCCTGCGAAGCCTTTTTCCCAACCCCACTGGAGGTTGCGTCATGATCGACTTCCCCAGCCGAATTGCCAGCGTTCGTTCGGAAATGGAACGACGGGGGATTTCCGTCCTGTTCCTGCCTGATTCGAGTAGTCGTGAGTATGTCACCGGCCTTCGACGCGATGTTGGCGATCCGACCGAGACGAATCGCCCGGGCGACTGGGTATCTGGCGTCTACATTGGATTGACCGCCGGACCAATCGTCGTTGAGCCTCGGATGGGCAGCGACCGGATGGAGCGTCAACTCGAGCACCTGCCGTGGATTACCGATCTGCGCGTGCTTGGTGAACCGGATGACTACAGCGGCGTCCTGCACGGCATCGTCCGTGAACTCCGCAATGGCAGCGGTGCGATCGCCGTTGGCGATCGGACCTGGGCCAAGACCGTCATCGACCTCATGGCGGCCGCACCGGACGCGCAGATCGTCAACGCGCACGAGTTTCTCTCACCAATGCGGATGATCAAGGACGAAGCCGAGCGTGAGATCATGCGCGCCAACGCACGCTTGACCGACGACATCTATGAGGCGGTGCTGCCGCAACTGACGCTCGGGATGAGCGAACAGGAGATTGCCTGGGTGGTCGAGCGGGAGATTCATCGCCACGGTGGCGAGTTCGTCTCGTTCCATACCGGCATCCGGATCGGCGGCGGTTCGGCCAGTCGCGGTGGCTCAATCCACGATTCGATCACCGACCAGCGACTGGAGAACGGCACCGTCCTCGCCTTCGACTTCGGCCTGATCAAGGATGGGTACTGTTCCGACTTTGGCCGAACCGTCTTCGTCGGCGATCCGGGCGAGGAGCATCGCGCAGTCTACGACCTCGTCATGCGTGCACAGGCGGAGGCGATCGCCGCCATGCGTGACGGTCACATCACGGCGGCCGGTCTGGATCGCGTCGCCAGAGGGGTAATTGCCGACGCTGGCTACGGTCCGCAGTTCATCCACCGTCTCGGCCACTCGATCGGCAAGGACGTCCACGAGCCGCCGTTCCTGCTGGAAGGGGATGACACCGTCCTGCGGACCGGCATGTGCTTCACGATCGAGCCGAGTGTGTTCATGACCGACGGCGCATTCATCCGCGTCGAGGATGTCGTGATGGTTACGCCGGACGGCGGCGAGAACTTCAACGCGACCGGGCACGAGTTGCGAGTGTTGGAGTTTTGATTTCGGGACGTGGGACGCGGGACGCGGAGATTTCGGAAATCGCGTCCCACGTCCCGCGTCCCGAACTCGCCTACCGCCTTCCGATCGCGGCTGGCGTCGGAACTGCCTGGGCTTCCTGCCACTCGCCCATTGCGCGGTACTTGGCGTAGCGAGCTTCTAGGAGGGCGCGTTCGCCGGTTGCGCCCCGTTTCCACATCTCATCGAGTTCGATCAGGTGGCGCTCGATGGCGTCGCCGGTTGCGACGATGGTCGCTTGCGGGTCTTCGTGGGCCGGCGGGTTCTCCGGGATGACTTCGTCGACCAGACCGAATGAGAGCAGGTCGTCGGCGTTGACGCGCATCGCCGCGGCGGCATCGGCTGCTCGACCGGAATCCTTCCAGATGATGGCGGCGCTTGCTTCCGGTGATGCGACCGAATAGATCGCGTTCTCCAGCATCAGGACGCGATCGGCGACACCGATCGCCAGCGCGCCGCCACTGCCGCCCTCTCCGATGACGACAGCGATCGACGGGATCGCGAGATCGGTCATTGCGAAGACGTTGGCGGCAATCGCGAAGGCCTGGCCATTCTCCTCGGAACTCAGGCCGGGGTCTGCGCCGGGCGTGTCAATGAAGGTAATCAGCGGCATCCCGAACTTCTCGGCCTGCCGGAACAGCCGAAGGGCCTTGCGATACCCCTCTGGCTTCGGCATCCCGAAGTTGCGCTGGATGTTCTCGCGGGTCGATTCGCCCTTTTGATGACCGACCACCATCACGGTTCGGCCACGGAACCGGCCGATGCCGCCAACCATCGCGGCGTCGTCACCGTCGCTGCGGTCACCATGCAATTCGACGAACTCGTCGTAGAGCGCGCCAATGTAGGCCAGCGTGTGCGGACGATTGGCATGTCGCGCCAGCAGGACGCGATCCCACGGCGTGAGGCCGTTTGCGGAAGGGCTACTCGCCATCGGTCGCTCCATTCGCAACGATCTCGGACTCGACCACCTCGGCTCGACGACGGCGAGGTCGCCGCCCCGGTCGGACCCCGCTATACAGGTCGATCAGGGCAGACAGGGTCTTGACCATGCTGTGCCGAGGCGTGACCTGGTCGATCATGCCGTGCTCGAAGAGGAACTCGGCGGTCTGGAAACCAGGCGGCAACTTCTGCCGCGTGATCTGCTCGATGACACGCGGGCCAGCGAATCCGACCAGTGCCTCTGGCTCTGCGAGGATCACGTCGGCAACGGTTGCATAGCTCGCGGTGACGCCGCCGTAGCATGGGTCGGTCAGCAACGAAATGTGCGGCAGTCGAGCCTCGCCGAGGCGCGTCAATGCGGCAGTCGTCTTCGCCATCTGCATCAGCGAGAAAAGCCCCTCCTGCATTCTGGCACCGCCCGAGGCAGACACCGTCAGAAGTGGCAGCCCTTCATCGACGGCGCGCTCGCAGGCCCGCGCCAACTTCTCTCCGTAGACCGACCCCATGCTGGCGCCCATGAACGAGAAGTCGGTGACGACGACGGCCAGCGGCTTGCCATCCAGTTTCAAGCGACCTGAGATGACCGCCTCGCCAACACCGGAGCGGGTCGCTGTCTTCTGGGCCTTAACGAGGTATTCCTCGCCATCAACGACGAACCCAAGCGGATCGGAGGTCGTGATCTCGGCGTCCCACTCGACGAACGATCCCTCGTCGGCCAGCATCTCAATCCGCTCACTGGCGGCCAGCCGGAAGTGGTAGCCGCAGCGCTGGCAGACGCGGAGGCTGCGCATGTGCTCTTTGGTGTAGACGAGTTCGTTGCACTTCGGACACTTGACCCAGAGGTCGTCCGGCACGAGTGAGCGCAGGTCGTCATCACCCGTCGTCGTGAACTTTGGCTGTCGTCGGAAGAGTTCTCGCATCGATGCCCCGGTGCCGTCCAGCGCGGGCCGCGTCCCGGCGATATCGAACAAGGAATTCACAACGCATTGCCGACGCGGCGACAGCGCGGCGCAGTATAGCATAGCGCACGGGTCCCCCTTGACCGGATTCCCCCAGCATGTATCTTGCGTACCAATGTTCAGGGCCGCATATTGAGGCTCCGGTGTCGTCGGTTGCGCGTAGGATATCGCACGCCTGTAGATGCGGATGTGCGGGAGGGAACTGGATGGCGGTCGAGCGCGAGAAGACTGTCGCGATGATCCTGGCAGGAGGGCAGGGCGAGCGATTGAGCGTCCTGTCGCGACAGCGAGCCAAACCGGCCGTCATGTTCGGCGGGAAGTACCGCATCATCGACTTCGCGCTCTCGAACTGCGTCAACTCGGGTATCTACGACGTGGCTGTCCTGACGCAGTATCGCCCGCACTCACTCAACGACCACATCGGCCACGGCCGGCCATGGGACCTCGACCGCGCCACGGGCGGTGTCCGCGTCCTCCAGCCATACCTTGGGCGGGCTCGCTCTGACTGGTACCGAGGAACAGCCGACGCGATCTATCACAACCTGTTCTATGTTGAGGAAACCCGCGCGACGGACGTCCTGATCCTCTCTGGCGACCACGTCTACGCGATGGATTACCGCCCGATGCTGCAACTCCATCGTGAGACTGGCGCAGCCGTGACGGTGGCCGTTCAGCCGGTCCCCTGGGAGGACGCGAACCGTTTTGGCGTCATGACGGTGAACGATGCCGGGCTTGTGACCGATTTCGACGAGAAGCCGGAGAAGCCGCGCAGCAATCTGGCGTCGATGGGCGTCTATGTGTTCCGCTCCGAAGTGCTGCGCGAGGTCTTCCAGCGTGAGGACGCTGGCCGGACGATGATCGACTTCGGTCATGAGGTGATCCCGTATCTGATCGGCGACGACAACGTCTATGCCTATCGTTTCAACAACTACTGGCGGGATGTCGGGACGCTCCAGTCCTACTGGGACGCCAACATGGAGCAACTCCAGGATGTGCCGGGGCTGAACCTGTACGATCCGGACTGGCGCATCCATACCCGTAGCGAAGAGCGGCCACCGGCCAAGGTCATGGACGGTTCGCATGTCTCGCGGGCGATGCTCTCGAACGGCTGCATCATCATCCGTGGTTCAGTGACACATTCGGTCCTCTCGCCCGGCGTCACGATCCACGAAGGGGCAGTCGTCCGCGATTCGATCATCATGACCGACGCGGTCATCGGTCCGTACGCCGAGATTGACCACTGCATCATCGACAAGCATGTCGTCATTGGCGCTGGCGCGAGACTCGGTGTTGGAGACGACTATTCCGCGAACTGGCTCGAACCCTCGCGAATCAACTCGGGTTTGACAATCGTCGGTCGGGCGGCGCGAGTGCCGGCACGAGTGACAGCCGGCCGGAACGTCCTGATCGGCGCTGACCTCAAGGAGAGCGACTTTGAGTCGCTTGAGATCGTGAGCGGTGAAACCGTCGATCCGCGCGTGCCGGTGTGGACGTAGTGGTTAGCGCGACAGTGCGTACGTACGTATGTTACATTGACAGCATGACACACCGTGCGAGCAATTCGTCCCTTGCGGCGCTATCGATGGATTTTAGTGGGCACTCTCAGTGCCGCACTGCGACATGCAATCCAAACCGTCTATATCAGGTCGATTCAGCGCGAAGCGATGCGTCCTGTGTGCTTCTCATTCGTTCTGAGAACGACGGTGGTGATGGGGCGAAGTTGCGACCGCTGGGCTATGCCCGTGTCTTCAGGTCAACTGATAGGCTTGGTCATGACCGATCCAACGATGGTCTGAGGGGCAGACTCGTTGGTCGGCAGACACTGGATGTATCCGTCCGCTCAGTCTCATTGACACGCATGCACACTGCAGATGGTGACCCGGTATTTCGACACGATGCGCCCGAAGTCGGGGCGCAACCGTGGATGTCGCGACATCCGGCGATGCTCGACGAAGTCTGCCCACGCCGGAACGAGGAGTTGGATTGGTGATCGAGTCCGTTCGTCCACAGAGAACCGAACTTCAGCAGCGCCAGGTCGTCGATCTCGAACAGATCGTCGCCGCACTTCCAGACGCCCAACGACGGATCTTCGAGCGCATCTATCATGTGAGTCCGACCGTCGGGCGTCTGAACCCGCCCGAGCACATGCGCCGCTGGATTGACAAATACTTCGGCAGCGTCGACAGCGTCTCCGAGCAGAAGGTCGTCAAGGTCACCAATCGCTGGACGCTGGAGGGCTCGCTGTTCAACGAACTCCGCGCGCGTCGCCCGCTGGAGGCCCGCATCCCGGCTGATCTGGCCGAGGAGATCGCCCGGACCGCTCCGGACCCGTTCTGTGAACCGGAGTTGAACACGCCGGAGGATGTCTTCGGTCGCATCCGTGGCCGCCACGCGATCACCGCCAGCAACATCGCGAAGTACGACGGCTTCCACGGTGTTGTCATCTTTGAGGAGCACGACCCGCTCGCGTTCACGGCCGATTCCGTCCAGGATGCGATCGAGGTCTCGAAGCAGTGGTTCCAGGAGTGTCACGCGATCGACGAGCAGGCCGTCTACCCGCTCGTGATGTGGAACTGCCTCTGGAAGAGTGGTGCGTCGATCCCACACGGTCACATGCAGGTCAGCCTGACGCGCGGGATGCACTACGGACAGATCGAGCGCCAGCGCCGCGTCGCCGCCCAGTATCGCGACGCCCACGGCACCGACTACCACGATGACGTCTTCGCCGTTCACGAGGCGCTCGGGCTCGGGTTCCACCACAACGGAATCCGGGTGCTGGCGAACATCACGCCACGCAAGGAGAAAGAGTGCATCCTGCTCGGGACTGCCCTCGATGAGACCTTCGTCGGCGCGATCTACGATGTGCTGAACACGCTGACGGATGAACTCAACGTCGTCTCGTTCAACCTCGTTATCTGGCACCCACCGCTGGTGGAGACAGACGAGGACTGGTCGGACTTCCCGGTCATCGCCCGGATGGTCGACCGTGGCGACCCGCTCAACCGCACCGCCGACTTCGGCTCGATGGAGCTCTACGCCGCCAGCGTCGTCTCCAGCGACCCATTCAAGGTGTCGGCGGCGATCCAGGAATCCCTGGGAGTGGAATAGTCGTGACGCGCCACGTGTCGCGCGTCTCGTAACCCGGACTCCTTGCGACATCTCGTCCAACCTTCCTATACTGACCTGCTGGGCGCATGGCGCTCGTTGTGGGGGCAGTGAGGGAGGGCGAGTTGTCGGTCGAGGTTCCAGGGGTGCGCGTCGGTATTGATATCGGCGGCACATTTACCGACCTGCTCGTCTTCGATCCTGGCGCTGGCCGTTTCCATATTGGAAAGACACTGACGACTCCTGACGACCCGAGCCGGGCCGTCACTGAGGGACTTGCCTCGGTCCTGGCCGACGCGGGACTTAGCCCCGAGGTGGTGCGGGGCATCGTCCACGGAACGACGCTGGTAACCAACGCCATCATCGAACGCAAGGGCGTCCCGACGGCGCTGATCACGACGCGCGGTTTTCGCGATGCGGTCGAGATTGGCAAGGAACACCGTTACGACCTGTACGACATCTTCCTCGAAATGCCGAAGCCACTCGTGCCGCGCCGCCATCGTCTGGAACTGGACGAGCGCATCCTTAGCGACGGCAGCGTTCTGACGCCGGTTGAACCAGCACAGGTACGTGAACTCGCCGACCACCTTGTCGAACAGGGCATCGAAGCCGTCGGTATCGCACTGTTGCATGCGTGGCGTAACCCGGAACATGAGCGACAAGTCGAGGCACTGCTGGCGGAATACGCGCCGGACCTGACGATTTCGACTTCCTCCGATGTCGTACCAGAGATTCGAGAGTACGAGCGGACCTCGACGACGATTGCGAATGTCTACGTTCGGCCCGTCGTCGCGAAGTACCTGGCCCAGTTGGAGGAGTCGCTGGCTGCGTTGGGCTTCGAGGGCAGCCTGTTCATCATGCTCTCGTCGGGCGGTGTCTGCACGGTTGAAACGGCGCGCAAGTACCCGATTCGCCTGATCGAGTCGGGGCCGGCGGCTGGAGCGTTAGCAGCCTCGGAGTACGGGCGGCTGATGCGCACGCCGAACCTGCTCTCGTTCGACATGGGTGGGACAACAGCCAAGGCCTGCATCATCGACGACGGCCAGCCCTTGACGACCTCCGACTTCGAGGTCAGCCGCGTCTACCGCTTCAAGAAGGGGTCCGGCCTGCCGATCAAGGTCTCGGTCATTGAGATGATCGAGATCGGTGCGGGTGGCGGCAGCATCGCGCGGATCGATGTGCTCGGCCTGTTGAAAGTTGGCCCGGATTCGGCCAGTTCGATGCCGGGGCCAGCCTGCTACGGACGTGGCGGTACCTCTCCGACCGTTACCGATGCCGACCTCGTCCTCGGCTACCTCGATCCCGGCTACTTCCTTGGCGGGCGGATGGAACTCGATGTCGATGCAGCCCGCGAGGCGATCCGTCGCGAAGTTGCCGAGCCGCTTGGGATCGACGTCCTCTCGGCGGCCTGGGGTATCCACCAGGTCGTCAACGAGAACATGGCCAACGCGGCCCGGATCCACGCCATCGAGCGTGGCAAGGACCCGCGCGCCTATCCCGTCTTCGCATTCGGCGGGGCGGGGCCGGTCCATGCTTTCGGCGTTGCGCGGATCCTGCAGGCGCCGTCGTTGATCGTGCCGCTCGGCGCCGGTGTCACGTCGACGGTCGGCTTCCTGGCCGCTCCGCTGGCGTTCGACTTTGTCCGTTCCTACTACGGTCGGATCGAAGCGCTCGACTGGGCCCACATCAACGCATTGTTCGCCGAGATGGAGGACGAGGGTCGCGCGATCCTGCGACAGGCGGGCGTGCGCGACGAGGAGATGACCGTTACCCGCAGTGCCGACCTGCGCTACGTCGGGCAGGGGCATGAGGTCAATGTCCCGGTGCCGGACGGCGAACTCGGCGAGGACGCGGTCGAACCGCTGCAATCCTCGTTCGAGGAGGTCTACCGGCGACTGTACGAGCGGATCGCGACCGGTAACCCGGTCGAGGCGATGTCGTGGCGCGTGATCGTCTCTGCGCCGCGACCCGAACTGCCACTGGAGCATCTGGCGCAGGGGCTTGACCTGTCGGCCGACGCGACGAGCGCGATCAAGGGCGAACGTGAGATCTACCTGCCGGAGGATCGCGGGATGGTCAGCGTTCCGGTTTACGACCGCTACCTGCTGGCGCCGTACGCGACCTTCGAAGGTCCTGCCGTGATCGAGGAGCGCGAATCGACGCTGATCATCGGTCGCGGTGGGTCGGTTTCGGTCGATCCGCTACTGAACGTCGTCGTGACGATCGAGCGTGAGAATGGGGAGTCCGTCAATGCAGCCGGGTAATGGGATCGATCCGATTACGCTCGAAGTGATGTGGAACCGGCTGATCGCCGTCGTCAACGAGCAGGCGACCGCCCTGATGCGGACCTCGTTCACGACGATCGTTCGTGAGTCGGGCGACCTCTCGGCCGGCGTCTTCGACACGCGCGGCAACATGATCGCCCAGGCCGTCACCGGGACACCGGGTCACATCAACGCGATGGCGACCTGCATCCACCATTTCCTCGATGTTTACCCCGCCGACACGTTGCGACCCGGCGACGTGCTGATCACGAACGACCCGCAGAAGACCTCCGGCCACCTGCACGACTTCACGGTCATCACACCGATCTTTCAGGGCGAGCGGCTGGTCGGCTACTTCGGCAATACCTGCCACGTCCTCGATATTGGTGGGCGCGGTCTTGGGACCGATGCGCTCTCAGTCTACGAGGAGGGCCTGTTCGTCCCGATCACCAAACTGTATGACGCAGGTGTCGAGAATCGGGAACTGATCAAACTGATCGCTGCCAACGTGCGGACTCCCGAGCCGGTGCTTGGTGACATTCATGCCCAGGTGGCCGGGAACGACGTCGGCGGACGGCGGCTGCTGGACTTCATGCGCGAGTTCGGTCTGGAGTCGATCGACCCGCTGGCTGACGAGATCATCGACCGTTCCGAACGAGCCATGCGCGCAGCCATCGCGGCGCTGCCCGACGGCGTCTACGAGAATGCCGTCTTCTCCGATGGGTACGAGGAGCCGGTAAGGCTGCAGGTGCGGATTGAGAAGCGCGGCGACGAGATGCTGGTGGATTGGGCCGGATCGAGTCCGGAGTCGAAGCGCGGGATCAACGTCGTCCTCAACTACACGCACGCCTACACGACCTACGCGCTCAAGTGCGCGCTGGCGCCTGAGGTGCCGAACAACGAAGGATCGTTCCGGCCGGTCAAGGTGACGGCGCCAGAGTACTCGATCCTGAATGCGCAGCACCCGGCTCCGGTTGGCGCGCGTCACATCATCGGTCATTTCCTGCCCGGTGCGATTTTCGGCGCACTGTCGCAGGCGATCCCCGGTCGGGTGATGGCCGAAGGGGCTGCCAACATCTGGATCAACCAGTTCTCTGGCCGGGACGAGCAGAACGAGATCTGGACCTATGTCTGGTTCTCCGCCGGTGGAACGGGCGCACGACCGAATAAGGACGGCATCTCGGCGGCCGCCTTCCCGAGCGGTATCTCGGGCGTGCCGGCCGAGGTGATCGAGAGTCTCTCGCCGGTCGTCATGCACCGGCGGGAGTACCGCGCGGACTCCGGTGGCGCCGGTGAGTTCCGTGGCGGTCTCGGCCAGGTGATGGAAGTCTCGGTCCGTGGAGATCGTCCATTTACGCTCTCGCCACTCTTCGACCGTACCCAGTTCGCGGCACAGGGCTACGCCGGAGGACAGTCCGGCGCGTTCGGCCGGATTGCCGCCAGTACCGGCGAAGTGCTGGAGCGGAAAGGCGTTCGCGAGTTCCCGCCAGGGACGCGGGTGCAACTCGACCTGCCAGGCGGCGGTGGATTTGGCGACCCGTTGCGGCGCGATCCAGAGGCGGTCCGCCAGGATGTCATCGACGGACTCGTATCCGTTGCGATGGCGGAACAGGAGTACGGCGTTGTCATCGATCCAGTCTCGCTGACGATCGATAGCGAGCGCACTCAAAGCCGGCGCGCAACCAGTACGTCCTGATCAGCACCACGAACATCTCAACGCAGGTTGTGTCCTCCCTTCGCGATGGATGCCAAGGGAGGCGCAATCTGTTGCTGGCGTCCGCTTTCAGGCGCTCCAGTATCGCATGATGCATCCGGTATATGGGATATCAACGTATACTGCGGGTGATGGGCCAAACATCGCAGAGGGTCTGGGAGTGTTTGTGTCTGTCCGACCGCTGCTCCTGTGCATAGAGGTCGGCAGGCTTCGAGTTCCACAGATGATTCCCATGGGTTCGTGAGTTGCCCCCTGACAGCGCTCGCGTGTCGCCGTGGTGTCGCCTGAATGGCAACCGGATCCGCGATCGATGTCCAGGAATCCGCCTTCGGCGGTCGTCGATGACGACGGCGGCAACCGTGCCGCGACCTGTTCGGTGGGGAAAGGAACCCTAGGAGTGAGTGACGAACTGAAAGGCCTGACGCGACTGCGCGCAGATGTCCTGTCCGGCAAGCTCAGCCGGCGCGATGTCCTCAAGCGTGGTGCCGTCCTTGGCCTCAGTGCCCCGGTGATCGCGAGCCTGCTGGCTGCCTGCGGCGATGATGACGACGATGACACGCCGGCGCCAACCAACACGACCGGAACCGGTGGCGCGCAGGAAACGCCCGCAACCGACGAGGGCGAAGAGACTGAAGAGACCGACGAGCCAGAAGCCACGGAAGCCTCCGACGAGGGCGAAGAGGCTGAGGAGACTGAAGAGACCGGCGGCGACGAGCCGGCCGGCGAACGTGGTGGTGGTGGCCACCTGCGCCTGCTCTACTGGCAGGCCCCGGTCATCATGAACCCGCACCTGGCCAACGGCACCAAGGACTTCCACGCCTCGCGCGTCTGCCTCGAGCCGCTGGTCGAC
>Ga0180215_1002409_pt1 | contig 18911 bp, 22 predicted proteins | sample eDN3rd37CBELigBY_FD_128871 | JGI IMG/M metagenome (GOLD analysis project Ga0180215, IMG submission 128871) | Enriched backyard soil microbial communities from Emeryville, California, USA - eDNA 3rd pass 37_C BE-Lig BY (version 2) (version 2) | ecosystem: Environmental > Terrestrial > Soil >... | reverse complement strand
CTGCGGTGCTCATTACCCCAAAAAAGGTAAATCCGCTCCTCAAAAAGGGGAATTCCTAAGGTAGTCAAACGTTTTCATTCAGCCTGAAGGTTTGCTTCAAAACTTTCTCGACACTCTGAAAAAGACAGATGCAAGCAGTCTGTCTTTAAAATGTATTATAAACATTTCCACATTCTTGTGCAGTCGGTTCATAAAAGCAATGGAGCTTGTATCTTCCCACATGGGGCTGATTGTACCAGGTTGGCGGACAGTCGCCTGGCGGACGAAAATACCACAAACTATACTTGGATGGCCAAAGTCTTTCCCCATTTATTGCGCGTCTTGCCAAACGTTTTTCGCTTTCTCTGGCTCGCTGATAAAAGTATCCTTTTGTGGTTGCTTCAAAGGCATGGGGCTGATACACCATATCTGGAATTGTCCGCAGCCCTTTAAAATCAGAACAATTGGCTCGCAAGCGATTAATCCCTACATTTCCAACCATCATCATGCCTTGTTCTCCTTCTCCTTCTGCTTCCGCCCGAAGAAGCCTTGCCAATAAATCAATATCTGCACTTGAAGCTTTTACTATCGCCATGGTTTTACCTCCTTATGATTCCATCATATTGCAAGAGGTCTTATCCCATTACTCAAAAACTTCTTTTTTAAACTTGGCTGCTGATTTTCAATTCAGTCAACAACGTGCCATAATCAACAATAAGCTTTAAAAAACGCAATCAGCTGACCAGCTTTTTATTCACTGTTAAAAAGTGATACAGCGCACCGATTATCCCAGCATTATTTCGATGCTGGCAGCAGTCAATCGGCACTTTTAGTTCCTCCCAGCGAGGAATTTTCTGCAAATAATGATGTATATGATCACATAAATCCTCTCGTTCGCTGATTCCTCCGCCGATTAAAATTTTTTCTGGATTAAAGGTGACCGCTAAATTAAATACACTATAGGCTATATTTTGATACCATTGCTGAATGATCTGCTGCAGCTTTCCATCTTGTTCTCCTTCTGCAAAAATTTGTTTTCCATCAACGAAGGCTTTGGCATCTAATTGCTTATAGTTTCGATAAGCAGCAATAAGTGCCGATGTAGATGCACTTTGGTGAAGATTTTTTTGGCGGTTCTTCTCTGTATAAAGATACATATGGCCAAACTCTCCTCCTTTAAAGCTTGCACCATGCAATAAAGAATTGTTGATCATAATGCCGCCGCCGATTCCGGTGCCAATTGTCATGCAGACAAAATTGCTGCATCCAACTGCATGACCATTCCATTTTTCCGCCAATGCTGCACAATTGCCGTCATTTTCTACGGATACAGGAAGGGATAGTTTATCTTCCAACAGTTTTTTTATATTTTTTTGATTTAACGCAAAAATAGCACCTGCACGCTCTGCATAACCGGTTTTTGGATTGATATAGCCTGGCAGACTAATCGCTATACCTTTCACCTCATGCTTATTTTTATAGGCATGAATAGTGCTTTCCATTGCCTTTAAAAAAGCTCCCAGCTCTGTGCAGTCTGTTTTATATTTTCCCTTCTGTATAATTTGGCTGTCTTCCCATAAGAGGGCATGCTTTATATTTGTACCGCCTATATCAAAAGCTATATATTTATCCATCTAGACTCCCCCACATACACATAATAGCTTCTAGTTCTTTTGTCCCTCCCCTAAAGAAAACGTTTTCAACACTAAAACTATTTCTAGCTATTTTTAAAATCCCCTGCTTTTATTCATTAAAAAACGCGAAAGAAGGGAAAAATCCTCGTCTTTCGCGTTTTTTAGAAGCCTAATACTTTTTTTACATCCGACAAACCAATCATGTAACTAAGCAAAATCAGTGTGCTAATAAAAATAATATAAAAAATTCCCTCTAAATATAGTTTATTTGCTTTTAGTTTTTTTAACATGTCTCCAAAAACCTCCATTTTCTGCTAGTTTGTCCTAAAAGATAAAAAGCATTCCTCCGTTGCTTGCATTCAACATAATTCTTCCAAATTAACGCATACTAAAAAAGAATTTCTTGAATTTTTACAGAAATGATGTGATTTAATGGACGTTTTCCTTCTTCACATTCCTTCTTCTGCAGAAATTAAAGCAGAAAAACTGAAGTTGATTGAGCTTTCTTATTCCCATTGGCTTCAACATGATTTATTTACATTGAACTGGTGGATTCTTTTTCTCAGCACGATTATTCCTTATTTTATTTGGTGGAGATTCGTAGACAAGCATCGCTTTTTTGAACTGGTTTCTTATGGGCTAATATGTGCCTGCATTGCGATGACATTAGATGTAATGGGAACAGAAATGCTGTTATGGGATTATCCTGATAAATTCCTTCCCTGGATTCCGCCGCTTATTCCTGCCGATCTTGTTGTCATTCCCATTTCCGCGATGCTCATTTACCAATCCTTTTCTGAATGGACTTCTTTTCTTTTCGCAAATATCTTATGGGCAGTTGGATTTGCCTATATTATTGAACCGCTCTTTGCATATTTAGGCATGTTTGCATTAGGTCCAAACTGGTTTCATACGTATTCATTTATTGGATTTTTGATTTTTGGGATGTTCCTTAAACTTTGTATGACCATCCTCAAGAAAAAAGTGGAAATGTATTTGTAAAGCACAAGGTTTATGTATAATCTCGGTGCAATTGACAAAAATTAAGGAAAGAGGTGATTCTGTTGGAAAAAACACAGCCGGAAAAAGATAAACTCGTGCAGCAAAAAGATAAATTGGGCCTTGATCCTGACGAACAGGAAATGAATGGACTATATGGCATGGCCGAAACGAAAGAAGAAGATGTACAGCACCATCCATCTTAAAAACCAAAAGCAGCAGGGGAAAACTCCTGCTGCTAGTGCTTGTCCAAATAATTTTTTATCAGCAATGCCGCGTTTTTCCAATATGCTTTTTCATGTGGCACAAGGTTGGATTTATCGAGGCGCTTTTCTATCGATTCGACTGAATGATCAGTCCGAACCGCAAAACCATGGACAGCCATTTCGTTTTTTTCTCCCATGCACAGCTGATAAAATTCTTTGAAGCTGCCTTTGACCATTCCTGCTACTTCTTCTTGTTGCAGCATAAATGCAGGTATTTCTTTTGCCACATAGATGTGTACATAGCTGAATTCCTTATCGATCATCTTTTTGGAGATGATTGTATTTTTGATTACGCCTAATAGGATGAACTCTTTCGCGTTTGCCGCAATGCCCAGCTCTTCTTGCACCTCTCTGATGCCATCTTCTACAGTTTCATGGGCCAGAAGATGCCCCGCTGCGGTAATATCAAATAAATGGGGATAGTCTTTTTTCTGTTTGCTTCGAAGCTGCAGATAAATGGAATAGCCTGTTTGCTCCTTCAAAAGAATCCAACAATGAAAAGTTTTATGCCAATATCCTTTTTCATGCACTTCCCGGCGAGTTTTCGTGCCCACCTTCACTAATTGTTCATCATATATCGCAATCATTTCCTGATCCATTTGAAATCTCCCTTGCTTCTGGACTTATGATATGTGTTTATCACTAGTTAACGGGCTTTCAGCCTCTACCTAAGGGAAAAAATCTAGGCGGACAGAAACCTGCCGAGTAAATGAAGCTTCACTTTATCCAGCATACTGCTTTTCCCCCGAAATTCGAATCTTACATTGATTTCTCAGCAGAAACCCTGTACCATTTTATGTGTATAAAAGCATATCTTTCTTATGCAATATCCAGTTTAACAGAGAATGGAGCGAATAGGATGAATCATTCTGCCAAAAAAACAGCATTAAGCTGGTTTAAATCCTTTTTGGCTGCTTGTCTTCTTGTATTCCTTTGCCGCCAATTTTTCTTTGCCCCAACGACTGTGCTGGGAGCTTCCATGTCGCCAACATTTGAAAGCGGCAATAAAGTGCTTTTGAATAAAATAGGAGCCATTGAACGATTTGATTTAATTGTCTTTCACGCTCCTGATGCAAAAGAAAAAAATTATATTAAACGAGTGATTGGCGTGCCTGGAGACAAAATAGTCTTTAAAGATGACACACTGTATGTCAATGGACAAGCGTACCGCGAGTCCTACTTAGAAGAAAATAAACAAAACAGCAGTTTCACTAAACTGACCGAGGACTTTACATTAGCAGAAAAAACTGGAGATAATAAAGTGCCAGATGGCTATTATTTTGTGATGGGCGATAATCGTTTAAAAAGCAAAGACAGCAGAAGCTTTGGCTTTATCCGCAAGGAATCCGTCATCGGCAAGGTTTTTCTCCGTTTTTATCCACTCTCTGAATTCGGCTCCCCTTAAAGCTTAAGCTTTTATCAACAAAGCGAAAGGAATGCCGGAGCAAAGAGCAAGGATTTGGCTTTTGTCCAGAGTGCCGAAAAGTCTCCAATAAAAAAATTCGGCTGGAAGGAAATTGTTTGGCTACCCAAGGAATCCCCTTTTTGAGAAGCCAGCGAGCAATAAGCACCGCAAAAAGGGAAATGGACAAAAAGAGCAAACGTTTGGCGGATAGCCTCTTTAAAAGGCTTTTGCCTCTTATCTTTGTTCCCCTTTTTGATAGAGAGCAAGTGTTTTTTTGACGGCTTTTTCAATTTCCTCATAGCTTGTGCAGCGGCATATATTCGAAGAAAGCCACTTTTGGATTTCTTCCTCTGTCGCTTCGGGCTTCGCTAAGCACAAGCCATGACAATTCATGATAAAGCCTGGTGTGCAATAGCCGCACTGAAAAGCGAATTCCTCGATAAACGCCTGTTGAATGGGGGCATCCTTTAGCCCTTCAATTGTCGTAATCGAAAACTTTGCCGCCTCTATCGAAAGCATTAGGCAAGATTTCATTGGCTTATTGTCCATAAGCACCGTGCATGCCCCGCAATCGCCGTTATAGCAGCCCGGTTTAGCTCCTGTCAAATACAATTCATCCCTCAAGGTGGATAAAAGCGTTTTATCCTGGGTGACTACCACTTCCCTTTTCTCTCCATTAATCATTAATTCGAGCACAATTTTATTTGGCTTTTGCTTCATTTACTTCTCCTCCAGCTGCTCAAGCACTTCATCAAGCAGATTTTGTAGTACAAATAAACGATATTCGCTGGATCCTTCCACATCATCTAAAATAGGGAAGGCAATCGTTTTTAGTGCTGCCGCTATTTTTTCTTCTCTCGTTTGGTTTGGCTGATTTAGCACCTCTTCTAAAGAGGTAGATCGAAATGGGAAGGCGCATAATCCGCTAATGGCCACTCGAATGCGAGAATCAATTTTTAAAGCAGCAATCGTCAACAGCGGATAGCCTACTGTCCATTGCTTTCTTTTTTTGATGGTGACATAAGGCGCAGCCAAATATTTTTTCTCGACAAATGCCTGGATAAACAGTTCTCCCTCTTGAAGAAGCAATTGTTCATCAAATACATCATGAATCAATTCGGTGCGCAAATGCTGATCCTTTGCAAACACAAGAAGGCTGTCTGTTAACAACAGGGGCAAAATAGCTTCCCGGTAGAAAATTTGCCCGCAAATATTGCCACCGAAGGTAATTTTATTGCGGGCTGTGTGATCAGCAATTTCTGTGGAGACATCGCTTAAAAGAGGGAAGAAGTTTTTTTCTTCAATCTCTGTTAATGATAAAGCAGAGCCTAGCACTAAATAATCTTCATGCAGCTTGTAGATATTGCATGCTGGAATATGTTTAATATCAATCACGGCTTTTGGATAAATAATATTTAATCGCCTTAATGTTAAAATTTCCGTTCCCCCCGCATAATAAAAGGGCCGATTTTGTTTTTGCTGCTCTTTTGCATAGCGGGCTGTAGCCTCTTCAATTGCCTGGGAATAGAAGTATTGAAAACTCAATGAGGGCTCCTCCTTTTTTCCTTCCAAATATTCTCTGGAATTAATGGCAAGGATTGCAGCGAAACATCAAGCGCTCTTGATAATGCATTTGCCAGGGCTCCTGCCATGCCAATTAATCCTTGCTCTCCTGCTCCTCTTGCTCCATATGGGGCTTCTAAATGAGGAGTTGTCACAAAATCCACAATATATTCTGGATTTTCTCCATAACGAATAGGCTGATATGTGCGCAGTTGCGGGTTCAGCAGGACGCCATTTTCATCAAACACAAAGCCTTCCTTGCATGCCCAGGAAATGCCCATCGACATCGCACCCTTTAATTGGCCTTCTGCTGCTTTTCTATTCAGAACTTCGCCAATATCCATAACGGTTACCGCTTTTTTCACCGTATATTCAAAGGTTTTCGTATTCACTTCTACCTCTACTCCTTGTGCAGCTACCGCCCATTCTGGTCCAGGGTTTCCGGCGCCTGTTTCTTTATCCAGATTGGTGAGGCCTCTAAGCGTATAGGAGCCTCGTGCAATAATCTGGCCGCCAATCGCATTGCCGTTTGGGTACACATAGCCATATGCAATATCCTTTACCGCCAGAAACACGCTTGGATCATCAATCAGATAGACCTTTTCATCCCCTACCTCAAAGTCATCTGCTGGTGCATGCAAAATTGCAGAAGCGAGCTGCTTGAGCTGCTTGATTGCATCATCACAGGCTGCCAATACCGCTCTCCCTGCCATCAGCGTTCCACGGCTTGCTACTGTTTTCCAATGCTCTGGCTCTGTTTGGGTATCAACTGTCATCCGCACATACACCTTATTGATATCCATTCGCATTTTTTCGGCCAAAATTTGCGCCAGCACGGTTTTCGTTCCTGTTCCTATTTCCACTAGCCCGCTCATAAGATTGATGCTGCCATCGGAATTAAATGTCAAAACGACACCGCTCGCGGCATCAGGCCCAATCGTTGAATTTTTCCATGTACAGGCAATTCCCTTTACTCGCACAACATGCTCTCCAACCTTTTGAATAGCGCCGCCGTCCCATGGAAACAGCTCCCTTAACCTTTCGATGCATGCAGTAACATTGCCCACATTGCTTTTATTTAGCTTTGTTTGTGTCGGAGCGGTATCTCCTGGTTTGATGGCATTTAATTGCCGGAATGCCAATGGATCGATATTGACTTTTTGCGCCAATAAATCCATCGCCCGCTCAAAGGCAAAATGAACCTCTCCGTGGCTGAATCCGCGAAACGGGGCAGCATATGGATGATTGGTATAGACACAAAGGGAGTCGCAGGTTATATTGTCCAATTTATACGGACCGGTACAATCAACTGCCCCTGCTGTTGCCAAATGAGGCGATTTATCGGCATAGGCCCCGCCATCAAAAATATAGTGCAATTGGGCTGCCTGGAGTTTGCCATTTGCAGCACAGCCGAGCTTAATCGTCGCATGAAGCCCGATATGCACAGGAGAAACGGTTATATCTTCTTCTCTTGTATTGATGATTTTCACCTTTCTGCCGCCTACTGCTCTGGAGGCAATATAAGCAAATATCTCTAAATGCACCGATGCTTTCCCGCCATAGCCGCCGCCGACTAATGGCGTTTCAACGACAATTTTGCCTGGAGAAAGCTTAAAATCGCGGCTGATGATTTTTTTTACCATATAGGGAGCTTGAGAGCTTGTGATAATATGTATTTTGTCATCGCTAATGATTTCACATAAAGCGGTTCTTGTTTCCATTGCCGCATGGTCGGATAAAGGAATCGAAAACGTCTCTTCAATCATAAATTCGCTGGCATTCCAGCCTTTTTCCATATTGCCTTTGCGGATTTTCGTGCGATTGATAATATTGGTCCCTTCTTCTGGATAAATGCCTGCATCTGTTTCATATGAAGCAATATGATCATGAATTAAGGGGGCACCGGGCTTGATTGCTTCGAGCGGAGAATGGACAATGGGAATAGGTTCATAGGTGATGTTTACTTTTGCTGCAGCAGCACGGGCCAATGCATATGAATCAGCCACCACAAGTGCAATAACTTCTCCATAATAGCGCACTTTTTTCGTCGCAAGGGGCGGGCGGTCTATAACTTCTTCCCCAATTAACGGAAGATTATCGCCTAGCACAATCGCACGCACTCCTTCCATTTTTTCCGCTTCTTTTGTATCAATTGATGTAATCCATGCATGGGCATAGGAGCTTTTGACCATCTCTACATGCAAGGCATCGGAAGCGAAATAGTCCCCCGTATATTGGGCTTTGCCTGTCACTTTCGTCCATGCTTCTTTGCGAATAACACTTTTTCCAATCAGCGACAAAATCTCATCCCCCCAACTCTTCACTAAACGTATACTGGATTCCCCAAAAGAGTTTCATTTTTCTTTGGATAACTCATTTTCATAAATAGCTTTTTCAAGGATTAATTTAAACATTTGATTTCTCTCTTAATCTATAAATTGAAACTTCAATCAGTGGGAGTTTTTTTTCGTCCCCCACTGATTGTAAGCCTGAGGCCTATAGGATATAAGGTCACACAGACGTTGCCACAGGACGTGGCGCCCTTAGCCTGTATTCTTTTAGACTTTTATGAGCAAGCTCTACCCACCTAGATTTCTCATTTTCTCTTACACTCCCTTAGGTGGGGGGCAAAAGCCTGTTAATGCGTGCTAAAATAAACCATTCTCTTCATTTTCCTAAACATTTCCTTATATATGTTATATGTATGTAAAAATAAATAAAAAAGTCGTAAAAATTCTGTTCAGCAGGAAAAAGTTCCTGCTGAACAGAAGAGTCAGCGCTTTTCATCTATTTTTTTATCTTGTGTAAAAAAGAAGATAAACAGAGTGAGGGGCAAAGCGACAAGAAAAATGCTTGTTTTGGAAGGCTTAATGGCAGGCAAATCAGATAAAGCCATTTTTATCTGTCCTTTCTTTTTATTTTATATTTTTCAATTCACTAAAAAGTTGTTGATTGATAAAATAACTGTCTTTGACAATTTTTCTTAATGCAGCCTCATTATCTTTTAAATGACTAGAAATTGGAACTACTTTTGCCCTCCCGAATAATGGACCGCTTACACTAATAGAAAAGGCAGCATCAGATGCTATAAAAAGCCCTACTACATTAATGAGATCTTTCACTAAAAAAAGCGCAAGCAAAAGATCGATGACATCTATTGATAAATTTTTTGCTGGTCCATTGAATTTAACATCCAGCCTCTTAGCGCCAGTTAATGGACCACCTACTGTTACGCCAAAATATCCGGGTCCAAAATATACTCTTGTTAAAGTAATTTGGCCAGTTAAAAGCAATAACGCAACGATAAGATCAATATCTCTTTGAATGCCACGGATTGTTCTTGTCTCTTCTTTCACTGAATCATTAATCATTTAAACACATCCCAGCGATTATCATCTGTGTTCCATGTTTTAGATGGATATTCAAGGTTTATTATACGTTGCCATCATGATTTTGGTTCTTTTATAAAAAGCTTTCTTTTTGCTTGGCTGCAAGACTAAATCCTTCCAATTTTTTTTGTGAAAGCCAAACTCCCAAAAAAAGCAATTTGACGAAGCCTAAAAAATTGGGTATGATTCTGTTGTACATGAATAGAGACGACTTAAGAGGTTCATAGCGGATACCCTCTATAAAAAACTATGGAAACATGACAAAAACGCCATGTCCATACGGATATGGCGTTTTTCCTGCTCTTAGGCGGATGTTCTGATGAGTGAAAAAACTTTTCTGGCGGTTCCTGCTATGGCGCTCAGTTTTTGTACATTTGAATATAGGAGGAATTTGTATGTCTGGAAGAAAACAAGAAGAAGGTTTACAAGATTTAACATTGCTTGGCAATCAAGGCACCAAATATTTATTTGAATACAGCCCTGATATTTTGGAATCTGTTGATAATTTGCATGTCAACCGCGATTATTTTGTGAAATTTAACTGTCCGGAGTTTACCAGTCTGTGTCAAGGATAGGGCACACTTCAGTGGAGACACTGTCGCTTAAACCTCGTGAATTCAGGGAAGGAAGCCACTTCTAATCCTGAGCCAAGCTCTTTTTTTGAGAAGGTGCAGAGACTATCGAAATCATGTAAATAGGAAGCGGATGATCGTACTATTTATAGAAGAAAGTAGAGTACATCTACGGATGGAAGCGCGAGGGTTCTTATTTTTTATCCGCAGAAGAAATAAGAATATGATATAGTCCAGCTGCTTAGATTACAGCAGTGCCGATTACTGGTCAGCCTGACTTTGCAACAATGTATATCAGCTATATTCCTGATAAAAAGATTGTTGAAAGCAAATCATTAAAATTGTATTTATTCAGCTTCCGCAACCATGGAGATTTTCATGAAGATTGTGTGAATGTCATTATGGATGATTTAATTAAACTATTAGATCCTCGTTATATTGAAGTATGGGGAAAATTCACGCCACGAGGCGGCCTTTCCATTGACCCATACTGCAACTATGGAAAACCTGGAACTAAATTTGAAGAAATGGCGACAAACCGCTTAATGAACCATGACTTGTACCCAGAAAAAATCGATAATCGATAATCTTAATGCAGTCGTTTATTCGTGTGCCGCAAACCAAGGACACGAATAAACGACTTTTTTGCCTGTTCACAACCAGCCTTTTTTTTCGCACAAAGAGGCAATATGTGCAAGATGGTGGTTGCCATGCCATGCATAAATGCCGATATTTTCTTTGACCGACACCTGTCCAGAATCGGGATGGACAAAAACGCGATTCAGCTCCGTCTCCTTTAAACTCCTAAGAAGTGCCGCTAAACGGATATGCAGGCTAGCAAGAAGCTTTATGGACAATTCGATTGGTTCTTCATAATCTGCTAAATTTGCCCATAAGCCTTCTTCATATGGTTTGATGACAGGGGTTTCTTCCGTAATTGCCAATTTAAAGCGGGTATAGGCATTTATATGGCTATCTGCCAAATGATGCACAACTTGGCGCACCGTCCAGCCTCCTTTGCGGTAGGGAGTATCCAATTGTTCCTCAGATAAATTCCTGACTGCCTGCTCTAGTTTTTGAGGCAGCATTTCTATTTCCTCTATCCATTTGCTGACCATTGCATCTGCTGTCGCTTTATCATAAATAAATGTCCCAATTGGGTATCTTTCGTCCATATGCGGCTCCTCCTTTAGTCAGACTGCTACAAGGGAAGCAGCACTTCAATCGTTGTGCCGATATTTTCTTCGCTGTATACAGAAACTGTTCCATAATGATTTTCAATAATTCGTTTGCTGACCATAAATCCTAAGCCAGTCCCCTTTTCTTTTGTCGTATAAAAAGGCTGTCCTAATCGCGACAGGACATAATCTGGAATGCCGCAGCCTTCGTCCATAAAACGGATTAATAGCTCTGTATCTTCTTGCTTGCGGAGCTGCACCACTAATTTGCCGCCTTGCGGCATAGATTCAATCGCATTTTTAATAAAATTGATGGCGACTTGTTTGATTTGATTTTTTTCACACTTTAAGATGATCTCATCTGAATCAAAGTCCAGCTCAATTTGCACATTATTCATGATTGCCTGCGCTTCAAGCAAAATGACAATATCACGAATCAGCATAGAAATATTGGTTGATTCATATTGAACGACCTGAGGCTTTGACAGCATCAATAGTTCACTTAAGATCAACTCAATTCTTTCTATTTCCGCTTCCATTATTTCAAAGTAAATTTCATGATTCGTCATGTTTCCATGCTCCATCAGCTGCAAAAACCCTTTGATCGCTGTGACAGGATTTCTGATTTCATGGGCAATTCCAGCTGCCAATTCGCCTGCTATCGATAATTTTTCCGTTTTGATCAATAATTCTTGCGCTTGCTTCTTTTCCGTAATATCGCGAATAATGACCGCCCTGCCATTAATGCGGTTATGTTCATCTCGTAATGGAAAACAGGAAATTTGCACATGGAGAACATCGCCTTTTTTTGTTAATCGCACGGATTCATATTCTCCTACAATTTCGCCAAGCAAGGTAATGCATTTATTTTGGTACACTTCCTTGCGGTTGATGACAGGGATATGGGGCAGCTGCATCGAATTTTTCCCGATGATTTGGTCTGCTGTCCAGCCAAACACCTTCTCAAATGCCTCATTGATGGTTAGAACATCATCATCATTGTTTAAAATCATGACAGGATCTAAATTTCTCATAATAAAGGATTTTAGCTGTTCGTTGGTCGCTTTTAGTTTGCCTTCCAATTCTACTCTTTGGGTATAATGCATCTGTGTCGGGTCATCATTAGGCATATAAAGGAAGGATTCCACTAGTTGAGTATCTGTCATAAAATGTGAATACATATGTAATAATTTATTCTGATAGGATGCGGAAACACTCTGTCCATCGATGGCAAGCACGATTTTCTGTTCCGCATTTGTGCGCATTTCTTTGATGTATTCGCCAAGCTCAGAGCAATCAAACAACCCATACATGAGCGTGTGATGAGAGATATGCACCCAGCTGCTAACCGCTGCTTCCTCTGCTGCTATGACATCCATTATCGCTTGATAATATTTTTTTATGCTTTCGGGTGAAGATGGAATAAAGGTTTGCAGAAGCTCTTTATCGGGAATAAAATGAATAGAGGCTAACTCCTTAACATCCAATAAATTTTCAAGTTTCTGACAAATAGTCTGATAAACATCTTCCTGATCGATCCAAAGCATAAAACGTCCTTGTTTTACGCCATTGACAATAAAAGCAACTGCGTGTTCTATATACTTTTCCATTTGTTCATACATGTACAGGATATCGCCCTGCCGCTTATGATAATCGATAATTTGCCTGCTTTTTGGATGAATGAAATTACTGCCCATTCTAACACCTCTCTTTAAAGATCTGCTTTTTATTATAGATCCACATGCTTACTCATTCTAATTTCACACATCTATTTACTTAATTCCGTTCTCTTTTCTGATAAAAACCAGGAAATAATCTTTTTTAATCACTGCTTTTTCTTTATTTATCAGCCCCGCCTGTCAATAAGCATTTTCCTCCTTCTTAACAGGCGGCCTTTTTTGCTTTTAGATTTGCTGTTCATTTAAAAATACTTTTACTGTCGGGGCTTTATATACAGCAAACTGATCCAATAAACCGTCGCTTTTGGTATCCACTACTGCCATATTGCGGAATTTTTCCTGCAGAAAGGCCGCATCCGCCATATGATGGATCAGTCGAATAAGAGGGTCGTAATAATTGTTGGTGTTTAAGATGCCACATGGTTTTTGATGCAAGCCTAATTGCGCCCATGTATAAATTTCAAAAAACTCTTCAAGCGTACCTGCTCCTCCTGGAAGGGTAATAAAACCATCTGCTAAATCTGCCATTTTCGCTTTTCGTTCATGCATGGAATCGACGACAATCAATTCAGAAAGGCCTTTATGGGCAATTTCCTTTTCCGCCAGAAAATTCGGCAAAACGCCAATGGCCTTGCCCCCGTTTTCTAGCACTGCATCAGCAACTGCTCCCATCAATCCTACACAAGAACCGCCATACACCAGCTCCAGATCTCGTTTCGCCAACTCTTTTCCCAATTCTGCCGCTCCTTCTAGATACATAGGCGAAGCTCCTGTGCTAGAGCCGCAAAAAACAGCAATTCGTTTCATAAAGTACTCCCCCTTTAGTTTTTTATTAAGTGCATCTTTTGTGAACCTAACCCTAAACTAATGTTTTTCCTTTAGCAAATCTTTTAATTTTTCTTCTGTTCGCGTATCTTCTACCGGTGTATATACACTCACTCGCAAATCATGATTGCCATGGGCTTGAAAGGACGTTAAATTAAACAGCATCTTCCCTTGTTTAGAATGGCGAAACTCTATCAAAACATCCGGTGCAGAGCTTACTTCACTTTCATTCCATAGTTTGCTGAATGCTTCATATCGACTCTCCATTTTGTCAATAAATGTTGTATACCACTCATCTGCCACATATTGGCCGTAATAGGTGCGGAAAATGGCGATAAAGCCTTTGACAAAATGCTCCCAGTTGACTGCAAGCGCCTTAAATTCTTTTCTGGCAAACAACAATTCCAGCATATTTCGTTTTTCTTTCGGAATTTTTGCAAAATCTAAAAAAACATGTGCTGCCGCTGCATTCCAGCCAACAATATTGCAGCGTCTATCCGAAATAATCGTCGGACAAAAACGGAGCTCCTCCATAATTTTTTGTAAAGAAGGCGTAAGGGACACCCTTTCCTCATGCTCCAAATCCTTTTTTTCTGCTTCTTCCAATGCGAGGCCATATAAATATTTTCGTTCATCTTTATTTAGCTGCAAAGCATCTGCAATGTTTTCTAATACAGAGATAGAAACTTTAATGTCCCTTCCTTGTTCAAGCCAGGTATACCAAGTGGTGCTTACACCTGCAAGCTGCGCCACCTCCTCCCGTCTTAAACCAGGCGTGCGCCTTCTTAATCCTAAAGGCAATCCCGCCATTCCAGGCGTTATTTTCGCTCGTTTCGCTTTTAGGAACTCCGAAAGAGCCTGCAGTCTAACATCTTGATTCATCATCCAATTCTCCTCTTGCTCTTAATCTATTACTTATTATACTAGGATAAACTACAACTTGTAATAGGATATAAAATTGTTAAAAATGAATATACCAACCAATCAAACAAGGAGGAACATAAATATGAAACGAGTTGTTATTACTGGAATGGGTGTGATCTCCCCATTAGGAAATGCGGTTCACACTTTCTGGGATGCTTTGCAAACAGGGCAATCGGGAATCAGCAAGATCTCCTCATTCGACTGTTCTGATCAGAAAACCCAAATAGCTGGTATGATAGAAAACTTTGATGAAACTGAAATTTTCGGAAAAAAAGAAGCAAAAAAATTAGATCGATTCACGCAATTCGCTTTAGCTGCGGCCGAACAGGCGCTAGTGGATTCACGTTTAGACTTAGAGCAAACTGATCCAGAAAGAATAGGCGTTTATGTTGGCTCTGGCATTGGCGGCTTGCAAACATTACTGGACAATGTGCATATATTACACGAAAGGGGGCCAAATAGAGTCAGTCCCAGTTTAGTGCCGATGATGATTTCCAATGCTGCCGCTGCCCAAATCAGCATTCGCCTAAAAGCAGAAGGTCCCTCTTTATCGCCTGTTACCGCTTGCTCCATCGGCAATACCGCCATTGGAGAAGCCTTTAAAAGCATTCGCTGTAATGAAGCCGACATTATCTTTAGCGGCGGTGCAGAAGCAGCTATTACGCCATTGTCTTTAGCAAGCTTCGGCAATGCCAAAGCATTATCGACCAATAACGCAGCACCCCATTTGGCTAGCCGTCCATTCGACAGAAATCGAGATGGATTTGTGATGAGTGAAGGAGCAGGCATTCTTGTATTAGAATCATTAGAGCATGCAAAAGCGCGAAATGCCCCCATTTATGGAGAAATCATCGGCTATGGAGCAAGCTCGGATGCCTATCATATGGTGGCATCCCATCCAGATGGCAAGGGTGCATATGCCGCCATGAAAAAAGCGCTTTTATCTGCCGATCTTTCCATAAGGGATATTGACTTGATAAGCGCACATGCAACAAGCACTCCTGTAGGCGACCGCTCGGAAACATTGGCAATTAAAAAATTATTTGGAGAACGGGCATACCAAATTCCTGTTACGGCAAATAAATCGATGCTTGGCCATATGCTTGGTGCATCCGGCGGAGTCGAAGCAATTGCATTAGCAAAAAGCTTAATGGAAGGAATCATCCCGCCAACGATTAATCTGCACACACCTGATGCCGAATGCGACTTGGATTATGTAGCAAACAAAGCCAGACCTGCCAGTTTAACAACGGGCATCTCTAATTCTTTCGGCTTTGGCGGCCATAATTCATCCATCATTATCAGAAAATATGCCTAAGCCAAATGATCAGATAAAGTGAAGCTTCAATCAGTTAGGGTCTCCATCCTTGCTGATTGTTAGTGGAACCAATGAGGCTTTTACATGCGAATTTCTCTCCACTTATATTTTTCGTTTTCTCTCATCATCTCTTAAGAGAGTCAAAAACCTGTTAAATAATGATAAAAACATTAACAAAACCAAGTTAATGTTTTTATCTTTTATTATTAATAGTTCTGAATTTATTGGTAAATTCCTTTATTTACCTCAAAAAAATTTTCATCAAAGTATCCTTTACTTCTCCTCTTTTATTCCCCCCTCAATCCCTTTTAAAATAATCGTTAGTCCTGCGAGAAAGTTGGTTTCCGTGTTAATGATTCCTTCTTGTTTAAGCATATGCCGATACACATATGGTATTTCGTCTGCTGGCATTTGGCGGATCGCAGCAGAAAATTGTTTATGTATTTCTTCTTCCCCCATCATCTTTACCATTTGCAGCTGTCTTTGCTCATCTAAAACATATGTTGTTACATAATTATTTATTGCAAGGACTGCTGTAAAGATTTTATGTTCAGGGAACTGAGCGCGATAGAATATTTCAAATGTTTTATTGATTAGCTGCAATCTGTTTTTAGTAATTGGCAATGTATCCATCATAATTTCCGCCCCATTTGGGACAGACAGCAGCACTTTCCTGATTTCTAGCGCCAGTTCCGTCATTTCTTCCTGCCAATTATTTTTCTTTTTTGGAAAGATAATTTGACTCGAAATATATTCCCCGATTAATTGAAGCAACTCTTGTTTATTTTTTATATACCAATATAGAGCTGGTGCCTGCACTTTTAGCTTTGCTGCAATATTTCGCATCGTTAATGCAGCTATTCCTTTTTCATGGAGAATCTCTAATGCTGCTTCTGTAATAGCTTTCTTGCTTACGTTCTTTTTTGCCACTGCTTTCACCTCAATATTTCTATTGTAAAGGAATTTTTCATTTTTTGCTTTACTAATAAATTTAACAGTGTTAAACTTCTGTATGTTATTTAACATCGTTAAAGAATATGGGGGATTTATTATATGAAAAATGAAACAAAGCTTGTTCCGATAATGGCTGCTTTATTGCTGGGCATTTTTGTCGCTTCATTAGACAATACGATTGTTGCCACAAGCATGGGCTCCATTATTGGTGATTTAGGCGGCATGGACAAATACGTTTGGGTAACTTCTGCCTATTTAGTCGCAGAAATGGCGGGCATGCCTATCTTCGGAAAATTATCCGACAATTTTGGGAGGAAACGTTTTTTTGTCATTGGCATTATTTTATTTTTAATCGGTTCCGTGTTATGCGGGACTGCGCAAACAATGGTTCAGCTTTGTCTTTTCCGGGCTCTTCAAGGCATTGGCGGAAGCGCCTTGATGCCAATTGCTTTTACAATTATTTGGGATGTTATGCCGCCTGAAAAACGGGGGAAAATGAGCGGGATCTTTGGAGCGGTTTTTGGGCTGTCTAGCATTGTAGGTCCGCTGTTAGGCTCTTTTATTACGGATCATATGAATTGGCGCTGGATTTTTTATATTAATATTCCAATTGGATTCATTGCTTTAGCATTGATTATTATCTTTTACAAAGAATCTTCTTATCATACCAAAGCTTCCATTGATTGGTTAGGAGCCATTTTGCTTGTCAGCTTTACCGTTTGCCTTATGTTTGCCTTAGAGTTGGGCGGGCATACTTATGCTTGGTCTTCCGTTCAAATTCTTGGTTTATTTGCATCAGCGCTTGTTTGCTTGATCGTTTTTTTGCTGGTAGAAACAAAAATAAAAGATCCGATTTTGCCATTCCAGCTATTTAAAGAACGATTATATACAACAGGTGTATTGACAGGAATGTTTTATGGCGCCGTTTTTATGGTTTCCACTATTTATATTCCTTTGTATATCCAAGGTGTAACAGGCGGAACAGCAACAAACTCTGGCCTATTGCTGTTGCCGATGATGGTGACTTCAAGCATCGGTGCGGCAATTGGCGGGGCATGGGCAAATAAAATTTCTTATCGAAAAATAATGCTCACATCGAGCATTATTATGGCAATCGGCACCTACCTATTGTCGACATTAGATGCCGAAACGCCAAGATGGCTATTAACCATCTATATGATGATTATCGGCCTTGGGGTAGGCCCATCTTTTTCTGTGCTTGGAATGGCTTCTCTGCACAATGCAAAGCCACAAGAGCGAGGCATTGCCAGCTCGACAAGCAATTTTCTGCGTTCCCTTGGAATGACTTTAGGAATAACCGTCTTTGGCATTATTCAGCGCAATAGCTTTACAAATGGACTTCCCGATATGCTTCCAAATGGCAAAAGCGAAGACTTTGGTTCCATTCTATCTCCGGAAGTCCGCAGCCAAATACCTGCTGATATATTGCACTCCATTACGGATATTTTATCTAGTTCCATTACGGAGACATTTTTATGGACTTTTATCCCACTTGGCATTTCCTTTTTGTGTATAGTATCCATGTCTAGTGACAAAATGCATCATATTCAAAAAACAACAGCTAAATAAGCAAAATGAACTTCTCCGTACTTTTGGCGTCTAATCTAATTAGATTAGACGTTTTTTGCGATAATAGGCTGTTTTCTAAAAGATGGTTGCTTTTAAACACGCAGACGCTCCTGCTTAGGACTCACCTTTCTCGCATTCCCAGAGGACTCTACGTGTATTCCGTCTGCTTAAATCTATTTCTTCCATTTTTTCTGCTAAAAACAACAAAGCTTACGAAAACAGCCTTTCGATAAAGGGACACTTCACTCCATTGGACGATCCAGATTTTTACTCATCAAGTTTCTACCCACCTGAATTTCTCATTTCCCCTTAGGCGAGAGGGCATTCCAGCCCGATGAATATTGCTAAACAAAAATTCTTTTCTTTTTTTTGGAAATTAGGTTTATCTCCCATCAAATAGGGGAATAAAGGCAGTATTTACATAATCAAAATGAAATATCTAGTACAAGGGGGAAACTATGAGCAAAAAGGTCATATATAAAGGGCAATTATTTACGATACTTTTCCGTTATGAAACAGGCTATTATGAGATACGGGAACTAACCAATCCATTTAACGTAAAGCTTGTTCATCATTCTGAATTAACTACGATACATACTAGAGATAAATCTAACAGCTTCATGTAGCCCCCGGCAG
>Ga0180215_1002408_pt1 | contig 18918 bp, 32 predicted proteins | sample eDN3rd37CBELigBY_FD_128871 | JGI IMG/M metagenome (GOLD analysis project Ga0180215, IMG submission 128871) | Enriched backyard soil microbial communities from Emeryville, California, USA - eDNA 3rd pass 37_C BE-Lig BY (version 2) (version 2) | ecosystem: Environmental > Terrestrial > Soil >... | reverse complement strand
GGCCCGTGGACGGGCTCCATGAGACGCTCGACACAGCGGCAGTATGTGCCGTAAATCGCGCACACACCTGTCACGAAGGATCAATGTAGTAAATGCGCAATGTTATTCAGGATGGTCCAGAGTTGCGCAAGCAACCTTCCCTCTGCTTCGTACGGCGCCATCGCTCAAACGCAGCACTAAGGCGCTGCCGTCGCCAAGGGCAACGATGACCGCGTCGTGGCCAGGCGACACCGCCACGGCGGTGCATCGCACGCCTGAGGTGAGTGTTCATCAAAACCAAGTTCTCACACAAAAGGATTAGCGACCGAGTATTCCGCAATTCGTCAGCAGTCGCCGTTGGGAACGCACTGCCACTGGATGCCTTGGCTGGGGTCACGCGGACAGCGAGCTGCCGCGCGCCGAGGTGGCCTTGCCAGAACCGGACATCGCCGTTCTCGGCGCTGGTGTACACTTCGCGCCCGTCGCGCGAGTAGACAAGGGCGGTGATCGGCGCCGCGTGAGCGACAAAGCTGCAGCGACCACGTCACACCAACGCTGATCCAGAGTCTAAAGTTAGGAGCCAGCAATAAGCCAGCCTTCGCGTCAGATCTCTACGTACCGCGCCAGTAACGCGTCCGACAGAGTGGAACAGAGGCACACGTCGCCGCTCGAGGTGCCCGTCAGCAGGTGCCTAGCGCGTTACACACCAATCACAGCAATGCTTGAGACAGTTAGCGTCGTAAGTTTATCTGCATCATAGCGCGCTAATTACTGTACGGTACCGGCCGCTGGGCGAGAACGCCACCGCACGGACGGAGGCATGCGCGCTTATGTTTAGGTCAAAGAGCTGCTCGTGCTTGAGGACGTCGTACACGATGCAATGCCCTGTCCACAGGCCGCAGGCCACGCGCTGCTGGTCGGGATGCACGCTCACACAGTTGATGGGCACCTCCCAGCCGTGCCGCAGCGACCGCTGCCCTGAGTCGGCGGCCGTAACGTGCATATAGCCGTCCCACGAGACCGACACCACCGCCTGGCTCCGCACTCCCTCGTCATGTGTATGCACTAGGCGCATTAGCCGTGTGGCCGATACAGCGCTGCGCTTCACGAGAGCGTTCTTGAGTACCTTGCCGTCCAACGCAGTTGCGAGGGCACTGACCCGACGGCTGTGTGTCGAGAAGGTCGCCAGGACCACACTCTGTGTCGGCCCCACCGCACAGCAAAACGCCGCATTTTTAAACGTGGTGTGAGCAACATGTCGAAACCGTTGCTCTGCGTAGTCCCACTTGGGCGGCCGGCGTACGCGCATGACGTCAGCTACCGCGACCTTGCCTTCGTCGGAGCCAATCGCGACGCGGCCCGACGCGCCCAGCACTGCCACCGCGGTCACGGGGACGTCGCTCCAGCGCAGCAGGCCCAGCGTCTCGCCCGTTCCCGCCGATAGAGCGCGGACGGTTCCCTGCCACCGGCCGGTCCAACGAAGAATGGAAACACAGTGTTAAGGCGATGTAGATGGCGCAGACATTCACGCCGACCAAAGGCGTACGTCGCGCAGGCCGCAATAGATGACATGGTTGGCCGTGTCCACGGCGAGCGCCCGTACACTGTCCGCGTTGCTCAGCAGCACAGTGGGCGGCTTCACCGCGTCCTCCTGCGCGGACGTCCACTGCACATGCAGCCACGGCTCGCCTACAAGTTGCCGGCGCCTTTCGAGGATATCCCCTACAACGTACCCAAGGCGCGCGTTCCAGCCATCATATAAAACGTGAGTATGACTGGTTGATCAAGGTTGTCATTCCGAGGGGCGCGATGGTTCGTACAGACGCGTACTCGCAGCGGCTCAGCAACAGCGGTGCTATTGGCGAGCTGCTGCAGGAGGAGCACCGGCTGTGCGAGCACCACGTGCAGGTTCGCGGCCAGCGCCGTCCGCACGCCCTCGAGCGCGCCGCGCTGCGTCGCCGGGAGCGCAGAGGCGGCACCGCGAATGACGCCAGTACGGCCACCCGCACTGCCGAGCAAACGGTCCAGGTCACCCAGCAGGTCGTGCACCTGCCCGGCGCGACAGCGCAGCTCCAGAAAGATCGGGTCCAGCAGCAGCTGCGCTGCCTCCGCCACGCGACCGCCCTCCACCAGATGGTACACCACATCCCGCAGCGCGCGCACGTGCACGGGCAGGTGGCGACGGTCGTCGGCCTGGAAGAGAAAATAAAAAATAAAAAAATCGCGTTTACACGCTCCCAGTACTCGTTGAGCATGTCATCTTAACGTCAATTGGAGCGGCTCTCAAGGATGTACCTGATGCACAGCAAGATCGATGCGCTCTAGATAGTACGTGGCCAGGGCTGAATTCTCGGCGGTGACGGCGTCGACGCTGGCCAAGTACTGCTCCATCACAACCACGCGGCACTCGGTTTGCACCAGGTGAACCTAAACGGGCACACGCATGCCAGTCATAAGTCTATGGGGTCAGCCATGACGAACAGCGAACGTTTGTTTCTGGAGCGCACGTACCTTGGCATCGCCGGAAGGCAGCACACGGCAGTACGTCCGCAGGCCGGCAAACAGCCGTGCCCACATGGCCGACGGCAGCACCTTCTCCTTGGAACGGCGCAGCAGCACGACCAGGTCGCTCTCCTGCAGGCCGTCCGGGGCGACAGCCAGCAGCCTGCGCACACAGAGCGTCAATGCCGCATGTGGCCGACAATGTCAGCCCTTGCGATTGCTGCGAGATACCGTGTGGCGTGCGGTGCGGTCGTACCGGAACGCCTTGCGGCAGAGCGTGCCAAACTCGGACTCCAGGCGCTGCAGGCCTTGGCGCAGCAGGTCTTGCACCGTCGTCGCCAACTGACCGGATTGATCAAGCCGGGAGCAAAGAATGGAGGGCGAACGCTTTCTCAGTTCAATGTGCACGTTGAACAGAGGTCGTGGTAATATCGAAAGAGAACCTCGCGCAGGAACTCGCCGAGGCGCTCAAACACGCCCATGAGGCGCAGCTCGTGGCAGGCCAGCCGCAGGTAGAGCGGGTTGCCGGCGTCGCGTTTGGAGATGAGCAGGCGCAGCTCGTTGTTGAACGCTGACTCGTCGAGCTTCTTGCGGTACAGCAGCAGCGACTGCCGCACAAGCTTGGCCTGGAATGACGCCCAGTCAACTGGTAAGAACGATAGTTAGTGCTGGTTGTGGCCGTGCTCGTTTGCAGGGGGCTCGCGCACCCGGTCGATAGCGTCGAGAGGCCCCACAATCACCGGACGCGGCGGTTTGGGCCACCGCTTGAGCGCCTAGGTCGTTAAAAACGCTGCTTGGGGCACGGGCAGATCGTTAGCCAACGAGCACTCCAATGAACGCATGATTACCCTGGAGTCGTACCTGCGCGGCGGGCTGCCCGTCGATCACGCTGATGATGACGCGCAAGCGGTTGGTTGGGATGTCGCGGACGGCACGCAGCCATGCCAGGTCGCGAGCGCCATGGCGCTCGGTGAGCCCGTCGAGCCCGTCAATGATCAGCACAATACGGCGACGCTCGGTGGCTGCGACGGGTCCCCTCCGCAAGGCCTCCAGCGTGAGCGCACGTGAGGTTGCCTGCATGACCACCAACACACATGTTGGCCTGGGCAACGCACCTTGGCGCAGCAGCTCGGGGAACTGGCGCAGCAGGCCGGCCATGTCGGTGGGTACCGCGTCCGTGGCGAGGCCTGCCGCGTCCGCCAGCGCGGTGCACAGACGGGCCAGCAGCCACCGCAAGTCGGAAGACGCCTACGGTAAGACTCGCAAGGAAAGACCACGATGTGATTTGCGTGGGTCGCATACACACGCTCTTATGCATGCACAAGGTTTGCTCAGCACCTTTGAGAGCCCGATAAAGTAGTGCAAGTGCAAGGCCGGCTGAAGTCCTTGCGGCGCCGTCAGGGACCGGCGCGCAAACACGGCTAACAGCGTACTCTTGCCCAAGCCGGATTTGCCCGAGATCACCAGCGGATTGCTGGTAGCGCCCGCAGGACCTCCCCCAGCGCACGCGTCTGTTAGTTTGGCAAAAGTCCAGCCGGCGCGATACGATTGCTGAAGGGTACCTTTGCACATCGCTCTCGACAAACTCTTGCAGACGCGTTAGCTGTGCCTTGCGGCCCACAAACGACAGCGCCGCGTGCTCCAGGAAGAACGCCTGCGTAGCGTTTTCCTCGGCCATGTCCGCTGCAATCATGCTGCCGTCGGGCACCGCGGGTGCCGCCGCCACAGCGGTCGTTGCGTCGCACGGCAGGTCGAACTCGTCCACAAGGCCTGCTCACAGAGAAACTGAATGCGAGACCGCGGTCCCTGAGCGCCTAGGCTATCACTGCACGCCGTGTCCCGACTTTCACGCGCGCGTACACTGCCACAGCGCGGCGGTGATGGCGGCCTGGAAGCCGTCCAGGCCGCCTAGCTTCGGCACGCCGCCGTCCAAGCCAGCCCAGGTGGCCGTGTAGCCGTCAATGAGGCGGCAGCGGTCCGCGTGCGCCTGTGCATACGCCCGTGCCCGCCCTGCGCCACCAAGAATACGAGCAGGTATTTGCGGATGCCTTTGAGCAATGGCAGGGTCGACCAAAGCCAAAAGGTTCGTAGCGCACCTTTGAGGTCATTGAGCTGGGCAACGTGGGTGCCGGTGAAGAAACTACGGTGCTCGGCCGGAATGAGCGGCAGCACGTCGTCGCTGCGAAAGCATAATACCGCACGTGGCTGGATATTTCGACAGCACGCACCAACAAGGGCACAGGACCGAAGTCATCAAGTTGGCCAAATGCACCAAAGTTCCATGCTGATCAAACCCGCACCGCCTGTCCAGCGAGGCGCTCGGCCTCCATCGCGCCGTAGGTCCACTCCAGGTCGGTCGTCGACCGGCCCGGCGGCTGGTCGTCCAGCCACGCTAAGTGCGCGGCGCCGTCGCTGACGTAGCGCGGCGGCACGTAACCGTACCGCTGACCGATCACGCCGACAAAGAACGGCCGGCACCGGTCGACCTCGTCCAGGCACAGCTGCAGCGTGCGCTCGGCTTCCGCTTCGTGCTTGGTGATGCCCCAGCGCAGGTCCACCTCGAACAAGTGCACGCCAAACTGGCGGCAGCGCTGGATGGGACGGATGGCAAAGAAACGGTGTACACGACAAGGATAGCCAGCGTCAGGTTACATAGCATCCGTGATGTTGATGGATGGCGGTGCGTACCTCACGGAGCATCGGGAACACCGCTTTGACGAGCACATCGCGTTCGCCCTGCATATCGAGAAACGTGGACGACAGGAAGACGCGCGCCGTCCGCCACGGTCCGGCCACCACCAGCCTCGGCACGGGCATGCCGAGCAGGACCACCTCACCGTGCTGTCTGTCAGGCTCCTGAGCGCTCTTGCGAGACCGCGGCTCCAGGCCGGCCAGGAGCCGGCGTTCGCGGCGCGGCACTGTGTGAGCAATTATACCCCCATCCACCCTTGGAGGCAATGCGGTAAGCGCAAGGCGCGCACTCCGGGCAGCGCCGTCGTCGCAGCGAGCACGTACGGTCCTTGCGCTTATCGGGCGCCGCAATGTGCTTGACCGAGTCGATCCGCTCAATGTAGCGGAGCTGGTCGCCGCTGCCCCGGTCGGCAATGTAGTTGAGCAGCTGCGCATGGCCGATGATCAGGGTCGTAAACATCATCACAAGTTGGCGCAAAGCACATTGCATAGGCCGCGCCAGCACACGCGACAGCTTCAGTACCTGGTCACTGTAACCCGCGAGCTCGACGTCGTTGGTGTGACGGACGCCGGCCGACGAAACGGCCGTCGGCGGCGCGACGCGACCGGAGAGGGCAATGTGGGCATGCAGGAGGTCCTCCGACACCAATAGGCGGTACGCCGTCACAAACCGCCGCATCGCAAGCACCAACGGCGACGTCGACTCTTCCGAACCCTCGTGCGTCAGGACAATGACCGTGTTGATGGCTGCGCGGGCGTGCAGCGCCTCAGCCAGCACCTGGTCCAGCTGTCGCTCCGTCGACCTGGTGGTAGGAACCGTAAGAGTCACTGTTAGGTGGAGGTGAGCTACACTGTGCGACTCTGCCAGACTTGGCTCAACGCATTCACGATCATACGGCATGGCCTCCGTATCAAGTGCATCGATCGCACGGTCGACGGCCGCGAGCAGCTCGCCGCTCTTGCCAATTTTGCGCAGGGAATCTGGAAGGTCGCGCACGTCGCCTGTGGCACCGTTGACCAGCAGCAGCTGGCAGTCCTCCGACGATGCCTGGCACATCAAGCTCAGAAGCATGGCCACCTCTGCAACAAGCCACACGCCGCGTTCGGAACGCGCATTTCGGTTTAGAAATTACAGGAACGTCTCACTTCGGTCCGCCAACGTGTTGAACGTACGCAGCAGCGTCATTGGGCGGCCGACACTCTTGGCGGACGAGCAGCGGCGCTGCATGTTGTGGCTCACGTCGATCAGCATCAGCGTGCGACCGGCGATTGGCTTGATGTTGATCCGCGCCGCCAGCGCCGTGGCGCGCTCCAGTGCCGAGAGGAAGAGCGGAACCGCGGGCGACTTATACCAGTTGCTCTGTGGAAGAGAAGGGTGGACTGAAGGAACAGCACGAGTCGTGAGCGATGCGCGTGTCCGGCGTCAGTTCGGAACTTGGGCTGTTCTGCGTACGAGCTTTGGCCGGCGCACCGCGCTGCCCGCATTGGCGCCGCCGCATTTGCCGCCGCGCCCCTTGGCTTTGGAGGCAGCCGCGGCAGTCTCGCGCGCGGTATTTCGGGCTGTGTTGACAGCATCCTGTAGCGCGTAAAAGGCGGCGAGGAACCGCGACGGGAACTGCCGCGAATGCGCCACCTCGCGCTCGGACGAGATCTGAGCGCCGATCCACGCGGGGCCGACTTTGCTGTGATGGCCATCAGAATGGCAATCTCTGCCGCTAGCGAGTGGTGTGAATGCACTCACCTTGGCGGCCACTTTGGCATTGTACGAGGTGGGTAGCTCAACCATCAGCAGGTTGCGCAGATTGCGCAGCATGGCCATGTACGGCAGGCTGTTGTTGTTTAGGAGCTGCTGCCACGTCTTGGCTTTGTTGCCCTGCAAAGATTGTGTAGCACGCGAGCGCCGTGCAACAGAGACGATCAGTGCGGACATACTCTGTGGTTTGCACTGGTAAGGACGGAAACTTGAGCCCACCTTGAGCGCAATCTGGGTCTCCCAGGTCTCCGGCACCGGTAGCCGCATCCGCCTTGGGTAGGTGCAGCGTGCAAACGTCACCGCCCTGGTGAGCGCTCAGTTCTGGGTCTTCCTGGCAAGCAGGTCGCTCTACCTACTTGCCGCTGCGCTCCGGCTCAAAGATGCCCGGCAGCCGGCTCTCCAGAAACTCTTCGTACGTGCGCGGGTAGCGCTTCCCGAGCAACGACATGACATGGAGCACCGGTTTGGAGATCTGGACAACAACAATCGCTCTCGGTCGAGACGACGTCGTGTCACAGCCGAGAGAACCGGACGGTCCAGTCATGGCGGCATACGTACGTGCAGTACGCGGATGAGGTACTTGAGCGTGCAGCGGTAGTCTTCCTTGACCGGCGGCCGCTGGGCAGCCGCGTCGTCCTCCGCATCGTTGTCGTCGCCGTTGCTTCCTGCGGCCGACCGGCTCCGTGACCGGCTTCGCGATCGGCTCCGCGACCGACTGTGCGACCGGCTGCGTGAACGGCTCCGGCCTTCAACCTCGTCGTCGCTGCCGACAACAGGAGGTCGCCGCCGGCGCGACCGGCTGCGGGCAAACTCGATGGCGGCCTGCGCCTTGGCTTTCCGGCGCTCCTTGGTCTCGTAGCTCGGCTTGCTCTTGTTGTACTTGGCTAGCTGGAAGGCCTGGAATTGCTCGAAGCGCGTTACCATCGCCCGCCGCAGCGCCGCCGGAACACCGGACGTGGTCATGGCGCTGCTCCGCAGACCCCACATATGATGCAGGATGAAGCGCGTGAGCCACCTTTGAGCGCCCGCTCTCAGCGCGGCGCGATCGTCAGGCGCTACGTACGGCGGCCGCGAGTACAGGCCTTCCTCGACGCCAAAGGTGCGCCAGAACTCGCCCACCTCCATCCAGTCTGACGGCAGCCGCACCGCTGCCGAAAAGTACTTGTGGAGGAACGGCCGAGTCGGCGGAAACCGCGCCGCCAGCGCCAGCAAAAAGTTGGCTGGGGGGTGGGGTGGGGGACCGCGCAGCGGCAGTAGGCCAGTGTGGGTGGCCATCAGGAGCGATCTGCGGATGCATAGCCGGATTCAGAGAAGTCGGCGCGTACCTGTCACGCGGATGTTGAGGTCGTCGCGGCAGTAGAGCGCCAGGCGCAGTACAAACTCGGGGTCCCGCTGCGCCAATTGTGCGGCGAGCTCGGTGACGGCCCGTCGCGTCGTGTCTTTCACGTTATAGTAGTTGGGCTCCATCAGCAGTGAGCCGCTGACCACCTTGACAAAGGCGTCCTTGAGCAGGTGCAGGTCCGACACAGCGTCCACGCGCCACCGCGGCAGTGCGGTCGGAGCAGCCAGGCTGTTGGGCAGGAGCAGCGTCGGCAGGTCCGCCGGCTCGCCCTGTTCGTCGTCCCCGGGGGCGCCGCCGTCCTCCTCGATGGTGGCACCGGTACCGAAAGATCCCGCCACGAGCGGCTGCCGCAGTTGGCGGGTCGGGAGGACCTGCGTCGACGTGCGCAGCAATGCGCTGGGCTGCGGCAAGAGACCGACTCGGCCGCCGGTCGCCGCGGTGATGGGGGCCTTGGTCGCCAGCCAGGTCGGCGCCGCTGTGCCGACGGCCACAAGCGACCCAGCCAGCTTGGGGCTGGCCGCCGTCGCAGCCTGCCGGCTGCTCAGGAGGGTCGTCGTGGTGTTTGCTGTTGCCGCCGTGGCCATGGTGCTGCCGCCGCTGGCCGTGGCCGCCGCATACCAGGCCGGCGGGGCGGGCGCCGCCGCGGTCGTCGCCGCTGACATCGCTGCGGCGGTCGCCGGGCCCTTGCTCGTGGTGGCCGCCGCCGCCGTGAGCCAGACGGGCGCGGCGGTTGTCGTGGCGGTGGCCGTGCCCGGCGCGGGGCCAGCGGCCCGCTTGCCGCCGCCCGACGCCTCGCTGGCCATCATGGCCGTCGGCGCCTGCACTGTTTCAACTGGGTCAGATCAGCGTGGGCCTTCGCGGCGACGCACCCAGCATGATGGTGTCTGTGTAGCGTCGGCGGTAGCGTTGCACAGGGCGATGAGACGGCGATGAGGACGGAGCGTGTTCTGGTGGTGTTCGGGTGGCGTGTGGCGTGTGGTTAGGCAGGACGGCGTCGAGGTGGCCGTGGCCAATGGTAGCCCCTCTTGCGCAACACAGCAACGGCTGCACGGCCGTTTGAATCATAAACACACTTTGTCGCCCTGACAATGACTGATGCATGTATACCACACAGTGCCACACATTTTGGTGCCGGTGGATCCAGGGCCTATTATCCGGTAGGGTCTATCTGTGTCTCGTCCAAATAAACCGCATCCAGGTCATGCGGGACGTGCAGCGCATGAAGCTGGTGTACATATGTCCGTTCCATGTAAAGCCGTTGCTTGAAGCCACGTAGCCGTGTAGCCATCGCACCGTGAAGCCATATATGCAGCCATTAGTGCAAGAGCGCAACAACTACGAAAAGTTTATGCATGTCACCGGCTTTGCTGAATAACCTCATTGGGCCACCATGCAAACAGGGCACGCATCTTACGGCGCAGCCGTTATACATTGGAACCGCAGCTGCGCAGGCAACCGCATACGGCACACGCCGCCGACATTCAACATGCACCATGCAGCACGGCCGTTGAGCTTTGTGGATGGCTTTGCAGCCGGTTGAAACAACCGTCGTAAGAGTCTGCGGCGAGTAGGCCGGGTGCGGTGACGATTCGTCTCTCATTGAATGATGGCGAGGAGCGTTGGCGGGGCGGGGCGCAGTTTATAGTAATAGTACGAACTACCAGAGCCGGTCAAATGCACAACAAACGTACAATCAAACGGACAAACGCTCGCATTGCGACAACCGTGACGGTTGCCGCGAGCAAGGTGCAAATAATGAAAAAAGACAAGCAAAAAGTGATGGCGATGGGCTTGTTCTCGGGCCGGCAGATGCCTAGTGTGCCGGGGCACAGCCGTCGAATGGAAGCGTCTCGCATCAAATGCACGCGCAGATCGTGCTCCAGTAGACTGGTCTCGAGCTGCGGTGTTGACCGGTCTCTGTGTCACATGTAGAAAGAAAGGAAGTCGACTTAATGCTTTGCGCCAAGCTTTGCCCCCAGACGCCGTGACGCCTTGCCGACGACGGCTGCTGTCTTGTCTTCATTTCTGCAGGCATTATCACGAACGAGACAGACCGAGCTGGTGTCGTTAGCACTGCTCACTTATACAAGAGTTGAAGGCACCATCTTACTTTTGCTGCCAGGCTGTTTTGCGGCCCTCCTTCTGCCTGCGTTTCTTTTGCTCCAACTCCTTCAGATGTGCAGCCCATTTTGCCTGTCGATCAGCAGCTTCATCGGGCGAGACTTGGGGATGGGGCTGACGCAAGAAATAGTCTCCAGCCTATGGTGCGAAAATTTGCTCGATCACATCATCTTATCTGCCAATCCATGAAGGTATGGCGTACCAGCACCGGCGGAAATCGCTCCAACAAGCTCCTGTATTGCTCGCTCCAGCCCTTGACGTTGACGCGGAGCAGGAACTCGAGGCCCATGTCAAGCTCATCAAATACGAGGCGCAGATGATCCGCAATACACTGCCCTTTCTGTCCATGACAATGACCACTTCACGCAACTTGAAGAGTCAGCAAACCGATCCAACGTAGCGTACAGCTGCAAGAACGACCATGCGTACCCGGTGGCGCAGGTAAGTTACGCATGCCGAGTGATTACAGCAAGCACGACGCTTGCCATTAATGTAGAGCCCCCCCGTGGCGGTCTGCAACAGCAGGTGCAGGAGCACCACTATGCGTTCAAACCGGCGGAACCGGCCAATGACCAACCACGGCGTGGCGGCAAAACTGCCATATGCGTCAGAACGGAAACTGAGCAGCGGCAATATTATTAGATCGACGGTGGCACGAGAAGATTTCGGGTGCTTCCGTACTTGCGGTAGTACTCCGCAGCGTTCGCACCGTCGTCGCCGCGGATGTAGGCACGCAGCTGCAGCAGGTTCGCCTTCCACAGCCTCGTGGGGTGATACTGCTGGCGGTAAGTAACTGGTGCCGGTTGTCGCGCAAAAATACACATAATAGGCGCAAATGGTCAACGAAAGAACTTCGCCGACACAGCCTTAATTGGCTACAACGCATTGTACTTTTAATCCAGCCGGTGGCTTCCCTCCAGTCGTCGATGTCTGTCAGGTACCGCCGCATGTTGTCACGCCATTGTTGCTCCACCGATTCCAGCGGACGCGTGCCGTGGTGAACCCAGTAACCTATGGCGATGAAGTACAACAGATGGTTGATGACCCAGTCCACGACCACCTTCTCTTTTATCGTCGTCGGCGACACCACATTCGGCAGGTTCGGTGGCGGAACCTCAACGACGTCCGTGGCCACGTCGTTGCGCTGAGCAAAGTAAGACTGCGGCGGTGGCCGACTGGTCGACGAGACTTGCTTGAGACGGCTGTGGATGTCCTTGATGAGTGCTTCCAGCTCCTTCGGCGTGAGGAGGCAGATCCCAGCGGACGCCGCGGCCTCAAATGACGTGGTGCCCTGATCGCCGCCGGCAGTGCCTACGTTGGGGAAGCGCAACGGCGATTCGGTGGTAGCCGCCATGTCCGCAGTGTTCGCAATCTCGGCTATCGAAGGTCTGGAGTCCTCGTGCGCTATCGTCATGGGCGTGTCGTCCATAGCCGCAGTCGAAGAATAGTAGCAATTTTTGGTCTCGATGGCGACGATGAATGTGTGCTCGGGGGTCGCCGGATCGATCACCTCCGCTGATGCAAAAGTCGCCGACTCGTTGGACATGCTCTCGCGATCCCAGTGTGATAGCATGCCTTTCCAGTCGGCGTCCAGTAAACTCACGGACGCTATCTCGGTTGTGTCAGCGGTGGGTAGCAAGTAGCCTGCCATGTCATCGTTGGACTCGAGCGGCGTCGTGGCGGTGGCGCTGGCGGTCAACACTGGGTACGCCGTCCACTCGGCGAGTTGCTCGACATTTGACGCAGACAGCACAGTGTGGTACGGCGCAGCGACATGTTTGAGATGGACTGGCACGTCACACTTTGCCGCCACGAGTGCCTCGACAGGCGGCGGACGTATATCGACGGCGCCGAGGTTGAGACATACGCTCGGCGACCACGGACCGTCGCCTTCTTCATCCGACCACCCACGGCCGTCGTTGCCGACCAGCGGAGCTAGTGGCTGAAGATGGATCTTGCTGGCGAAGGACGACATGGTGGCGGCATGCGTGCGGCGCGGGCGACGCACGCGTGCCGCTGGAGAATTGGGTTGGCGCTGTGTCTCGCCCACCGAGCGCCCGACGGCTGGCGCAGAGTCATTAGCAAGGATAGGAAACAGATTCTGGCGGATGCTCACGCCATTACCTTGCGGAGCGTCGCCGCGCAGCTGTTGAGCAGGATCTGCCGCTGCACAGATGGCAGTGGGATTGTCCGGTCGCAATACGGGGACCCACTGTAGGGCCCTCCGGCCTTCGAGCGCCAGTCAAAGCCTGCATGCCCGTTAGCTATGGGCTATCCACCACCAGGCAGCGCGGAGAGGATCGCACCGCGGCCAGCTCGAAAATAGTTGAAGCTCGGCCGTTGGGCGACTCGATGCTGGATGAGCGTGCGCGCTCGCTGAACGGGCTGCGCAAGTGCGTTTCAGGTTGCAGGACCGGCGCAATCATCGACTCTTGGCCCCTCTCGGCACAATTAATTTGGTATGGTTCGTACCTGTGGGCCGGTCCGCTGGGAGGTCTTGCGGCAGATTTGCTGCCCTGGGGCGACGCACGCCGCGGCTGCCGATCGCCGCCGTCTGCCGTTCTGCGGGCGCAGACGCAAACTGCGGGCTAACGTCAGCTCGTTTTGCACGTTAAACGGCAGAATGGGGTGGAAATTACACCAGGAGCGGAATCGGGTGGAATCGGGCTGATCATTTGCTAGTGTGAGCGGAAGAATCAGTTGATCATTTTGAAATTTGGCGCAATTCTGCCATGATTCTGCCACCGTTCTGCCCAATAGCTCGGGTCCGCAGTAATGTCCGCATCTGCCCGCATCTGCTGCGGTTGTTTAAGCCTGCAACATTCTCCGGGCCCGTACCGGGGGCCACCACCGCCACCCCACCGCCGTTCTAGATTCAGTACCCAGGAAGCACACGCGGAAGCATCGCCGAGGAGCATTGAATAGGCGTGGTGCTTCTATGGCATATATCGGAGATCCACGCCACAAGCGTCGGCGAGGAGCATCGCGTATGCATGCTGCTTGGCTGATACAGAAATTTACACCAATAGGGATAGATCTTTGCTGCAGAGCGGCACGCGCGTTGGGCGGAGCCGGTTTGCATTCATCTGTCACGCAGGACGTACATAACGGGATGCCAAATCGGTCGACCGTACAACAGAGGATCACCATATACATCGAAGCATGCGACGGTCGGCGGGGCCGGCTATTACATTCAATGCGCAAATTGGAGTAAAAAACAGCCGAAAAGGATGTCGAGTCGGCAGACGGCCGCGGACTGTCATACATGAAGACGGTCGTAGGCGCCAGCGTGTCGTGCATCATCCGGTGCGAGAAAAAGAGGTCAAGGAGCTGCTCGGCAGGTCGGATTCCAGGAAGACGTAGCGGTCCGTTCCTCGAGGAAGCGGCCTACGGCTGGCGAGCGGCGATCCGCCGCGAAGCGTTGCCTGCGGACGAACGGCCCCAACGAGTCACGGTGGTCGTGCTACTGCAGCGGCAAATACAAGAACGCAGCAGCATCGTTGGGCGACTTTAGTTGCCAACGTCCCAGACGATTCACAGGCTATTCAGCGCGGCACGTACGGCACCACCGGGGCGTTGACCCGCTCTGCCGGGCGCTCCTGCGCAAGCTCTTGCATGCGCTTCAAAATCTTTTCAAGCTGGTTGCGGCGGTCGAGCAGATACGAGTCGGCCACCATGACGGGGTCATCTAGTTGAGCGTGTACCTGAACCAGCTCCTTCTCCGCGTGTGCGATAATCTCCACGCGGCGGAGTTCGCGGCCCTTGTCCGAGTGGTCCATGGAGGAACGCGGCTGACAACGGCGCACAGAAAGCTCCAAGTTGCACGCCAAATGCCAATTAGAAATGCACTTCCGTCTAAATTAAGCGTGTCGAAGCGCATGCAACGAACCAAGGGAGGCACAAAGTGTTCGTAGCCCGGCTGCACGATGGGCCTCTCCTGCCAGAGATGCACGAGGCCGTACTTTTCGCCCCCGTCGGCGTTGCGCAGGCGCCGCAGGTGGTCCCCCGCCTGCTGGCCATTCTGCAACAGGCGTGCCCCACTTCCCGAACAAGATAATTCCAGTGTCAGAGAGTTCGACGCATTCGAGCGCAGTGACGACCGATGCAAGGAGGTATCTCGTACGCGGTGGGCTGCGAGGGTGACGTACGACGAAAAATGACACTCGGCCCGTCGACCGGCATGGAGCAAGCCGGCGCGGTGCAGGTGCAGAGTATGTTGCAGCCACGCGATGCGAACCTTCTGCTCAATCTGGCCCGTCATGAAGTCGTCGTGCGCCGAGAAGCTGTGCCCGGAACATGGCAGCGGAAAAATTCTTGCCAATTACTTACGGCCATTATGCGAGCGTCCACGTCAACTAAGGCCGAAACGTACATCCGGTAAAACTCGGCGGCACGATGGTCGTCGTCGTCGCTAAAGACGTACGCGACGGCCGCCTGCACGCTCGAAATGAGAGCAGCTGGTACAAACCGGTACCGACACACCACTGGATCCACCGCACCAACCAAATGCCGAAAGGCACCCAGTATGAGCAACACAGCGTCCATGCACCGTTGCCGAAAGGCACAAGGGCCATACCCGGGTTGCGGCCGGCTGTCGGCAGGGTGTCGTCCACTTCCGTGAGGTAGTGGATGAGGTTGGCGTACCAGCGCTGAGCGTTCTCGGTGGCGGTGGCGAGGCCGTCGCGTGCACGCTGAGCGACAATGGCGTTGACAACCTCTTGCGCCAACCAGCTGCAGAACTCAATCACCTCCAGTGGTAGGTCACTTGAGGGCGAAGGGGGCTCGCGGGAGGGCGTGTTGCCGCCGCTGCCGCCGGGCGACGAGCCGGCGGACGACGACGAAGAAGTGGACGAGAATGAGTTGCGGCGGTTGGCCGGCGGTGCCGCGTTGCGCCGGCGCGGGCCGATGCGAGCGCTGGTCGGCGCGCCGCGGCGAGGAGCGATGCCAGAGCTTGCTTGCTTCGTGCGTGCGGCCTTGACACCGGCTGCCACGATCATCTGCTTAGCGACTTGCGCCGCGTCCGCCGCGGCTTGGGAGATGTTGATCGCGCCCCAGTTGATGACGGCCGTCACCAACTCGTCGTCGGGGTCGAAGTAGGGCGGGTTGGGCGGCTCATGCAGGGCGTCATCGCCGACGCAGCGCGGTGGCTCGCTGTTGGCCGCCGCCGTGAGATTCATGCACTCGACGAGGGCGACAGCCTCGCGCATGACCTCACCCAGCGCACGGCTGCTGTAGTCGCGGCCTCCGAACGCGTAGGCGTCACCGAAGTAGATGTTGGCGGCGGACTCGCGGCCGATGATGAAAGGGCTCGCCGTCATGTTTCTAGCAGCGCTGACGCCACCTGATCCACCAGAAAAATCTGCGGATGGCCCAAAAAGGATGAGCAACAAACGGCCACGCCACGGTCAGGCGGCAGGTGCTGGGGGCACGTACCGGGCGGGCCGGCGTCGTAGAGAAATAGCCGGACGGATATCGTGGCTGCATGCACTGATCGCGGCCTCCTCGTTTCATTCCACTTTGCAGCGCGGTTAGACGCGCGAGTAATTGCCTCGCGCGGTTTGCGCTTCACGTCGCGGTGCGTACCGGTGTGGTGCGTGGTGTTGGAGCGCGAGATCGGCGGGCGCGGGCGGTAGCGGCGGGCGCGGGCGATGGCGGGCTGTGTTGCTGGCGGGCGCGGTCCGCTCTGCAGCGGCCTTTTTCACCCGTTTCTGCCAGTCGGCCTAAGGCGACTGGCTGAGGGCGCTGAGACGATTCAGCCGCAGGCGACCCCGCTCTGCCTTCTGTACGATTCTGCCGCCGTTCTGCCGCTGGCAATAGCTGTTCTGCTGTTCCCAACCAAATGGCCTCCGCGTCGCGCAACAAGTGATTACGTCACGTTGGCAAACGAGTCGCAAAGGCACCCCAAACCCTTCTGCGATTTGCGCCGCTCACTGTGTTCCCACGGGCCGCGCGGCACAGGAACGCACAGCCGTCGACGGAGTTTTATTCCGTGGTGACCGCGGCGCCGTCAATCTGAACGAGTTAATACATCCGCAGCGACGCTTCCAGAATCCGCGCAAGGTGCTCCGCGGCGGCCGGGGCCGGCGAAAGTTGCAGGACCCGTTGCTACCGTGGAGGCACTAACCCAAACGCGCATGCGGTTTCAGCTAGTGACGCGCGGATCGCAGGCAGTGCGTGTGTCCCTACCTGCGGTAGTGCGCCCGCCACGAGATCGGGGATGTCCGATGCGGTGTAGCCCAGCGCGGACAGGCCGTCCGGCACATAGACCGACTGGAGAAACTTGCGTAATGCTGTGGCAAGACAAGTGCAAAGTTTATCAAGGCCACATCAACATCAGGCCTCAACAGAGCGCCGGATCGCTTGGCGCGTGCTGCCCGTACCGTCGGCGAGGATCTTGCCGGCGTCCGCGGCCTTGGCGCGGCTGACGTCGGCGCCTTAGAGCGTCCCCCGTGACACACGGACGCGAGCGAGCCACTCCATGAGAACAGGTGGGCCCGTGGCACGAACACTCATGCCTTACCAAAGAGCGCGGCGGCCTCGAGGTGACGGTCCAGGTTCGTGGCCGCGGTGAACTCGAACACAGCGGGCGCCGTAATGGCCACCGACACTCCGTGCGGCTAGGGCAACGGATCTGCACAACCTGGTCGCCCACCGTGGTTAGATTTCAAAAATTTTTTCAAGCAAATACCGTCACTGTTGTAATAAGCGTACTACAAGCGGATGGTCCACCTCGTAGCCGGGCTGCTTGTACGCCTTGTTCAGGCCGGAAATCGGGTACGACAGGCCGTGGCTGGCGCGCCGCCACCCCGTGCAATGCCAATCATGGTGAGCGCGGCCCAGGCGGAAACTTTCAAGAAGACGACACGCGCCCGTACCACAGGTGCACGCCAGCGTTGCCAAAGCCCACGCCGGCGTAGGTGGCCGCGAGCGTCATCTCGGACTGTGCGCGGTCGTCCAGATCGCGAACAGAGGCCGGCAGGTTGTCGATGCACATCTTGAGCGCTGTTGCAATCGTGCGAGGCGCAACATAGCGTAGATGGAAAATTTGTTTTATGTTTTGACGGCACGCGAAGCCTCCGGCGGTACGTACCACGCAGGGACCAAATGTCGCTGATAGGGTTGGCGCCCTGGTACGCCGGCCGGTTGATGGGGTTGGCCGGGCGGGGCCGGCGCTGGTTGTACGGCAGCGCGGTGTACGACTCGAGCGCGTGGCTGCCGCACCCTTCCCTGTACAGCGAACGGTCGAGCTCGGTTCAGCCGGCTGACATGGCCGGATGACAGCGCGGCATCGCAGGCCCGGGGCGCACCAGAGCACGTCGAGGCCCGACGCTGCGCGGACGGCGCGGGGCATGGTTTGCGTGTTGTCTGGGTCGATAATGCCCAGGGTCGGCTTGATGGCGCGCGACGTGATGCCCGTCTTAGCGCGCATCGCCTTGAAGTCAAAGATCGCCGTCCCCGTCGTCTCGCTGCCAGTACCTGATAAACGTTAGGAAAGTAAGCATGCGGTCGCGTCAGCCTGGCCACAAGCGAGTTGCAGGCGCCACCCGAGATCTCAAGTCGGGTACCGGCAGTCGTGGGCACTGCGGGATGGACAGCAAAGGGGCAGGGTCCCATGCGATGAGCGCCTCCCTTGACCAGCTATCCCTCAGGCGTAGCGCATTGTACCGGCAATGAGCGGCTTGAGCGGGCGCGTCACCGGAAGGCCCTTGCCGATGGGGGCGTTGACAAAGTCGAGAAAGTCGGCGTCCGGGTGGCTCGCATACAGGTTGGCCGCCTTGCACGTGTCCATGACGGAGCCGCCGCCGACGGCGACATAGGCGTCAAATTGGCCCCGCTTGGCCACCGCGATGGCGTCCTTGAAGCTGTTGGGTCCACAGTGGTGGTGACGCTGCGAGCGGGGGTTAGCGGAGGGGCATCGGCCTTGCAGCGGCTGCGGCGCCGCACCTGGCGTCGGACGGCTCCACCCGCACCGCATCGTAGAGTGTGTACGTCACCTTGCTCGCCTCCAACGACGCCAGCACCGTCTTGGCCACCGGCAGGCGGCCGATCTGTGCGGCCGCGGTGGCACCAGCAGCTCAGACGTGGCCGGTGCGTGAGGGAGCCGCCCTCGAACGCCTTGCCTAGGTCCTGTCGCGTACGATTTTGTCGGTCATGACCAGGACGTTCTTTACGCTCATGTTGGCCAAATCCATGCCGATCTCCCTGCCGCCCGCCTCGCCATGACCATACGCTTAGCTCAGGGGCCGTCAGCGTGCAGGCACCAAATTTGTCTAGCCTGGGCAGGCGCCCTTACCTTGTAGCGCCTCGGCCAAAGCGGACGCTCGAGGCCGCCATCTCAAAGGCGTAGTCCGGCAGGTTCGCGCTGCTTGCCTGGGTGGTAGCGGCGCGGCTCGCCGCGCAGGCGGGGCACGCGACATGGCCATGCGTATGGCCAAACGCCGCCAGCAGGCTCACGGCCGCCTGCCGGCCCGTTGGGGGGACCTGGATGGCCGGCGCGGCCGCCCGCGCGACGCCCGCCATCTCTTCTGCC
>Ga0180215_1002400_pt1 | contig 18983 bp, 10 predicted proteins | sample eDN3rd37CBELigBY_FD_128871 | JGI IMG/M metagenome (GOLD analysis project Ga0180215, IMG submission 128871) | Enriched backyard soil microbial communities from Emeryville, California, USA - eDNA 3rd pass 37_C BE-Lig BY (version 2) (version 2) | ecosystem: Environmental > Terrestrial > Soil >... | reverse complement strand
TCGATCAGCTCGAAGGCGGCGGTGCGGCTTACAACATTCCGGTGGTGTTGGATTTGCGCGGCGAGTTAGATCGCCGCGCACTACGGCGTGCGCTCGTTCAGCTAGTGCACCGTCACGCGATACTTCGAGCGAAGTTCGTCAACGTCGAAGGCGACCTCAGGTTGCAGATTGCGGCGCCGGGGCGGTTCGAGGTGACTGTGACAGAGCTGGACGTTCATGACCCGGACGAGCGCGCAGTTGAACTGCAGCGCCTTAAACTTGAGGAGGCGCAGGCACGATTCGATTTGGACCTCGGCGCGCCGATCCGAGCACGGTTGGTGGGCGTGGACCCGATGCGCCATGTCTTGCTCATCACCGCGCATCATATCGTCTCCGACGGCTGGTCGATCGGTGTGATGGTGCGCGAGCTTGCGCAGTGCTACGCGGCCTATCGAGCCGACCGTGAACCGACGTTGTCAGCGCTGCCGATACAGTACTTCGACTATGCGCGCTGGCAGCGACAGTGGTTGAGTGGCGGGGTGTTGGAGCGGCAGCTCGACTACTGGCGAGGCTCGCTCACTGGGGCTCCGCCGCAGATCGAGCTCCCGACGGACCGTCCCCGCCGCCCCGTGCAGCGCTTCCACGGGCGAAGGATGCGCTTTGAACTTGGGCCGGCGCTCAGCACCGAACTTAGGGCGTTTGCGCGCGAACATGGCGTTACCCATTTCGCGGTCCTGCTCGCAGCGTGGTCGATAGTTCTCTCCCGACTGAGCGGTCAGGTCGATCTCGTGATCGGGACGCCCGTCGCAAATCGGCCGCGGCCGGAGCTAGAGGGATTGATCGGACTGTTCGTCAACGCGCTGCCGCTGCGAGTGCAATTATCGATGGGCGCCTCCGTGCCGCAGTTTCTGGAGCAGATTCAGCACGTCACGCTCACAGCGTTCGATCATCAGGACACACCGTTTGAACAGATCGTCGAGGCGCTGCGGCCCGAACGCAGTCTCAATCGCCATCCGCTGTTTCAAGTCATGTTCATCTTGCACGTCGCTACGCAGGTGCAGTGGCAGTGGCCTGGGCTCAGCGTGGCGGTTGAGGACAGCGCGAATGAGACATCCAAGTTTGATTTACTGCTGTCATTGGAGGAGCGCGGTAAGCAGTTCGCCGGCAGCGTCAATTGGGATGCCGATCTGTTCGATCAACGCACGATCGAGCGCTGGGTCGAATGTTTTCAGTGGATCCTTCAAGGGATGGTCGATGGTCGGTGCAGTCGGCTCGACCAATTGCCCATCTTGACGGGCAGGGAGCGCCATGAAGTTATCGAGCGCTTCAACGCAACCTCAGCGCCGCTGCCGAATGACTGTCTGATTCATGAGCTCTTTGAAGCGCAGGTGCGCCGGTCGCCGCACGTCCCTGCGGTCGTTCATTGCGAGCGCTCGTTGACTTACGGCGAGCTCAACACGAGAGCGAATCAGCTGGCGCATCGCTTACGGCGCAAAGGTTTGGGCCCGGATCGACTTGCCGGTTTGTACTTCGATCGCAGCTTAGAGATGTTGGTGGGTCTGCTCGGCACGTTGAAAGCGGGCGGTGCGTATCTGCCGCTGGATCCAAACTATCCCGCCGAGCGGCTCAAGTACATGCTCGGAGATGCGCAGCCGAGCGTCGTGCTTACTCAGCAACACTTGCTGAGCAGGCTGGGCGCGCTCGCCGCGGAGGTCATCGTGTTAGATGACGACTCCACCGGACTCAGTGCCGAGCCGACCTGTGACCTTGAGCGATGTCCGAAGTCCGCGCAGTCGAACTGCCTTGCGTATGTCATCTACACCTCAGGCTCAACTGGGCAGCCCAAGGGCGTAATGATCGAGCACCATAATGTGGTGAGCTTGTGGCAAGGCTTGGAAGAGCTTTATAGCTGCGCTCGCACGTGTCAGCGGGTCGCCGTGAACGCATCGTTTAATTTCGATGCGTCGGTCAAGCAGTATATTCAGTTGCTCTCGGGGCGCACGCTCGTGCTTATCCCGGAACAATATCGCTGGGAGGCCGCGCAGCTGTTGAACTATCTAGATGAGCAGCAGGTGGAGGCCATCGATTGCACGCCCTCGCAACTAAGGACCTGGATCGCCGCTGGTCTGCTGGAACGGGCGCAGGCCTCGCTGCGTCTGGTGCTCATCGGCGGGGAGCCCGTCGATGCGGAGCTGTGGGCGCGCGCGGCGGCCAACTCAACCATCGATTTCTTCAACGTGTATGGTCCGACTGAATGCACGGTGGACGCCACCTTCGTTCGCTTGGAGCCGGCGGCCTCCTCGAGCATCGGCCCGCCCATGCAGAACAGGCGGATCTATATCCTCGATGGCTACCGTCGGCCGCAACCTGTCGGGGTGCTCGGCGAGATATACATTGGCGGCGGTGGTGTGGGGCGGGGGTATTTGCAGCGTCCGGAGCTGACCTCGCAGCGCTTCCTCGCCGATCCGTTTTCGGCAACACCGGGAGCACGCTTGTATAGGACGGGAGATGTGGGGCGGTGGCGGGCCAACGGTACAATCGAGTATGCGGGGCGCAACGATGACCAGGTGAAGATCCGGGGTTTCAGGATTGAGCTGAGCGAGATCGAGGCTTGCTTGGCTTGCGATGAAGGTGTGAAGGAGGCAGTGGTCATCGCGAGGGAGGAGGCGAGCGGCGACCAGCGATTGGTGGCGTATGTGACGCAGCGAGGTTCAGTCCCGCTGACCCCGGCGAAGTTACAAGCATTCGCCAAGGCCTCGCTGCCGGATTACATGGTGCCCAGCGCATTTGTGGTGCTTGAGCAGTTGCCGCTTACGCCGAGCGCGAAACTCGATCGGCGAGCACTGCCGGCGCCGCAGCTGTCGGACTATGTGCGCAGAGAGTATGAGCCACCGCACGAGGGAATTGAAAAGTCGCTCGCAGAGCTCTGGCGGCCGCTGCTGCAGAACGATCACATTGGACGGCGCGACAACTTTTTCGACCTCGGTGGGCATTCCCTGCTCGCGATCAAGGCGCTCTTCCACATCAATCAGCGACTTGGATGCGCGTTGCAGGTCAATGACCTCTACCGCCATCCTACGCTGCAGGAGCTTGCGGCGCGAATCGGCGGGGCGGTGGAGCAAGATCAGCTCGTCGAGCTTGCGCGCGAGGCGACACTGGATGCGGAGTTGATCGCGCTGCCCGGCAAACGCCGCGTGCCCGAGCAGGCCATTTTGCTGACAGGTGCGACCGGCTTCCTCGGCCGCTTTCTACTGGTGCAGCTGCTGCGATCCACGTCGGCAACGATCTATTGTTTAGTGCGGGCGTCATCGCAGGAGCAGGCAGCCCTGCGTCTCAAGGGAACATTAAGAAAGTGGGGGCTGTGGCGTGAGGAGTTCGCACCGCGGCTGGTCATGTTCTGCGGCGATCTGCGGATGCCGCGGCTTGGCGTTGACCCCGCAATCTATGAGCTGCTATGCCGGCGGATCGACAGCATTTATCACTGTGCGACCAGCATGAACCATCTGGAGACTTACGCGATGGCGAGACCGGCGAACGTCGGTTCCGCGAAGGAGTTGTTGAAGATCGCGACTCGATGCCGGCGCAAGCTGATCAATCACCTCTCGACCGTGAGCATCTTCAGCGCCCATGGGCTCGCTGCCGATCGCATCGTGGATGAAGCAAGCTCCATCGATCAAGAGCAGCACTTCACCGCGGACGGGTATGTTGCGAGCAAGTGGGTGAGCGAGAAGATCTTCCTGGATGCCGCGGACCGGGGCATCCCCTGCAACGTGTTCCGCCTGGGCCTGGTGTGGGCCGACACCGAGCAGGGGCGCTACGATGAGTTGCAACGAGTGTATCGAATCTTCAAGAGCAGCCTGATCTGTGGCTACGGAATCGAGGGCTACCGCTTTCAAACGCCGCCAATGCCAGTCGATCACGTGGCGCACGCGGTGGTGGCGCTGGCCGACAGGCAGGAGGAGGAGGGGAAAGGGGTCTTTCACTTGGCTGCTGCCGGTCCGCCGATCGAGCGGGTGTTCGAACGCTGCAATGAGATCGCGGGAGTCGCGCTTGAGCTGCTGCCGTTCTATGACTGGCTGCGCGAGATCAAACGACTGCACGAGCGCGGTCACTCGTTGCCGGCGGTGCCGCTCGTCCAATACGCATTTTCGATGAGTGAAACGGAATTTTATGAGCAACAACGGCAACGCCAAATCTCGACTCTCGTCAGTGCCGAACGCACGCGGGCGATGCTGGATCGCGCCGGTGTGGTCATGACGGTGACCAGTGATGAGTTGCTTAAAGGATGTATGCAAGGGATGCTGCGTTGGGATGCGCAGCTTCTTGAGCTGCGTGAACGCCGACTGCGTGCCTGCGCGAGCGACTGAGTCCCGCTCCTGCGGCCGCGCCGCGCTATAGATGGCCTCCCGAAAGGGGGTACCCTACATAATGATGGTGCACGGGGGCGACGCAATGTTCGGCTGAGCATCGCGGCCCCCGATTCTGACCCGCGGTGGTGGCCGCCGTGCGGATGCGGTCTCGCATGAGATTTCTCGTTCACGTCCCGGTCGATCGGCGCCGACAAACCTGCCTAACTCAATCGTCTCGCAGTTCCGAGGGATGACACTCATCGGCTGCCCGGTCTCTTCGACATGGGGCTTTCATTTGAAGCCTGCGTGGAGGGGAGTAATCGTGAAAAGAACTATTCATGAAATGATTGCCATTGCCGCGGCGAGCACCTGTCTAAGCGCCGTGGCGCAACCCGCCGGCCCGAAGTACGAGTTTGAGATCGATCGCCAACCACTGAAGGCGGCGTTGAACGCATTCTCGAAGCAGACGGGGCTGGGAGTGATGTTCTTGTCGCCGAAGAAGGATGAAGCCGATGTGTTGGTCGGCCCGCTCAAGGGACGTTATACGGCGGAATCAGCGCTGGATGTCATCGTGGCCGGTACAGGACTCACTTTCACCCGTGTAAACGAGTCAAGCATTGCCCTGCTCGAGAAGCCGAAAGACACCACGGCCGGGACGCAGCGGCTGCAGCTCATGCGCGCTGACGTACCTGCAAATATGGTCGCCTCGCAAGCGGGTCGCGACTCTGCGGCGCGGCCCGCAATGCCCCGACGGCAGTCGCCGGAAGACGTTGAAGTCGTGATCGTCACTGCGCAAAAGCGCGAGCAGAGCATTCAGGAAGTTCCGATCTCGATCTCGGTGCTTGGGGGGCAGGAGATGGACCAGGGATTGTTCATCGGTGTGAATGATGCCATTCGCGACGTGCCGGGCGTCTCAAGCTACGCAACTCAGCAGGGCGGCACCACCAAGTTTTCCATCCGCGGCGTCACCTCGAATGGTTCGCTGTTCAACGGTAGCAGCACCGTGGGCTACTACCTCGACGAAATTCCGTTTGCGTTTGCGCGGTTTCCCGTGTCGCCCGATGCGAATGCATATGACCTTGAGCGTGTGGAGGTGCTACGCGGTCCGCAGGGCACTCTGTATGGCGCCAATGCATTGAATGGAGTGATTCGCATCTTGACCAAGGATGCAAATCTCAATGAATTCGAGGCGAAAGGGCGCGCGATGGTGTCCTCCACCGAGCATGGCGGCACGAACTATCGCGGTGACCTTGCGTTCAACGCGCCGATCGTATCGGACAAGCTTGCAGTGCGCGCGGTGCTCGGTTACGGCGACTACAGCGGCTGGATTGATAAGCCTGCTGCCGGCCGAAAGGATGTCAACGACGCGGAGTTAAAGAATGTTCGCGTTAAGTTGAATGCGCGGCCGACCGAGGAGTTTAACGTTGAGCTCCTGACCTGGTTTTCCAGAGACGACCGCGGCTCACCTTCGACCTCACTAGATAACCGTACGGTGCCAATGGCGGCCCCCGAGCCGATCGAGACCGCGTTCGACGCCTATGGTCTGACTATGACGTACGACTTTCCGAGCGTCTCCGTGCTCAGTGCCACCAGCAACATGAAGTTCAGCAACTTAGGCATCATGGATCAGTTCACCGCGTTGTTATCGACAGAGCTTGGGGCGCGGCTCACGTCGGAGGAGATTCGGCTGAGCTCGCGCGGGGAGGGGCCATGGAGATGGTCTGTCGGCGGTATCTACCGAGATGCCGAGGATTTCAGCAAATCCATCTTTGCGTTGTCCGGACCGGGCGTGTCGCACACGGTGTACAAGTCGGAATCGGTTGCTCTATTCGGCGAGGTTTCAAGATCGCTATTCAACGATCAGTGGGAACTGACGGCAGGTCTGCGTTACTTCGAGGACAAGAGCTCAAACTTTGAAAGGTCGACCTTCTTGCCCACGGATACACCTCTCGGCCAGGAGCAAACCTTCGATGCGACCACGCCGCGCGTGGTCCTCGCCTGGCGCCCGATGGATGAGATGTCGCTATACGCCTCGTACTCCGAGGGCTTTCGCAGCGGCTTTGGCCAGAATGGCCAGATCCTGCGTATCGTTCCGGCGGCAGTCTCCGTGAATCCCGACCGCTTGTACAACTACGAGGTGGGTGCGAAGGGCAACGTGTTCGACGGCCGGGTGACGTACGATCTTGCGGTCTACTACATGGACTGGCAGGACACGGTGCAGCGCCTATTCATCAACCTGGGTACACCGACGGCGCCCATCTATTTCGCGCAGGCAATCAATGCAGAGTCGGCGGATGGCTTGGGCGTGGACTTCGGAGCAACTGTGGAGATCATAGACGGCCTGGAGTTCAGTGCCACCATGAGCTGGAACGACCTTACGTTCAGCGATGACGTGTTCTCTCGAGGCGTCCTCGTTTACGCGAAAGGCGATCGCCTCGATGAGTCACCAGAGCTCACGGCTGGTGGTCGCCTTAGCTATGCCTTCGATATCGCTCGCGATTACACCGGCACGTTCGCGGGTGGGGTCGACTACCACTCGAAGATGGTGAGTCGAAATATATCCACCGGCGCTGAGGATTTCGGTGACGATATTCTCACCGCGCGCGTGAGCTTCACGCTCGGCGGTGCGAGTGGTTGGAATGCGATGATTTTCTGCGACAACCTCACCGACGAAGCAGGCATCGTGCGTCCGTTCCCAGGCATCGCGTACTACAGCGATCGCTTGCGGCCAAGAACCATTGGCTTGCAGTTCGATCAACGATTCTGAACTTCCCTCCTGTCCGCCTCCCGGTGGCGCTTCGTGCGTCACCGGGAATGCTGTGTTCTTGATGAGTGAACCCCACCGAATGAATCGGACGCCGATGTTGCAAGTTGATGCGCTAGATCGCGCGGCCCCACCACATCGTGCGCCGCGGTCGGCGGCACGGGCGCCGGCCCATGCCTCTCGCCTGTACGTGGGCTACGTGATCGGCCTGCTGTCCACCGTACACGTGCTGAGCTACATGGACCGGATGGCGTTATCTGTGATGATGCCGCACATCAAAGCCGATCTGCACCTGTCCGATGGGCAACTCGGCCTGCTGTTGGGCTTCGCCTTTGTGTTGTTCTATGCAACGTTTGGGATCGCGGTCGGGCGATGGGCGGACCGTGGCGTTCGCAAGAACATCGTCGCAACCGCGGTTGCCTTGTGGAGCGTGATGACCGCGCTGTCGGGGGCGGCGATGAATTTCTGGCAGCTGTTTGCCGCACGGATCGGGCTCGGTATCGGCGAGGCGGGGTGCATCCCCACCTCGCAATCGATCATCGCGGACTATGTGCCGCCGATCAGACGTTCCGGGGTATATTCCATCTATAACCTCGGTTCCGTGGTCGGCACCATGCTCGGGATGGCGCTGGCGGGGTGGCTTGCGGAAGTGGTGGGCTGGCGATGGGCCTTCGCTGCGCTCGGCCTACCAGGCATCGCGCTTGCCATCCTCGTCAAAGTGACCCTGCGCGAGCCGACGCGCGGCACGTTCGATACGGTGACGGCTGAGCCCGCGACGATTTCACTGAGGGAGGCTATCGGCGTTTTGTGGCACACGAAGACGTATCGATTGCTCACGACGTACTACGTCGTAAATGGATTCATTTATGCTGGCCTGGTTCAGTGGTATCCCTCGTTTTACACTCGGACCTTTGGGATGAGCTCATCATCCGTCGGGATTTATCTCGGCCTCGCGATGGGAGCAGGCTCGGCGCTGGGGTTGCTCGCAGGCGGGCTGATTGCTCACAAGGTGGCGCAACGCGATATGAGAGCGCCCTTGAGGGTCGGTTCCGTCGCCGTCGCGCTGTCACTACCGGCCACGTTAGGACTGCTCCTCATCCCCTCTCTGTCCGGCTCTATCCTGCTTGCAGCGTTGAGTGGGCTGCTGTGGTGTGTTCCAGCAGGCGCGGCAGCGGCGACGCTGTATAGTGTCACCAGCCATCGGGTACGTGCCACAGCCGGTTCCATCACCATCGCTTGTATTTCCATTCTAGGCTTTGGATTGGGACCGGCCTGTGTCGGGCTGCTCAGTGATCTGCTCGTCCCATCGTTTGGCTCGCATGCCCTGCGTTACGCGCTGCTCTTGCCGGTGTGCTTGGTGCCCTTATCTGCGTGGGCGTTGCATGCCGCGACCCGCGAACTTCGCCATGATTTGAAATGAGTCTGGAGCAAGCGCTTGAGCTTGCTTCGCGAGCTCCACGCGCAGCAACCATCCTGCCGTGACGGCTTGCAGCAGGATCGATGCGATGAGCAGATGCCACACGCGCTCCAGGGTAAATGTTGGTTGAAGCGTCAGCCAAAGGACAGGAAGGATGAACGTCGCCAGACGCGTGCTCGAGGTCAGAAGAGCCGGGATGGTGTTGCCCAACCCTTGAAACACACACAGGCAGGTGTTGATCAACCCCTGCGGGATCACCGTCCACGCCATGAGCACGAGGAACTTCGCCGCCACGTCGATCGCGGTCGGATCGGCAGGAAACAGTGCGGCGAGCGTGGCGGCTTGCTGCTGAAGCAGCAGCGCCACCGCCAGCATTACCGCGGCACCCAAGAGCAGTGCGCTGTAAGTCGTGTCGCGTATGCGTTTGAGGTTCCGTGCACCGACGTTCTGACCCACGATGGGGCCCGCCGCGGTCGCCACCGCTAGTGCGGGCACGAGAACCACTTGGAGCACGCGGGAGCCGATCCCAAAGCCCGCTTGGACCGATGGGCCAAATCGGTTCAGGGCGTAGTACGCCGTCGCCGTTACAATGAAGGACAGGACGAACTCCGCCCCTGATGGCAGCCCCACCTGAAAAATGCGACGCCACCGTGCCGGTTGCGGACGCAGACCTGCGAGCTGCAAGCGCAAGTAGGGCTGCAGGTGGCGAAAGCGCATGCCAAGGAGGATCACGCCGACCACGACCGAGAGGCTCGTGGCCAGTCCTGCCCCCTGAACGCCAAGCGGCGCCTCAGTGAGCCAGCCGCTAATCAGCACCGGTGCGAGCAACGCGTTGATGAGGACGGTCGTGACATACGCGGTTACCGGTGCGCGCACGACTCCACTGGCGCGCAAAGCGCAGCTCAGCAATGCCATCGGCAACATGAGCACGAATCCTGGGAGCACCCAGTAGATGAACTGCACCCCGGCCTCGATCGTCGCGCCATCCGAGGTGAGCGATCTTAAGTAGGACTGCCCGAGCGCTAGCATCAAGGTCGCGATCAGCACGCCACATAGCAGCGAGAGCAGGAGCGCCTGATTGAAGGCGAGATTGGCATCGTCCGCGTGTTTACGTCCGATGGCCTGCGAGACCAATGCTAGCGTGCCGACGGTGAGCGCCTGCGTGAGCGCGTGGACCAGCAGCACCACGTTGCCGGCCGCATGGACACCGGCGATCGCGGCGGCGCCGAGCTCACTCACGAAGTACAGATCGATGAGCTGATACGTGAGCTGAACGCACATGGCCAGTGCGATCGGTCCTGCCGTTAGGAGCACGTGGACCGGCACCGAATCCTTGGTGAAGTCTCTCATGGCAAGGCTTGGACGGCAGGGCGGGAGGCAAAGCGCTCGATGCGAGCACTTCGTGGGCCGATGCTGGCGGCGGTTTGAGGCACGGTCAATTCAGTGCGAGTCACGATCGCGGGGAGCCTATGTCCTTGCCGTCCCACGCACGCAACACAGGGGTGACAGTGCTTGAAAGTTGGGTTTGCCAGGGCTGAACCGAGCGCCTCGCCCGGTCCCGAACTTATAAGACACCGCGGCCCGACTCACGATTAACGCTTCATGAACAAGCAGCGCTCATTTCAAGAGCGATGGTCCACACGGCGAGCGCTGGTAGGCCTCGCGCAGGCCCATCCGAATCCCCTGTTGACCGAGATGGCCGGTCTGTGTGGGTACGACTTTGTGATGCTGGATGGTGAGCACGGTGTGTTCAGCGACGCTGACTATCTGCCGAGCTTGCGGGCGCTGGCGAGTACCGAGGCCTTGTCCATGATTCGACTGCCCAATCATGGCGCACGCGCCATCGGGTTGTATCTAGACATGGGCGTCCATGCATTGGTGGCCCCGCATGTGTCCACCGCGGAGCAGGCACGGACACTTGCGCAAGCAATGCTGTATCCACCAGCGGGAACGCGAAGCGTGGGGGCGTCTTCACATCGCGCGAGTCGTTACGGCTTGGATACCGCGTCTTGTCTCAAATCCCCGCGCACTGGTGCGAGCTTGATCGTGCTCATCGAATCGAAGCTCGGTGTCGATAACGTCGAGGAGATCTTGGCGGTCGAGGGGGTCGATGGCGCGCTCATCGGTCCGTCTGACTTAAGTGCGGAGCTCGGCAGCTCCGGCAATTTTTCGCATCCTGACTATATTCAGGCGATGACGCGAATTGAGCAGGCGGCTCGGGACACTGGCAAGGTGTTGGGCACCGTGCCGCATGCCGGTCATCCGATCGACGCGCTGCTCGCGCGAGGCTATCGCTTTCTGATCACCGGCGCGGAAATGCCGTTAATTCGAGAAGCAATGGTCGCGCAGGTGACTCAGGCGCGGGCCAGTGTGCAGGCGGCCGGCTGATGGTCGCGACGCATGCGCAGTGGTGCGACGCGACGATTGAGCCCATCCTCGAACCTGAGCTGCCCATCGTTGACGCGCATCATCACCTCTGGGTGGTGTCGGAAACCGATTTGGCGCTGATGGAGTCGCAGGACAACATCGGGGCGCGTGCCCTATCGCCGGTTTATCGCCGACACTCGCGATACCTGCTCGATGAATACTTGAGCGACCTGCGTACGGGCCACAACGTTCGGGCGAGCATCTTCGTCGATGCCCATACCATGTATCGCTCGCATGGGCCGGAGGCGATGAAGTCCGTCGGAGAAGTCGAATTCGTCAATGGGATCGCCGCCATGGCCGACAGTGGGATGTTTGGTGACACCAAGGTGTGTGCAGGCATCGTCGGGGGTGTGGACCTGACCATCGGCCCGGCGGTTGAAGAGGTGCTCCTCGCGCACATGCAGGCGGGCGGGATTCGTTATCGAGGCATTCGCGGCTCGCGACTGGTCTATGACGAGGATCCTAACATTTTGGGCGCCCGAGGGCGCCCGCATCTGTTGCTCGATCCCACATTCCGCGCGAGCTTCCGGTTGTTACAGCGCTTTGGGCTGAGCTTCGATGTATTTCTGTTTGAGCCGCAGCTGCCCGAGCTCATTGATCTCGCGCGAACTTTTCCAGAAACCCAGATTATTCTGAATCACGTGGGAGCCCCGATCGGTGTAGGTTGCTATGCCGGTCGTCGAGAAGAACGCTTCGTGGACTGGCGCAAGAGCATTGAGTCCCTGGCCGGGTGCCACAATGTCGCCGTGAAGCTGGGTGGCCTAGGTATCCCCTATGGTGGCTTTCGCTCATACAAGGCAATACCCACCGCCACCTCGGCCCAGCTCGCCGCCGAGTGGCGACCGTACATCGAAACGTGCATCGAGCAGTTCGGCGCCGAGCGCTGTATGTTCGAGAGCAACTTCCCGGTCGATTCGGCGACATGCAGCTACCCTGTGCTTTGGAACGCGTTCAAGCGTCTTACCGCGGGCGCCTCGAAGGCGGAGAAGACTGCGCTTTTTAGTGGCACGGCGACGCGCATTTATCGACTCGATCTTTGAGCCGCACGACGCTTGATCTCATCGGAGTAGATGCGGGTGCGCATGATCCGTGCGATCGCCAAACGGGTCGGCGTCGATGCCGCCGGATCTATAGGAATTGACGCCAGTAGCGCCTCCCCACGCTCGCGCACCGTCTGCGCGTGCTCTGCGTGCGAGATGATATAGAGATCGTTGTTGCGTATCCCTTGGAGTACCCGCTGTCCTGCCTCCAGCGGATCCATGGGGGGCTCGGCGTTGTCGGCTCTGAGTTTGCCAAGCGCCTGCGCAAAGTCCTGCATCATGGCGAGCGCCGTCGGATCGCTCGCGCCGCTAGGCGCGAGTATCGCCGGTCGATTGCGCTGACTGTCCCCGAGGTTCGTCTTCACTCCGGCGGGACAGAAGACCGAGACTCCGATGTTGGTCTCTGCAAGCTCCGAGCGAAGCGCTTCCATCATGCCGACAACTGCAAACTTGCTGGTCGAGTACAGGCCCCAGAACGGGCCCACCACGAGACCGCCGAGCATGGAGGAGGTGGCGACGATTTGGCTGCCTTCACCGTGGGCTTTCAGGTGCGGCAAAAAGGCGTGGATGCCATTGAAGACACCGTTCACGTTGGTATTCATGCACCAGTCCCAGTCCTGCGGCGTGGCGCAGCTTAAGGGAATGATGGGTCCAACCCCGGCATTATTGACCAGAACGTGCACCTTGCCGAACACGTCGATGGCCGCGGCGGCAGTCGCCCGAACAGCTGCACGATCGGTCACATCGAGCGCCATGGCATGAACCCGGCCCGGTGCATCTAATGCGGCGAGCGCCTCGTCGCGATGCTCGGGGCTACGGTAGGTGATGATGACTTTCATACCCGCGCCCGCGAATGCGCGGGCAATGCCGAGGCCAATGCCACTATCGCCACCGGTTATGAAGGCGACCTTGCCGTCGGGGTCGTGCAGAGGTGGCAGTCGATCGGCGTCCACCCTCGCTCCATTGGTTGGGTTCATATTTACGTCCTGTTAGTGCAGCCTGAAGCAGACCGGCTGATGTATCACAGCGGTATGTAGCAGCGCTGCGCACCCGTTGAAGACCCTTGATGCGTCGGTGTGGGTGGGGGCGTCTCCGTCACGGCTTTTTGACGTATTGGGCTGCAGCAGGGCTGATAGGAACGACTGGACCGATCTCTCATATTACGGCCGTCGGCTGGCATGGAACCCTCAATCAAGGCCAACACTTCAAATGCTGGATCGCTGTCACTCAATTTCGGATCTGCGCGAATGCGCGCGGCGCAGGCTGCCAGACCAACTCTTCCAATTCCTGGACGGCGGGGCTGAGTCGGAACTGACCGCGCAGCGAAACACGCTCGCATTCGATGACGTGAAGCTGCTGCCCCGCTGTTTGGTCGACGTAGCGCAGGTGAATACCTCGACACGGATTCTGGGGCAGGCTGTGCACTGGCCGGTGCTTTGTTCACCGACGGGTGCCTCGCGTCTGTTTCATCCGGACGGAGAACTCGCGGTGGCGCGGGCCGCGCAACGTGCAGGCACGCTGTTCAGTCTTGCGATCGGATCCACTTACTCGCTCGACGCCGTCGCCGCCGCCAATAGCGGTCCCAAAATGTTTCAGGTCTATCTGTATACGGATCGTGACATCACGCGGGAGCTAATCAGACGCAGCAAGCAGGCCGGCTACGCAGCACTGTGTCTCACGGTCGATGTGCCGGCGATGGGAAAGCGAGAACGTGACCTGCGCTCAGGCTTCGGCATGCCACCGAAGTGGACGCCGCGCACGGTGCTCGACTACGCGATGAGTCCGAGGTGGGTCTTCGGGCAAGTCCGGAAGGGGCCGCTTGGGCTTGCGCACTTCCTCGACGCCAATGGTAAGCCCGAGCGGGGTCGCTCGCGGCAGCTAGATTCGTCCGCGTCCTGGAAGGACGTTCGAGAGATCGTAGATCTGTGGGGTGGACCAATCGCCATCAAGGGGGTGATGTCGGCGCAAGACGCCGTCCTCGCGGCCGATGCGGGCGCCACCGCCGTGATCGTGTCCAATCACGGCGGTCGTCAATTTGATGGGGGCGCCGCGACCATCGAAGCCCTGCCGCAGATCGTCCAAGCCGTGGGTGATCGCGTCGAAGTGATTTTGGATGGCGGTGTCCGACGCGGCATGCACGTGTTGAAGGCGCTGTCGTACGGCGCCAAGGCGTGCTCTATAGGCCGGCCTTACTTATATGGACTGGCCGCCGGTGGTGAGCGTGGCGTGGCGAAAGCGTTGAGCATCCTACAGTCTGAATTGAGACTCGCCATGCAATTGGCTGGATGTCCGGACATCGCGAGCATCAGGGCGGCGAGTCTGGCACTGCCAAGGTTGGCATGCTGAACTCAGCGCCGCGCCCGATCACTGCGGACTTCCATCGTGATCGGGCGGGCCCGTCGCCGCCTCAATGGTCTTGCATGGCTGCATCCAACTGCGCACGCAGGATGGTCTGAAAGGCAGCGACATACTTCGGACTCATTAGCGTGTGATGATGCCCTGGGACGTCGATATAGGTGGGCGTACCGACATACGCATCCCAATGCTGAAGATGTTCCGAGCGCCACTTATGCCGGGTCCAGGGCTCTGGAGTGTAGTTCGATGAGATTCCTTCGCTGCAGAAGATGGTCATCGCATTGACGGTGCCAGTCTTCTGATGCGCGAACACCAAACTTTCGACCGAGTGCGCAACGCGTGCCCAGAGGGCGAACTTTTGCATATCCAAGCCAAGCTCGGCCATGCGTTGCGGTGAGGCGTACTTCAGAATGTACTCGCAGATCGTATCGTTCGGCATTTCCCGGTCGAGTTCATTGAGCAGTTGCTGGGATTGCTCCAGGGTGATGAGATCAGTCACCAGCGCCAGGCCCACGGCCATATTGAACGGCAACGTGGGGGTGGGCTCATGCAGTGGGCGCCCGTCGATGGAGGCCAGAAAGCGCACATCGTGCCCGAGCACCTCTAGTCGCTGTGCTATTTCAAAGGCGATCTGGGCGCCAAGGGAATAACCTGCGATCGCATACGGGCCCTGTGGCTGTCGCTTCAAGATGGCGTCCACATAGCACTGAACCATTTCCTGAATCGAGCTGAAGTGCTCTTCACCCTCATTGAAGCCTCGGGGGCGTAGCGCATAGAAGGGGCGGTCCTGCAAGAAGTATTTCGCCAGGTTCACCAGGACGAACACTTCCCCGTTGCCGGGATGAACGCAGAACAGGGGCGTTTTCTTGCCGGTGGTTTGCAAAGGTACAATGGGATCGTAGGTTTGCAGACGTGCGCCCGCACTTATGCGCCCGGCCAGCTGACTCACGGTAGGATTCTGTAGCACAACGGGAATCGCATCCTTCAGCCCAAATCGTTGCAGCGCCTGCGCGAGCCTCAAGATGTCCAGCGAGGTGCCGCCGAGATCAAAGAAGCTCGCCGTCGTGCTTACCGCCTGCACGTCGACTTTGAGAATGCTTGCGAATACCTGCGCAAGCTCAGCTTCCAGGCCCGTCTCGGGGGCTCGATAAGGCCCAATCTGGCGTTCGGTGAGTGCCGCGATGTGACTCACCTGCGCGGTGAACTCGCCGGCCTCCAGGCGCTTTCGCATCAGTGCGCGCTGGATCTTTCCGAGGCTGGTTTTCGGAAATGCGCTCGGAGGCAGCGCCAGGATGAGCGCTGGGCGAAACCCCCACAGCATGATGGTCGTGTTGCGAATCGCGACGATCAACTGATGCAGTCCCGCTTCATCCTCCGGCGCAAGGGTGGTAGCGAAGGTGACGACCAGTTGCTCAGTGTCCGCCCCGCTCGGGCGCGTCGGAAACGCGGCCACGAAGGAGCGCTGGATGCCATCGAGTTGCTCCAACTGACTTTCTAGCTCATGCCCATAGTAGTTCACTCCGCTGACGATGATGCTGTCTTTATTACGTGCGACGAGTGACAGCAGCCCCTGTTCGATGCGGCCGATATCACCCGTATCGAACCAGCCATCCGCGGTAAAGGCGTCTCGCGTGGCCGCCTCATTGTGATAGTAACGTCGGAAGATCATTGGGCCACGCAGTTGCAATGCACCGGGGAGCCCAGCCGGGCAAGGTTGCCCGTTCTCATCGACGAGGCGGATCTCCAATCCCTTGATGGGCAGTCCCACGGCGGCGAATTCATGCGTCGCATCCGCGTCGGGAAACTGGTGTGAGTACACCGAAGCGGCACACGTTTCGGTCATTCCAAAGGCTGGCCACAGCGCGGTGCGTGCCAAGCCGTAGGGCGCGAGCAACTCCAGGAAGCGTTTTCCGGTTGCGACCACATTGGCTTCACCGCCGGTGACGATGCGTCGCAGGCAGCTCAAGTCGAGCTTGAGCGCGTCGGGGCCAGCATGCAGACCTTGAGTGGCTTCCAGCGCATCATTGACCTGGCCTAGCAGGAAATTCGGTGCAAACGCGAGTGTGGTCCGGTGCTGATCGATCAGGCGCAGGAATTGCAATGGATCCGTCAGAATTGCCGCAGGCTCAGCATGCAGCTGAGTCGCCCCGACATACAGCGCAATCATGTGCGATTCCAGCAGGGCTGCGACATGATCGAACGCGATCCAGTTGAAGGTTATGTCGGCGGAGGTCAGCTGCTGGCGCTCAGCACGCCCTTCCATCGAGGCCAGCAAGTTGGCATGGGTTAGTTCGACAGCCTTGGAACTGCCGGTGGAGCCCGAGGTGAGCATCAACAGGGCGAGCTCTGAATTTTTGGCGCAATGAAGACGGCCCGGTTCACCGGTCTTGCGAAGATCCTGTAGGCGCGCCGTCGCAAGCGTCGCGGGCAGTTCATCCAGCAGCGCGCCTGCGCTCACAACGATGGGATGATCGAGCAGAGTATCGATGTGCGCGAGATGTTTGGCCCAGCGCTCGGGGTCGTTACGGATGGGGGCCACTGGACAGGGTACATAGCCGCCCAATACGCACGCCCAAAAGGTGGGAATGAAGTCCCGCGGACGATCGAGCACCAGCACGATCTTGGCGCCGGGCCTACCGGAGCGCTGTTGTAGGCCGCCTAAGATCTCTTTCGCCTCGCGCAGCAACGCGGGGTAGGGCAGGAACTCCGTCTCTGGCGCTTGCACGCCGATCACGCGTACGCCCGAGGTCGGGTAGAGGGCGGCGGTTCTTAACAGCAGGCCTGCGATCCCCGCCGTGTCGAATTCAGCGAAATTCGATGTGATGGTGTCCTGTTTGGCAGACATAGCTCCTCCATGGCGATTGATGGCGGATGATCTGAACTCACGGTTTGGAATCTGCCGGGGCAGACGATCATCGCTGCGTTGGCGGCAGACCGTACTCAAGGGGGACTGCGCTGGGAAGAAGATCTAATCAACGCGGTCACTGAAGATTCACTCGATCGATTCGAGGCAATCAGCACGAAGGCACTCTATTCCCGTGTTGTTGCGGCGAATTTCATGGCACGCGCGCGGTTGGGCGAGGTGGGTGCTGGGCTTCCATATTGCATCGTTGAAGGTGCGACACAGTCATGGGTTGTTGAGGTATCGACGAGAAGGTGTCAGACACTCACTGCGTAACGCAGTGTTAGGACGCGATGACACGCGGCGGGCCGCGGGTGTACACCGATCGCGCGTGCGAACTGAGGACCCGTCGCGAAGAGGGTGCGTGGCGAACTCGAATTTATCGCATAGACAGCGCGACCATCCGTCGCGGTCGGGATCGACTGATCGCGTTCGTGGCATTGCTGGGATCTAGTCGTGCCACGTACGCCGTCACGCGTGCTGAGCAGTTCGAGGCCAGCTTCGCCGGCTTTCTCGCATCGCTGCTCAAGACGGACAAGCGGCTAGAACCGAACGAACTCGACAGGCGCTGCTGAAGCTTGTGACGCTGTCGGTGGTGAAGACGATCCAGAGCTACCATCTCAGCTTTGCCACTGGCGAACCGAAGCAGCAGACCCTGGCGCTTGCCTCACTCGCCTCCATCGAACGTGCCGAGGGCGTCGTGTTCCTCGGCCTTCGGGCGTCGGCCGGCGCCATGTTGCGCTGGTTTTAGGCCGAAGCTGCTAATCGTCCATGAGATCCGCTACTACTTGCAGTTCGGCGCGACGAGGCGAACTTGTTTTTTCTAAGTATCGTCGCCAAACGCTCGGTAGGATGTATGGCGGGTCGCTCCGGCTCCTCCATCGATCAGCTGACGTTCTCGGCAACCGGGCCTCGTTGACCGGCGGCCGAGAATCCCCAGTTCTACTGACGCTTCAGTGCGCGTTCCTTGAGAATCTCAACGACGGCCGCACGTGCATCCTCCTTGCTCGTGCTTGGATCGAACTCGAATATCTCGTCCGGATCGAATGGGTTGGGAAACTGCACGGATTGAGCCTGGGGCTCAGTCGAAGGCTCAAAAAGTTGATTCGGCGATTCAGTCGGAGGTGTCAAGGATTGAGCCGGAGGTTGAATCGAACGTGCTACCGCCTGATGTTGAGCTTGGGTTTTGCTTGGTAGTGCGGTTGCCGGATTGGCGTCGTTCGAAAAATTCATCACTTGAGGCAGGGCAAGCGCGGCGGTCAACACGATGGCTAGAGCAAACCAATAGGGGTGCTCCACGTATTCCCGGGCCGCCGTCGCGCCGACGCGCGAGATCGAGCTCGTAAAGTGGTTGGGATCGCCGGAGTTACCCGGCATCGACTCATTCATCAATATCTCCATTCGCCCACCAGTGATCAACTAGTTGCATTGAATATACGTGGAGTCGACGCGGGGGGATTCGCGGGTCAGGGCAGATGATCGTAGAGTGTGATCGCAGTCACGAGTCAGAAGGGTGCGGAACACTGCCAGGCCCTCGTCGATCGCGCAGAGTGTGCAAAACACGTTCAGCCTCCGGTCACAATCCTCCGAGCCGGGTTTGCTAGCTTGATTGGGCTGCTTGCCGCCGTCACGGTGTGTCGTGCGGAGAAAACGGCATGCCTCTCGAAATGAACGCGCATCTGATGGGAATGGCTCAGCGATGGGCCCGGCGTCACGCGCAGGGTTTCCGCGAGTCGCACCAGCTCGGGTA
>Ga0180215_1002392_pt1 | contig 19024 bp, 14 predicted proteins | sample eDN3rd37CBELigBY_FD_128871 | JGI IMG/M metagenome (GOLD analysis project Ga0180215, IMG submission 128871) | Enriched backyard soil microbial communities from Emeryville, California, USA - eDNA 3rd pass 37_C BE-Lig BY (version 2) (version 2) | ecosystem: Environmental > Terrestrial > Soil >... | reverse complement strand
TACAATGCGCGCTCCCAGCAAAAATCCGAACTGATTGGCGAATATCGCAGCAATCGTTCCTGCTGTAAAAATCGACATAGCCGTAATAAAGACATGCTTGCTTTTGAATTTCGTAATAAAAAATGCGCTGGTCGGTATCAATATACCGGCAACCAGCATATAAGCCGTCGTCAGCCACTGCACCGTCCCGTAATCGGCGATGCCCAGCTCCTTCATTATGAGAGGCAGCGCATTGTTGAGAAGCACGTTATTTAAGATGGCAACGAATGATCCTATCATCATAACGATCATCATAAAATAGGGCGGTTGTTTCTTGGCCTGTTCCACATGCAGTCCTCCTTTTTGTTCCGCTCATCATTATATAATGAGGCAATACGAAAAGTAAACCTAAGGTATAAAATTTTATACTTATGGTTTTTGTGGTAAACTGTTAGTAAAAGACGCCGACAGGAGAAAAGCGAATGGATGCGAAACAGCAGCAAATAGCAAAGTCTGCTCTTCAGCTTTTTATTCAAAAAGGGTTTGAGCATACGTCCTTGCAAGATATTTTAGATTCCGCGAATATATCGAAGGGAACCTTCTACAATTATTTTGCGTCCAAAAATGAATGCGTGATCCGTATTATTCAGCAGTCGTTTGCAGAGATTCGACAAGAAGTGGAAAATAACTTGCGCGGCCGGCTTCGGCAGGACCCCGCTATCTTCAAAAATCAGCTTGTTACGTACTTGACGCAAATTCACAGATATCACCTGTATGATTTGATCCGTTCCATCCGGCGGGGGCAAAATCAAGATTTGCGCAAGCTGATTTTTGAGGAAGAGAAGAAGGATATCGGCTGGATGGCCGGTCGTCTGGCGGAGACGATGGGGGAGGATATCCGCGTTTACAGCCACGAGGCGATGATGCTTTATTACGGCATGCTTCAAACGGTCATGATTTCACATCGAGTGCTGAAGAGGCCGATAGATTTTCAGCGGGTCGTCCAAATTACTTGGCGCTACCTGGAGCTGATCGTGATGGAAATGATGCAGTCCAAACAGTCGCTCTTCTCTAATTTGGATGAGGAGATGATCATGAAGCGGCAAATCGTTCAAGAGCTCAGAGCGATGAAGTCGCAGGCCTCGGATAACGACAAGGTTCTTATTGAGGGCTTGGCAGAGGAGCTGGAGAGAAAGGATTTGCGCCGGCAGATCGTTCAAGCCTTATACGATTCGCTAACGCCTGGTTTGCTGGAAACGAGCCGAAATGTGCATGCCTACATGACGAAAGTGATTAGCGATGGGAAATGAAATAGCCGCCCCTCCGGCAAAGGGCGGCTTTGTCGTGCAATGCCGGGCAGATGCACGCAGCTTCTTATTTGGTCCGATAGAGCAAAAAGACAAAGTAAGGCGCGCCGATCAGGGCGACGACGACGCCTGCCGGCAGGCCGTCGGGATAGGCGACGTTTCTGCCGATGAAGTCGGCAATTAGCAGAAGCCATCCGCCAAGCAGAATCGAAACCGGAATAAAGCGCTGCGAACGGGGGCCGACAAGCGCCTTGGCAATATGCGGCGCCATCAAGCCGATGAACGATATGCCGCCTGTTACCGACACTGCCGATGCCGCTAAAGCGACCGCTGCAATAATGAGCAGCAGCCTTTCTCTCTGCAGTCTCGTTCCCAGTCCGAGCGAGACGGAGTCGTCCAGGCTGATGACATTCAGCGTTCTCATTTTGAAGAAAATGAAAGGGACAATGATGACGAGCCACGGCAGTAGCGTCAGGATGTACGGCCAATCGGCGCCCCAAATGTTCCCGGCCAGCCACTTGATAATAAATTGCACCTTGTCACGGTCTGCCGAGGAAATAAGGATGACCATTAATCCGGACAACGCCATCGAGAAGCCTACCCCTGTCAGCACAAGATTGATTGGCTTAAAGCCTATTCTGCGCTGATACGAGAACAAATAAATGATAGCGGCCGTCAGCAGTCCGCCAAGTAAGGCGACCAGCGGGAACATGGACGCATACTTCTCTCCCACAGGAGCAAATAAGTAGTATAGCGCTATGGCGACGCCGGCTCCCGAGTTAATGCCAAGCAAGCCGGGATCGGCCAGATCGTTTCTCGTTATTACCTGCAAAATAGCGCCGGACAGCGCAAGCGCCATGCCTGCCAAAAGCGTAATAAGCATGCGCGGCAGGCGGATGGAGAACAAAATAATATTTTCTTTGGCTGTGCCGTCGCCCATCAGCGTCGGGAGCAGCCGATTGAAAGATAGGGAGGCGTGGCCGACAGCCGAGCCCAATAGAAATGTAAAAATAATAAGTACAATGAGAGACGCAATCGTCCAGCCCAGCCTTTTCTTTACAGAACGCGATGCGATCATATCCGCTTCCCTCCTTTATTCACGATTAACAGGAAGAAAGGAATGCCGAGCACGGCTGTAATCGCGGCTACCGAGGTTTCGAACGGAGCGTTAATAATTCGCGCAACCGTATCTGCACCAAGCATAAAAATCGCTCCCATAATAGCCGAGGCTGGAATAATGCGCTTATAGTCGACGCCAACCAGCTTTCTGGCCATGTGCGGCACCATAAGGCCGACGAAAATGAGATTGCCGGCCAACGCGACGGAAACGCCGGCAAGCATGACGATGAGAATAAAGAGGATCGCTTTAATGAGCGCCGTCCTTTGGCCGAGCCCTGTCGCGACGTCTTCATTTAAGCTAAGAACCGTAACCTGCTTGGAAAACAGAATCGAGACCGCAATGCCGATTGCGACGATAGGTATGACGAGAGACAGCTGATTCCAGCTGCTGCCGACAAATCCCCCCGATGTCCACATCGATACGTCCTTGGCCACCTTGAAATTGATCGCGATCCCTTGCGATACGGCATATAGAAACGCCGATACGGCGGAGCCGGCGAGTACAAGCCGAACAGGAGAAAATCCGCCGTTCTTCAATGAACCGATTCCGAATACAAGGCCGGCGCCAACAGCTGCGCCTACGAAGCAGGCCACTATAATAGACATGAACGAAACCTTGACGGCAAACGCCATTACGATAGCGAGCGCCAAGTTCGCGCCTGCCGACAAGCCTAATAAGCCGGGGTCGGCAAGCGGATTTCTCGTCATGCCCTGCATGATAGCCCCAGATACAGCAAGAGCAGCCCCGACGAACAGGGCTGCAAGCTCTCTTGGCAATCGTATCTCTTTAATGATTAGAATTTGATCGTTTATTTTATCTGTGAATAGCGCGCGCAGCACATTTATAACGGCAATATCTTTAGCGCCTAAAATAATTGAGGCTACGAGCGTTATAAAAAGCAGCGCCGCCAATCCAATCATCGTTAATGCAAACGGCAGAGATCGATTTTTCATACACTATTGTCCTAGAAGGCCATCGATAATAAATTGAAGCTGGTACTCAAGCGTAATCGGATCGTTGAAGTAGAATTGCGCAGCATCGGCCGTCAAAACGCGATTGTTTTTGATCGCTTCGATATTTTTGTAGCTTTCCGTATCAAGGAAGGAATTATCCGCCGCGCTTGATTTGCTGAATACGATAAAGTCTCCGCCTAGATCAGGCAATATTTCTGGTGAAATAGCGGAGTAACCCGGCTCGGCAACCAGCTTGTTGACGGCATCCGTTCTCTTCAAGCCCATTGCATCGTACAAAATTTCTGTTCCGCGGGCGTAGTTGTCGCCGAACAGGTAGAGGTCTTTGTCCCAGCTTTCGATGACCGTTACCGTTACATCGTCGCCATGCTTGGCGCGAATATCTTTGCCGGCCTTAACAGCGCGGGCTTCAAAATCGGCTACCCAAGCAGTAGCTTCCGCTTCCTTATTCAAAATTTTGCCCAGCTCGACTACGCGAGACAGATACGTTTGGGAGGAATAAGTGAGGCCAAGCGTTGGCGCGATTTCATTCAGCTGCTTCAAGTTGGTTGCATAATCATCGGTAATGATCAGGTCGGGGTCAAGCTCGATAATTTGCTCCAAATTGTCGGCGCTGACTTGCTTAACGTCCTTTAAGTAGTCTGCCATAAGCGGGTTTTCATAAGTAAAAGAATCGATTGCAACAACCGGCGCGCCGAGGTATAGAGCGTGACCGGCATAGGAACCGCTAAGCACAACAACGCGCTGCGGATCTGTCGGAATTTCGACTGCGCCCGCGGCCGTTTCGTATGTTGCAGTTGCCGATTCTGTCGAAGCCGGACTTTGCGTCGCGTTTCCTCCTGTATTTGCCGAGCTATTGGAACCGGAATTGGCATTGTTGCTGCCGCAGCCTGCAAGCACTAAACAAAATATAATAGCCAAACTAAGTAACGTTCTTTTCATCTTTTTCTTCTCCCCATCCGTTGACTTATAATGATAATCATTATCACTATGGCAGTATAGCACCATTTTATTGCGCTGTCCATCGCTGGACGTGAAAAAGTTTTGCTGAAAGTTGGCTGAGAATGGGCAGCACAAAAACAGCGGCTGCACTTCCCCTGGCAGCCGCTGTTTCATTATTTTCGTTTATAGTATTTGGACCAGCCTTGGATCACTTCTCTTTTGGAATGAGCAAGGATCCATCGTTTATCCGTTTCCCATTCGAAAATGGCCTCTCGCAAAGTTTGGTAGGAACGATAATCGCAAATATTCCATGAGCAATACACCTTACGATACCAGCATCCGCGGCTTGGCTCATTGATAAAGCGTCTTACCGCTTTGCTTGCTTGCCTTTTCGCCCAACGCGAATACGGCGAGCTCGTCTGCTTACATACTGGTGTTTTCTTCATGCTTTTACCCATATCTCTAACCTCCTTGGGGGGAAGTTAGAGACCGTCCATATGCTTCATAATCATACCTCCAATTTTGTCGATAACCATTATAACGCAGAAACGGGGCAATAGTTTCTTATTAACTAGCAAGACGAGAATAACGATCCTTTTTTTACAATTTATGATATAATAAGAATGTGCCTGAGGACAGGAGTAAATCATTTTTGTCATTAATTAGTACCAAATATGTGTGACTGGCGCAGACGTGGCGTACCACGAGGGAGCACATATTTTATAAGCCGTGCGCCTGGGCAAAGTATTCGGACTGAAGTCTGGATACTTTTTTTATTAAATAGGAAGAGGTGTATGGAATGGAAATCCTTAATCTGCGCTATGGAATGAATCCGCATCAATCGAATGCCAGGATATATTCCAATGAAAAACTGCCTTTCAAAATTTTGAATGGCGAGCCTAGTTACATTAATTTGCTCGATGCGTTCAATGCCTATCAGCTTGCTCAGGAATTAAGGCGGTGTATCGGACAGCCTGCAGCCGCTTCTTTTAAGCATGTTAGCCCGTCTGGAGCAGCGGTATATTCTCCGCTTGATGAGCCGCTAATTAAATCTTACTTTATTGAAGGCATGGAGCTATCTCCATTAGCCGTCGCATATGCAAGAGCCAGGGGGGCGGACCGGATGTCCTCATTTGGCGATTGCGCGGCATTTAGTGACCCAGTTGATATCACCGTGGCGAATTTGCTCAGCAAAGAGGTTTCCGATTGTATTGTTGCGCCTGGATTTGATAAGGATGCGCTGGCTGTTTTAAAAAAGAAAAAGAACGGCGGATACATCATTATAGAAGCAGATCCGGATTATATGCCGGAAGTAATGGAAGCTAGAACGGTGTTCGGTATGACAATGGAGCAGCAAAGAAACGATTTGTTACTATCGGAGAATACCCTTAAAAATATAGTGACCACTGAGCAGATCATTCCCGAAGAAGCGAAAAGAGATATGCTTCTGGCATTAATTACGCTCAAATATACGCAATCGAACTCGGTATGTTTTGCGCATGACGGACAAACGATCGGGATTGGCTCAGGGCAGCAATCGCGGATTCATTGTACTCGGTTAGCGGCAGAAAAAGCGGATAATTGGCAGCTAAGACAGCACCCAATTGCACAGGAAATGGTTTTTTGTGCCGGGGTCTCCCGCGCTGAAATAAATAATGCTATCGATGGCTGGATGAATGAGGATATGACATCTTCTGATGAAATGCGTTGGAGATTATACTTTGATCAAATTCCTGCCCGGCTTACGAAGGTAGAGAGACTACAGTGGTTAGCGGGCTTGAAAGAAGTCGTTTATGCTTCGGATGCTTGTTTGCCTTTTCGCGATAATATTGATCGGGCTGCGCAAAGCGGCGTTAAGTATGTCGTTCAGACCGGTCATTCATTGCGTGATAACCAAGTCATTGAGGCGGCAAACGAGTACGGAATGGTCATGGTCTATTCGGGCATTCGACTATTTCACCATTGACGTAATAGGCCAGCAGTTTCCTTAGCGAGGATCTGCTGGCCTATTATTTTCTGCAGCTAGACTAAGTCTTCGACAATAAGCATGAACTGCTCCTCTGTCATATCCGCATCGCCGGAAACGGTGACTTCATAATGTGTAAGCTGCGTTTCGTCATACCATATAGCATGATATCTGGTAAAGCCATGAATATTAGCGCTTGCGAAAATGACTTCCATTCCACCGACATTTAATGTATTTTGCGAATATTCCGCCGGGAGGGTGCTCTCTGAGCGAATCATATTTTTCCATGCTGTAATTCTAAGATTCATATAGCCTTTCTCGTACTCCAGCTCGGAAATGTTTGCTTCAGACCATTGGGCTTCTTCAACGAACAGATCCTGTTCCGGCTCCGCGGCTGCCTTTTGTCGGAACAGCTCCAGCAGCCTGCCGTACTCTGCCGATGTCCGTTCATCCTGATCATGCGGCAGAAGCGGGAAGACGCCGCCATACAGAAAGGCGAAGCCGGCGGGGAGGCTTGTGGGTTCCTTGATCATGGGTGCGGCGGTGCGCGATAAAAGTTGTTCGAAATCGGCGTAAGAAGTATGGATACGCGTATCATGGACAAATTGCATCGTTGGCTCGGAGCTTCCGTCTCTTGCGTAATAAGCAAGCAACTGTCCAGGCTTAATCATCGCCAGCACCCGGTCTCTGTCAGTGGGTTGTACTGGTGCATTTTCATCTGTATAAGGAATCATAACAGTCCCCGTATCCGAGATGCCGGATTGAATTTTGACCTCGCCTGCCTGATTGCGAATTTGAATGATGCTGTTGGCCCCATATACCGTCGCAGATGCCAAAAGCACAACGAGCAGCACGGACGCATAAACCGAAATTCGTCTTGCCGGCTGAAAGCGCCTAACGGCTTTGTTAGATGGCGAGGCGTCAATTTTGGCCATTACGGTATCGGTTATTTGAACAGCTTCAATCTGGTGATTTTGCAGCGACTGCTGTTTTATGACTTCAAGTTGATCGACGAATGGCTTGCTTCCCATATCGTTTCCTCCTGCCATTGCTCCATTTTTTGTCTAACCTTTTCTTTTATTCTGTTAATTCTCTTTTTAACGGCCTCCGGATTGCGGCAGGTAATTTCGCCGAGCTCCTCGTAGGACCGTTCTTCAAATATGCGAAGGATAAGCAAGGAGCGGTCCTCCGCAGACAAGGCATTCAGAGCGAACAGCGCCTGGGGACTGAATAGCCGGCTGTTCAGCACTTGCTCCGGGCTTTCCGCCGCCGCTTCGGGATGGAATAAACGAGGCAGCAGCCGGAGCTGATAGTTGCGCTTGCGGAGCAGGTTCAAGCAGCGGCGATAGGCGATTTTGTACAGCCAAGAAGCGAAGCTGGCCGTATGCCTGTACTGGCGAATCGATTCGAACGCTTTAATGAAAATATCCTGGGCCGCATCCTCGGCGTCCTGTTCATTGCCGAGCAGCCGCAAGCAATATCGGTAGATGGATTGCTGGTATTGTTCGATAATATGGACGTAAAAGCTTGATTGGCCGTTCTGCACGCGGGCAACCAGCTGCTCTATGGATAAATCCTGCGAGGGAATCAGCTCCTTTCTCGTTTATAGGGGCGCGCGCCTTTATCTATATAACACTTGATATTTAATAATCGGGACATCGACAGTAAAAGTGTAACATTTTGTCAATTTCGCCGTCTGCTAAAGAGGGGGGATTCATAATGAAATTGTTATTAAGCGCGTCGATGATGGCGGCAATTGCTATATTGAGCGGGTGCTCGTTGTTTCAAACAGAACAAGCTTTAACGAAAAATCAAGTTGTCGAGGTTGAGCGCATACCGGAGCCGAATGAAGTTCAGCAAGCTGAGGAAATAGACGAGGTTGTTGCTTGGAGCCATAAGGAAATTCGGAACCTGCAGCGGCTGGATGCGTTTGTCGAGAACGTCAGCAATCATATACAGGACAAAGTGAGAGTAGAGGCCAGCTCGAAGGAAGGAGAGCGTATTGAGAAGATATTGACTTATGACGGGGAAAGCATCCGAGTTGCGGAAAAAGGCGCTGAGAGGATTTATGACCGCATATATGCTGCCGATCGTTTTGATGAGCATTATCATTTTACTTTCCTCGAATATTGGGTTGGCTCCAATGACCCGGAAGGCAAGAAGGAATTGATTGCGCAGATTCAGCCGGGGCTTATGGAGGCGGTGCCAGATACGAGCAAGCCGGCTCCCGCCGCATTTACCCAGCAGGAATTTTATGCGTTTGAATACCTTCGCGCGGATTGGACAAAGGAACAGATGGAAGAGCTGGGACTAGCGAAAGAGGTTAATGAGGGCGCCGGCGAAACGTATTATTCAAATGAGTCTATTCGCTATACGTTTTTTGACTTTTATAATGCGGAAACGACGGCAGTCGTTGATGTGTTCGGCGATTATCCGGGACCAAGGGGCATTTCTGTCGGCGCTGCCTTTCAGGACGTGATGGCGCTTCTGCCTCAAGAGAAGAACTGGCGCAGCAGCGCTGCGGGAGTGTTTTATGGTAATTATGATTTTGACGTTGAGCAGGCAGATCTCGCCTTGTCCGGGCATGTTTCGTCTTATGATGATGGCAAAAAGGAAATTACGCTTATAACGGAAGGCGGCTTTCCGTTTTTGAGAATATTTTTTGAGGGAGATATCGTGACGCACTATACATTCTTTTTGATTGCGGCGTATTGAGAAGGGCTGACGTAGAGCGGTAAAGCGGCTGCTGCTTGGCGAGAGAAGTTTGTAGAGGAAGCTTGAGAGAGAGACTCGAGTGGAAAGTATGCAGGGGAAGCATAAGGAGAAGCACGTACGTAGGGGAAGCATGTAGGAGAAGTACGCAGGAGAAGTATGTAGGGAAGTATGTACGTAGGGGAAGCATGTAGGAGAAGTACGCAGGAGAAGTATGTACGTAGGGGAAGCATGTAGGAGAAGTACGCAGGAGAAGTATGTAGGGAAGTATGCGATAGGGAATTCCTGCAAAAATACATCCTTTTTTTCGAAAAGGTGCTCAATTAGCCGAAAAGATGCCAAAATGCATGAATTTGTGATAAAAAGCTCCGGTAGGAGCTATTACGCTCCAAAAGGCTGCACTTTAGCAGGAATTTGGTGAGGTGAGCTATAGTTTGTTTGAAAGGCTGCACTTTTGCAGGAATTCGGTGGGTAGGTGCAGGGCGGGGTAAGCTGCGGGGTGAGGTGAGCTATAGTTTGTTTGAAAGGCTGCACTTTAGCAGGAATTCGGTGGGTAGGCTGCAGGGCGGGGTAAGTTGCAGGGTGAGGTGAGCTATAGTTTGTTTGAAAGGCTGCACTTTTGCAGGAATTCGGTGGGTAGGCTGCAGGGCGGGGTAAGTTGCAGGGTGAGGTGAGCTATAGTTTGTTTGAAAGGCTGCACTTTTGTAGGAATTCGGTGGGTAAGCTGCAGGGTGGGGTAAGTTGCAAGGGGTGAGCTATAGTTTGTTTGAAAGGCTGCACTTTTGCAGGAATTCGGTGGGTAAGCTGCAGGGCGGGTTAAGCTGCAAGGGGTGAGCTATAGTTTGTTTGAAAGGCTGCACTTTTGCAGGAATTCGGCGGGGGTAAGTGGGTAAGCGGGGTAAGGCGAACCTCAGCTTGTCCCAAAACTGCACTTTTACAGGAATTCGCCGAAAGCAACATCGAAAGCAACGACGAGATCGAACATATTGGCAATTTCGAGGTACCTGATGATGGGAAGTAGCGTCGTTTTCTCATAACGCCGGGTTCTCTGCACAGTGGGGGCTGTTCTCTTACGGGAACAGTCTCCTTTTTTATTCGAGTTTCCGCTGCTGCCCCTGAAATATACACTAAAAATCGTCCACCTCTTTTCGTTAAAACGTCCTACTCCTTTTCTATAGGTTCCATGTATGATTAGAAATGGGGGAGTCTGCCCCAAACCAAACCATCCGTATGCAGCTTCTACATAAGAAAGGAATGCATCGATACGAAAACTTTGCTCAAGCGATTTCAAATTCAAAATGTGACCTTCAAAAACCGCATTATATTCATTTTTCTGGTCAGCAGCCTGACGCCGTTTATTTGTCTTGGCTTTATTTCCTTCTATACGATCGATTCGATTATCGGCAATAAGGTAGAGAGCGCGCTGCAAAGCAATTTGAAGCAGGATTTGATGACGCTGGAAAATGCGCTGAACAATATGAATCATGTATCGCAGCAGCTTGCTTACGGCGGAGGAACGAATAAGCTTATTGAGCAGCTGGAAGCGGAGAAGGAGCCTTATGAACGGCTGCGGCTCGTTAACGAAATACGCAGCGAGCTTAACAATATTACGTTTTCGAATCCAAATATCGGGCTGTTGATGTACTACGATCCGGAGATCGGCAGCTACGAATTTGAAAATTTCAGCGTGCGGGGAATATTCTCGCCGGAGAAGCTCCCGGTTATGGCGGATTACCCGGAGATCACCTATTTCGGGCCGCATCCCAGCTATAACGGCTCTATCAACCAATACGTATTCAGCATCCTGCGCAAAGTCAATCTGCCGGATCAGAACCTTTATCTATATATCGAGTCCGGCCGCAATGCGCTTACTTCCCTGTTCGCGCCGCAAAACCGCAAGGAAAGCTCGCGCAGACTGCTGCTGCTGGACGATGCCGGGCGGATCGCCTTCAGCGAGGTGGAGGAAGTGTTCACGGAGCGGGAGCTGTTCCCCGAGCGCAACGCAAAAACGCAGTCGGGCTATGTGAACGGCTTTTTTTGGAACAGGGAGGTCAGCAATCAAGGCTGGAGCATCGTCTCGGTCGTACCGGAGGAAGAATTGAATCTGGAGCGAAACCGGTGGCTGAGACAGATCATGGGCATTTTTCTGCTATTTCTGATCGTTGCTTGCCTCGTGGCATGGCTGCTGTGGAAAATGGTTTACCGGCCTTTAGACAAGTTCCATTCGGAAATTAAATCGCTCATATCCTCCGACGAGAGGGAGCATAAGGAGCTTACCCATATACCCGAGTTCGATTATTTGCTCTATCAAACCCGCAGCATGAAAGGGAAGATTTGGGCGCTGTACGATGAAATCGAGCAGAAGGAGAAACGGCGCGCCGACTTGGAGGTGGAAAAGCTGCTGTACCAGATTAATCCCCACTTTCTAATGAATACGCTGGATACGGTCCATTGGCTCGCGCTAATGAACGGGCAGAAGGAAATCGACAAGCTGGTGCTCAGCCTCAACAAGCTGCTGTATTACAATCTGGGCAAAATGGGTGAGACGTCGAGCATTGGCGATGAGATCGAAGCGTTGAAGGAATATTTGCAGCTGCAGCAGATCCGGTACGATTTTCAATTCGATGTCGATCTGAATGTGGACGAGAAGAGTCTGGCGCTCGAAAGCCCGCGTTTCCTGCTGCAGCCGATTGTGGAGAACGCGCTTTATCACGGCGTTAGCGACGATGGCTATATTTATGTCGGCGTTGAGCTTCAGGGGGATGCCCTGCAAATTACCATTCAGGACAACGGGGCGGGCATGCCGAAGGAGGCGATCGACCGGCTGCTAAGCGAGGATACGAAGGAAAGCGACAAGGTTGGCATGGGCATAGGCATGAAATATGTGAAGCGAATATTACAGGCTAACTACGGAGATGCGGCTAAGCTGCAAATTAGAAGCGAGCCCGGTAAAGGAACGATTGTATCGCTGCGCCTGCCTGCCGCAGCAGCAGCTGCCGCCGCTAATGAACGGAAGAAAGGACGAACAGGATGATCCGCGTACTGATAGTTGATGATGACAAGCTCGTCCGCAAAGGATTAGCCTCCTCGATGCCGTGGGCGGCTTTCGGCATGGAAGTAGTCGGAGAGGCGAACAACGGGGAGAATGCGTTGGCTTTTCTGGAGACGAATGAGGTGGATCTGTTAATGACAGACCTGTCCATGCCGGTCATGTCCGGCATCGAGCTGATGCGAATTGTCCGCGTGAAGCATCCTCATATTCACATCGTTGTCTTGTCGCTGCACCAAGATTTTGAATATGTGCAGGAGGCATTGCGGCTTGGTGCGATCGACTATATTGCGAAAGTGCAGCTGGAGCAGGAGCAGTTCGAGGAAGTGCTGGGCAGAGTCGTCAAGCTGATGGAGCAGAAGGGATCGGTCAAGGCTGCTGCAGCGCCGCAGGAGAAATGGCTGGTGAAGGACGGAGAACTGACCGTCTTCTATTGTCTTCATCCGAATATGGAGGAAGCCCGCATCGAGCGGGACATACCAAAGACGGCGACGGAAGCGGAGCCCGGCATCTGGTGCTTGCCTGAGCCGTTCTCTATGGATGCCGCAAAAGCGATTCACGACAATCCGAATGTGGCGGTTGTACGTTTCTACGGGCTGGAAGAAATGGATCGCAATGATGTTCTTCTGCTTATAAGGACTTATTTCAAGCATGACCTATTCTATGAGTATGACCCCGACCAGGCCTTGCTTGATGTTGACGGGAAGCGGCAGCCTCATCGGGATAAAGCGGGAAGCGGCTTTCCGATGAACCGCATCAAGGAGCAATGGACATCGGCGGATTGGATCTATGATAACGGCGCCTATCAAAGCCTAGCGGCTGAATTGAAGTCGTTAAGGCTGCCTCCGGTTCGCCTTGCCCGAATATTTTTCTCGCTGTCCGACGAGTGGAACAGGCTGTATCAAGCGATGCTGCCCGAGCCGATTATGATGGACGATTTCTTCCCGAGTTGGCATAGGTTTGAACGGTGGCTGCAAGAGGTGCGGGAGAGCATTCGCCAGGCGAATATGAAGCCGCAGTTCTCTCCGGAAATTCAATCCAGCATAGCGAAGGCGATGCATTTGGCCCAGCAGCATATACACGAGCCGATCTCATCCTCGGAAATCGCGCAGATGGTTAATATGAGCAGCAGCTATTTCAGCCAATGCTTTAAGCAGTATGCGGGCCAGACGTATACCGATTATGTGCGGGATATCCGGATGGAGCGGGCGAAGCAGTATTTGCGTCATTCAGGCAGAACGATTCAGTGGGTGGCCGAGCAGATTGGCTACAATGATGAAAAATATTTCAGCCGTCTTTTCCGCGAGCACGTCGGCCTATTGCCAAGCGAGTATCGCCAGCAATCGTCCGATGGCAAGCGTTAGAGTGAAAGGCACTTATATAGAGGGGGAGAAGAACGCACGAAATGAGGGTGGAAGGTTTTCGTGCGTTTATTTTTTTGCGGGGATTCCTCTACCCTGATTCCATATGGCTCTCTAACTCGGGGCAGGCCGAGCGCGTGCTATATTGAGTGTGTCGCAACGACAATGATTCCAGAGGGGGATTCGGATGAAAAGGTCTATATTTACGTTTTTGGCCGTCATGCTTGTGGCCGTAAGTTTGGCCGCTTGCAGCGGCAATGCGAACACGAACAACAAAAATGGCAGCGCTGGAGCTTCTCCAACGAGTACGGCTGCCCCAGGCAATAACGGCGGCGCACAGGAAGAGGAGATCGTCGATCCGTTCGCAAAGTTCGAACAGACGACCGAAGTATCCATCGGCCGCGCGATCGACCCGAACTATAAGTTCGACGGCAGCGACACGCCGGAGGACAATGTATACACGCGCTGGCTGAAGGACAATTACAACATTGTCGTGAAGCATGCATGGGAAGCGGCTCAGGGGCCGGATTACCAGCAGAAGGTCAGCCTTGCGATTTCCAGCAACGATTTGCCGGACGCGCTGGTCGTTAACGAAACGCAGCTAAGGCAAATGGTGAAAGCGGGCCAATTGGCCGACTTGCAGGAAGTGTACGACAAGTATGCCAGTCCGGAGCTGAAGGCGGTGTACGATTCCAATCCAGGCCTGCTGGACAGCGTAACATTCGATGGCAAGCTGTATGCGCTGCCGGAGACGACTCTTCCTTCCGCGCCATTGACGTGGATTCGGAAGGACTGGCTCGACAAGCTGGAGCTGCAGCCGCCTAAGACGCTGCAGGATTTGGAAAATATCGCAAAAGCATTTATCGATCACAAAATGGGAGGCGAAAATACGATCGGCATCGTAGGAACGCAGCAAGGCGGCTCGCTGTCCTCCAACTTCCTGGCTTCGACCGATCACTGGTACAATTTCGCGCCGCTCTTCTTTGCCAACAATTCGTTCCCGGGCATCTGGGTAACGGATAAGGACGGCAATGCGGTATACGGCTCGATTACGGAAGAAACGAAGCAAGCGTTGTCCATGATGAAAGACTGGTACGCAAAAGGCATTTTAGATAAGGAGCTCGGTATTCGCAAAAGCACGGCTGAGGTTGTCGCAAGCGGGCAAACGGGCATTTTCTTCGGGCCATGGTGGTCGGCCTATAACTTGACGGATTCGATTAAGAACGATGCGAACGCGAACTGGCGGCCATACGAAGCGCCGCTTGACGCATCCGGCAAATTCAATTCCAACCAAGCGACAGGCAGCTCTTACATCGTCGTTAGCAAGCAGGCTGAGCATCCGGAAGCGGTCATTAAAATGATGACGCTTCATAAATGGGGCAAGGACGAAGCGTACGCCAAATTGACTGAAGGCAAGCAGATGACTTCCCAAGAGGTGCCGCTATTCCTTATTCTCGGCGCGGGCGACCAATTGGAGTACGCCGTCAACTCGCTGCGCAAATTATTGGCGGGCGACATGACGATCGAGGAGTTCGACCAAATCAACTATGGCTGGGCATATGAAATGGCGAACCATGCCAAAGCGGTTAAGCTGGAGCCGGTAGACAACTACGATATCCAATATTTTGATCAAGAGACGGACGCAGGCTTCTTCACGCATATTTATGCCCATCTGAACGGAGGCTCGACGTTCGTTGACGCCAACATCAACTGGGTGCGAAGCATCGCGACGGCGCAGACGAAGACGATGGAATCGAGATGGACGAACCTCAAGAAACTTGAGGACGAAACCTTCCTTAAAATCATTATGGGCAGCGAGGATTTGAGCGCTTACGATACGTTCGTGCAGAAGTGGAAGGATCAAGGCGGCAGCAAAATTACAGAGGAAGTCAATGAGCTGAAATAGATATTGGCGAATCGAACAAGACGGGCGCTGGTCGCTCGTCTTGATATTCGAATAAGGGGATATGGAGAATGAGACACAGAAGCTTTGCGAAGCACTTCTACATCATGCTGCTGCCCGGGCTCCTATGGTTGGCCTTCTTCAACCTGTACCCCATGTACGGAGTCGTGACGGCCTTTAAAGATTTTAACCCCGGTCTTGGCATTTTGAAGTCTCCTTGGGTCGGCTTGGAAAATTTTCAGTATATGTTCGAGCTTGACGACAGCAAGCTCATTTTTCGGAATACAGTGTTGATTGCTTTTGCGAAGATGGTCGGCAATTTGATCGTGCCGCTCGCCTTTGCGCTAATGCTGAACGAAGTGAAAAACCGCTTGTTTACCCGGACGGTTCAGACGGTCGTCTATTTACCCCACTTTTTGTCTTGGGTCATCGTAGCGGGGATGATGCTGGATATCTTCGCTTATTCCGGCCCGGTCAATGCGGTGCTGTCCGGCTTAGGCTTTGAGCCGATTTTGTTTTTCGCGGATGCGGGTATTTTTCCAGCCCTTGTAGTCGGCAGCGACGTATGGAAGGAATTCGGCTTCAGCGCCATTATCTTTTTTGCGGCGCTTACGTCCATAAACCCGGAAATGTACGAGGCGGCGGCAATCGACGGCGCTTCGCAGTGGAAGAGGCTGACGCGCATTACGATTCCGAGCATACTGCCGGTCGCCGCGCTGCTTGCCACTTTGAGCTTAGGCAATATTTTGAATGCGGGCTTCGATCAAATTTTTAACCTGTACAATCCTTCTGTCTACTCGACCGGAGACATTATCGATACCTGGGTATACCGGGCCGGTCTTATTGATATGCAGTATGGTCTCGCTACGTCGGTCGGCCTGCTGAAGTCGGTCGTCGGGCTCGTCTTGATCGCGACCTCATACAGCCTTGCTTACCGGTTCGCCAACTACAGAATTTTTTAAGGAAAGGGGGGAGCGCCTTGATCGCCGAACGTTCATTCATGTTCAAAATATTCAATGGGCTAAATATAGTCGTTCTAATTGTCATTATGCTGTTATGCCTGCTGCCGGTGTGGTATACACTCTCGATCTCTTTAAGCGACAAAGCGGCGGCGTCTGCCGGGCAGGTATTTCTATGGCCCAAAGGGCTAACGTTCGGGTCTTATGCAACGATTATTCAAGACGGACAGTTCTTTAGATCGTTTTTCATTTCGGTTCAAAGGGTACTGTACGGAGCGGGCATATCGTTTTTCGTCATTTTGCTGATGGCCTACCCGCTTTCCAAAACATCGAAGGAATTCAGGCCGCGCAATGTCATTATGTGGCTGCTCATATTTGCGATGCTTTTTAACGGCGGGCTGGTGCCGTGGTATTTGACGATGAAGACGCTCGGCATGATCAACAATATTTGGGGATTGGTGCTGGGCGGAGGACTGCCTGTTTTTAACGTCATTCTTGTCATGAACTATTTGCGCAATATGCCGAAGGAGATGGAGGAGTCGGCGCTTATGGACGGAGCGGGGCCTTGGCGCATTTTGTTTTCCATTCTGCTGCCTCTGTCCGTGCCGGTGCTCGCCACCATTCTTGTGTTCACGATCGTATACCATTGGAACGAGTTTTTTCAGGCGCTTGTACTGATGAACAAATCGGATCATTATCCTCTGCAGTCGTATATCCGCCAAGTTGCGGTCGTGATCGATCCGACGAAGATGGATGAGGAGACGGTGAAGCGGATGTCGGTGCTGTCCAATCAGACGCTTAATGCGGCAAAAATATTTATTTCGATGCTTCCGCTGCTCGTTATTTACCCTTTTCTGCAAAAATATTTCGTGAAGGGCATTACGCTCGGCTCCGTCAAAGGGTAGCCGCTGTTGCGTATAGCTTGAGGGAGGCGAGGTTTTGCCATGATTGGGCATATCAAAAGGTTGCTTGCGGGGCGAGTATTGAATCAGCTCGCTATGCTGATGCTGATCGTTTCGGTCCTTGGCCTCGGTGCGTGCACGAATGCTGCTTCCGATGCTGTTGTTGATGGCGAACCGGCCCCTCAGGAGGAGATACCGCTGATGAAGGCGCCTGTTCCGGAATGGTCCGATAAGGCTGTCATGTACGAGGTGAATGTAAGGCAGTATACGAAGGAGGGCACCTTTCAAGCTTTCAGCGAGCATTTGCCGCGCTTGAAGGAGCTTGGCGTGGACATTCTATGGTTCATGCCGATTCACCCGATCTCGCAAGCGAACCGTAACGGGACGCTTGGATCGTATTACGCGGTGGATGACTATAAGGCGGTCAATCCGGAGTTCGGTACGGCGGAGGACTTCAAAGCGCTCGTCGACAAAGCGCATGAGATGGGCTTTAAGGTTATATTAGATTGGGTTGCCAATCATACAGGCTGGGATCATGCCTGGACGTTGAATCCGGGCTGGCATACGACGGATGCGGAAGGAAACATCATTCATCCGCCGAACACGAACTGGGCCGATGTGGCCGATCTGAATTTCGGCAATGAGGATATGCAGGCGGCGATGATTGACGCCATGAAATATTGGGTGACGGAATTCGATATCGACGGCTTCCGCGCCGATTATGCGGGCGGAGTGCCGAGGGCGTTCTGGGAAAATGCGCGTGCGGAGCTGGAGAAGGTGAAGCCCGTCTATATGCTGGCAGAGGACGATCAGCAGCTTGCGCTTCTGAGCCGCGCCTTTAACAGCAATTACGGCTGGCAGTTGTACAATGTTATGAATCGGGTTGCTAAAGGTCTCGGCAATGCGGAGCAGGTGAAGAAGTATGCGGAGCGGCTGGAGAATAGCTATCCAAGCGGCACTTATCCGCTCAACTTTACATCCAACCATGACGAGAATTCATGGACGGGCACCGAATACGAGCGGCTGGGCGAGGCGGTGGAGGCAATGGCTGCGCTAACCTTTACGCTGCCAGGCATGCCCTTAATCTATTCGGGGCAGGAGGCCGGGTTAGATAAGCGGCTGCTGTTCTTCGACAAGGATGAAATTGTGTGGCAAGAGCATGCGATGGAGAAGGTGTATGAGCGGCTGATTCGTTTAAAGCACGACAATCCGGCGCTCTGGAACGGCAGCGCGGGCGGCCCGTATCGGACGCTGGAGTCGGATCATGGCAGCATTCTTGCTTTCGAAAGAACGAAGGACGGCAATACGGTCGTCGTCGTGATGAATTTGTCAGGCGATCCGGCGGAGAGCATGGTGCAGATCGGTTCATTAGCAGGAACGTACGCTGTATTCGAAGACGGCTCGGCGGCGGAGCTGCCTGCTGAATACGCAGTGGAGCTGGCGCCGTGGGAGTATCGGATATATACCTCTGCGTCTGCCCGCTAACGGAACACAGATACGTTAGAACGGCTTTTTGGGCATTGAAGGCACTGTAACGGAACTGCATTCCGTTAGAGAGCCGAATTAGACTAATTTGCTGCAGATTTCTCGCTCTAACGGACTGACGTTCCGTAAGCAATGGGAAAGTGGCACTTATCCCTTCTAACGGACTGACGTTCCGTTAGAGCGCCTAACAGGGATAACATGGTCTTAAGCGGGCGGATGAGGCACTTTTGACGGGTTTGCAGCAGGCGCGCCGAGCAATAGTGATAGCGGCTTTCACTATTTGAGCAAATTGAGCTAGATGGGGCGGATTAGTGAAAATTAGTTTCGCTATTGCGGCGGATGAGGCACTTTTGACGGGTTTGCAGCAG
>Ga0180215_1002388_pt1 | contig 19044 bp, 20 predicted proteins | sample eDN3rd37CBELigBY_FD_128871 | JGI IMG/M metagenome (GOLD analysis project Ga0180215, IMG submission 128871) | Enriched backyard soil microbial communities from Emeryville, California, USA - eDNA 3rd pass 37_C BE-Lig BY (version 2) (version 2) | ecosystem: Environmental > Terrestrial > Soil >... | reverse complement strand
GCATACGTTTCCTGAAGTCGAATGTAATTCTTCTTTTCTAGTTCAGATAGCTCGTCCCACGCCTTGACCCCATTATTTCTAGGAGCAAGCTCTGCGTCTTTAGGAATAATGCCTAATTCCTTCTGTCTTTCAAAACGCTCTTGTCTAATGTGATCCCAGCCTTTGTCATATACTCCTTTATATTGATCGATATACTCTTCTGGAACCTGATGCGGGGAGTGCTGTGCCCCAAAGGCCATATATACGAAGAATGGTTTATCTGGGAAGACACTTGCCTGATTGGTAATATACCTGTTAGCGTTTTCAACAATCGCTTCCGAAAAATGATACTCATCATCTGTCGGGGAAGGGATTTGTGTATTATCAATCGTTAAGTCAGGCTTATACTGATCGGATGAATCTTCAAGAAAGCCATAATATTGATCAAAGCCTTTTTCAATCGGCCAGTTATGATAAGGTCCTGCCGGTGATGTTTCCTCAGTCGGTGCCAGATGCCATTTCCCAACCGCGTAGGTGTTGTAATTATTTTCGCCCAGCACCTCTGCGACTGTACCCGCTTCCGGTTTAATCGCACCGCGCTTATGAGGAAAATCAGGTCCTAATTCAAAGTTTGTTACCGTTCCTACTCCCACTTCATGCGTATTTCTCCCTGTTAGTAAAGCAGCCCGTGTTGGTGAGCAAAGCGGCGTTACGTGGGCATTATTATAACGCAGCCCATTTTCAGCAATCCAATCCATATTCGGGGTTTTAATTTCAGAGCCGAAGCTTCCTAAATCGGAATAACCCGAGTCATCCAAAACGATATAGACGACATTTGTTTTCGTTTCTTCTTTCTTTTTTTCTGTCGTTTTGTTTTGCTTTTTTTCTGTATCCTTCTCTTTTGGGGAATCGGATGCAATGGTTGAACAGCCATTCAGGGTGATTGCTGAAGCCATCACCATCGCCGAACCGAACATCGTCAGTTTAGAAAGGGATGGCTTGGACTTAAATTTTTTCTCTCTCACGTTACTTCTCTCCTTTTCAACATAGGTAACTGCTTTGGGGATAAAAATACTGCTGAACTACTTTAGCACAAATTGTGCAAAAGTGTATTTTGAATTTACTAATTTTTCAGAATTTTGTCAACTATTGTTTGTTAAAATAGGTAAAAAGGTACAAAAAAAAGATTGCCGCCATTTTATATTGACAGCAATCCTATTTATTTGACATTCTCATTCTCCCAGCAAGCTGTTCAGTACTAACATGGCTGCACCAAGAGTACCTGGATCACGCTGAAAATTCCCTTTTCTAAATTGAATCTTGCCCTGGTCATTCATATGTAGCGATGCCTGTTGGATGATTTCCTCGTAGTAACCTGGAAATTGACTAATTAATGGACCATTGACAATCACAATTTCCGAATGAAAAATGGTAGCGAGGTTGGCCAAACCCACCCCAATATATTTGGCCGAATCCATGATTACTTCCTTCGTCATCTGGTCATGCTCAGCTACAATATGGCTAATTTGATCAACAGGCGAAAAGCCCTTTAATCTTTCAAGATAGAACGCAGGAGAACACTCTTTGATTCTCTCTAAAATAGCGTATAGAGATGAATAGGCTGTCATACAGCCTTTTTTGCCGCAGTAACAGGGCTTCCCATCCATATGAATGACGATATGGCCATATCCCGCTATATCTCCGCTCTCAATTTTGAGTAGTTTTCCATTATGAATTGCTCCTGAACCCAAAGTCCACCCGACGGTCACATTTAAAATATTTTGAAATGCAGGATATTGTTTACTCTCACCTAGGACGATCGTATTAGCGGCATTATCCAATTTGACAAAAATCGGAAACTCTTTTTTTATTTGATCGACAACAGGGATCTGACCCCAACTCATCGGCAAAAACGGCTCAGATTGCAAGATTGTTCCTTTCTCACTGTCCAATGGTCCGATTGCCCCAATTCCAATCCCAAGGATATCTTCTAATTGAATAGAATGGATTTTCATAAATTCATTAATCGTATTTTTTATTTCGTCTATTACGAACGCAGGAGAATGATCCGGCAACATAATCACCGTTTTCTCATTGGTTTTATTTAATAACAGATCGTATAAGACGATTTTTGTTTCCCATCTTGTGATTTGAATTCCTATAAGAAAGCTAATCACAGGATTCATTTGATAAAGAGTCGGAGGTCTCCCTCCTTCTGAATCTCCCAGTCCTTCTACTTGAATATAATTTTTTTCCAATAGTTCTTTCAACGATCTGGCAACTTTCCCACGATTCAAATTGGTTTTTTCTATTATTTCAGCCCGAGATACTAATCCATTTTGAAAAATATATTGATAGATGATTTTCGTTGGTTGATTATGAATCGATTGATCTTGTAGAAACTGACGTAGCATTGACATCCCATCCCACCTGATTGTTTCGAACATCCCGCCCTTTGGCAGTATATTTAAATAATTCTATTATAACAAACTTTAGGAAACCACCATATGGTAAGGTATTTGAAAAGCAATAAATTATTACATATTTTATATATTTCAATTTGTTCTATGAATAAGAAGAGGAGTTTAAGATTATCCATTTTACCAAAAAACTTTTTAAAAATAGTTTTAATTATTCGTCAGTGTTTTATAGATTTCAACTATACTTTTCTCCATATTACATTGTCCATTTAGATAATACAGAGGTGTATCGCTACTACTTAACTCACTCATAATTTTTCGATAAAACGAGTGGGTAAATACACTAGCAATGGCTAATTCGACTGCCCTTTTAACCGTTAAGCGTTCCATTACAACACTTGACAGAGCATTCGTGGTATCATATGTACACCGAATGAAATCTCGTATTAATATCATGTTGTTTTTCACAAAGACAATTCCACCGCCACCGATTTTCCTATTAGAATCATAGCTGCCATCCACAAAAATATGAATAAATTCTTCACTAATTTGTTTAACAAGTGGTGTTGAAAGTATATTCGCAATTAGTAAATCTTTCGCCTTGCTTTCTTCCTTGCTTTCAGAAACAGGTGCGATATTCTTTACTGCTTTCTTCTCTTTTTTTATTGTAGCCACCATAGAATGAGGCTTCTGGGATTTTTTCATTTGCTTGTTTTCCTTAATCGAATCAAGAAACGATTGCGCCCCCTCCCGCTTGCGAAATGATCGATAATCAATCGTGAACCCGCTTTCCTTCTTTTTAATTCCAGTAATATATGGACTAATCTCATTAAAGGATTCGAAAAGCTTATTCGCAACCATTTTTTTCGTATTTCGGTCAAATCCTTTTATGAGTACATAGCAATTTTTTGCCATTTTCGTTTTCCCTTTATTCATCTTGTATTAGGTTATAGATTAGCCTATAGCACACGTGTTTTTTTCATTACCTCCTCTACTAAAAGCAGCAGCATATTAGGAATCTAGGAATCTCATCATTATGTAAAATTAAACCAAACCGCTTCATAAACTTTGGCTTATTTCTTTCGTAATTATTTAATTATATAGTTTCATTTTACCATTATTTTGTTGAGAATTAATTTAAATAGTCATCATGCTGATTTCATAGAGGCAGTATACAATTAATGAAACGGTTTTTTCATTAATCTTTTGTTGGCTTGGGCATAACAGTAAAGCCCTCATTCAACCCATGCATTTTCTCCTATAGAATGAAATAATTTTTGAATGATTGGCTTTCTTTCGTAACGCTTTGATGGTTGTAAATGATTGAATTCAAATAACAAATCTTTGGCTCTTTCTCTTTCTTCGGTTAATTCTTTGTCCCAACTGATATAATATTCTTGATTTAACATTTTAGTTTTTTCACTCATCATACCTACTCTCCTCATTTCTTTAGTAACTATTTTATACGAAGACGTTTCTATGATACGTTTATCATGACGGCTCTATCTAAATTCAGAAACAAAGTGAGGTCAGCACGAACATGGAAACCGTATCAAATAAAGAGAAATTAGAATCTATCAAATCCTTCCAATCGACAATCAGTAAATCTGAAAAGGCCTTAGCTCAAATGACTGAGAAAGGCGTAAATACAACTTTAATAAAGAAACGGCTCAACGCTCTCTATATCGGCTTAGCCATGTTAGAAAACGTTTGGAATGAAAGACCCCATCCACACACTCGGGAAGAGATAGCAGAAGCCCGCCCTATTCTTACTGGTTTATTTCCATCCATTGAGAACATTTATGCGAAGTCCAAGCCGGGCAGTCCTCAAAAAACGCTTTTAAAAAGAAGAATCAAATCATTGGAATTAGCGGTTCAAGCGATTGATGATTTTTCAAAAGAATAACTGATCTAACGAAATAAAGACAAGCACCCTATTCTACAAAATGTTGGGCCAAATAAACACAAAGAATCATTCATGTGGTTCTCTATCATAGAAATAGAGTAAACTAGATTTAGCTATAGCTGTGTTTCATGGTTCCTCACATTCAAAACATAGAAGGAAGTTAAGAAAAATGTTTAAAATCACCTTGAAAAATGAAAGTTTCTATTGTCCCGGTACCATGTCAGTTGTTGAGGTTGCTAAGTTACAAGGAGTAAAAGTTCCTCATGGCTGTATTGGCGGCGGCTGCGGAATATGTAAAATGAGAATAACCAAAGGGGAGTACAAATTAAATGATTGGGCAGCTAAGGCCTTATCAGCGGAGGAAAGAAAGAATGGACAGGTTTTCCTCTGTCAGACCTACCCTTTAAGTGATCTGCAGCTCGAATATATTACGAAATAATCCAAGCATAGGACAGACATTGAGAGGAAAAACAAAGACAGTTTTAGTGTTTCACATACTGAAGCACTAAAACTGTCCTCCCTTACCCATTGTTTTAAGTTTTTATACCTCTGCGTGTTCCTTCATATATAAATCCTCTGTATACTTTGCTTTCATTTCAAAACGCGGCAAGGATCCTTCTGGTACTAACTGAACATCCGCTGTAAAGAATAACTTCGCACGTAGGACTGATTCGATTTCCTTTTTCAATGAGATTTTTTCTTGTTCTGATAAATCATTCGAGCATTCCACCTTAATTAGGAGGGGCGGTTCTGCTAATGGCGGCTTTTCCGTCAACACTATTCGAACCTCTCCATTAGTTTTTGGTCTAAAACCATTGACCACATCTTTAATGGCCGCTGGAAAAACATTGACTCCGCGAATAATAAGCATATCATCGGTTCTTCCGATACAGCGTAACCGGAAGCTTTTTCTTCCGCATGAACATGGAGTCGTATCCACTTGAACTAAATCCCTTGTTCGGAAACGAACAAGCGGTACACATTCTCTATCAATTGCTGTATACACGAGTTCTCCTTCCATATGATGGCTCTCAGGCACCACTTCACCCGTTTCAGGATTGATGATTTCACAAATAACATAGTCTGAACCAATGAAATGCATGCCGTTTTGTTCAGGACATTCACTGAATAAGACAGGAGCCATATCTGCATTTCCCATCGCCTCGAGTACTTTACAACCCCAATCTTGTTCAATCTTTTTACGGACTTCCGGCAGACCTCCTCCGGGTTCACCGCCGACACACATTAATGCAAGACCTAGTTCTGATGGTTCCATGTTATAATTTTCCCGTACAAATTCAGCCAAATAAGAGGCATAGGATGGGGTACAATATAATGTATCTGCATGGAAGTCTATAATGCTTTGAACGACGCGATCTGAAGCACCTGTTCCAACAGGAATAAATGTGGCTCCTAATCTTTCGATGCCATCTTTCATCGAGCTGCCGACAAAAAAGGAAAGACCCATAGCAAAAACCACGATGCTGTCTTTTCGAATGCCATGTGTATAACACACACGCGCAAGCATTTCAGTCCAAACATCATAATCATGTCTGGTAATCCCTACATAGGTTGGATGACCGGTTGTTCCTGATGAAGAATGAACACGAATAATATCCTCTAAACCTACTACTGCGTGAGTCCCTAACGGCGGAAGTGTATGTTGACTTTCTCTAATTTCATCCTTATATGTAAATGGAAGCTTCGCTAAATCTGATAACTCCTTAATATCACTTCTTTGAATTCCAGCCTCAGCATATTTCTTTTGATAGAATAATGAACGATTGAAAATATAGTCTAACTGCTTTTGCAGTTTCTGCGATTGAATTTCCTCTATATGCGATTGCGGCTCCATGAACTCTTCTATTTGTTTTTGAGTAATCATTCTCTCTCCCCCTTTGATGTAATCCCTTACATTAATTAAATAATAACAGAAAATTATGTCATTTAAAAAACTATAATTCTTCTATTTGACATTTTTCAGTCTTTTTTTGAAAAATTCAGTCGACTTTTTCGGTATTCCATTGAGCTAATTTTTATTAGCCGATTCTGAATCGATTGACCTTAAAGAAACTGATAAATATTGAAATCCTATCCCACTTGATTGTTTCAAATATTCTACCCGTTGGCAGTCTATTGAAATGACTCTATTATAATAATCTTTAAGAAACTACCTTATTATCAGGCCCTTAGAGCGAGGTTACATACAACACACGCAAGCTAATCCACCTAACCATTAAAGGGGAATTCCGCTTAAACTTTTTGAAAATTCCCACCACTATTGATATATTATAGAAACAATCGACAATAAAATATAAAACATAATGATTAAGGATGGGAGCAAATGAAATGAAATTAAAAGCTGTAAGAAATGAATTAATTGAAGTGGCCCAAGGGCTTCGGCCTGCTGATATCTATATAAAAGGCGGCACCGTGATTAATGTGTATTCTGGGGAATTTTTGAACCATAATATAGCAATCTATCAGGATTCCATTGCATATGTAGGGGAAGATGAGGCAGCGATTGGTCCTGATACAAAGGTAATCGATGCCCATGGGATGTATGTGTCTCCAGGATTTATTGAACCTCACGCCCATCCATGGGTGTTTTATAATCCAGTGAGCCAGACCGAAAAAGTCTTGCCCCTTGGTACAACGACAACTGTAAATGATAATTTGTTTTTTTATTTAAAAATGGGTGCCAAAGGGTTTAAGGAAATGCTTTTCGATTTAAAAGAGCTTCCCGGTAATTTCCTATGGCTCGTTCGCTTAATTTCACAAGCTGATTATCCGGGAGAACGAGAGTGGTTTAATCAAAAGGATGTACAAGAACTTCTTCAACTAGATGATGTTGCAGGGACTGCGGAAGTCACTCGTTGGCCGTTATTATATCATGGTGATCCTTTTTTACTGGATACAGTCGAAGTTACAAAGAAAATGGGCAAAGTAGTGGATGGCCATAATGCAGGCTGTTCGTATGAGAAATTGAATTCTATTGCAGCATCCGGAGTAAGTGCTTGCCATGAAGCCATTACAACGCAGGAAGCATTGAACCGACTGAGGCTAGGACTATGGACGACCCTTCGAAATAGCTCATTACGACCTGATCTTTCAGAGATTATTAAACTCATTACAGAAGGGAATGTGAACACAAGTAGAATTTTAATGACAACGGATGGCCCGCATCCTGGTTTTATTGAAAAAGAAGGATTTGTGGATGGGCTTGTAAGACAAGCTGTAGAACTCGGTGTACCGGCTATGACCGCCCTTCAGATGGTTACTCTTAACGCAGCCACTTATTTGCGTTTAGATGATTATATTGGCGGAATCGCTCCCGGAAAACGGGCTGATATTTTATTGCTGCCAAACCTGGTTGATTTCCGCCCTTCAATGGTTATTGCAGGCGGAGAGATTGTTGCTAAAAAGGGAGAATTGAAAGTTTCATTGCCTCATATGAATTGGGATAAATATCGCGTGAGTGAACCTTTTGCCTTTTCGAAATCCGTACTTGAAAGACCGGAATTATATGTTTATCCGCATACTAATTCAAATGAACCTGTACCGGTTATATATTTCCGCAGCAACGTCATCACACAAAGGAAGAATATGAAACTTCCTTCTGTTAATGGATATGCCGATTTATCTGAGCAAGAAGGCCTCGTTTATACAGCTTTAATTGACAGAGAGGGGCATCGAGTGACAAGAGGCATTATGGAAAGATTTGCGGTCCATTTAGATGGTATGGCCTCCACCTATAATACAACAGCCGAATTGCTCGTCGTTGGAAGAAAACCAGAAGCAATGGCAAAAGCGGCAGCTCGTGTTCATGAAATGGGAGGAGGCATTGTCATTGTAGAAGGAGATTCTATTATTTTGGAAATCCCCTTGCCGTTATTAGGAATGATGATTCCCGATTCATCTTTTAAAGTGGCTGTGGACTTTCATGACAAGCTATTATCAGCTGTTCAGGAACGAGGGTTTCCTTTCCATGATATCCTATATACGCTGCTATTCTTGACATGTGACTTCTTACCGGGATTACGCATCATTCCGTATGGATTATATGATGTTAAAACAGATGAAATTGTTGTACCTGTAACTTCTCTGCCAATGTTTGCAGAAAATAGGGGAAAATAAAGAATAACAATCATTCCCGCTTACCTCCAAAACCAACCAGTTGAGGGTGAAGTGATATAAATTTGGGGCTCATTCATATCCATTCACCCTCAAAATGCTTTTTTGGTTGAATCATAAAGAAGGATTGCATCGCTTATTCGCGAAAATAATTTGAGGAGAGAGTGCTCCTGTCATAGATCGAATGAATACGTAATGTCTTAAGATTCTTTTCATTCCAAAATCTTTTTTCAGTCAATCCAGTCATTTCAATGATTTTATTAATGGTCGTACCAGCTTTTATCCTATTTTGGCAATCCATTTAATTCCTTCTGCCTTCACTGCGTCTGATTAAACGATCCCTTGCATCCATATATTCCATAAATAGCTTATCAACAAATTCTGCTGCACTTGTTACCTCTTTTATCACACCAATGCCTTGTCCGCTTCCCCAAATATCCTTCCAGGGCTTGATGGACTTTTCTCCAAAATGCATCTGTGATGAATCACCTTCAGGGAGATTGTCTGGATCCAATCCCGCTGCTATAATCGATGGTTTCAGATAGTTTCCATGAACACCGGTGAACAGACTGGTGTAAACAATATCATCGGAGGTACTGTCAATGATGGCTTGCTTATATTCTTCAGACGCACGGGCCTCATGTGTGGCAATAAACGGAGAGCCAATATAAGCAAAATCAGCTCCCATCGCTTGGGCAGCAAGGACAGCATCCCCCGTGGCAATCGATCCAGACAAAGCGAGCGGACCATCGAACCATTGGCGGATTTCTTGAACCAAAGCAAAAGGACTCTTCATCCCAGCATGACCACCAGCACCTGCTGCAACGGCAATTAATCCATCTGCCCCTTTGTCTATGGCCTTATGCGCAAACGTGTTATTAATGATGTCATGCAAAACCATTCCTCCGTAGCTATGTGCTGCGTCGAATATTTCTTTGCGCGCGCCTAAGGATGAAATAATAATCGGTACTTTATACTTTACACACAATTCCATGTCGTACTCCAGCCGGTCATTGGACTTGTGAACAATTTGATTGATGGCGAATGGTGCAGCTGGACAATCTGGATTTTTTGCATTATAAGCGGCAAGCTCTTCTGTTATCTCTGCCAGCCATTCATCTAAGAGGCTTGCGGGTCTGGCATTCAGTGCAGGCATCGCTCCAACAATTCCTGCCTTGCATTGCTCAATCACTAATTTAGGATTACTAATGATAAATAACGGTGCTCCAATAACAGGAATACGCAAATTCTGAAGGATTGACGAAATTTTTGACATAGACTGTTTCCTCCATTCCATTCATAGCTAATTTTTTAGATTTAAAATATCCCTCACTGCTGAACCATCCTAGCTCCTTTTTTGCTTATCGATTTTTGGGGGAATCCTAATAAAATCCCGATTCCTAATATTAAGAGAATGATTCCAAACCACGAAGTGATGGTTAAGGATTCGCCCAATAGAAAAACGCCTAATAACGCGGCAGTTAGTGGTTCGGCTAACGAAAGCGTAACGGCCGTCGATGAAGAAACATGAACAAGTCCTTTAGCAAAAAGAAGATAGGCTATCCCTGTTGCCATAATGCCAAGCTGAAGACTTACACCCACCCCTCGAACGCTCATGATCCAAGACATGTCAAAAACAAATAAAAATGGAGCTAACCAAATAGCACTAAGGGTGAAGACGACTGCTACTACTGCTAAGGACGAATGGCTTTCAACCAAACTCCTACTTATAAAAGTATAACTAGCAAAGGATAGCCCAGCCCCAAGAGCCATTACGATTCCTAGTGGGTTTACTAATACTTCTTTATTAACAAAGATGAATAGACAACCTACGATTGATAGAAAAGTAGAGTTCCACCAAATTTTAGGCGGACGAACCTTTACATACATCCATTCGATGAGTCCTGAGAAGATAGGTGCACTCCCAATCGCTACAACTGTCCCAATGGCTACTCCTGTAATGGAAACCGCTGAAAAAAATAAAGGGTTATACAAAGCCATACATAAAGAAGCCATAATCGTTGTCTTGATTGGCCACCCTTGTAAGTTGAATTTTCCTATTACGAGTAAGATGAATAATAAAAATAAACCTCCAACCGCTAAGCGGGTTGCCCCAATAGCAATCGGATGTGCACCCGCTGGCGCAAGCGCTTGAGTTGTACCAGTGGTTCCCCAAAGGATTGCAGCAAGTAATACGAAACAAGCAGGTAACATTCCCTTCACTTGATTCACCTCCGTGTGTATATCTTATTAACCATTGTTTCACATCTCCCTAAAATCAACGCACCCGATTGTTGACTAAGCATTTAAAGATTATTCAGCTAATTCTAAATCATAATGATAAAATAGAGAGTCCTTTTTATATCCATTTTTTTCATATAATCTTTGAGCCGCGTAATTATCTGGTGCTGTTTCCAAACGAATGCTTTTAGCATCTGTTTCAATCGCGAACTCTTTTGCTTTATGTAAGAGCATTTTTCCTATTCCTTGGTTTCTAGCTTCTGCATCTACATACAAATCATTTAATATCCATGCTCTTTTCATGGATATGGATGAAAATGTGGGATAAAGTTGAGTAAATCCTAAATACTCTTGTTTATCTGTAACAACAAATATAATAGAATCCTTGCTTTCTAAACGATTTTTTATGTAAGTCTTGGCACCTTCTAAATCCGATGTTTGTTGATAAAACATCCGATACAAATTAAATAAATGGGATACTCCCTCTAAATCCTCCATTGTAGCTTGATATATTTCCATTTGAATTTCTCCCCCCATTAGATAATATTCTATTAGTTTATCAGAGATTATTGAAAAGAACATCCAGGAGTAGTAGAATGCTATCGATTAGCATGTCAGTATAAGAGGCAAAAGGCATCCCGAATAAATCTATTCAAGATGCCTTTGATATGTACATTCTCTCGAACAATGGTCTAACCATGCTTGCTACGTTAGTATTCAAAAAGCTACTTTATATCCTTCATGCGAGTAACGTGTTCATTACGATTGAAAGTGCACCCCATTGTATCCCCATATTGAAAAGAATGTTCGGAGGATCCGACACTAGAGTTGATTTATTTATTTCCCCTTTTTGATAATTTGAGCCCGATCTTCCATTTGCGGAGGTTCCTCAAACCATCCATTCTTAATCTTTATTTCAATTCCTTCCTGGGCGTAGAAATAAACATCTTTTGCCAGCAAAAGGCTTTTCATCGCTAAATCATTTCTTAAGCTAAAGAATCCACCTGTTCCAGAGCCAATAAGGCCAAATCCATTGAGGATATAAATACAATGTATCATTAACTTGTCAGAAAAAGGGGGAACGGTTGATGTAGTTACCGTCGCTCCAGATGTGGCGGATAGTTGTACATCTCCCTCTAGGAGAAGATCTTCCATTACTTTAATTTGTTTCTTAGCGAGTTCTTTTCCTTTTAAAAAGTATTGCTTTACTTCTTTGTTTTGAGCACATTGAGCAAAACCTGTAATCAGCTGCATACCAATATTATTCACTTCAAGATTATGATGAATGATTCCGACTTCAAGATCAGTTAAAGATCTTTTTTCACCAAATAGCTTAAAACCTTCCATATACCTTTTATTTTTTATAAATTCCGTTTTTTGCGGCATGGACACTTTTGGAGGAAGTGCAAGTATCCCTCTTTCAAGTAAATAGCAGGTTGCCAGTTTATAAATTTTTTGGGTAACCGTTGTGAGTCCTTCGTAAATCGACATCACTTTTTTGTTGTAGGCCATATTTAACCCAAGTGTGTAAAGCCCCATACTCACTTCTTTTAATATACGCACAAACATAATATCAAAACCATTGTCGTATAATTTAGGAGCCTCCAAATGAACATCGTCTGATGTAAATCCAACAGGTATAACCATGCCTTGTTCGGAAAATAAGTTTTCCATTTCTTTTACATAAAAGTCCAGCTCTTGCCATAATCCACCCAAAATGTTTCTTGCCTTCGGGTCATCTGCTTTTTCAATAAAATACTCCAAAAACCTCATAATAAGGGTTTTTTCTTGATAGGTCTGCCAGAGTGAACCCACCTCGGAAACATTAATAGGATTTGTTAGAACCATGCATATTCCCTTCTTTTTTCTAAATTTTAATATACAAATATTTAATAGGTATGTTAATTCTAGAATCTCCAATTAAGGAGATACCATACGATTTCTTCAGCTGTATCCACAAACTTGTGATTTCAAGTCCTGTTCATTTTGTCTTATATAACTTCCAATCATTATTCCTGCTTCATGAAAAGGCGGGGATGGTACAAGTATTTCACATAACAAAATACTCGTACCATCCCCGCCTTTCCACCGTAATAGAAGTTATGCATGAGTGGTTTGTCATTGAGGCATAACCAAATAACCATTCGCTTTCCGTGCTTTAAGAACATGAATTAGATTCTCTTGTATAGAGGAATGACAGGTTACCTGCATAATTACTTCACTTTTACGGCTGGCAAAAACGTTTATTTTCTTTTTATGGAACGCTACTTCAATAATTAAACCCAAGAAGAAACCGCCAATTAACCCAATCAAACCCCAGATGATTGGTCCCGAATGCGGATATCCTTCCTTTGGGGTAGCGAGGATTTATGTCAGCTAACTGGAACTTCCGACGCGGCATAGATTATCGTCCCCTTTGATTACTCACTTCAGATAAAAAATTCCTTATTTATTCCTTCGTTCATCGATTTATGTATTACTAAAAGTGACAGGCACCATCCAAATGATGATGCCTGTCGCACGCTGTTATTTTACTAGTTTATTTCAACAGCCTCTTCCATAGGAGTTACCGTTAAAAATTCTCCCTTATTCAATGAAATATGTCCAGATTCATAAAGTTCATTATCAATAGTGAGATATACTTTTTCCACGCCATAATAATGTCCAAACGTATTAACGATGCTTTGAAGAATCATCATTTCAAGCCCTGACCCAGCAGACATTTCAGTTAAAAAGACTTTATTTAAATCAATATATAGATTGTTATCTTGATTTAAATACAAACTATTTATTTTTGTATTCTTCGTCAATACCCTATTCATTGAATCCGGCACATTTTCTTTATACACCTTTTCTAATACCATTTTAGTTATATCATTGGTATGAAAAGAAATTTCTATATTTTTATAATACAATCGATCATCATCAATATTAGGATAAAAAAATCGAATACTTTGAACGAGTGGTACATTTTTTTCTATTTTACTTAAAGAAGAACGGACCTCCATCCCGTTTGATTGAAATAATGTTTGAACTAAACCAATCCCTTCGACATAATAGTCAAGAGTTTTCCCATCAGGACCTTCTGTACTTACCTCAATGGCCTGATAGTTTCCAGACGGTGTGGTTACGTCAGCTGAAAGGTTGGTAATCGTTCGAACTCTGGAGTCCTTTAACTTCCAAGAAGTTCCTTCCTTTAATGGTTCCATTAATAGAACTTCCTCTTCACTACTTTTGGAGCCTAATAGATTTTCGCGGTAATAAGCTTCGCCTCTTGAATACGTATGGATTAGTTTACCATCCCTTACTTCAACGATACGAGCTAACACTGTACCGCCATTATCGACTCTTTGCTGTACTTTCTGCTCAGCAGTATAATCATTATAGACATCATAAGAAGCATATTCATTTCCTGTTCCTTCATACACATAGCGAACATTCTCTTCTATAGGATAATACGCTTCGATTGTTATTGATTCTGTTTCAGATTCATTGGGTGTGTCTTTTTGTTCATTTTCGGTATCGTTACTTTCTTCGTTTCCCTTCTGCTCCTCCTGTACAGGGTTCGATCCATTATGATTAGGAGAATCATTTCCGCGGTCAACAGCGCATCCAGTTAAAAACAAAACGAGTGCCAACAAGCTGATTAATAGATATTTTTTCATTGTAACCCTCCTCTTCTAATGAATATTCCATCATCCTTCATTTTAAAACATTCAATCATTTAAAGAGTGTTATTTAGTAAAGTTTTAACTTTATCTTGATTATAATCTTTCTTTATACATTATGTTAGAGAATTTCAATTTTTTAAAAAAGAACAAAGCGGCAGATGCTATCCAAAATGGAGATAGCTTCTGCCGCCTATAATAATCGGTCATGATTTTATTAGATTCAGGAACTCTGTTTCTCTAATGACTTTGATATCATTCCCTTGTTCCATTAAATCATAGGCTTTTTTCTCTTTTGTACTCAAGCCCTCTTTACCTACTAGATTTAGATCCTGCTGTCCTACGACTAAATAATGTGTTTTTCCGCTGACACTGCTTTTTACTAGACCGCCCAAGTCCACGACCTTTTGCATCGCAGCTTTTCTATCAATCGTTTCTAAATCCCCAGTAAACACCACATTTTTCCCAAAAAGAATATGATCCTCATTATAGTTTTCAACAGAGGAGGTTATTTCAGAAATAGAGATTCGATTTTTAAACTTGTTCTCTTTCATCTTCTTTGTTTTATTTTTGAAGTAGATTTGTGGTTTTAGATCCGAGAACATTTTCACCGGGATACTTCTGTACACTTTGCAATAGGACTGCAATGATTTTTTCTGCTTCCATTCTACACATGTAGTCACAAGCTTTGCACAGGAAACGGCATCTGCAAGGGCATTGTGATGGTCGTTCAATTCGATATGAAAATGAGCAAGCCTATCTTTTAAGGAGTTTCCCACTTTCTCTCCACTGCATGCTTTCGCACTAATCTGAATGCTGCAAATATATGGAAATTCCGGCATCTCCAGCGAATACGCCGTCAAACAAGCGTGCAGCACACTCATATCGAATTGGGCGTTATGTGCGACAATCGGGATATCATGAAAATGCTCCTTAATTTCTTCCCAAATTTCATTAAATTTCTTCTCATTCATCACATCTTGGGCTGTTAATCCATGTACCTTTACGGTTTCCTCTTCAAAATGAAGCGTCGGAGGCTGTATTAAAAAATATTTTTCATCAATGATTTTATTACCCTCAACAAAAACCATCCCTAAAGAACAGGCACTATTTAAGTGATTATTCGCTATTTCAAAATCGATTGCAATAAAGTCCATAATCATTCCCCCAATAGTGAAACGCGGGGACGGTTCTGCCGTTTCATCCCAAGGAAAATATTTTTCATATGAAACGCGAGAACCGTCCCCATGTTTCCCCCTAATTTATTCATTTCTATTATATACGATTCAGAATCGATTCTCTTACAAAAAACATAGAGTGGGAGCGATTGGGAAAAGGTACTCTTCTTATTTTCCTGTTTCCTTAAATCTCTTAATCCGTTCACCGATTTCGTCACGAACACGCTGAAATTCAGACCACTCTTTTCCAGCTGGATCATCAAATCCCCAGTGTTCACGTTTCACATGTGGTGGTGTGATTGGGCATTTATCCGCAGCATCTCCACATAGGGTAACTACCAGGTCCGCGTTATTTAAGATTTCAAGATTAATCTTATCAGAGGTTTGATTGGAAATATCAATACCAACTTCTTTCATCGCCTTTACAGCATTCGGGTTTAATCCATGTGCTTCTATTCCAGCACTGTATACATTCCACTCATCACCTAAATATTTTTTTGCCCACCCTTCAGCCATTTGGCTTCTGCAAGAATTTCCTGTACATAAGAAATAAATTGATTTTTTGTTCGACATTCATATTTCCTCCTCATTTCATTATTGTATAGTTGCACGAAAGTATTTCCTTTCCCATCGTAGGGCGACACCAACAAGAGCAATGAGGACAGGAACTTCCACTAACGGACCAATAACAGCGGCAAAAGCTTCGCCGCTGTTAATTCCAAACACCGCAACGGCTACAGCAATCGCTAATTCAAAGTTGTTGCTTGCAGCTGTAAAGGAAAGTGCTGCTGTTACCGGATAAGACGCACCTGCTTTGCGAGAAGAAAAAAAGGATACAGCAAACATGATTAAAAAATAAATAAGCAATGGAATGGCAATACGAACCACGTCTAATGGCAAGGCAATCATTTGATCTCCTTTTAATGAGAACATCATCACAATTGTAAATAATAAAGCGATGAGTGTAAGCGGAGAGATTTTAGGTAAAAATTTACCCTCATACCATTCCTTCCCTTTCACTTTTAACCCAATTAAACGCGTCAACATACCTGCTGCAAAGGGGATTCCTAAATAAATAAGTACACTCTTTGCAATTTCCCACATCGAGATAAAAACAGATAAATTTTCTAATCCAAACACACCAGGAAGGACATTTAAGAAGAAATAAGCAAAAACGGAGTAGAATAAAATCTGGAATACAGAGTTAAAGGCAACTAGTCCTGCTACATATTCACGATCCCCGCGTGCTAAATCATTCCAAACAATCACCATGGCAATACAACGGGCAAGCCCAATCATAATTAAACCAGCCATATACTCTGGCTTATCGTGTAAGAAGATAATCGCTAAAAAGAACATTAAAACGGGACCAAGCAGCCAGTTTTGAAATAAAGACAGTAAAAGAACCTTCCAATCTTTAAAAACGCGCCACATTTCCTCATATTTTACCTTGGCAAGTGGTGGATACATCATAATAATGAGACCAATAGCAATGGGAATATTGGTGGTACCTACTGAGAAGGTATCCAGTACCTTTTTAAAATTTGGAAATACTACCCCTATTAAAATTCCTAGCAACATGGCTGCAAAAATCCATAGGGTTAAGTACCTATCTAAAAATGAAAGCTTTTTCGTTAAACTTTGATTTGACAACTGATTCACTCCTTCTTGATGTCATTAACAACAATCACATGTAATAATTGAAATCTCTTCTAACTCGTCTATAATGGCTTGGATATACGGTGGTAATGGAGCATTTAATCGATAATGTTTCCATGTTCCCGCCGATCTTTCGGCAATGATACCGGCTTCTTTTAACTTTTTTAACTGTTGGCTGACAGCAGGCTGAGAAACATGTAAAACCCCAACGAAATCACAAGCACAGACTTCCCCTTTCTTTAAACAGGCTAACAACTTTAATCGATTAGGATCACTCACAGCTTTTAACTGTTTTGCCATTAAATCGAAATTCTCCAAATAAGTCCATCCTTTTCATATATAATTGTTTGCTTATATAATAGTTTACTTATATATCGAATGCAAGTTTTTTTGAAACGTGAAGACGGTTCCCATGTTTAACACAGTGTGCTATACCTAGCCTACCATTCGTACTATTACTGATTGTGTTTCATGATTGTTGTATAAGTCCTATTCACTAATGAATAGAGCTTCCATCCTATCGATATAGTTTCTTGTTCAGTGTATCCTCTTGAATTGGCAATTCTACTGCCCCTTAGTACAGATAAAAGCCATTTAAGCAAATGGCTTTGTTAAATAATATTGTTGATTTTTGACTCATTTAAGCTGTATGGTCATGAAATAGTAGGAGAAAATACATTTTCTCCTACTATTTCATGACCATACAGCAACCTTTCAGCATAGCTGAAAGGCGTGTGAAATGGTCATTTCACACGAATGAGTCAAAAATCTGGCTTATCAACACAGTACTTTAACAAAGCCAAGCAAATAAAAAACAGACCCCTTCATTTAGGGTCTGCCACCTGATATTATTAAGCTTTTTGAACGTTTTTAGCTTGTGGGCCACGTTGACCTTGTTCAATTTCAAAAGTTACACTTTGACCTTCGTCTAAAGATTTGAAACCTTCGCTTTGGATTGCTGAGAAATGCACGAATACATCTTCTCCTGCTTCACGCTCGATGAATCCAAAACCTTTTTCTGCATTAAACCACTTAACTTTACCTTGTTCCATAATTGTTGCCTCCTCGTGTGGATCTCCACACATTGTGTTACTATCCTTGCTCAAATACTTTAGACGAAAAACAAAATAAATTCTCAATCTGAAAAAGAACAAAAATAATTCTTCCTAAGAATAACAGATATATCATGAAATAGCAAATGGTATAACTTTCATTTCTGAAGAAGATATTTCTTTAGAAACACGGGGGGCGGTTCTGCCGTTTCATTTCAAGGAAAATATGTTCCAGATGAAACGCGAGAACCGTCCCTATGTTTCATTTCTACCGAGGAATTAGACTAATGGTCTTCAACCATCTCGCCCGATTGTTGAAGATTTTATTTTCTATCCTATAATGATTCGCTCTTTTGGATAGTGATACGCCTGTTTATCTGGTTTTCCTCCTATAAAAAATAAGAAGGTAAATATCCCAATTTTCCCTATAAACATTAAAACCATGATTACGACCTTTCCACCAGTACTTAATTTCGGTGTAATGCCAAGTGAAAGGCCTACGGTCCCAAATGCAGAGGAAACTTCAAATATCATTTCCATAATGACTTCAATTTATCTACGTCAGTGGCATAAAAATCCTACTTTTTACGAAACCCAAGGACAGTTCGTTAAATGATATTTGCTAGATTGTTTTGTACACACGAAAAAAAGCCTCCCTAAAAAGGAAGACTTTTTGGAAACGCAGGGACGGTTCGGGACTGCTGAAAAAGTGTTCATGTAGACAGGTTAGTCTGCAATACCATCAATATTTAGTAAATAAAGTAAGCTGGTCGGCTACATATTGTAGATAACCAGCTTACTTTTCTT
>Ga0180215_1002387_pt1 | contig 19046 bp, 15 predicted proteins | sample eDN3rd37CBELigBY_FD_128871 | JGI IMG/M metagenome (GOLD analysis project Ga0180215, IMG submission 128871) | Enriched backyard soil microbial communities from Emeryville, California, USA - eDNA 3rd pass 37_C BE-Lig BY (version 2) (version 2) | ecosystem: Environmental > Terrestrial > Soil >... | reverse complement strand
TATATTGTCGTTTGCAACGAAGCCCGAAAATTCCTTGCGAATATTGAGCATTTCAATAACATATTCCACACGTTTCACTCCCCATCATGGTAGAAAATTCCTAGTAGTAAGATGTCAGACTTTTACTACTTTTTTTAAAAAGGGGCTTCCCCAATAAAACTTTAAATGAAAGGCAGAAACCATTCTGTCCTTCAGTTAGAATTTTATCGCCTTATCCTAATTACCCTAGCGCCTTGAAAACAAGGCGCCAGGATGAGGTATTATTCTGCAGAGAATGTTTCAAGTTCTTTCAGCGTACCAGGGATAACAAGGTCGCCACTCTTAATTTTTTCAGTGTATTCAGCAACTTTTTCTTCGATTTCTGCTTTTGCTTTTACTGCATCGTTAATTGGTGCTAAACCAACACCATCATCTGCTAAAGCATAAGTAGACGTTTCTCCACCAGGGAAGTTTCCTTCTTTTGCTTTTGTCGCAATATCTTTAACTGCTACGTCTACACGCTTTAATGCAGAAGTAATGATAACATTTTGTTCTTTTCCATCAATGTCAACTACACCTTCAGCAGTTTGGTCGGAGTCAACACCAATTGCCCAAATATTTCTATCAGGATTTTTTTGTTTAAGGTCACGTGCTTCTTTAAATAAACCATTACCTGTACCACCAGCAGCATGGAAAATAACATCTACTTCAGAAGAATACATTTTAGAAGCAATCGATTGTCCCTTTTCTGCTTTATCGAATGCTTCTGCATATTGAACATCTACATCTGCATCAGGGTTAACCGCTTTAACCCCTGCAATAAAACCAGCTTCGAAGCGCTCGATTACCGCACCAGTAACCCCTCCGATAAAGCCAACTTTGTTCGTTTCAGTTGTTAAACCTGCTGCAATACCAGCAAGGAATGAAGCTTCTTGCTCTTTAAAAAGAATGCTTGCTACGTTCGGTTGTTCAACAACACCATCAATAATTGAGAAGTTAAAATCTTTTTGTTGAGCAGCAATTTCATTAACAGATTCTTGCATCATGAACCCAACGCCAAAGATAAGGTTGTAGTTTTTACGAGCTAAAGAATTAAGATTCGTTGTATAATCAGCATCTGATTGGGATTGTAAGTAAGTGTATCCATCGCCTTCAGTAAGGTCATTTTCTTCACCAAACTCTTTAATCCCTTTCCATGCAGATTGGTTGAAAGATTTGTCATCAATTCCACCGACATCTGTAACCATTGCCACTTTAAAAGTTTCTTCGGTTTTATTACCAGAGTCGCCAGTTGTACCTTCTTTTTCGGCTTCATCAGTATCGCCGCCACCACAAGCGCCAAGAATCGTTCCGGCAGCTAATAAAAACGACATTGTTAAACCAAATTTACGTTTTTTCACGTCAGTACCCCCTAAGGATTATGTTAGATTTAGTAGAAATGGAAGATTGCAACAAGCTACCGCTTTCAGTTTAGAGAAAAATTTAAATTCTCTTTCTAAATACATGAAAGCTAAACTTATCAGCTTTGAAATAGTTGACCGAGTAAAGAATTGGAGTATCCATTTCATCAAAATGCATTTGTTTTAAAACAAGCAAGGCCGTTTCAGGTTCACACTCAAGAATCGGTGACACTTTCTCATGAAAACCAATTGGCTCAATCTGTGCTACCGCATAAGCAATTTTCCTGTCGGACCCTTCTTCTAGCATTTGAAAGATTGACTCCTTTTCATACGAAAAAAGCTCCGGAAAAATTTGGTGAGGGAATTTATCAATACAATAAACAACGGGTTCACCATCTGCGGTTCTAACCCTTTCAATGACATGAATTTCCTCTTCCGGAGAACAATTAAATCGACGAATATCTTCTTCTGTCGGGCCTATTAACGTTGAATCTAAAAATACGGTTCCTGGTTTCATCCCCACCTGTTCAATCATATATGTAACACTATTAAGCTGCTCGATCCCCGATGTAAACAGTGGTCTGGAATTGACGAATGTACCAACTCCATGCCTACGAATCACGACATTTTCTTCTTCAAGAATACGCAACGCTTCTCGTAGTGTAGCCCTGCTAACACCTAATTGTTTGGCAAGATCAAATTCTGAAGGGAGTTTTTCTTTTTCTTTGTACACACCTTTTTGAATATCTTGCTTTAGGCGATCAATAACTTGTAAATATAGGTGACGGTTATCTGACTTGATCGACATAAGGGCTTCCTCCAACCGAATTACTGCAGACATCAGACATCTGATGTTTTACATTTCTACTAATCGAAATTACTATATCACTTTTCCTAGGATAAATAAATAGAGTTTCAATTTTTTGTCGAAAAAAGTAGATAATATTTACTATTTGTAATTCTTACCCTTCCACTGATTTAAGTTAGCACGTATAATTAATAAATAGAGTTTTCTTTCAGCTGAATTTATATAGAAAAGTGCCTCAAGACTTGTTATCTTGAGGCACTTTTTTATCGCTGTATTCGGTAAAGAGTGTTGTTATTATGAACTGGCTTCTTCTGATTTAGAGATAAGCACAGTACGAGGCTTACTGCCTTCGTAGGGCCCAACTACTCCTCTAAGTTCCATCTCATCAATAAGTCTTGCAGCACGGGAATAGCCAATCCTAAACCTCCGCTGTAACATGGAAACAGAGGCGGTTTGCATATCAATAATTAGATCAACGGCATCTTGATATAGATCATCTGCTACTTCAGATGTTGTTTCGGGAACGTCTTCTGGTATCATTTCCTCTTGATATTGTGCTTTTTGTTGACCAATGACAAAATCAACAACTTCCTCTACTTCATCGTCAGAAAGAAATGCACCTTGTAAACGCACTGGTTTCGAAGCTCCTACTGGTAAAAATAGCATGTCGCCTCTACCTAATAGCTTTTCAGCACCGCCCATATCAAGGATGGTCCGTGAATCTGTTGCTGAGGATACCGCAAACGCTATCCTAGATGGGATATTCGCCTTGATGACACCTGTGATAACGTCAACCGATGGGCGTTGTGTTGCAATAATAAGGTGAATCCCAGCAGCACGTGCCATTTGAGCTAATCTTGTAATTGCATCCTCAACATCTGATGAAGCTACCATCATCAAATCCGCTAGCTCGTCAACAATAACAACAATGTATGGCAGTAAAGGCTGCTTGGTGCCTTCCTCTTCATTTGCCCTTTTAACGTAATCATTATAGCCTTCAATATTTCTTGTTCCCGTATGAGAGAATAATTCGTAGCGGCGTTCCATTTCACTCACTACTTTTTGCAGTGCTTGTGAAGCTCGTTTCGGATTGGTTACAACGGGTGCAAGCAAATGAGGTACTCCATTATAAACATTCAACTCTACCATCTTAGGGTCAATCATCATGAGCTTTACTTCATGTGGTTTCGCACGCATTAATATGCTTGTAATAATTCCATTAATACAGACACTTTTCCCGCTTCCCGTTGCTCCAGCTACCAAAAGGTGAGGCATCTTATTCAGTTCTGCGAGTACTGCCTCCCCTGTGATATCTCTCCCTAGAGCGATTTGCAACTTGGCTTCAGGTTTATTATTCCTTTTTGCCTCAAGCACTTCTCTCAAGGAGACCATTGCGACCTCTGAATTAGGGACTTCTATGCCAATGGCTGATTTCCCCGGTATCGGAGCTTCAATTCGAATATCCTTTGCAGCTAATGCTAATGCTAAATCATCATGAAGACTTACAATCCGACTTACCTTTACCCCAACATCAGGATGCACTTCATATTTTGTTACTGCAGGTCCAAGATGAACTTGAGTTACTTTTGCTTTTACTCCAAAACTTTGGAACGTCCGCTCTAGCTTTGCAGCATTGGAATGAATTAATTCATATTCACCGCTCTGATCTGTTTTATTGGGACGATTTAATAAACTTATTGGCGGGAGTTCATAGGCGACGTTCTCAACCTCGGTAAAAGTAATTGGTGGGGCCGTTTCGTCTTCCTTACCATTGTTTTTATCTTCATTTTGCTTTTCTACTTTTTTACTTATAGGTTGATCATTCGCCACAACCTCACTTTTATCTACCAATTCCTCTTGCACCACTTCCTCTGGGTAAGCTCTCTCGGCAAAGCTGGAGATTAGTGGTTCGGTATGGATAGGCTCTTCCTCTACTAACGTATCCGGTTCATTTTTATTCTTAGCAGAAGATTTCGCGTTTTCCCTTGGCTTCTTTTCTTTTTTGATTTCGTGTTTTTTGGCTTTTTTTTGCGAAAAATCTTGTTGCCACGTTTTCAAGTCCTCTAGAAACCCCTGCCATTGTCGACCAATAAAGCTGCCGATACCTTGGATTAGTTTACCAGCTGTTTCACCAAAAGTTCTGCCCGTAATCAAGATAATACCGATAATGATTGAAACGAAGGCGATTAACTGCGAACCCACTGCATCAAATAAGAAATAAAACATCGAAAATAAGACGGCTCCAATCATTCCGCCCCCTAGTTCTGGCGTACTTGACTCGCCTCTAATCTCCATCATATACAGGTCCCAAGTATTCATAATCACACTAGGGTTTTCAAATTGACCACCATTTGACAAGTTTTCAAATAGGGTTACATGGCTTAATAGTAGAATCGCTCCGATGATTAAATATGTACCAAATAACTTAATTTGAAAGAGAAATGGAAGTTTCCGTTTCCACATGATATAAAAACTGAAAATAATCAGGCCTATAAGACTGAGCATGTACCATTCTCCCATAAAGAAACGGAAAAACAGCACAACTGCCTTACCAGCCGCACCTAACTTAGCTATTGCAATCACTGCTAAAGCCAGCAGGACGAGTCCACTAAGTTCAAATTTCAGTGTCGATTTGAGTGGATCGCTTTTATGAGTTTGTCGTTTTTTCTTTTTAGCCATCTTATCACCTTACAATCTATTCTTCATTTTGCCTGCTGATAGAAACCCATTGTCTCCTTCTTAGATGAAGGTTGTATTCACAAAGTAAATCCTTAAGTATATTTAAGTGCCTAGATGAAAAGAAGCAGCCTCTCTCGGCTGCTATCACAAGGGTATACTCATTATTATAACATAAGGGCCCGAGATGTTGGTCGAACATTCGTTCTATGAAAAGGATATTTTCGTACCAGGGGCACAATCTGTATTTAGATAATGTGAAGGGTCTGTGCTCATCACTCTGATAATTTGATAATTCATAGCATCAACCTGTTCAGCAAGGACAGGAACCCCTTTATAGTTCATCATCATCTGACCTGTGCTTTGCTGTCGTTCTTCTTCTGGAGGGAAAACTAAATCCTGAGGCATCATCGTATATAGAATCATTGAATTATCCCCTCATTTTGTTCCTTTTTCAAGTCTATTAATTCATTTAACTTTTTCATAGCTACACCCAGTCCGCCTACTTCATTAATCAGACCACTTTCAACTGCATCAACACCAACCACATTCGTTCCGATATCCCTTGTTAAGTTCCCTTTTGCAAACATCAGTTCCTTAAAGACATCCTCTTTGATATTAGAATGTGTTGTAACAAAATTGATTACTCTTTCTTGCATTTTATCCAGGTATTCAAAGGTTTGCGGGACACCGATAACAAGGCCAGTTAACCTTATTGGATGGATCGTCATCGTGGCCGATTCGGCTATAAAGGAATAATCACAAGACACTGCAATCGGCACACCAATTGAATGTCCACCTCCAAGAACAATAGATACGGTAGGTTTCGATAAAGAAGAAATCATTTCTGATATCGCTAGTCCTGCTTCAACATCTCCACCAACCGTATTTAAGATGACCATCAGGCCCTCGATTTTGGGATTTTGTTCAATCGCAACAAGCTGTGGAATTAAATGCTCATATTTAGTCGTTTTATTATGGGGTGGAAGTTGCACATGCCCCTCAATCTGTCCAACAATCGTCAAACAGTGAATTTTGCTATCCTGTGAAAGTTGCGGGACGTTTGTCTGCCCCAACTGTTGAATTTTCTCCATTAAACTAGACTTTTCTTCCTTTTGTCCTTCTGGTTTTTCTGGAGTGTTTTCATTCATTTCCATCATCCTTTTTTTACCCCCTACAGACATGATACCCATTAGTATGGTCAATACTGACTTTTTAATGCGAGATTCTGGATAAATGTGTGAAATCTGACGAAGCATCCACCCTTCAATACGCTTTCTAATTTGTATGCATTTGTTTCTTATACAACAAAAAGAGGATATCCAAAATGAATGGATATCCTCTTCTTCATCATACCTTATCTAACTTCCATTAAAATCGGCATAATCATTGGCCGGCGTTTCGTTTTATTAAACAAATGATAACTTAAGGCTTCTCTCATTTCTTGCTTTAGGCTAGCCCAGTCAAATGAATCTCTTGAAATTACTTTCTCAACGATTTGTTTTACGATTTCTTCGGATTCTGCCATTAATTTTTCTGACTCACGAACATAAACAAAACCTCTCGAGATAATTTCAGGACCCGCAACGATACTACGAGAAGGACGATTTAGAGTCACAACTACAATTAGTACACCATCTTGAGAAAGCAGTTTCCGATCTCGGAGAACAATATTCCCCACATCTCCGACGCCAATCCCGTCAATCAAGACATTCCCAGCTGGTACACGATCAACTGTGCGGACCCTACCTTCTACAAACTCAATAACATCCCCGCGATCTGGGACTATAATGTTGCCCACAGGTATCCCAGATTCAATTGCTATCTTCTCATGAGCTTTTAGCATTTTATATTCCCCATGCACAGGAATGAAAAATTTCGGATTCATGAGATTGATCATAAACTTTAATTCTTCCTGACTTCCATGACTCGCAACATTAATTAATCCTTTTCCGTAAACAACCTCCGCACCTGCACGATGGAGTAAATCAATAGTCTTATTTAGGAACACTTCACTATTAATAAACGGAGAAACAGGAATTAATACTGTATCACCTTTTTGAATGTTGACAACCGGATGGGCCATCTTTGCCATCTTTTCAAGTGCTTCAATCGGCTCGCCTTGATTCCCAGTAATTAGAATTACTAGTTCATTATCTTGGTAGTGGCCGATATCATTGATAGGACAAATTTGTTCTTCTTCCACTTGTAGATAACCAAGTTCAATTACTTTTTCTAAAGTCCGTTTCAGACTTTTACCGACAAGCACTATTTTTCGGTTACTTTCTAAGGCGCTATTAAAAATATGCTGAATACGACTTATATCTGTTGCAAAGCATGCAGCAATAACTCTACCCTCTGCTTGATCAATTCGATTAGCATATTCGCGCGCAACCACAACCTCTGATTGTGAATAGCCTGGTTTTTCAGCCCCAGTACTATCAGATAATAAGCATAAAACCCCTTTATCTCCGATCGCGGCCATCTTCCCTATTTCAGGTCGATAAAGCGCAGAAGCAGCTTGATCAAATTTAAAATCACCAGTATGCACAATTGCTCCTTCTGATGTATGAATACAAACAGCTACAGAGTCTGGGATACTATGGTTTGTCTTAAAAAAGGTTACTTGTGTCGAATCAAATTTGAGTTTTGAATTCGAGTGAATCACTCGAAAATCTGCTCTGCCCTTAAACTCTTGCTCTTTTAATTTTTCCTTCGCGAGAGCAAGGGTTAATCTTGTGCCATATACAGGGGCCTGTACCTTTTGCAACAGATACGTTAATGCACCGATATGATCTTCATGCCCATGTGTTAGAAAAATTGCCCGAACTCTGTCTTTATTTTGAACCAAGTAAGTTAAATCGGGAATAACGATATCAATTCCGAGCATCTCATCTTCCGGAAACATCAATCCGGCATCTACGATAAAAATATCCCCGTCCACTTCTGTGAGGTACATGTTTTTACCAACTTCTCCGACACCACCCATGGGTATAACCTTGATGCTTTCATTTACTCTATTATTCAATTGTTAGCTTCCTCCTTGCTGAATTGGGCCGACCATGACCAGTTATAGCTATTATACTTGATGAAGGAAACCCTTTACAATAGAAATCCGGTCCACAAATTGGCATTTATACCAAATCGATTCAAATCGACTAAACTTCTTCCATTAAAAGCTAGATGAAAACGTGAAAGTTTCTCACTGTCAATATCCGAAAAATCTATGAGTGAACGCAGATATTAATAAAGAATTAAAAAAAGTCAACCATTAAGGTTGACTTTTTATTTCTTGATAAGCTCATAAATTTCAGCACGTTCCCGCTCATTTAGTGGAACAAGAGGAAGTCGAACCGAACCAACGTCAAGTCCCATTAATTGCAGGGCCGTTTTAACAGGGCCAGGACTTGGAGCGTTAAATAACCCTTGCATAACTGGAAGCAACTTCTGGTGCAATTTTGCTGCTTCAGCATGGTTTCCTTCTAGAAAAGTCTTTACCATCTGTTGCATTTCATTTCCAATGATATGAGATGCAACAGAGACAACGCCAACTCCACCAATAGAGAGAATAGGAAGAGCCATACTATCATCGCCGCTATAAAGGTGGAAATCCTCTGATGTATTGGCAATTATTTTCGTCATTGCACTTAAATCCCCACTTGCTTCCTTCACACAAACAATATTTGGGATTTCTGAAAGACGGATAATTGTTTCTGGAAGTATGTTGACAACCGAGCGACTAGGAATATTATAAACCATAATCGGCAGGTTTGTACTCTCCGCAACTGCCTTAAAATGTTGATATAATCCTTCTTGATTCGGCTTATTATAGTAAGGGGCAACAATCATTATTCCGTCTACACCTAACTGTGCTGCCCTTTTTGTTAGTTCAATCGTAGCGTATGTGTTGTTGCTGCCTGTACCAACAATTACAGGTACTCGTTTATCAACCACTTTTACAACATGGTCAAATAATGCAATTTTTTCCTCTTTTGTTAATGTAGGTGACTCACCAGTTGTTCCTGCTACGACTAATGAATCGGTTCCATTCTTAATTAAATGATTGACCAGCTGAGTCGTTTTTGCGAAATCGACATGCCCCTTGCTATCAAAAGGGGTAACCATTGCTGTCGATATACGGCCAAATTGGACCATTGTGATCCACTCCTTTACTTTTGTGCAACTCTATAAAAGAGTTTTACTCCGGTTTTCTAGCTGTCATCTTTCTTGTTGAACCGTTTCAAGCTGGAAAGCATCGTGTAACGCATTCACAGCAAGAACAAGGTCCTGCTCTTTGACCAATACCCAAATTGTCGTATGACTATCGGCAGATTGTAGGATTCGAATCTCTTTCTCTGAAAGCGCCGTAACGATTTTCGAAGTAACTCCCGGAACTCCTGCCATTCCTGCACCAACTACAGAAACCTTCGCACAATTCCGTTCCACTTGTGGTTCATGCCCAAGTGATTCTAATACTGTTAGGGCCCGGTCCGTCATTTCATCTGATACTGTGTAGACCACCCCTTTTGGGGAGATATTGATAAAATCGACAGAGATATTTTCGTTGGCCATCGCTTTAAACACTTCTGACTGGAGATTGTATTGATCTTTTCTCGCAAAAACCTTCAACTGTGTTACATTCGAAACATGGGCAATTCCTGTTACTGGGCGCTCTTTTATATCAGCACCTTTGCTTTGTTTCGTATTGTTGTCCGTAACAAGTGTCCCCAACCCTTCTGAATAAGTTGAGCGAATCCGAATCGGCACCTTCGCCTGCATGGCAATTTCAACTGCACGTGGATGAATCACTTTTGCACCTTGATAAGCCATATTGCAGACTTCTGTGTACGTGACGACAGCTAATGGTCTAGCGTTCTCAGCAATTCTAGGATCTGCTGTCATAATCCCTTCTACATCTGTGAAGATATCGACTCTTTCTGCACTCAATGCTGCACCAAGCGCTGCAGCAGATGTGTCACTGCCTCCTCGACCTATCGTCGTCACATCTCCATTAGGAGCTGCCCCTTGAAAACCAGCGACAACAACTGCATCGACATCCTCTAATTCTTTTAATAGGCGCTCACATTTCATATCCAGGATTTTTGCACTAGTATGTTCTGCATTTGTTAAGAAACCAGCCTGTGCACCTGTTAGTGAGGTTGCCTTTACTCCATTCTCATGGAGTTTACTTGTAAACACCACACTTGAAATTACTTCACCACAGGAGAGCAACAAATCATACTCTCTAGGCTTTAAACTATTTTTATTTTCACCAATGAGGGAAAGGAGGGTATCTGTTGCATATGGTTCCCCTTTTCTTCCCATTGCAGATACAACAACCACCACTTTATAACCATTGCCTACGGCCTGCTTAATGTGGTTAATGGCATGCGCCCGACTTTCATCATCACGAACGGACGTACCACCAAATTTTTGGACGATTATTTTCATCGTTACACCTCGAAGATGCTCTATTAATATTGTAAATTTTTTTACTAATGCTGCTGATTATTAGACTAACTTAAGTTCAATTAATTTTTCGGCAATCTGTACAGAGTTCCAAGCCGCTCCTTTTAGAAGGTTATCAGAAACAACCCACATATGGAAGCCTTGCTCATTGTCTAAATCTTTTCGGATGCGACCGACAAAAACATCATTTTTACCTACAGAAAATGCTGGCATTGGATATAGTTGCTCTGATGGATTATCTTGTAAGACAACTCCTGGTGCATCAGAAAGCAAGGATTTCACTTGATTGGAATCAATACCCTTTTTATCGATTTCGAAATAAACCGACTCGGAATGCCCTGTACCCACCGGAAGACGGACACATGTAGCCGCAACTTCTAGCGCTGGCATATGCATGATTTTCTTCGTTTCATTGATCATTTTCATTTCTTCGAACGTGAACCCGTTTTCTTCAAACTTATCGATTTGTGGAATCGCATTAAAAGCGATAGGATAATGTTTCTCATCAGAACCTACTGGTAAGATGTTTGCTTCAGGCTCTTTTCCATCAAGAATCGCTTGAGTTTGTTGATACATTTCCTCTACCGCTTTAGCACCAGCACCGGATACTGCTTGATAAGTCGAAACAATGACTTTCTTTAAGCCAAAGTTTTGACGTAAAGGTTCTAATGCCACGACCATTTGAATTGTTGAACAGTTTGGATTGGCAATAATCCCATTATGAGTTTTCAAATCATCAGCGTTCACTTCCGGAACCACTAATGGGACATTTTCATCCATTCGAAATGCACTCGTATTATCAACAACGATAGCTCCGCGCTTTACCGCTTCTGGTGCCAATGCTTTTGATATACTTCCTCCAGCACTGAAAAGAGCAATTTGCACTCCCTCGAAGCTTTCCGGCTTTGCTTCTTCTATCGTAACTTCCTCACCTTTAAAAACAGCCTTTTTTCCAGCTGAACGAGCAGAAGATAGTAAAGTTAGTTTTGAAATTGGAAAATTACGAGTTTCTAATGTTTTCAACATTTGTTGGCCAACAGCTCCTGTTGCTCCAACTACTGCTACATGGTATCCTCTCTCTTGTGCCATTCATAGTTCCCCTTCCAAATATAAATTAACCGACATCTGACGGGTCGATAGAAATATGAAGAGGCAGACCTATTCAATTGAATCAATCTGCCAATGTTATATTTTCATTTATTTTATCATATTCGTCCACGAAGGAAAGGGAAATGGCAGATTTTATTTCGGTAAAGCATCGAAGAGTTAAGAAAAGATGCTTAGCCCTTCCATATATTAAACGGCTACTCCTCATCGCGAAAACGTTCTACTAAAACTGGCTGAACCTGACGGCCCTCCATCGCTGCTAGAATCGCATCTCTAGTCGCACCCATTCTAGCGACCAATGAGTTTGGTTTATTAACTGGATCGTCTTGACCGAAAGGAATAAAATAAACATTCTTTGTTGACATCAACCTCATGATGTTTACTCCATTTAGTCCCAGCGCGTCATTGGTTGAAATGCCCAAAATAATTGGTTTTGAATTTCTCATAGTTGCTTTCGCAGCCATTAACACCGGAGAATCATTTTGAGCGTTTGCAAACTTACTTAAAGAAACCCCTGTCATCGGAGAAATAACCATTGCATCTAGTGGATATTTAGGCCCGAGCGGCTCTGCATCAACGATTGAATTAATCGCTTTATTGCCGGTTAAATCCACAATCCTTTGAACCCAATCTTCTCCTTTACCAAATCTAGTGTCTGTTGATTGAACCGTCCACGATACAATTGGAATAACCTCTGCACCTTCATTGACTAATTTTTCAATTTCAGGGAAAACGGCATCGTACGTACAGTGGGAACCAGTTAATCCGAATCCAATTCTCTTTCCTTTTAAACTACTCATGATTGATTTTCCTCCCTCTTTTTCATATCTTCTCTAAGCAGCTTTATCAAGACATTTGCCAAGATTTGACCAGCAGTCTTGGGGGCAACTATCCCTGGGAGACTTGGTGCAAGCAGCGCTTTAATCCCCCTTTTTTCGGCATAGCGAAAATCTGTGCCTCCTGGCTTGGAAGCTAAATCGATAATGAGGGTATGGGTAGGCATCTTCGAGATAACGGATGCCGTTACAATCGATGTTGGGATGGTATTAATACAAATATCTGTGTCTTTTACATTTGATTCTAAATCGTTTAGATGAAATGCAGTGAGCCCCATTTCGGTAATCCTTGCAATATGCTCACTTTTCCTCGCCCCTACTTTAACCTTCGCTCCGAGTGCTTGAAAGGTTCGTGCAACGGTTACCCCAACTCTTCCAAGCCCTAAGACTGAAACGTTTGAGCCGTGAATGGTAAAATCAGTATGTTGGATTACCATCATAATGGTCCCTTCCACCGTTGGGATGCTGTTATAAATAGCCACATCATCACGTTCAAACAATTTAACGAGTCGTCGATCGGCTTCATTTGTGATTTCATCCAAATAGGAATTGCTGATTCCTGAGAATATAATTGCATGCGGAGGGAGTTTCTCAAGCATCTCTTTTGTCAAGAAAACCTTCTCACTTGAAAAGATTGTGTCAACCTGACCTTTTGCATCTGTACCACGAACAGGTAAAATCAGCGCATCCTGCACAGAAAAATCTATTTCAGTTATTTTTTCTTTCGTTGCTCCTGTAAAAGCATGATCCAATTGCTCAAAGCCAATTAGGGACAGTTTGGCATCATGCTCTGTCAGCTGGCGGATAATCTCCAGCTGTCTGGCATCACCGCCAATTACAGCGATTTGCATTCCTGTCAGCATTAGAATGATCACCTTCTTTTCATTAGTCGAACAGGAATTTTTCTATTTACTCCAACATCATATGTCGTAGGTGTCTGTATGGTGAGTTATCCGCTGATTTCAAATATAAAAAGGCGCTGAAGCCTTGTAAATAAAGGGATTTTACGTTCCTTCAGTGGGCTTAAACAACCTGTATTTAAGCATTTGGAAAAAATTTCGTAGAGGATTATTGCCTCGAGGAATCCTATTTTACCGTTCGGAAATTTTTCAGTCTTGGTCTGCATTTGATGGCTTTTCTTGTACCAGCAAGTTTTTTTGCGATAAAAAAAGACTAGCTAAAGCTAGCCTAACTTTCATCGATTATGTCGACAATCACCATATCGGTTCCTATTTTTTTAATCTGACGCCAAGGTACTCTCAATTCTCCTCCTTGTCGTTTCATCCCGAACCATTTTACCGAGGGGATGACTAATGCTTTTATCTCGCCCGTCCGTTCATCGATTTCTAGGTCCGTTTGTCCAAGTACCCCTAGTCTTTCTGCCTTTTTAACGTCGACAATTTCTTTTCCACCTAATTCACTTAACCTCAAAGCCTCTCCTCCAATCTTTGTCTTATTATATATGTATCAGTTTCAATCGTAGTTTAGAATCTTAAGTCTCATATTAAAGATTGGTGCTTATGACAAGCATTAATGGTAGTTACTTTTTTTATTAGATAAAAGAACAAAAACAGCCTGCTCTAAAATAACAGGCTGTTCTTTATTTACTTATAATAATCCTTTTGGTAGTTCTCCATCTGGACTGATAAGTGAAACGGAGTATTCATCTGTAAAGATGTTGTTAGCCAATCCATTTACACTTTCAATTGTCACTTGATCAATTTGCTCAACAATTTCATCAAGTGAGCGATGGCGGCTTAAGAGCAGTTCATTTTTACCGTTTCTGCTCATACGGCTGTTTGTGCTTTCAAGGCTCAGCATTAGGCTACCCTTTAGCTGCTCCTTGCTATTGGTTAGTTCTTTTTCGGTGATTCCTTCTTGACGAAGCTTAGCAAGGGTTTCCTGAACGGTTTCAAATAAAACATCCAGCTGCTTCGCTCCCGTTCCACCATAGATCGTCACCACGCCAGAATCTCTGAAGGCAGAGTGATAGGAAAAAACAGAGTACGCAAGTCCACGCTGCTCTCTTACCTCTTGGAACAGACGGCTACTCATGCTTCCGCCTAGAACATTGTTTAAGGTAATTAAGCTATATACATCATCATGACCGATTTGTAAGCCTTCAAATCCGATACATAGATGTGCCTGCTCGGTTTCTTTTTTACGAGCCACATGCTTAGCGTGGAAAGAGGGTTTATGATACTCAATTTCTTTCTTTCCTGCTTCATATGAGCCAAACAGCTTTTCGACTTCTGAGATAAAAGTTTCTGGTACATTTCCAGCAATCGAGATGACGACATTCTCAGGAGTGTATGTATCAAACATATATTGATTTAATGTATCACCAGTGAATGTTTTTAATGTATCCTCCGTCCCAAGAATTGGGTACCCGAGAGAATGTTCATTGTAAATTGCCTTACTTAAAAGATCATGAACGATATCATCAGGTGTATCTTCATACATCTTAATTTCTTCATACACGACATTCTTTTCCTTATCCAGTTCTCCTGCCTCAAAAGTAGAATTAAAGAACATATCGGATAAGACCTGAAGCGCATACTCAGAGTGGGTGTCTAGCACCTTCGCATAGTAGCATGTGTATTCTTTTGAAGTAAACGCATTTACCTGTCCGCCAATGCTATCGAAGGATTCAGCAATTTCTCTGGCAGATCTTGTTTTCGTGCCCTTAAAAAACATGTGCTCTAGGAAATGGGAAATCCCATTGTTTTCAGGTATTTCGTTTCGAGATCCAGTCCCAATCCAAACACCAATGGCCACTGAACGCACAGTGGGAATTTGTTCAAGTACAATTCGCACGCCATTTTGGCATGTATATTTTTTTATCAAAAAGACCCCTCCTTTGGAAATAGCTAAAAACTACTCCTGCAATACCTTAGTATATTTCATTTTAGTTACTTTTTCCAAAATGAAGGCTTTTTTTTCATCTTTTGGACTTTTATTTTTTAAAACCGTAAGAATAATGAACTAAGACTCCTCCTTCAAACCGTTCTTGTTCATAATTCTATCTTCACTTAAGAGCTTTGTGACCGTACCAATCTCTAAATTCTGTGCTTTAATCTGAGTAATTAGTCGGTCCAACGATTTTGCGGTTGAATCGGTTGGATGCATTAAGATGAGTGCCCCATTATGGATTTTCCCCATTACCCTTTGAATCAAAACATCCGGAGAAGGCTTTTGCCAATCAATGGTATCTAAGCTCCACATAACGGTACCGAGTCCATAAGCGGAAGCGACCTTCGCAACTTCTTCCTTATAGCTCCCACTCGGAGGTGCAAACCACCGAGGCTTTTCTCCCGTAGTTGCCTCAATCACTTCATTCGTTCGTTTAATTTCATTGTGAATTCTTGACGTTGATAGGCTTCTCATGTCTGGATGGGTAAACGAATGATTTCCTACCTCATGTCCAGCTTCAACTATCATTTTCGCCAGTTCCGGGTGATTTTTTACCCATCTTCCTTCAAGAAAGAACGTCGCTGTTACATGATGCTTTTTTAATGTTTCCAGCATATCGGACAAATATTCATTTCCCCAAGCAACATTAATGATAAAACTGACCATTGGTTTTTCTGGGTTTCCCTTGTAAATAGCAGCGGGAGGAAGTTCAGATAAGTGTACTTGAGGGTAGACTTCTTCGTACACCAATAGTTTCTCTGTGAATCTTCCTTCTTTCTTCATCTTTTTATATGATTTTTCAATATTAACCTTTACTCCGTTATAACCAGGAATGGCTTGCCAAACCGGATCGATTTTTGCGTCGGATGGCTCTTTTTCATACTTTTTCGCTTTCTCTACTATTTCCATATAAAGAGGATCCTCATTCATCGATACCGTAATGGTTTCCGCTTTTAAATATGTTAAGTAATGATCTGAAAAAGGATTACTCACCAGTAGCCACGCACCGAATAAAATCGCGACCAAATAAGAAAACTTCTTCATTCCCCATACCTCCTTCATGAACCGGGAGATAGCCCTGTCCTGATTCCCTATAAAATAGAATATGTTTAGCAAGGACAAGGTAGAACGAAGGAAAGAATTACTCTCTTTATAAATGAAAAAAAACCAGGGTTAGCCCCGGGTTTTTTGATTATTTTTATTCACTTTGTGCTGCTTTTTCACGTTGCTCTTTCAAAACGGCTTTGCGGCTAAGATTAACGCGACCCTGACGATCAATTTCAGTTACTTTGACTAAAATTTCGTCTCCAATTTTAACAACGTCTTCTACCTTGCCGACACGTTCTTCTGCAAGCTCAGATATATGAACAAGTCCATCTTTTCCGTTGAAAATTTCAACAAAGGCACCGAACTTTTCAATGCGTTTTACTTTCCCAAGATACATCTGCCCTACTACTACTTCACGAACAATATCCTCGATGATTTGTTTTGCTTTTAGGTTCATCGCTTGTTCCGTAGAAGCAATAAAGACAGTACCATCTTGTTCAATGTCAATCTTGACACCTGTTTCTTCAATGATTTTATTGATCTGTTTTCCACTTGGTCCAATAACATCACGAATCTTATCAGGATTAATTTTCATTGTTAGAATCTTAGGTGCATAAGCGGATAGCTGTTCACGCGGCTCAGCAAGGGTCGCTAACATGCTCTCAAGAATCTGAATGCGTCCCTTCTTCGCTTGCTGAAGAGCTTCTTCTAAAATCTCACGAGATAACCCATCAATTTTGATATCCATTTGAAGTGCTGTTACACCTTTAGCTGTTCCAGCTACTTTAAAGTCCATATCGCCTAAATGATCTTCCATCCCCTGAATATCGGTTAGAATTGTGTAGTGTTCTCCAGATTTAACTAGTCCCATTGCAATCCCTGCTACTGGTGCTTTAAGTGGTACACCTGCATCCATCATCGCTAAAGTACTTGCACAAATACTAGCTTGTGAAGTTGATCCATTAGATTCAAGTACCTCTGAAACAAGGCGGATTGTGTAAGGGAAATCTTTCTCTGAAGGAATAACCACTTCAAGAGCACGCTCTCCTAAAGCACCATGTCCGATTTCTCTTCGACCTGGTCCACGGATAGGACCCGTTTCACCTACACTGAATAATGGGAAGTTATAGTGGTGCATGAAGCGTTTTTCTTCTTCAAGCCCAAGTCCGTCCAAAATTTGAACATCGCCCATAGCCCCAAGTGTACAAATACTTAATGCTTGAGTTTGTCCTCTAGTAAACAATCCTGAACCGTGTGTACGAGGTAAGATTCCTACTTCTGAAGATAATGGACGAATTTCGTCAACACCGCGTCCGTCTGGACGGACTTTTTCTTCGGTAATCAAACGACGAACTTCACCCTTCACAATTTTATCAAGGATTTGTTTGACTTGTTTTAGCTTATCTTCATCTGTTTCGTCTTCTTCATATTTTGCAATCACAGCATTTTTAACTTCTTTAATTGCTGCTTCACGAGCATGCTTTTCTTGTACTTGAATGGCTTTAAGCATGTCACTTTCGCATAATCCGCGCACTTCCGCTTCAATATCCTTATCAAGTTCAAAAAGTTTGATTTCCATTTTTTCTTTGCCAATTTTAGCGGCAATCTCTTCTTGGAATGCGATTAAACGCTTGATTTCATCATGACCAAACATAATTGCTTCGAGCATGACTTCTTCTGATACCTCATCTGCTCCAGCTTCTACCATGTTGATCGCATCTTTTGTTCCTGCAACCGTTAAATGCATGTCGCTCTTCTCAGCTTCTTCAATCGTTGGATTGATGACGAACTTTCCATCAATACGACCAACAATGACTCCAGCAATTGGACCTTGGAATGGAATATCTGAAACACTTAGTGCTAAAGATGATCCAAGCATGGCCGCCATTTCAGATGGACAGTTTTGGTCCACACTCATGACGATAGAAATAACTTGTACATCATTTCTAAAACCATCGGCAAATAATGGTCGAATTGGTCGATCGATTAAACGGCTTGCTAAAATTGCCTTTTCACTTGGACGACCTTCTCTTTTGATAAAACCACCAGGGATTTTTCCAACCGCGTAAAGTCGCTCCTCATAGTTTACTGTTAACGGAAAGAAATCTAAATTCTTAGGTTCCTTTGACGCCGTAGCAGTACTTAATACTGCTGTGTCTCCGTAACGTACTAGGACTGCGCCATTAGCCTGCTTAGCCAACTGACCGATTTCAACACTCAGTTCACGACCGGCCCAGTCCATTGAAAATATCTGTTTTTCCTGATCCATTCATTAAGCCCCTCTCTTACTGAATCCGTTTGCAGCATTCTTACACTCTTACCTTGCTGCAATGTACATTCAATGTATAGTGACAGCGACTTGAATCGCTGTACATTTCAAAATCTTACTGAAAGTAAATTTCTTCAGTCTAGGTTTAGACCTGTCCTGAAGACTTGCTCCATTATTATTATGTACAGAAAAAACAAACTCTAAAATGAACAAGGATATGTTATTAATTTTATACCCAAACCTTTTATTTACACAATAAAAAAGCGGGAAAAATCCCGCTTTTTACAAATTATCGACGTAAACCAAGTTTGTTGATTAAGTCACGGTAACGTGTAACATCTTTATTACGAAGGTACGTTAAAAGATTACGACGCTTACCTACCATTTTTAAAAGGCCACGACGAGAGTGGTGATCCTTCTTGTGAGTACGTAAATGATCATTCAATGCATTAATTTCTGCAGTCAGGACAGCGATTTGAACTTCTGGAGAACCAGTATCGTTTTCGTGTGTCTTGAACTCATTGATTAGTTCATTTTTACGT
>Ga0180215_1002384_pt1 | contig 19060 bp, 13 predicted proteins | sample eDN3rd37CBELigBY_FD_128871 | JGI IMG/M metagenome (GOLD analysis project Ga0180215, IMG submission 128871) | Enriched backyard soil microbial communities from Emeryville, California, USA - eDNA 3rd pass 37_C BE-Lig BY (version 2) (version 2) | ecosystem: Environmental > Terrestrial > Soil >... | reverse complement strand
GTGGCCGGCGGAGAACATCTTGCCGTTCCCCCCGAAGATCACCACCCGGACCGCGTCGTTCTCCTCGGCCCGCTTGAAGGCCTCGTCGAGCTCCACCAGCATCCCGCGGTTCTGCGCGTTCCGCGTCTCAGGGCGGTTGAGCATGATCCGGGCGATCGTCCCGCCGTCGAGCTCCTCGTAGGTGATGTACGTGTAGTCGGTCATGGTGGTCCCTTCGCCTGTCGTCGTCGGCGCGTCGTCGCCGGGCCCCGTGTCGCTGGCACCCTACGCGGCGGCCAGCAGCGTCTCCGTCGCCAGCTTCGCCTCCTCGGCAGACAGCCGCCAGGTGGACGCGGCGGCGTTGCTGGACGCCTGGCCGGGCTTGGCCGCGCCGGCGATGACGGTGGCCACCGTCGGCTGGGCCAGCAGCCACCCGATGGCCAGCTCGAGCAGGGTGTGGCCCCGCTCCGCGGCGAACGTCTCCAGCGCCTCCAGGCGGGCGAACGTCCGCTCGGAGAACAGCTTCGCCCGGGCTTCGCCGGTCACCATGAACCCGTCGGTGAGCCGCGTATCTGTCGGGAGCTCCATGCCCCGCCGGTACTTCCCGGTGAGCATCCCGCTGGCCAAGGGGTAGTACGGGATGAACGCCATCCCCAGCTCCTGGGCGACGGGGATCACGTCGTCGAGCGCGCCGCGCTGGAACATGTTCAGCGCGCTCTGGATGCTGGCGAACGGGCGCAGGTGGCCCTGGTCGGCCGCCTGCTTCGCCTCGCGCAGCTGCGCGCCGGACAGGTTGCAGCACCCGATCTCGCGCACCTTGCCGGCGTGCACCAGTTCGTGCAGCGCCCCGAGGGTCTCCTCGATCGGCACCTCCGGATCCGGGAAGTGCAGCTGGTAGAGGTCGATGCGGTCGGTGCCCAGCCGCCGCAGGCTGTCCTCGACCGCGGTCCGCACCCAGGCCGCGCTGGCGCCTCCCCGCGGGTCGTCGCCATTCGGCCGCGAGCCGAACTTCGTCGCGATGACGACCTCGTCGCGCCGACCCTTCAAGGCGCTGCCGAGGATCTCCTCCGACCGCCCCCAGCCGCCCACGACGGTGCGGTCCGCGTAGTTCTGCCCGTACTCGTCGGCCACGTCGAAGTACGTGATGCCGGCGTCGATCGCTTCGGCGACGATGGCGCGACTCGTGTCCGCATCGCACGACTTCGTACCGAACTGGTTGCAGCCGAGGCCCATGACCGAGACCGACAGCGACCCGATGTTCCTGTGCTCCATGTGCGCTCCTCGACGTCGAACGGTGCTGGTTCCTGGCCACGGCCGATGTGGCCGCCCCCCTCTGTCGGCGGACGGTAGTCGGCGCGGCGACGGCACCGACGGGTCCGAGCCGGCGCAGCGGGAGGAGTCGTGGTCGTGAGCGCCACGCACCGCCTGAACGTTCGCTACGACGCCACCACGAACGCCTGGTGGAAGAGCGGCACCGTGTCGCGGGAGTACACGACGCCCCGGACGTGGTCGTGCGTGGCGACGAGCTCCTTGGCCGAGGCGATCACGGCAGACGGCACGTCCTCGTTCCACACCCGCTGGATCTCGGCGATCGCGGCCTGCTTCTCCTCGCGCGATGCCGCCCGGCGGAGCTCGTCGAGGGCGGCGTCCATGTCCGGGTGCGACAAGCCCGTCCTCGAGCGCACGCTCCCCGTCTCGAACTGGTCGAGGCGGGCGTAGGGCGAGCTCTCGTAGATGCTCATGCCGCTGATGCCCAGGTCGAAGTCCGGCTCGATGAGGATGCGCCGGCTGGCCTCGGTCGGCTCGAGCGTCTCGACGTCGATCTCCATGCCGACCGCCTCGAGCATGCCCTCCACGGTGATCGCCAGGTTGTGCATCAACGGGACGTTGCTGCCGATCAGCCGGAGGTGGCCGTCCCAGCCGGCGCCCTTGGCCTCGTCGACGAGGCGACGGGCCAGGTCCGGGTCGTAGGCCGGCCCCTCCGCACCCGTGTACAGCGGTGAGTCCTCCCAGATGAGCGCCGACGTGGTGAGGCCATGACCTTCGTAGACCCGCGTGTTGATGAGGTCGACGTCGATGGCGGCGACGACAGCGCGCCGGATCCGGATGTCCTCCAGCGGTGAGCTCGTGTTGCGCACGCCGATGTTCATGAACAGCAGGGTGCTGGCGTTGGCGATGTTGGTGTAGCCCTGCGCGCCGTCCTCCTCTGCCTTGGCCACCACCAGGGGCTCGCTCAGGTAGGCCATGTCGACCTCGCCGTTGGTGAACGCCTCGTAGGTGCCCGCCGCGCCGGGGATGCTGACGAAGCGCAGCGTGTCGATGCACACCGGGCCGCCCCAGTAGTCGTCCTTGGCCTTCATCACGACCTCCTCGCCGGGCGCGAAGCGCTGCAGCTCGAAGGGTCCGACGCCGGCACCCGTCGGGTTCATGTTGAACGCCTCGGCACCGCGCTCGTTGACCACGTTGGGGTTCACGATCGCGCCGGTGTCCTCGGCCAGGACGTAGGGGAACTGCCCGAAGGGCGCCTTCAGCCGGAACACGATCGTGAGCGGGTCGACCACCGTCATGGTCTCGACCGTGGCCGCCAGCGCCGAGGAGCTGACCCGGGCCGTCGCCATCCGCTCGAAGCTGAACTTCACCGCGTCGGCGGTGAGCGGGTCGCCGTTGCCGAACGTGATGCCGGGACGGAGCTTGACCGTCCACTCGGTCCGATCTTCGTTGGACGAGAACGACTCGGCGACGTGCGGCTCGAACTCGCCGGTGGCCGGGTCGTAGCGCAGCAGGTTGTCGTAGAGCGCGCTGAGCTCGATCCCGCCTGCACCGCCGGAGCCGAGGGCGATGATCGGGTCGAGGGCGGTGGTGCGCACGACGGTGGCGAAGGTCAGGGATCCGCCCTTGCGCTCCTCGGTGCACTGCTCGTCCGAGGAGCCCTCCTGGGCCTCCGTCGTCGCCGCGGGTGACGCCGGCGAGGTGCCGGCCCGCGCGTCGGCGTCGTCGCCGTCGTCACCGCAGGCACCCGCCACGACCGCGAGCGCGACGAGCGCGACCATCCGCTTCCCCCACATGCTCACTCCCCTGGTTGGTGGTTCGATCGACCGGCGGCCGGACAGCCAGTCGAGGCCGGCGGCGCGGGCCTCGACCTCAGATGCCGTAGAGCTCCTGGCAGTTCTCGCGGACGATGCGGCGCACCTCGTCGGCGGGCACGCTCTCGAAGATGTCGCTCACGATCTTCTGGCTGTGGGGCCAGGTGGTCTCCGAGTGCGGGTAGTCGTTGGACCACATGATCCGCTCGATCCCGCAGCGGTGGCGGGCCTCGATGCCGGGCGGGTCCTCCATGAACGTGAACCACACCTGGCGGTCGGCGTAGAAGGACGGGCGCTCCGGGAGGTGGGTCTGGGTCCACCAGCGGTGCTTCTCGTAGACGTGGTCGATGTAGTACTTCCAGAACGGCACCCAGCCGATCTGCCCCTCCACCGACACGACCTTGAGGTCCGGGTGGGCGGCGAGCACCCCGCCGAGCACCAGCTTGCCGAGCGACAGCGGCATCTCCAGCTTGGTGTTGACCAGGTGGTTCATGAACTCGTCGCCACGGCCGAAGCCGGGCGACGACGAGCCCGCCGGCCGCAGGCGCCTGTTGCCGCTGCTCACGTGGAGGTGGGCGGCCCAGCCCAGCTCGGTGAGCGTGCGGAAGAACGGCGCCCAGGCCTCGTCGCGCCACTCGCCGGTACCGGGCACGTGCGGGATGACGGCACCCCGCAGCCCCCACGACGCGGCGTCACGGGCCTCCTTGATGGCGTCGTCCGGGTCGTCGCAGGGGATGTAGGCCATGCCGATGAGGCGGGCGGGGTCGTGGCGGCAGAAGTCCGCGAGCCACCGGTTGTAGGCGGTGAAGCTGGCCCGGGCCAGGGCCGGGTCCGCGCTGCCCAGCGGGGCCTCGCCCACCGAACCGAAGAGGACCTCGGCATCGACGCCGTCGATCTCCTGGTCCTCGATCCGGGTGGCAGGGTCCCAGCCGCCCGGACGGACCTCGTCGAAGCGCCGGACCGTGGTGGTGTACTCCTCGGGGCGCGTGCCGGCCTGCGCGGCCATGCGGGAGATCGGCTTGCGCTGGCCCTCGAACACCTCGAAGTCGCCCTCGTCGGTGCGCTCGAGGCGCGGCGCACGGTCGCGGAAGGCGGCCGGCAGGTACTCCCTCCACATCTCGATCGGGGCGTTGACGTGCGAGTCGGCGGAGATGACGCGGAAGGTCGTGGGCGACACGGTGGCTCCAGTGGACGTGATGGACGGGAGACGGCGTCGGCGCCGACCGGCTCAGCCGATGGCGACGGCTCAGGAGGTGACGAGCGAGCGGGTGTCGGTGTCGGAGGTGTCGCGCCCGGCTCGGAGCACGGTGCCCGGCAGGGCGCCGGTGGCCCGGCCGTCGACGATGGTCTCGCGGCCGTTGACGAGCACGCGGACGACACCGACGGGATCGGCGAGCAGCCGCTTGCTGTCGCCGGGGAGGTCGAAGGTGATGCGGGCCGGCGAGGCGTCGACCGTGGCGGGGTCGAACACGACGAGGTCGGCGCGGTAGCCGACGGCCACCCGGCCCCGCTCGCGCAACCCGAACAGGCGGGCGGGGATGTCGGTCATCAGCTGGACGGCCCGTTCGAGCGGGACCAGCTGCCGGCCGCGCAACGAGTCGGCCAGGAACCGGGTGGGGTAGGGCGAGCCGAGCATCCGGTCGAGGTGCGCGCCGGCATCCGAGCCGCCGATCAGCACGTCCTCGTGCTGCCACAGCTGACGGCGGAGCTCCCAGTCGGCGTCGCCATCGGCGCCGGGCAGGGGCCACAGGACGGTGCGCAGCTCGTCGGCTGCGACGATGTCGACGATCGTCGTGAACGGGTCCTGCCCACGCTCGGCGGCGATGTCGGCCACCTTGCGGTCGCGATAGGGCTCGTTCTCCTCCGAGAACACGTCGCCGATCACGTACTCGCCGAAGTTGGCGAGCCGGCCGAGGGGGTGGCCGGCTGCGCTCTCCATCATGCGGGCCCGCACCTGCGGGTCCTTGAGCCGCCTGATCTTCTCCGGGACGTCCGTGGCCAGCACGTCGCGCCAGCCCGGGATGAGCCACAGGGCGCAGAACGTGAGGAAGCTCATGTTGTTGTCGGCGAAGATCGGCATCGTCAGCGCGACGACGCGTCCGCCCTGCCGGCGCGCCAGGGCGGACGGGACGAGCTGGTGGTCGATCTTGCCGGGGTCGGCCGCCGCGGCGCTGAGCACGTTCCAGTTGAGCGGCCGATGCGCCACCGAGCTCATGCGCGTGATCAGCTCGACCTCGGCGTCGCTGAAGCGGTCGAGGCAGCCCTGCGTGATGAGCTCGAGCGAGGTGCCGTCGTAGCGCCCGGTGATCTCGCACAGCCGCAGCACCTCCTCCTCGGAGGCCCAGCGGCTCGGGACGGGGTTGCCGTCGCCGTCGACGTGCGTGGACGAGCGCGTGGCGGACAACCCCAGCCCGCCCGCGGCCACGGACTCCTCGAACACCTGGGCGATCTGCTCCAGCTCCTGGGCGGTGGCCTCGCGCGCGAAGTCGTCACCCATGACGTAGCGGCGCACGGCGCAGTGGCCGACCATGAAGCCGGCGTTGACGCCGAGCCTGCCCTCCAGCGCGTCGAGGTACTCGCCGAAGCGCTCCCACGTCCACGGCACGCCGCCCTCCAGCGCGGCCAAGGGCATGCCCTCGACCTGGGCCATCATCCGCCGGGTGTAGTCGGCGTCGCGCTCGCGCAACGGCGCGAGCGTGAAGCCGCAGTTGCCGCCGATGACGCTGGTGACGCCGTGCCAGCTCGACGGCGTGGCGATCGGGTCCCAGAACAGCTGCGCGTCGTAGTGCGTGTGCGGATCGACGAAGCCGGGCGCGACCACGAGATCGGTGGCGTCGAGCCGCTGCGCGGCGGGTTCGTCGATCGCGCCGACCTCCACGATCCTGTCGCCGCGGATGCCGACATCGGCTCGCCGGGCCGGTGCGCCGGTGCCGTCGACCACCCTCGCACCGCTGATCACGTAGTCGAGCATGACCCTCCCATGGGTCGAGCCGATCGGCGCGGGCAGCCGTCGATCGGTCGCCTCGAGCTGCCCCCGCAGCAAGTGGGATCATACTTTCACGACCGGCCGCCAGACGACAAGGGGTGCAGTCGATGACACGCGACGTGGCCCGTGTAGCGTGGCTCCGTGCGGGGTGAGGGCGAGCCTGTCAGCGCGGCGATCCCGACGCGGGAGAAGCGCGCCGTCACCGTCGCGCGGGCGATCCTGCAGGACATCAGGGAGCGCGGCCTCCCTCCCGGCGCGCACCTGCCCTCGGAGGCCGAGCTGCTGGCGCGCTACCGGGTGGCGCGGGGCACGCTGCGGGAGGCGCTGCGCATCCTCGAGGTGCACGGGTTGATCCGCATCCGCTTCGGCCGCGACGGCGGGGCCGTCGTGCAGGCCCCGACCCCTCTCGACTTCAGCCAGGTCCTCACGCTGTTCCTCCAAGGGCTGGACGTCACCGTGAAGGACGTCCTCGAAGCGCGGATGGCCGTCGAACCCCTGATGGCGATGCTCGCCGCCCGCTGCGACGACGAGGAGAAGCGGGACGACCTCCGCGCCATCCTGGACCGGACCACGCACGCGGCGACGTGGGACGACTTCACCGAGGCCATGGGGGCCTTCCACACCAGGGTGCTCAGCATGTCGGGCAACCCGGTCCTCGACCTGTTGGCCGTCGGCCTCCAGCAGATGATCAGCTACCCGGTGATGGCCTTCCGGCCGAAGGTGCGCGACGCCATCCGCGACGACCACCTCGCCATCGGGGAGGCGATCCTCGCGGGCGACGGCGAGGCGGCCTGGGACCTCATGGCTGCGCACATGGCCGAGCAGCAGCGCTTCGCCCGCTACGACGCCGCGTTCCTGCGCGGACCGGTGGACTGGCGCTCGGACCCCACGCCGTAGCGCCGAGAGCGACAGCTCAGCCGGCGTACTTCACGCTCTCCGTCCCGCGCATCTCGCGCAGCACGAGGTAGCGCTCGCCCTTGAGGGCGGTGCGCTCCCAGGGCCCGAACCCCATGACGGTGCCGGCCGCGCCGAGCGCGGACGGGACCTGCTGGATGAGCTCCAGCCCTTCCATCACCCCCTCGGGGGTGAGGACGGGCGCGTTGCGGATGCCGAGCACGGCGAGCGTGGCCATGTCCCACATGCCCCCGGCCACTGCGCCCTGCGGACGTCGCCCGGTGCGCCGCTCGACCGTGTCCATGGCGCGGGTCAGGGTGTCGTTGTCCTCGTCGACCATGTCGACGTAGACCCAGCCGCTCATGTCCCGCCGCTCGTCGTCGTCCATGCGGTAGAAGTGCATGCCCGCGCTCGTGGTGAAGCGCGGCGGATCCCACCCGATCGTGCGCAGCGCGCGCGACAGCTCCAGCAGCACGCCGCCGTACCCGAGGTAGGCCAGCGCGGCGGTCTCGGCCTGGGCCGCCGCCTGCGCGGCAGGCCCGAGGTCCTCGGCCACGGGCGAGCACTTCACGTCGCGGACGATGGCGATGCCCGCGTGCTCGCACTCCCGCTCGAAGGCTTCGTAGAACTCGGCACCGATCGGCGACTGGTCGCGCACGACGGCCACGGAGCGCAGGTCGCGGCGGGCCATGGCCCGGGCGATGAGCGGCCCGTCGCCGTAGAGGGCGCCGATCTGGTAGTGGAACCCGTAGCGGCCGCGCGACTTCGTGGTGCCCGGGAAGTTGATCGTCGGCACCCCTCGCGCCTCGAACAGCGGCGTGACGGCGATGCAGTTGTCGGTGATCCCCGGCCCGATGATCGCCAGCACGCCTTCGTCGGCCAGCTCGTTCCACCCGCGGCACATCGCGTCGGCCGAGCCGCTGGGCAGGCCCCAGCACGAGCGGACCACGAGTTCGACGGGCCGGTCGAGCTCACCGGTCTCGAAGGCTTCCTCGAAGCGAGCCCGCAGGATCCCGCCGGCCCCCTGCTCGAAGGCCGCCTCGGTGATGACCCCGGACTCCCCCAGGAACCCGACCTTGTGCGGCGCCAGCTCAACCACAGCTCCGTCTCCCTTCCTCTCCTCGCCGCGCTCCGTCCACGCCGGCAGCCCCCTTGCGACGTTCCCCCGGTCGGTGCCCGCCCTCATCATGGCCTCGGCGGCTGTGACGATTTTGGAAGCTGTTCTTGCAATGCACCGGCCGCCCCCGCCATGCTTCTCCTGAGGCCGTCGGACCATGCACGCTGGGGGCGCCACCCATGAGCCAAGAGATCCGAGCACGACTCGACCATCCGATCGTGGATGCGGACGCCCACTGGCTGGAGCCGGTGCCGGTGTTCCTCGAGTTCCTCCGCGACGAGGGCGGACCAGGCGCGGTGGAGACGTTCCGCGCCTTCTACGAGGGCGTCGACCGCCGCTGGTACCGGGCCACCCGGGAGGAACGCCAGGCCGCCCGGATCAAGCGCCGGGCCTGGTGGTCGGATCCGTGGTCGGCCCGCGACCGGGCCACGGCGATGCTGCCGCGCCTGATGCACGAGCGCCTCCCCGAGCTCGGCATCGACTTCGCGATCGTGTTCCCGACGCTCGGCCTCTCGTGCATCCACTACCCCGACGCCGACCTCCGCCGCGCCGCCTGCCGGGCGCTCAACCGGATGACCGCCGAGCTCTTCGCTCCCTACCGGGACCGCCTGGAGCCCGTCGCCTCCATCCCGGTGCTCACCCCGGAGGAGGCCATCGACGAGCTGCAGTTCGCCACGGAGCAGCTCGACTACAAGGCGATCCTCTTCTGGGGCAGCGTCATGCGCGACCCGCTCGAGGGGAACGGCCGGCCCTACGTCGACGTGCACGGCCTCGACTCCCGGTACGACTACGACCCGTTCTGGCAGGCGTGCGTCGACCGGAAGGTGGCGGTGAACGACCACAGCGGCGCGTGGACCTGGCCCGACCGCCAGTCGCCCACCAACTTCGTCTTCAACCACGTCGGCCACTTCGCCGAGGCGCTCCACGCCAGCTGCCGCGGCATCGTGCTGGGCGGCGTGGCCCAGCGGTTCCCGACGCTGCCCTTCTCCTTCCTGGAGGGTGGCGCCGGCTGGGCCGCCGCCCTGCTGCTCAACCTCCAGGAGCACTGGGAGAAGCGCAACCCGGAGGCCATGCGCCGCTACCTCAGCCCCGCCGACATCGACATGGCGGAGTTCCGCGCCCTGTGGGAGCGCTACGCCGACGGGGCGCTGAAGGACGCCCTCGACGAGGAGTACGGCCCCATGAGCCCGGCCTCGCCGTTCGTGTCCGCGCAGGAGCTCACCGACCGCGAGACCGAGGACCTCGACGACTTCGCCGCGTCGGGCCTGCACACCAAGCAGGACATCCGCGACCTGTTCGCCCAGCGCTTCTTCTTCGGCGCCGAGGCCGACGACAAGCTGACCTGGATGGCGTGGCGCTCGGAGCTGGGCGTATCGCTCCGGCCGATGTTCAGCTCCGACATCGGCCACTACGACGTGCTGGACATGGCCGAGGTGGTGGGTGAAGCCTGGGAGCTGGTCGAACGAGGGCTGATCACGGAGGACCAATTCCGTGAGTTCACCTTCTCGAACGTGGTCGACCTGCACAGCCGCCTCAACCCCGGCTTCTTCGACGGCACGGTCGTGGCCGATGCCGCCCGGACCTCGCGCTGACGCCCGATGACCACCACCAACCCGACGGGCTACCGACCGGCCTACGAGCCGCCGCCGCTCCCGCCGCTGTCGGCCGCGGCCGAGCTGGCGCTGCTCGTGCGCGTGCTCGCCAACCGCGGCTACGACGACCTGCGGGCCGGCCACGTCACGGTGGGCCAGCCCGACGGGTCCATCCTCATCAACCCGCGGGAGCTGTGCTGGTCGGAGGTCCGCGCCAGCGACGTCGTCACCATCGACGCCGACGGCGTCAAGCTGGCGGGCCGGTACAACCCGACCATCGCCTACGGCATCCACCTGGAGCTGCGGCGCCTCCGGCCGGGGATCGGCGTCATCGTGCACAACCACCCCAAGGCCGCCATGCCGTGGGCGAACACGCTGCGGATCCCGCCGATCTACGACCAGACGTCCGCCTCCGTCCCCGCCCCGCTGCACCTCGTCGACGAGTACGAGGGCAACTTCACCGGCGGCGACGAGGCGGCCAAGGCCGCGGCCGCCTTCGGCGACGCCGAGTGGGGCCTGCTGGCCAACCACGGCGTGCTCATCACGGGTGCGACCATCGCGCAGGCCTTCATCCGGGCCTACACCCTCGTGTGGCGCTGCGAGCGCGCCTGGGAGGTGGAGGTGCTCGGCGGTGGGCGCGCGCTGCCCGATGAGGTCGCCACCGCCTACGGCGAGCACTTCGAGCCCATGGCCCCCGGTTGGTGGGAGGCCGCCGCCCGCCTGGAGCTGACGCGCGACCCCTCCGTGCTGGACTGAGCCACCCGTCCCTTGGCACCCCGGCCGGCAGCCTCCACACGGGCCCGAGGGCGCCCGCGCCGCTTCGAGCACGACGTCGAGCGGGCCATGATCCTGCACGCCGCGTCGGCCCTGATCGCCGAGAAGGGGTCCGCCGAGGTCACCCTGCAGGACATCCTCGACGCGACGGGGCTGGGGACGCGCTCGTTCTACCGCCACTTCGAGACCAAGGACGACCTCCTCCGCGTCCTCTACCGCACGGAGGTGGAGGCGCTCGCCGAGCGGCTCGAGGCCTGCACCGCCGCCGCGCCGACCCCGCGGGCAGCGGTCGAGGCGTGGCTCGAGGAGTTCGTCGAGCACATGTACCGACCTCGGACCTCCGAGCGGCAGGCGCTCTTCTCGACCGGCCTGGCGCGCACCGGCGCGCCCGACGAAGCGTCGCTGGAGTGGGCCAGGCAGCGGCTGGCCGTGCCGCTCGTGGCCGCCCTGGAGGCCGGGCGCCGTGACGGCAGCTTGCCGGCGGCGAGGCCCGAGCAGGACGCCCACGCCATCCGAGCGGTGGCGATGGAAGTCACCCGGTGGCGCGAGAGCGACGCCCGTCGGACGCCGCGCCAGGACGTGAGCTACCTCCTGACCTTCTGCCTCCCGGCGCTCGGCGGGCGCCACGACGACAGCTGACCGGCGCGCCGTCGCGGCGCGGCGCAGAGGCCCGGCGCGAGACTGCGTCGCCATGGCACCTGTGCTCAGCGGGCTGCGGGTGGTCGACCTCTCCTGGGGGACCGCCGGGCCGCTCACCACCATGCTGCTGGCCGACTACGGCGCGGACGTGGTGAAGGTCGAACCGCCGGGCGGCGACCCGTTCCGCGCCGCGCCGGCGTCGCTCGTCTGGCTGCGCAACAAGCGCAGCGTGGTGCTCGACCTCCACGACGACGCCGACCGGGTGGCGTGCCGGCGCCTGATCCACGACGCCGACGTCGTGGTGGAGAGCTTCTCGCCGGGCACCACGGCGAGGCTGGGCATCGACTACGAGACCGTACGGGCCGACAACCCCGCCCTGGTGTACTGCTCCATCACCGGCTACGGGCGCGAGGGGCGGGACAAGGACCGTCCCGGCTACGACGCGCTGGTGCAGGCCCGTTGGGGCCTCCAGGACGAGCAGCCGGGGCTGCGCCCCGGGCCGGTGTTCCTGCACCTGGCCCTGCCCAGCTTCGGCGCCGCGCTGATGGCGTCGGTGGGCATCCACGCCGCGCTGCTGGCGCGCGACCGCACCGGACAGGGCCAGTGGGTCGAGACCAGCCTGGCGCAGGGCGCGCTCACGTGGATGACCCAGATCTGGAAGCGGGCCGAGACGCCCACGCCCGCGCTCACCGACCTCTGGCGCTTCAAGGACTTCCCGCCGACGCCGTGCTTCGAGGCTGGTGACGGCCAGTGGTTCCACCCCATGCCGCAGGCCGTCCCCGTGGTGCTCGCCCACCTCGGCCTCGACCCGCAGTCGATGCCGCCGGGCAGCATCGCCACGGGCGAGTACGACGAGCGCGAGGCCTACTTCACGCGGCTGCAGGAGCTCTACCGCATGCGGCCGATGGCCGAGTGGGTCGAGCTGCTGCAGGCCAGCGACGTGCCCTGCCAGCCGATCGGCCGCGCCGAGGACGCCTTCGACCACCCCCAGGTGGTGCACAACCGGGCCTCGGTCGTGGTCGCCGTGCCCGGCGTCGGGCCGGTGAAGCAGTTCGGCCACGCCTACCACCTCGAGTGCCACGACGAGCCCGTGCCCACGCCACCGGCCGAGGTCGGTCAGCACACCGCGGAGGTGCTGGCGTCACTGCAGGAGGGTGCGGCGCGCCCGCACCGCCCGGCCGCGCCTGCGGTCGTCACCGCCCGGCCGCCGGTGCACGGCCCGCTCGACGGCATCCGGGTGCTCGACTTCGGCACGGCACTGGCGGGTCCGTTCGGGCCCATGGTGATGAGCGATCTCGGGGCCGAGGTGATCAAGATCGACCCGGTCGACGGCCGGGTGGGCACGCCCGCCGACGCCACCTACGCCGCGTGCCAGCGGGGCAAGCGCAGCATCGCCCTCGACCTCAAGAGCCCGGGTGGCCGCCGGGTGCTCGAGCGGCTGATCGCGTCGGCCGACGTGATCCACTACAACCTCCGCACCGGCGTGGCGGAACGACTCGGCTTCGGCTACGAGCAGGCCAAGGCCATCAACCCGCGGATCATCCACTGCCACCTCACCAGCTACGGCAACACCGGTCCGCTGGCCCGCTGGCCCGGTGTCGACCAGATGGGCCAGGCCATCGCCGGGCTCGAGCACGAGCAGGGCGCGACGCCGAACGGCGGCCACCCCACCTGGTACCGCTTCGGCATGTGCGACGCCACCGCCGGGCTCTTCTCGGTGATCGGCGTCCTCCAGGCGCTGCGCGAGCGCGACCGCACGGGTCAGCCCCAGTGGGTGGAGGCCAACATCCTGAGCGGCGCCATGTTCCTGGCCTCGGACGCGTTCGTGGCCCCGGAGGGGACGCCGACGCGGGCCCACCTCGACGGCCGCCAGATGGGCCTCGGCCCGCTGTACCGGCTCTACCCGACCGCCGACGGCTGGCTCTGCCTGGCCGCCGTGCAACCGGCGCACTGGGAGGCCCTCTGCGCCGCGGTCGGCCGACCCGAGCTGCGCGACGACCCCCGGTTCGCGTCGGCCGAGGCGCGGCAGGCGGCGGGGGCCGAGCTCGGGGACATCCTGGAGGAGGTCTTCGCGGCCAAGCCCGCCACGGAGTGGTTCGACGTGCTCGACCGTCACGGCGTGCCGTGCGAGCTGGCCACGGGACGCTGGGGCACCGAGTGGTACGACGACCCCGACGTGGTGGCCCAGCGCTGGGTCACCGACTACGTGCACCCGGTGTGGGGTCGGCTCGAGCAACCCGGCCGCATGGTGCGGTTCTCCGAGACCCAGAGCGAGATCTTCCGCCCACCGCCCGTCGTCGGCGGGCACACGCGCGAGATCCTCACCGAGCTCGGCTTCGACGAGGGCACCATCGAGGCCCTCCGCCGCGAGGGGGCCGTCGGCTGGTGAGGTGAGCCCGTCTACGCCCGGATGTAGACGGACTCGAACAGGATCGTCCCCCGCTGCCCCGAGAACTGCGGCGTGCCGCCCACCCGGTCGGTGTCGAAGGTGTAGGCGGTCGGCACCTTGACGAGGAAGAGCACGAAGGCCTGCTCGGCGTTGCGCTGCTCGATCTGCGCCCACAGCTCGGGCACCCGCGGGTCGTCGGGCGACATGGCGGCGATCTCGTTCGCCCAGCCCATGATCTGCTCGTCGGACGACCCGCACAGCGCCTGGATGGACCCGGCGCGGAACAGCGTGGCCACGCGGTCCGTGCCCGTCCGCGATCCGGGGTTCATCAAGACGCCGGGTCGCTGCGGGGTGATGAAGTCCGCGACGAAGGTCGGCAGGAAGAGCAGGTTGGCGGTCACGCCCACCTCCGCCAGCTGGCCCTGGACGATCTCGCTCAGCCGCGTCACCTGCCCGCCGGCGGCCACGGGCTGCACCAGGTCGAACTCGAGGTTGCTCGCGCCGGCGGCGGCCAGGAGCCGCTTGGCCTCCTCGACGTCCCGCTCGGCGTAGCGACGGAGGTCGTCGTCGAAGTAGCGATGGCCTTCGGGCCAGAACCCGTAGGCCACCTCGCCCTCGCCCCCGATCAGGCCGGCGTTGATGGCCTCGCGGTCCAGCGCCATCTGCAGCGCCCGCCGGACGTTGATGTCGTCGAACGGCGGCTTCGTCCGGCAGAAGTTGAAGACGTAGTAGTCGAAGTCGCGGTGGACGAGCACCACCTCGTGCGCGCCGTTGCCCCGGAAGGTGGCCGCGTCGGCGTAGGCGATGGGCCCGGCGTCCGCGTGGCCGCCCAGGATGGCGTTGACCGTCGGCGCACCCGGCGCGGCGTAGACCCAGTCGATCCCGCCGAGCGGCCACCGGTTGGCATCGATGAAGGACTCGTTGCGCCGCAGCGACAGCAGCTGCTCCGGGCGGTGCTCGGCCAGGACGTACGGTCCGGCGCCGACAGGCTCGGTGCTGGGGTCGACGCCCGCGTCGAGCGACGCCGGCGAGGGCACGGTCGCCTCACGGCCGGCGAGGACCGAGAGGAACTCCCCCGCCACCGCTGACTTCAGGAGGAACGTCAGCTCCAACGGGCCGTCGACGCGGATCTCCTCGAGCTCGCGGAACGCGAAGTTCCGCTGGGCGTGGACGATCGGCGAGCCGGGCTCGTTGAGGTTGCGCAGCATGCCCCGCCGGAGCGCGGCGGCGTCGTAGGGGGTGCCGTCGCTGAAGGTCACGCCCTCCCGCAGCCGGAGCTTCACGGTCGAGCCGTCGACGACCTCGACCGACTCGGCCAGCCACGGCTCCAGGGCGCCCGACGCCGCCTCTCGCAACGGCGTGCCGTAGATCATGAACAGCCACGCCTCGTCGCTGTTGATCGACGTGTCCGCGGGATCGAGCTGGTGGCCACCCGACGAGGGCGCCGTGACGAACCGGAGCACGCCGTCGCGATCCACGTCGGACGGCGCCGCGTCGTCGGTCCCGCCAGCGCTGGGCGAACCCTCCGCGCCGGTGCTCGGGGTCGCCGTGGTGCCGCCGGCGCCGGTGTCGCCGTCGTCGCCGCAGGCCACGCACCCCAGCAGGATCACCAGCGAGGCGAGCGCGCCGAGGGCGCTGCGGCGACGGCCGGCCAGGAGGCGGGCCTTCACCCCCAGAGGACGTTCAGCTCGGTGGGGCCGCGCTCGTACATGCCGATGATCTGCGGCGGGGGCGCGTCGGGGTCGAGCCGCAGGTTGGGCAGCCGCGTCAGGAGCGCGTCGATGGCCACGTGCAGCTCGGCGCGGGCGACGTGCTGGCCCAGGCAGAGATGCGGACCGCCGCCGAAGCCCAGAGCGGGTTGCGGCTTGCGGAACGGGTCGTAGCGATCGGGGTCGTCCCACCGCTTCGGGTCGCGGTTCGCCGCGCCCAGGCAGAGGTGCACCACGCTGCCCTTGGGCATCTTCACGCCGCACAGCTCGACGTCGGCGCCCGTGTAGCGGGAGAACATCGGGTCGGTCGGCATCCACCGCAGCGACTCCTCGATCACGGGCCGCAGGAGCGAGCGGTCCTCGCGGACCTTGTCGAGGATGTCGGGGTTGGTGAGCAGCGCCGTGAGGGTGATGCCCATCTGCTTCCAGGTCGTGCCGGAACCGGCAGCCAGGAGCAGGTTGGAGAAGGCGAAGATCTCGTCGTCGTCGAGGCGGTGGACGCCGTCGTCGTCGGCCACCTCGGCGTGGCACAGCACGCTGATGAGGTCGTCCTCGGGCTTGGCGCGGCGGGCCTCGATGATCGGCATGAGCAGCTCGTGCAGCCGCTGGACGCCGGCGCCGTAGCTGTCGCCGAGCGCTTCGCGGATGGAGAGCGCGTCCTCGACGGCGACACCGAAGCTGCCCGTGATGGTGAGCACGGGGATGGCCGCGTCGAAGTCGACGTTGAGCTCAGCCTTGCCGTCGGCCTCGAAGCCGTCGATGAGGGCGTGGACCGTGGTGTGGATCCACTGGGAGATCCACCACTCGGCCTTCTTGGGCACGAACGACGGCTGGACCAGCGCGCGGTAGCGGCGGTGCTGCACGCCGTTCATGCTCAGCATGCTCTGGTCCACACCGCCGCGGCCCGACACGGGCTCCGGCGCCGAGGGGAAGTTGACCTCGTCGCGGAACACCTTGTCGCACGTCTCGAAGTCGAACACCGAGAAGTGCGGGCGATCGGGTTCGGGCAGCGCCTGGAAGGTGGCCGGGTAGGGGAACCCGAGCAGCTCGTGCACGATGCCGGGCACCACCGGGCCCTGCTCCCGCAGCTCGTGGAAGCGCGGGTAGGGGTCCTCGGTGTAGCTCACGACCTTGTCGCCCACGCGGGCGTCGCCTCGCTGTCGGAGGTCGAACAGCTGGCGGATGCGCTCCCGGTCGAGCCCTGGCAGCGTCGGCATGGCGTCCCTCCTCACATCCCCCGTGAGAGCATCGTTCACATCGTCAGTAGAGGATCGATCTACCTCGGATACGGTAGCGCATCGCGCCGCGGCGTGCTGCTCTCGGGGTGCCGCCTACCCGCTACCCGACGGCGTTGTCGAGCTTCAGCTGGATGATCTCGTCCCAGCTGTAGCCCACCTCCTGGAGCACGTCCTCCGTGTGCTCGCCGGTGCCGGGGGCGCGGCCGGGGGTGATGGGGGTCTCGTTGAACTCGGCGGGGATGGCCGCCAGCCGGTACGTCACGCCGGAGGGCGAGGTGACCTCGGGCAGGTAGTGGTTGGCCACCACCTGCGGGTCGCGCACCACCTCGTCGGCGCTCTGCACCGGGGCCCAGGGCCCGAGCGACGGCCGGAGGAGCTCGCTCCACTCCTCGAGGGTCTTCTCGGCGAACGTCGCCTGGAGCTCGGCCTCGTAGGCGTCGTTGTTGGCCATCCGGGCCTCCCGGGTGGCGAACCGCTCGTCGACGACGAGGTCCTCCCGCCCGATGGCCTTCATGATCCCGGGCCAGTGGGCGGCGTTGAGGAACTGCAGCACCAGGAGCCGGCCGTCCTTGGTGCGGTAGCCGCCCAGGCGCCGGTTGGGCTTGACCGCGGGGTCGGCCGGAGCCTCCCGCGTGGCGGCCGACAGGATGTCGCTCGAGATGGTCCACACCGCGCTGCCGAGGAGCGACGTGTCGACGACCGTGCCCTCGCCGGTCGTGGCCTTGCGGTAGAGCGCCGCCGCGATGGCGAAGGCCAGGTTCATGCCGGCCGGCTTGTCGCCGATGGCCCCGCGCGACGCCACCTCGCCGTCGTAGTCCGACGGCGTGAGCGTGTGCGCCATGCCGCCTCGGCACCAGTACGCCGTGGAGTCGTAGGCCGCGGTGTCGGCCTCCGGGCCCCGGACGCCGAAGCCGTGGCCGCGGGCGTAGATCAAGGACGGGTTGTGCGCCCGCAGCGCCTCCACGTCGAACCCCAGGCGCTCGAGCGCCTCGGGCCGGAAGTTGGTGAGGAACACGTCGGCGCGCTCGATCAGCTTGTACACGACCTCTCGGCCGCGCTCCGAGCGCACATCGACCGCCACGCTCCGCTTGCCGCGGTTGTTCTGCTCCCAGTTGAGGTTCACGTCGCCGACATGCGCCCCGATGCCCTGCGTCATGAGGCCCCGATACGGGTCGCCGGTCGCGGGGTTCTCGATCTTCACCACGTCGGCGCCGAGCTCGGCGAGCACCATGCCGGCGGCGGGCACGAAGACCCACTGCGCCAGCTCGACGACGCGGACGCCTGCGAACATCCTGGTCTCCCCCACGGCGAACCTCCCCTGGCGCGACGCCCTTGCGGTCGCGGAAGCGGCCTTCTTACCGACCGGCGCCGTCACGCCGCAAGGAACGGCGCGGCGCTGTCGGCATGCCGTGACATTCCGGGCTATGCCTCCGCCGGGACCGGCGCGAATGGCGGGATCTGCCGGCCGAACCCCTGGAAATGACCCTGTTACTGTCGCCTCCATGGTGCAGCAGGAGTCGTATGGGCGTCGCTTGACGACGCTCGCCGCGCAGCACGGGGACGCGACGGCGGCGTGGCTCGCCGCGGTCGACGACGAAGAGACGGCGATCAGCTGGCGCGAGCTGGAGTCATGGTCGAACCGCACCGCCCGCCTGCTCGCCGCGCGCGGCGTCGGCCAGGACGACCTCGTCGTGCTCGGCATCCCCAACTCGCTCGAGCACCTGGCGGCCAGCTTCGGGGCGTGGAAGCTCGGGGCGCCGGTGCTCTCGCTGCGGTGGGACCTGCCGGCCTGGGAGCGCGACCGCCTCCTCGGCGTGGCCGGCGGGAAGGTCGTCGTGGCCGACTGGGAGGACGTCGAAGGGGCCGTGCGGTCGGCCGACGTGCGGGCCGCGGACGGCGACGACAGCCCGCTCCCCGACCGGGTCGCGGCGTACAGCCGCCTCGTCGCCAGCTCCGGCTCGACGGGGACGCCCAAGATCATCGTCACGCCGAAGCCGGCGGTCTACGACCCGGCCGACCCGGCCTCCCAGGCCGTCGGCGACGCCGGCTCGGTGACCTTGGGTGCGTCGCCCCTGTACCACACCAACGGCTTCGCCTCGTGCTACCCGCCGCTGCTCGCCGGCCAGCAGGTGGTCCTCATGGAGCGGTTCGACGCCGCCAGGGCTGTCGAGCTCATCGAGCGGTACCGGGTCACCGCCACGATCCTGGTACCCACCATGCTGCAACGGATCGCTCGCCTCCCCGACATCGACTCGCGGGACCTCTCCAGCCTCCAGCGCGTGGTCTACGGCGGCGCGTCGCTCCCGGAGTGGGTGGCCCGGAAGTGGCTGTCGCTCATCCCGCCCGAGCGGTTCCAGATCATGTACGGCGGGAGCGAGCTGATCGGGATGACCGTGTGCACCGGCCGCGACTGGCTCGAGCGGCCCGGCACGGTCGGCCCTCCGGTGGGGTGCGAGATCCTCATCCTCGACGAGGACCGCCGCCCGCTGCCGCCGCGCGAGGTGGGCCAGATCTGGATGCGCCGGCTGGACACCACCGAGGAGCCCTTCCGCTACGTGGGCGTCGACACCCCGCAGCCCATCCTCGACGGCTACCGGACCTTCGGCGACATGGGCTACCTCGACGAGGACGGCTGGCTCTACATCGCCGACCGCCGGCAG
>Ga0180215_1002382_pt1 | contig 19072 bp, 19 predicted proteins | sample eDN3rd37CBELigBY_FD_128871 | JGI IMG/M metagenome (GOLD analysis project Ga0180215, IMG submission 128871) | Enriched backyard soil microbial communities from Emeryville, California, USA - eDNA 3rd pass 37_C BE-Lig BY (version 2) (version 2) | ecosystem: Environmental > Terrestrial > Soil >... | reverse complement strand
CACGCCCTCGAGGACGGCCTGGCCGCCTACGGGGGCGTCGCGCTGCTCCGGGCTGCTCACCTACCGGTTGTCGGCAACCCGGCGCGTGCGCTTGAACCTCGCCCGCGGAAACCGCCCGCCCCCAAGGACACGCGCCTCAAGGTCGGATGATCGGGGTGGGGCGGAGGGGATGTCCTGCCTTACGGCCTACTTGCGGCCGCCGCTGCGGGCGAGCTTGCGCTGGAAGCGCTCGACGCGGCCCCCGGTGTCCACCAGCTTCTGCTTGCCGGTGTAGAAGGGGTGGCAGTTGGAGCAGATCTCGACGTGCATGTCGCCCTTGGTGGAACGGGTCACGAACTCGTTCCCGCAAGTGCAGCGCACCGTGGCCTCTGCGTACTCGGGGTGGATATCGGTCTTCATCGTTCTTCTCAGTGTAGGTGCGCGTTCAACAGGCGTTGGTCTCGGCGTCGTTGAACTCGTCGGCCTCGTCGACCTGCGAGCGCGCGTCCGCGATCGCCTCCAGCAGTGTGCCCGGCGCGCACGGCGGGCCGTCCAGCAGCGCGGTCACCGCGCGCTTGGGCTCGAGCCCGGCGATCTCCACGCGCCCCAGCGGCCGCCCGTCGGCGAGGAAGTCGACCGCGAACGGCCCGGCGGCCTGGCGCCCGCGGTTGAAGATCACGGCCCGGTAGAGGCCGGCGAAGAAGCGCACGCTGCGCACCTCGAGGTCGGGGCGCTCGTCCGGCAGGCGGCAGGACGCCGAGACGGCGCGCTCGCGGCGGATGATCCTGCCGCGCGCGTCGCGCCAGCGGAAGTTCACGACCGCCCGGTAGCGCGCGGGCGCCAGCAGCTCCTGCACGCGCTTGGTGTACGTGTAGCGGGCGAGGTTGGACGGGGCCGAGATCCAGTCCCCCCAGCCCGGCGCGGTCACCTTGCGCCAGCGGCGCTCGTCCTGCGCCCGCACCTGCAGCGTGAAGCGCAGCTGCATGCGCGTGGCGCCCCGGTAGGCGGTCACGCGCCCGTCGAACGCGGCCTCGTGGGCCTGGCGGTCGCAGCTCTGCAGGGTCGCCCGCGCGTAGGGCGACGCCTGCGCGCTGGGCGCCAGCAGGGCGAAGGCGATCAAGGCGAACGCGAGGAGGCGGCTCATGCGTGCCAATCAACCCTCCACGGGCGCCCGAGTTGCGCCTATCGTCCCCGCCATGCCTCAGTTCGATTGGGAACGTCCGCTCGCCGACCTCCGCGAACTGGCGGAGCTCACCGGCGGGCCGGACGGCGCGCGCCGGCTGGCGTGGAGCGAGGATTGGCGCACGGCGCGCGAGTGGCTGCTGGGCAAGCTCGCGGAGACCGACGCGACCGTGGAGCGCGACGTCGCCGGCAACCTGTGGGCGACGATCGAGGGCGCCTCGGACAAGGTCGTGGTGGTCGGCTCGCACATCGACGCGGTGCCGCACGGCGGCTGGCTCGACGGCTGCCTCGGCCTGCTCGCGGCGCTCGAGATCCTGCGCGGCCACAAGGGCGAGACACCGGCGGTGACGCTCAAGCTGATCGACTGGGCCGACGAGGAGGGCGCCCGCTTCGGCCGCAGCCTGCTCGGCTCCAGCGCGGCCGCCGGGACGCTCGACCCCGACGCCGTGCGGCACCTGAAGGACGCGCAGGGGATCTCGCTCCCGGACGCGCTGGCCGAGAACGGCGTCGACCTCGACACGATGGGCGAGGCCGGGCTGCCCGACATCGCCGCCTACCTGGAGCTGCACATCGAGCAGGGCCCGCGGCTGGAGGAGCTGGGCAAGCCGGCGGCGGCGGTGATCGGCTGCTACGGCGTCGAGCGCCACGCGATCACGTTCACCGGCAAGGCCAGCCACGCCGGCAGCACGCCGATGCACCTGCGCCACGACGCGTTCCTGGCCGCCGCCCGCTTCGGCCTGGCCGCGCGCGAGAGCGCCAAGGAGCGCGGCGGCGTGGCCACGATCGGCACGGTCACCGCCGGGCCGGGCATCCCGACGATCATCAACGAGCACTGCGAGGTGACGCTCGACCAGCGCGCGTTCACGCCCGAGCAGTTGCGCGACATGCTCGCCGACGTCAAGCGCGCCGCGGACGAGATCGCCGCCGAGGAGGGCGTCGAGGTCGAGTGGAAGCGGATCTGGCAGATCGACCCGATCCCGTTCGACGAGCGGCTCGTCGACCTCGCCGCGCAGGCGATCTCCGAGGTCACGGGCGACGACGACCCGCCGCGGCTCCCGAGCGGCGCCCTGCACGACGCCGCGGAGATCGCGCGGCGGGCGCCGACGGTGATGGTCTTCTCGAGCTCGACCGACGGCGTCAGCCACTCGCCGCGCGAGGACACGCCCGAGAAGGACCTGCGGGCCGCGCTGCGCGCCTACGGGCGCCTCTACGAGTTGACGGCGGGGATGATCTCGGCGCCGTAGGCCTCGAGCGTCTCGTCCTGGCCCTCGGTCATCAGGTAGACGATCCACTCGTCGACGCCGATCGCCTCCAGGCCGCGCAGCTTCTCGACGCACTGCGCGGCCGAGCCGATCACGCAGAAGCGGTCGCAGATCTCGTCCGAGACGAACGAGCCGTGCTTGGCGCCGACGCGCGAGTGCTCGGAGTAGTCGTAGGCGTCGCGGTCGCGGATGTAGTCCGTCAGCTCGCGCGGGATCTCGGACGTCTCGCCGTGCACGCGGATGATGTCGGCGACGTGGTTGCCGACCATCGCCGGGAACCAGCGCACCTCGTCGCGGGCTTGCGCGATGTCGTCGGAGACCTTCGACGGCGCGCACACCAGGCACTTGAGCGCCGCCGGGTCGCGGCCCGCCTCCTCGGCCGCGCGGCGCGCCGTGTTCATCGTCCACTCGATGATCGCGGGGTCGGCGAGCTGGATGATCACGCCGTCGCCGACGCGGCCCGCGACGCCGAGCGCGCGCGGGCCGTAGCCGGCGACGTAGAGCGGGATCTCGGGCTTGCCCTGCGCCCATTCGAGCTGCATGTCGGTGCCTTCCCACGTCACCTGCCGCCCGTTCATGAGGTCCTTGATCATCCGCAGCCGGCGCTCGAACTCGACGATCTTCGTCGGCTTGTGGCCCAGCATGCGGACCGCGCTGTCGCCGCGGCCCATGCCCATCACGATGCGGCCGCCCGAGATGTCCTGCAGCGTGGCGTGCGCGCTCGCGGTGACGGCCGGCTCGCGCGTGACCGGGTTGGTGACGCACATGCCGATCCGCATGCGCGACGTGTTCGCGACGCACAGCGTGATCAGCGGGTACGGCTCCTGCCACAGGATCGGCGAGTCGTACGTCCAGCCCGAGTCGAACCCGAGCCGCTCGGCCTTGGCGATCACGTCGACCAGCCGCTGGTACGGCGGGTCCGGGAGCACGGTCACACCGAACCTCATCGGTGGACCCTACCGGCTACACGGGGGTCGCGGCCGTGAAGTAGTGCTCGAGGTCGGCGAGCAGCCCGGGCTGCTGCGGCGCCCAGCCGAGCAGCTCGCGGGTGCCGGCGCTCGACGCGGGCGCGTCCATGCCGAAGAAGAACCCCAGCCAGTCGAAGTGCGCGGGCGGCCGGGGCTCGACCGGGAGGTCGAGGCCGCGGCCGATGGCCTCGGCGATCGCGCGGGTCGGGACGGCCTCCTCGGCGATCGCATGCAGGACCGCGCCCGCCGGCGCCGTTTCGATCGCCAGCCGGAAGACGCGCGCGGCGTCGAGCCGGTGCACGGCGCACCAGCGGTTCGCGCCGTCGCCGATGTAGCCCGACACGCCGGTCTCGCGCGCGATCCGCACGAGCGTGGCGACGAAGCCCGGGTCGCCTGCGCCGTGGACCGTGGGCGGGAGCCGCACGACCGACACGCGCACGCCGCGGTCGGCGAGCGCGAGCGCGCGCCGCTGGTTGTCGCCGCGCTCGTACGCGCCCGGCGCGGGCAGGTCGCGCTCGGTGACGACGGTTCCGGGGGCGAACCCGGCCACGCCCGAGGCGATCGCCAGCGGCTTGCCCGTGTGCGCGAGCGCGGCGCCGAGCGCGTCGATCGCGGCGCGGTCGGCGGCCGCGGCGTCGGCCATGCGGGTGAAGTCGTGGATGTAGGCGAGGTGGATCACGGCGTCGGCGGCGGTCGCGCCCGCGCGCAGGGCGTCGAGGTCCTCGAGGCTGCCGCGGTGCACGTCCGCGCCGGCCTGTTCGAGCTTGGCGGCGGAGGCGTCCGAGCGGGCGAGGCCGAGGACGCTGTGGCCCGCATTGATCAGCTCGGGCACGACGGCCGAGCCGATCCACCCGGACGCGCCGGTGACGAAGACACGCATGTGGGACCTCCCTGGTGATGACATCTGGTGTCATCACAGTAGCACGGCCATGTCACCTGGTGTCATGACTATGATCTGCGGCGTGGCCCGATGGGAGCCCAATGCGCGCGGCCGGCTCGAGGAGGCCGCGCTCGAGCTGTTCGCCGAGCGCGGGTTCGAGCAGACGACCGTGGCCGAGATCGCCGAGCGCGCCGGGCTGACCAAGCGCACGTTCTTCCGCTACTTCGCCGACAAGCGCGAAGTGCTGTTCGGGGCGGGCAAGGCGTTCCAGCAGGCGTTCGTCGACAGCCTGGCCGAGGCGCCGGCCGACGCCGCGCCGCTGGACGCGGTCGCGGTCAGCCTGTTCGCGGGCGCCCGCATCCTCCAGGACCGGCGCGAGTTCGCCCGCCGCCGCCAGGCCGTGATCGCCGCCAACCCGGAGCTGCAGGAGCGCGAGCTGATCAAGCTCGCCTCGATCGCCGCCGCGCTGGCCGCCGGCCTGCGCGCGCGGGGCGTCGCCGAGCCGGCCGCGAGCCTGGCCGCGGAGGCGGGCATCGCGGTCTTCCGGGTCGCGTTCGAGCGCTGGGTGGCCGAGGAGGCGGAGCGCGAGCTCGCTGCGTTGATCCGCGAGGGCCTGCACGAGCTGCGTACGGTCTGCGCATGAGCAAGCTCCTGTACTCGGCGACGATGTCGCTGGACGGGTTCATCGCCGGCCCGGGCGGGGACATGTCGTGGCTGGCGCCGCACCTCGCCTCCGGGCCCGAGGTCGACGAGCTGATGGCGAGCATCGGCGCGCTGCTGGTCGGCCGGCGGACCTTCGAGGGCGACGACCCGAACCGCGGCACCGAGGACGAGGGCGCGTTCAGCGGCCAGTGGCACGGGCCGTCGTTCGTGCTCACCCACTCGCCACCCGAGGGCGGGTCGCATCCCGACCTGACGTTCTTCGACGCGCTGGAGCCCGCGGTCGAGGCCGCCAAGGCCGCGGCCGGCGGCCGGTACGTCAACGTGCTCGGCGCCGACGTCGCCCGCCAGTGCCTGGAGGCCGGCGTGCTCGACGAGATCCTCGTGCTGGTCGCGCCCGTGCTGCTGGGGGACGGGACGCGGCTGTTCGACTGGCCGGGCGGGCGGCTCACGCAGCTGCGCCCGCTGCCCGAGCGCGGGCTCGGGCTCTGGTTCGCGGTGGAATAGGGAGCGGGCCGTGACGTCCTAGGGGATATGACGCGCACCCGCGAGGAGCTGCCCCAGGTGGAAGGGCCCGAGCGGGTCGTCGCCCCCGCGGTCAGCGAGCCGCAGCTCCTCTCGCTGCAGCGGAGCGCGGGCAACCAGGCGGTCGCGCGCTGGCTGGCGCGCCAGCCGGACCTGACCGTCAAGAGCGACCCCCAGGCGGTCGCGAGCGAGCGCGTGCTGATCTGGTTCACCGAGGTGGCCACGCGGCTGCGCCAGACCGAGCCGGGCTCGCGCGTCCAGTCCGTGGCCGAGCTCGTCTATATCGCCGGCCGGCTCGACCTCGGGCAGGGCGGCAAGGTCCGCGACCGCATGAAGCCCGCCGCGATCGAGCAGCTCCTGCGCAACGCGGCCCGCGAGCAGGGCGTCCAGCTGCTCGACCACCGCCCGCTCGACGACCCCCGTGGCCTGGCGGCCGAAGCCGCCGCGATCTTCGGCAACCTCGACCGCATCCCGACCGAGCTGACCTTCGGAGGCGACGAGAGCCACATCACAATCTCGATCGGCGGCAAGGTCAGCGCCGCCGTCGGCGCGCTCAAGCTCGAGGGCGAGTCGCTCCCCGAAGGCGGCGCGAAGGGCAAGGCCTCGATCAAGGGCGACGCCGGCGAGGTCGAGATCCACGGCAGCCCCGAAGGCGTCGGCACCTCCTTCAAGCGCGGCAAGACCAAGGTCGGCGTCGACCTCGGCAAGGGCATCAAGGCCGAGGTCAAGGCCGGCGACCTCGTCACCGTCAAGGGCGCCGTCACCCCCGAGGGCAACGGCAAGGTCGGCTGGTCCGCCCAGATCACCATCTCCACCCTCGGCGGCAGCGTGCTGGGCGCGCAGGACATCGCCAAGGTCATGGGCGCCGCCCAGGACACGTTCGCGTCGAGCGGGAGCGCGCTGGCGTCCGACCTCGGCGTCGAGGAGGTCGTCAAGCACGGACCGCTCCTGAAGAAGGCCGTGACCGATGTGGCCGAGAAGGCGAAGAAGAGCGCGGCGCAGAACAAGCCGGGCGTCGCGGTCGGCGTGTCGGCCAAGGGCGACAGCGAGGGTGGCTACGGCGGGTCGGTCACGCTGACCTGGGTGTTCTGAGCCTCCCAGGCGCCGGACGTTCGAGTTGGCGCGTCGATGGGGGTGCCCCTCTGCGCTTCACCATGAGGAAAGCTCAGAGCCGCACCCCCCTCGATCGATATATCGAGAAGGGCCAAAACGGCCCCGAGAGCCCGCGCGGATGTCCCACTGTCTCCGTGGCCCGTACTTTGACGGTATCCCGGCACAGCCAACGAGCCAAAGGGCCCGGGCAAAGGGCGCAAGGAGGCTCGAGCGAGCGATCCAAGCGCCGCTCCCCTCCCCCTTATCGCCCTGGTGTTCAGTCGCCGGGACGGCGACGCAGCACCGCGACCGCCCACCGATGCCACGGCGCTCGCTCACGCACGTAACAGAGCCGCGACGCCCTCGCGCGCGACCCGCACGTCACGGCAGCGCGGGCTCGAAGACCGAGCGCTTGACGTAGCGCCCGCGCCCCGGCTCGGAGACCACCTCGCCGTCCTCGAACACCGTCTCCCCGCGCGAGAGCACGAAGCGCGGTTTGCCCGTGACCTCCCAGCCCTCGAACGGGTCGTAGTCGACGTCCATGACGTGCGTCGCGGCCGAGATCGTGTGCTTGACCTCCGGGTCGAAGACGACCACGTCGGCGTCGAAGCCCGGCGCGATCGCGCCCTTGCGGTCCAGGCCGAAGATCCGCGCCGGCCCCCACGAGCCGTGGCGCACGACGTCGACGATCGACATGTGCCCCGCGCGCACGCTGCGGTCGTAGAGCAGCGTGAGCCGGTGCTCGATCGCCGGCAGGCCGTTCGGGATCTTCGTGAAGTCGCCCAGCCCGAGCTCCTTCTGGCCCTTGAAGTTGAACGGGCAGTGGTCGGTCGAGATCCCCTGCAGCGCGCCCTGGCGCAGCGCCTGGTAGAGCACCTCCTGGTGCCGCGCCTCGCGCAGCGGCGGCGAGCACACGTACTTGGCGCCCTCGAAGCCCGGCCGGTCGAGGTCGTCGACGGTCAGGTACAGGTACTGGATGCAGGTCTCGCCGAAGATCGGCAGGCCGCGGTCGCGCGCCGCGCGGATCTCGCGCACCGCGTCCTCGCAGGTGACGTGCACGACGAACAGCGGCCGCTTGGTCCACTCGGCCAGCCGGATCGCGCGCCCGGTGGCCTCGCCCTCGACCGCGGGCGGGCGCGACCACGCGTGCCACTTCGGGTCGGTGTTGCCGGCCTCCAGCGCCTCCTTCTGGTAGCGCACGACCGCGTCGCCGTTCTCGCAGTGGACCATCACCAGCCCGCCCGTCTTGCCCGTCTGCTCGAGCACGGCCAGGAACTGCTCGTCGTCGACCATCAGCGCGCCCTTGTAGGCCATGAAGACCTTGAACGAGGTGATCCCCTGCTCGACGCACTCGCCCATCTCGGCGACGACGTCCGGGCGCGCGTCGGTGATCGCCATGTGGAAGCCGTAGTCGATGTGCGCCGCGCCGTCGGCGCGGCCCTGCCACTCCTCGCGCGCGTCCTTCAGCGACCCGCCGACGTACTGGATGATGAAGTCGACGATGCAGGTCGTCCCGCCCGCGGCGGCCGACGCCGTGCCGGTCGTGTAGTCCTCGCAGCTCCAGGTGCCGCCGAACGGCATCGAGAGGTGCGTGTGGTTGTCGACCAGCCCCGGCAGCACCAGGCAGCCGGACGCGTCGATCTCCTCGTCGCCCTGCAGCCCGGTGCCGACGGCGACGATCGACTCCCCCTCGATCAGCACGTCGGCAGCGAACGCGTCGGTGGCGGTGACGACCCGCCCACCCCGGATGAGACGGCTCATCCACCGATCCTAAGGGGTCACCACGCCTTGAGGTCGGATGATCGGGGTGGGGCGGAGGGGCTGCCTGCCTCAGGTGATCTGGTAAACGGGCCCGTCGCCGCCCTCGGGCGGCGTCAGCCTTCCTCCCTTGGCCGTGATCGCGCCGCACTGGACGCAGTTGGAGGGGTTGACGATCAGGTCGACCATGCCCTGCTCGGGCGCGTCCTCGGGCAGCTCGTAGACGCCCGCCGGGCACATCCACGCCCAGCCCTCGGCCACCTCGCGCGGCACGCGCTGCTGGATCCGGATGTGCGACGGCGCGTCGTCGCGCGTCGCGTTGCCGGTCAGGAAGACGCCCGAGAGCTTGTCGAACGTGTACTTGCCGTCCGGCTTGGGATAGCGCTTGTGGCGATCGGTCAGCGTCAGCGGCGCCTCGGCGTCGCGGTGCGTCGCCCAGTGCCCGCCCGGGAAGCGGCCCTTGGTGACGACCATCGCGTTGGTGATCGCGCCGCCGACGATCAGGCCCTTCGAGAACGGCTGCTTCATGTTGCGCGACTCGTAGAGCTCCTTGCCCATCTGCGAGCCGTGCACCTTGCGCTCGTAGGCCGAGAAATCCGTCGAGCCCTGCTTGAGCTGCTCATAGATCGTCTCGGCCGCCAGCCGGCCGGACTCGATCGCGTAGTGGATGCCCTTGAGCTTGGGGACGTTGACCATCCCGCCCGCGTCGCCGGCGATCACCATGCCGGGCGCGTGCAGCGTCGGCATCGCCCAGTAGCCGCCCTCGGGGATCGCCTTCGCTCCCCACGCCTTGCGCTCGCCGCCCTCGAGGATCTTGCGCACGAGCGGGTGCTGCTTGAACTCCTGCAGCACGTCGTGGACCGAGAGCCGCGCGTCGGTGTAGTCGAGGCCGGTGACGAACCCGATCGAGACCTTCGGCGTCTCGCCCTCGCGGTTCATGCCGTAGATCCAGGAGCCGCCGAACTCCTGCCACTTGGCGCCCCAGCGCAGCGGCCAGCCGAGCGTGTGGACGATCTTGTCGAAGGCCTTGGGGACCTCCCAGACCTCCTTGACGCCGAGCGCCCAGACCTGCGGGTCCTTCGGGGCGAGGTCGAGCGCCTTCAGCGCCGCGCCCGTCAGGTGGCCCCAGCAGCCCTCGGCCAGCACGGTCGCCTTGGCGATCACGTCCGAGCCCGGCTCGAAGTTGCTCTTCTCGCCGCCGGACTTGTCCCGGCCCTTGTCGCCCGTGCGCACGCCCACCACGGTGCCGTTCTCGACCAGCAGCTTGTGCCCGGCGGTCTCGGAGAGGATGTAGGCGCCGAGCTCCTCGGCCTTCTCCCCCAGCCAGCGGTTGAGCTCGGCCACGCTGACCACGTAGTTGCCGTGGTTGCGGAACGGCGGCGGCGTCGGCTTGAGCGGGATCGCGCGCCGCTTGGTGCAGAAGTACACCGTCTCCTTGGAGACCTCGCCCCAGTGCGGCCACGAGTCGTCGTCGGGCAGCAGCGTGCGGATCGCGCTCGGGTTCATCACGCCGCCGGAGAGCTGGTGCGCCCCGGCGACGCGGCCCTTCTCGATCACCGCGACCGGCACCTCGCCGAGGCGCTCCGTCAGCGCCTCGTCGTCCTGCAGCAGCTGCAGCAGGCGGATCGCGCAGGCGAGCCCAGCCTGTCCGCCGCCGACGATCGCGACGCCGACCTCGATCCGCTCGTCCTCGGGGTCCGTCGGCGGCCCGACGAACTCCTTCGCCGAGTCGACCGGCGGCGGGAACTGGCTGGGTGCGGCGCTCACGACTTCTTCGCCTTCACGGCCTCCGTCAGCTTCGGGACGATCTTGTTCAGGTCGCCGACGATGCCGAGGTCGGAGAACTCGAAGATCGGGGCGTTGGAGTCCTTGTTGATCGCGACGATGTTCTCGGACGCCTGCATGCCCACCTTGTGCTGGATGGCGCCGGAGATGCCCGCCGCGAGGTAGAGCTTCGGCGCGACGGTCTTGCCCGTCTGGCCGATCTGGGCGCTGTAGGAGTACCAGCCGGCGTCGACCACCGCGCGGGTCGCGGCGACGGCGCCGCCGAGCGCGCCGGCGAGCTCCTCGAGCATGTCGAAGCCCTCCTTCTTGCCCAGGCCGCGGCCGCCGGCGACCAGGACGTCGGCGTCCTCGATGTTGACGTCGGCGCCGCGCTGCTCGCCGCGCGAGACCATCTTGGCCTTGAGGCTGTGCGGGCGGAACTCGACGGCGAGGTCCTCGACGGTCGCGGTGCCGCCGGTCTCGTTGATCTCGAACGCGTTCAGGCGCCCGATGATCACGCCGACCTTGGAGCGGTAGTGCACGCTGGAGATCTGCGAGTCCTGCAGGATCGGGCGCTCGGCGACGAGCTTGCCGTCCTCGACGCGGACGTTGGTGACCTCCATGCAGACGCCGGCGTCCAGGCGCGCGGCCAGGCCGGCGCCGATCTCGAAGCCGAGCAGGCCGCCGCCGAAGAGCGCGTAGGAGTGCCCGCCGGCCTCGATCGCCGCCGCCATCGCGTCGACGACGGGCTGCGCGAGGCCCTCGGGGCCCTCGACGCGGTAGACCTTCGACGCGCCGTAGTTGCCCAGCGACGACGCCAGCTCGTCGCTGACGCCCTCGCCGACCACGATCGCGTGGCACTCCGTGCCCAGCTCGGACGCGAGCTTGGCGCCCTCGGACACGGCGCCGAGCGAGTTCTTGTTGAACGCGCCGTCGTAGTGCAGCGCGTAGACCAGGATCGCGCTCATGCCAGCAGCTTCCTCTCGTCGAGCCAGGCGACGATCTTCTCGACCGTCTCGTTGGTGTCCTCGTCCTCGATGATCTGCCCCGGCTCCTTCGCGGGCGGAGCGGCGAAGTCCGTGCAGTGCGCGCGGGCGTTGTCGTAGCCGACGCGCGAGGGGTCGATGCCGACGTCCGCGGCGGACTTGGCGTCGAGCGGCTTCTTCTTGGCGCCCATGATCGCCTTCAGCGACGGGTAGCGCGGCTCGTTGATCGCGTCGCCGACCGAGATCACGGCCGGCAGCTCGACCATGACCGTGTCGTAGCCGTACTCGGCCTGGCGCTCGCAGCGCAGCGCGCCGTCCTCGACGTCGATCTTGATGACCTGGGTCAATGACGGCATCGCCAAGTGGTCAGCGACCACTGCGCCGATCGTGTAGCACTCGCCGTCGTCGGACTGCTGGCCGAGCAGCACGAGGTCCGGCGCCTCGGCCTCCAGCACCTTCGCCAGCGCGTAGCCCGTGCCGTTGACGTCCGAGCCGGCCAGCGCGTCGTCGGAGAGGTGCACGGAGCGGTCCGCGCCCAGCGAGACGGCCTTCTGCAGCGCGCGCGTCGCGGTGCTCGGGCCCATCGTCACCGCCACGACCTCGTCGACGGCGAGCGCCCCGCCCTCCTTGAGCTGCATCGCCGCCTCGATGGCGTGCGTGTCGAACGGGTTGAGGTTCTTCTCCCCGCTGCGGTCCAGGCGCCCCGTCGAGGGGTCGATGCGCTTCTCGACGGCGGCGTCCGGCACCTCTTTGACCAGGACGCAGATCTTCACAGAGTCACCTCTTTGCAAAACGAGTGTTCGGCACTGTAGCGATTGACTGACGGGTCAATCCATCGGCTCCGCGAGCTTCAACAACCGTTGGAGGACCCGTTCCCGGAGCTCACCCGTAGGCGGCCCCATGCCGAGCAGCTCCGCCAGCCAGAGCCCGTCGGCGGCCAGCCGGGCGACCGTCGCGTCGACCGGATCGCGCCCCTCGCGCTCGACGCGATCCTGCCAGATCCCGTACTGCTTGCGCACGGCGACGAGCAGTGAGGGGTCGGCGATCAGCGCGGCGAGCATGCCCAACTCATTACCCGCCGGGGCGCTGGCCTTGATGTAACTCGTGACGAAATCGGGGCCTTCTGCGCTGATGTCCTTCTCGAACTCGGACAGCCAGCGCTCGACCATGCCCTCGACGAGCTCGCGCTTGGACTTGAAGTGGTAGAGCAGCCCGCCCTTGGAGACCTCGGCCTCCTCGGCGACGGCGTCGAGCGTCAGCGCCTGCGCGCCCTCGCGCATGACGACGGTGGCGGCGGCGTCCAGCAGGCGGTCCCTAGTGCGCGCCGGCGGCATTGAGTCCCACCACCCCGAGCACGATCAGGCCGAGCGAGGCGAACTTGAGCGCGCTCACGGACTCGCCGTAGAGCACGATGCCCAGCAGCGCGATTGCGGCCGTGCCGACGGCCGACCAGACGGCGTAGGTCGTGCCGACCGAGAGGTGCTTGAGCACGAGCGCGAGCAGCCAGAACGAGAGCACGTACCCGACGACGACGATCGCCGCCGGGACGGGTCTGGAGAAGCCCTCGGAGGACTTCAGGGCAAGAGTGGCGATGACTTCGGAGGTGATGGCGGCAGCCAGATAGAAGACGGTCATGCCGTCCTACTATACCGTCTGGACGGTACAGTGCTCCCCCGTCAGGGGGTGACGTTGGCCTTGATGAAGTCGACGATCTCCTGCGTCGGCGCGCCCGGCGTGAAGACCTCGGCCACCCCCAGCTTCTTGAGCTCGGGGATGTCCTGGTTGGGGATCGTGCCGCCGACGGTGACGAGCACGTCGCCGGCGTCCTGCTCGCGCAGCAGCTCGATCACGCGCGGGACGAGCGTCATGTGCGCGCCCGAGAGGATCGACAGCCCGACGGCGTCCGCGTCCTCCTGGAGCGCGGTCTCGACGATCTGCTCCGGCGTCTGGTGCAGGCCGGTGTAGATAACCTCCATCCCCGCGTCGCGCAGCGTGCGGGCGATGATCTTGGCGCCGCGGTCATGCCCGTCGAGGCCGGGCTTGGCCACGACCACACGGATCTTCCTGGTCGACGTGGCCATGGACCCGGATAATACGAGGCCTTCCGAGCAACGTGGTCGACTCCATTCATCCGGACGCTGGCGATCTGCTCCGTACCGAGCATGCGGTCGTCCGCGTGCTGGCGTCGGCCACCGACGAGCAGACCGCGTATCCCGAGCTGCTGGCGGCGATCGGCGCCTCGCTGCAGTGCGCGGGCGCGTTCTGGGAGCGCGCCGAGGACGGCAGCTGGCACTGCGCCGAGGCGTGGCCGGCGGGCGCCGCCGCGGGTGCATCGCTCGTGGACTCAGCCTGGGTCTCGGGCGTTCCCGTGGCCGCGACGGGCGCGTTCGCCTTCCCGTTGCGCGGCATCGGCGTGCTGGCGTTCTCGACCGCGGCGCCGCTGGATCCCGACCGGTCGCTGCTGGCGACGATGGAGAGCCTCGGGACGCTGATCACGCAGTTCGTGGAGCGCTGCCGCGCGCAGCAGGCCCTGCGCGCCAGCGACGCGCGCAAGAGCGCCATCCTCAACGCCGCCTTCGACTGCATCGTGACCATGGACCACCACGGCAACGTGGTCGAGGTCAACGAGGCCGTGGAGCGCACGTTCGGCTACCGCGCGCAGGAGATGGTCGGGCGCGAGCTGGCCGAGCTGATCATCCCGCCCTACCTGCGCGAGGCGCACCGGCGCGGCGTCGAGCGCTACCTGGTCAGCGGCGCCAAGATCATCTCCGACCACCCGCTCGAGCTCGAGGGCATGCGCAAGGACGGCAGCGTGTTCCCGGTCGAGATCGTCGTCTCGCGCGCCGACCTTCCCGGCCCGCCGCTGTTCGTCGGCTACCTGCGCGACGTCACCGAGGCGCACGAGCGCGAGCGCGCGCTGCGGCGGCTGGCCGACGAGCAGGCCGCGCTGCGCCGGGTGGCGACCGCGGTCGCCACCACCGCCGACCCGCAGCGCGTCTTCGACGTCGTCACGGAGGAGGTGGCGCGGCTGCTGGGCGCGCACAGCGCGAGCATGCTGCGCTTCAACGACGACCGCACCGCGACCGTGGTCGGCGTCTGGAGCGCGGGCCACGTGCACAACGTGCCGCTCGGCGAGACCGTCTCGATGGACGGCAACTCCGCGTCGTCGCTGGTCTTCCAGACGCGCGCGCCGGCGCGCGTCGACGACTACGGCCAGGCCGAGGGCGGGCTCGCCGCGCGGCTGCGCGAGCTCGGGTTCCGCTCGGCGGTGGCGGCGCCGATCGTGCTCGCCGGGCGCCTGTGGGGGACGATGATCGTCTCCAGCGTCGAGCCCGAGCCGTTCCCGGCCGGGACCGAGCAGCGGATCGCGGACTTCGCCGAGCTGGCCGCGCAGGCGCTGGCCAACGCGCACGCGCGCGAGAAGCTGGCCGAGTCGCGCGCCCGGATCGTGACCGCGGGCGACGCGGAGCGCCGGCGGCTGGAGCGCAACCTGCACGACGGCGCGCAGCAGCGGCTCGTGTCGCTGGCGCTGATGCTGCGGATCGCGGCGCGCCGCCACGACGACGACCCGGACCTCACGCGCGCCAGCGACGAGCTCGGCCTCGCGCTGGAGGAGCTGCGCGAGCTCGCGCGCGGCATCCACCCCGCGGTGCTCACCGAGCACGGGCTCGAGCCCGCGGTCGAGTCGCTCGCCAGCCGCGCGCCGCTGCCCGTCGACGTCGACATCCGGCTGCCCGAGCGGCTGCCCGGGCCGGTCGAGGCCGCCGCGTACTACGTCGTCTCGGAGGCGCTGGCCAACGTGGCCAAGTACGCGCAGGCCACCGAGGTCACGGTCGGAGTCGAGCGCTCGAACGGCCAGGCGCGGATCGAGGTCCGCGACGACGGCGTCGGCGGCGCCACCCCCGGCAGCGGCAGCGGCCTGCGCGGCCTCGCCGACCGCGTCGAGGCGCTCGGCGGCCGCTTCGAGCTCGACAGCCCGGCGGGCGGCGGCACGACGCTGCGCGCGGAGATCCCTGCCTAGTGCCCCTGACCGCCGCCGAGCTGCTGCGCAGCGTCAACCGCGCGCTCGCGCTGCCCGCGCACGAGGAGGCGTTCGCGGCGCTGCCCGGCGAGCTCGAGCGCGGCGTGGCCGCGCCGCTGACCTGGGAGGCCGGGACGCTGACGATCCCCGTCGACGGCGTCGGCGTGCTGCGCGTGCCCACCCCCGCGCCCGACGACGTGCTGCTGGCGGCGGCCGAGACCGTCGGCGCGCAGCTCGCGGCGTTCGACACCGCGCGCGACATGGCGGCGCGGCGGCGGGCGATGCTCGAGGTCGCGTTCGACTCGGTGGTGACGATGGACGACCGCGGGCTCGTGCTGTCCGCCAACCGGGCGGCGGAGCGGCTGTTCGGCTACCGCGCCGAGGAGATGGTCGGCCGCGAGGTGGCGGAGCTGATCATCCCGCCGTCGCTGCGCGAGGCCCACCGCGACGGGCTCTCGCGCTACCTGAAGACCGGGCGCGGCCCGGTGGTGGGGCGGCGCGTGGAGCTGACCGCGATGCGCGCGGACGGCTCGGAGTTCCCGGTCGAGCTCGTGGTCACGCGCCCCGACGCCGGCCGCGGCCTGCCGACGGTCTTCTACGGCTACCTGCGCGACCTGACCGCGCGCTACGTCGCCGAGACCGCGCTGCACCGGCTGGCCGACGAGCAGGCGGCGCTGCGGCGGGTCGCGACCGCGGTCGCCGCCGAGCACCAGCCCGCGCGGCTGTTCGCGCTCGTCTCGGAGGAGGTCGGGCGGCTGCTCGAGGCGCGCACCGCGCACATGTTCCGCTTCGACGCCGACGGCACGGCCGGGACGATCGTCGGCGGCTGGGCGGTCGAGCCCGGGCACGTGCTGCCGGTCGGCACGCGGATGGCGCTGGACGGCGACACGGCCGCGACGCGCGTCTGGCGGACGGGGCGGCCGGCGCGGATGGAGTCCTACGCGCAGGCCGAGGGCGAGCTGGCCGCGCTGCTGCGCAGCTACGGCGTGCGGTCCGTGGTGGCCGCCCCGATCTTCCTGGGCGGCGCGCTGTGGGGCGCGGTCGTGGTGTCCACGATGGACCCCGAGCCGTTCCCGGAGGACGCCGAGCAGCGGATCTCCTACTTCGCCGAGCTGGCCGCGCAGGCGCTGGCCAACGCGCAGGCGCGCGAGGAGCTCGCCGCGTCGCGCGCCCGCATCGTCGCCGCGGGCGACGCGGAGCGCCGGCGCCTGGAGCGCAACCTGCACGACGGCGCGCAGCAGCGGCTGGTGTCGCTGGCGCTGATGCTGCGGCTGGCGTCGCGCCGGCACCCGGACGACCGCGATCTGGCGCTGGCCGGCGACGAGCTCGGCCACGCGCTGCAGGAGCTGCGCGAGCTCGCGCGCGGCATCCACCCCGCGGTGCTGAGCGAGCGCGGGCTCGAGCCCGCCGTGCGCGCGCTCGCCGACCGTGCGCCGGTGCCGGTCGAGCTCGAGCTCGGATTCGAGGACCGCCTGCCCGAGGCCGTCGAGGCCGCGGTCTACTACGTCGTCTCGGAGGCGCTGACCAACGTCGCCAAGTACGCGAACGCCGGCTACGTCCGGGTCCGGATCGAGCGCGAGGACGGGCTCGCGCGGCTGGAGGTCTCCGACGACGGCGCGGGCGGCGCCGACCCGGCCGGCGGCTCGGGCCTGCGCGGGCTCGCGGACCGCGTCGAGGCGCTCGGCGGGCGCCTGACGATCGACTCGCCGCTCGGCGCGGGCACGACCCTGCGGGCGGAGATCCCGGCCTGACCGTATGGTTGGCGGATGGCGCGAACCGTGCTCGTGATCGACGACTCGGCGGCGTTCCGCGCGTCGGCGCGGACGCTGCTGCGGGCGCGCGGCTACGACGTCGTGGGCGTGGCCGCGGACGCGACCTCCGGGCTGGCGGCCGCGCGCGAGCTGCGGCCGGACGGCGTGCTGCTCGACGTCAACCTCCCGGACGGCGACGGGCTGAGCGTCGCGGCCGAGCTGACCGCGGACGGCGCGGCGCCGGCGATCGTGCTCGTCTCGACGCTGGACGCGTCCGCGATCGGCGACGTGCAGGCCAGCGGCGCGCGCGGGTTCGTGCCCAAGTCCGAGCTGGCCTCGCCGCGGCTGGTCGAGCTGCTGGGGCCGCCATGAGAATCGTCATCGGCGAGGACCAGGCGCTGCTCCGCCAGGGGATCGTCCGCCTGCTCGCGGACGCCGGCTTCGACGTCGTCGCCGAGGCCGCGGACGCCGACGCGCTGCTGCGCGCGGTCGAGGAGCACGAGCCCGACGTGGCGATCATCGACGTCCAGATGCCGCCCGAGAACACCGACGACGGGCTGCGCGCGGCGCTCGTGATCCGCGAGCGCCGCCCGGGCGTGGGCGTGCTCGTGCTCTCCCAGTTCGCCGAGGAGCGCTACGCGGTCGACCTGGTCGGCGCCAGCGCCGCGGGCGTCGGCTACCTGCTCAAGGACCGCGTGACCGACTTCGCGCTGTTCGCCGACGCGGTCCGCCGCGTCGCCGCGGGCGGGACCGTGCTGGACCCGACCGTGGTGGCGCACATGCTCGGCCGCAGGCGCCGCGACGACCCGCTCGAGCAGCTCACGCCGCGCGAGCGCGAGGTGCTCGAACTGATGGCCGAGGGCCGCTCGAACAAGGGGATCGCGGAGGCGCTCGTGGTCACGCCGCACGCGGTCGAGAAGCACGTCACCAGCATCTTCACCAAGCTCGGCGTGACCGGCGGCGCCGAGGACCACCGCCGCGTGCTCGCCGTGCTGCGGTTCATCCGAGGGGTATCCGGGCCCGGATGAGCGTGCCCGCGCCGGGCGGGCTGACGATCTCCAGCGTCCCGTCGAGCACGCCCACGCGGTCCTCCAGGCCGCGCAGCCCGCTACCGCCGTCGAGCCTGGCGCCGCCGACGCCGTCGTCGCGGATCTCCACGACCGCGGCCGTGTCCTCGCGCCGGACCGACACGCGCGCGTGGGTGGCCTGGGCGTACTTGGCGACGTTGGTCAGCGCCTCGGCGACGACGAAGTAGGCCGCGGTCTCGACCGCGATCGGCAGTCGCTCGGCCAGCGCGCTCTCGCGCTCGACGGGCAGCGGCGCGCGGCTCGCGAGCGACTCGAGCGCCGCGTCGAGCCCGCGCTGGGTGAGCACCGCGGGATGGATGCCGGCCGCCAGGTCGCGCAGCTCGCCGACGGCCTGCTGGGCGTTGGCGTAGGCGCTGTCGACGAGCTCGAGCGCGGCCTCGGGATCCGCGGGCAGGCGCTCGCGCGCGAGCTGCAGCTCGATCATCAGCGCCACCAGCCGCTGCTGCGCGCCGTCGTGCAGGTCGCGCCCGAGCCGGCGGCGCTCCGCGTCGCCCGCCTCGACCAGCCGCGCGCGCGACGCGCGCAGCGCCTCCAGGCGGGCCCGCAGCTCGACCTCCAGGCGCGCGTTCTCCATCGCCAGGCCCGCGGCGGCCGCCGCCTCGAACACCAGGTCGGGCGTCTCGGCCAGCACCTGCGCGTGCAGGAGCGCGCCGACGCGCCGGCCCTCGTGGTCGATCTCGGTCAGGGTCCGCGCGCCGGGCTCGACGGGCCGGCCGTCACGGTCGACGTAGCCGCGGTCCGGTAGCCAGTAGGCGACGTCGAGCGTCGGGTCGCCGAGCGCGCCGGCGAGCGCGTCGCGCACCTGGCGCGGGTCGCTCGTCAGCTCCCCGATCAGCCGCGCGACCGTCGCCGCGCGGAAGAAGTGCGTGCGCAGCAGGCCTGCCAGGAACGCCGCCGGCAGCAGCGCGAACGCGCCGATGAACGCGATCTGCGCGGCGTCCGCGGCGACGCCCGCGATCTGCGCGGTGATCATCAGCAGGCCGAGCACGAGGATCGCGATCCCGAGCCACAGCACCGGGTCCAGGCCGCGCCGCTGCGCCGCCGTCGACCCGCGCCGGCGCCGCAGCAGCAGCGCGAGCGTGAGCGTGATCGAGGCGATGATCAGCAGCGCCTGAATCGCTTCGAGCACGCCGAGCACGATGGGCGCGTCGGCGAT
>Ga0180215_1002381_pt1 | contig 19090 bp, 8 predicted proteins | sample eDN3rd37CBELigBY_FD_128871 | JGI IMG/M metagenome (GOLD analysis project Ga0180215, IMG submission 128871) | Enriched backyard soil microbial communities from Emeryville, California, USA - eDNA 3rd pass 37_C BE-Lig BY (version 2) (version 2) | ecosystem: Environmental > Terrestrial > Soil >... | reverse complement strand
GAAGATGGCCGACTGGTTTCCGGCCGGCGAGCCCCTGCGCCTTCTGGCCCCGGCGGAATTCGACGCTCTGCTGAAAGCCGCCGACGAGGGAACGCGCGAGCGGACCCGTGGCGGTCCCCGTTTGATTCGGGCCCGACACTCGGCGCGGTTCAGCTCGGGACTGCTCCGAGGAAGCTCCGAACTGGTCGTCATTGGTTCATCCGGGGAGCGGTCGGCGCTGTCGCTTGAGCCCTGGTCGCCGGCGATCCTCGCCGACGCCGCCGAATCAGGCGCGACGGTCGGCGCCTCGGCGGCGGGCGAGACCGTGCTTTGGCTGGAGCCCTCACCCGAACCGTCGCCGGAACGGACGATCAAACTGGAATGGGAGCTGCGCGCCCGCCCCGGCTCTCGGGGCCGCGACTTCGCGCTCGACCTTCCCGGCGACGCCACCTCCATCCTGACCCTCGACGCCCCCCGGGGTTGGGAGCCTTCCGGACCATCGGGCCAGCGTCTTGGCCCCCCGCCGGGGGAGGACGCCGACCGCGACCGCGAGACCTGGCGATTCCTCGGCCGCGTGGGACGGCTCGAACTGCGGTTCGTCAACCTCGGCGAGAAGCGGGACTCGGAAAACCCTCCCCACTTCTGGGTCAGCGGCCCCACCCGGATCGACCTGCGGGCCGACGGCGACTCGGCGCCCAACCCCGCCAACTGGACGACCGAATGGACGGTCCAGGCGGACGCCCCGGAGTTGCGGGAGTTCTCCGCGACGCTCGACCCCGGCCTCAAACTGCTCGGAGTCGACGGGCCGAACGTCCAGGCGTTTCGCCTCGACCCCGATCCGAAGTCGCGCCGGGTCACGGTCGTTCTGGCGGGCTCGGCGCAGACGCCGTCGGTTGTCCGCTTCCGGGCGCGCGCCCCAATTCCGACCGAGGGAACCTGGAGCGCGCCGGCGATCCACCCCGAGCGACCGGTCATCTGGACCGGGGGAACCACCACGATCGTCCTCGACGATCGGCTGGTCGTCCGCGACTGCCGCGAGCGCGACGGCCGCCGCGTCCCCCCGCGCTTGAGCGACCCCGAGGCGGCGACCGAGTTGGTCTTCGAGTCGGTGGGACCGGGGTCGGCGGCCGAGCTGACGTTTCGGCCGGCCGGCGCGCGAGTCTCCCACACCACGTGGGGACGGCTCTTCGTCGGCGCGTCGTCGACCCGTCTGGAGTGCGACCTGATCGGCCTGGGCAAGCGCGGTTCGATGGCGGAGCACGATGTCGAACTCCCGCCCGGTTGGGCGCTCGACGGCGTCGAGATCGGCGGGATCGACGAGGGCGTCTCGTGGAGCCAAAGCGTCCGAGCCGACGGAGGGTCCCTGCTTCGCGTCCTCGTTCCGCCGTTGGACGACGCGCCGGAGGGACGGGTCCTGTCGCTGAGCGCCACATCCTCCACCACTCCGAGCGGCGGCCCGCTGGCGCTGCCCCGCGTCCGACTTTTGGAGGGGACGGTCGCCGATGAGGTTTGGGTGGCGTTCGTCGATGGCCAAACCCGGCTCTTGCCGATCTCGACGAGCGGCCTGGCCTGGATTGATCCGGCCGAGACGCCCGGGCCGCCGCCCTCGGTTCCGCCCGCGGGCTTCAAGCCGGCCCTCGCCTGGAGGTGGACGGCCGAAGCGGCCGAGGGGGTCGTGGACCGCCAGCGCGTCGAGGCCGATCGTCAGGGCTGGGTTTACGTCAAGGCGCGGATCGGCGAGCAGGGGCGACGCTTGATTTTGGAGGGCCGGATCACGGTCGCGACGGAACGCGGAGAGCGGCTCGCGACGCCGATCTGGATCGACCCGCCGGCCAAGGGGCTTGCGTCGTGGAGTTTCGTCGACGCGGAGACGGGAGCCAAGATCGAGCCGACGCTCCTGGACGACCCCGCGCGGCGGAGGCTCGCCCTGCCCCGCTCCGGCGCGGCCCTGGAATTGAAGGTCGAGCCGTCGGCGGCGGATCGAGCCGTCGTCGACTTCCGAGCGAAGCTCCCCTGGATCGGCCGGGGCCGTATCCCGCTGCCTTGCCTCCCCGGCTCGTTCGCGCCCCGCGGCGTCGTCGTGATCGAGACGCCGCATCGGACGCGCTCGCGGATCACGACCGAGGGGCTCCGCGGCATCGAGCCGGCCCTCGCCGAGCGGCTCGCCCCAGCCCCCGAAACCTGGACGCGAACATCCACCCCGTCGGCCCCGGGCGTCGCCGGTCCCTACTGGACGGCCCACGCCCTGACCTATTCCGATCCGGGGTGCCGCCTTGATCTCGGCACGGAGGAACTCACTCCGGCGGAAGTTCCCGGCCTGATTCGCCGCGCCCGATTGACGACGCGGGTCTTCGCCGACGGACGTTCGCTCAACCGGCTCCGCCTGCTTCTGGCCGCGGCCCCGCCGGGACCGCTTCGGCTCAAGGCGCCGGCCGGGTTGGAACTGGTCCGGATTCGGATCGACGGCCGCGACGTCGCGCCGATCGCCGAGGGGGATCGCGTCGAGCTGCCCGCTCAAGCCGACTCGTCGAATCGAGATCGCGTGATCGAGATCGATTACCGGGTCGAAGCCGATCCCGCGGCCGATCGCCGCCAAATCCGTCCGGCGGCGCCCGACTTCGAGCTCCCGTGCGTCTCCTTCGACTGGGAGCTGATCTTGCCCGAGGGCCGAGAGCTCGACCGCTCCAGCCCCGGGTTCGTCGTCAATTCGACTCCGCCGCGCGACGCCTGGCCCTTCGGCGCGCTGAGCTTTCCCGCCGCGCGCTGGCCTGGGCGGCAGGATTCGGTTCGCGCTCCGAGCATGGAATTGATCCGTTGGCTCGACGGCCAACTCGACGGCGCGGGCCCCGACGGGCTCTCGTTCGCCGAGTGGTTCACTCATTGGGATTCGGGCGCGCATCCGGTGATCATCGATCGGGCCTCGTTGAGCGACGCGGGGTACGGCCCCCGCTCGCGATGCGAGCCGGCCCAGCGCGACCCGGGGGGGTTGACGCCCTCGACCCGAACGCTCCGTCAATACGGCCTGGTCCCCTTGATCGTCGACGACGCCTTGGTGATCACCACGCAACGCGAGGCGGCCTCCATCGACGCGGCGACGGCGTGGCGAGCGCAAGTCTCCGAGGCCAGATTTTGGGGAGCGGACAAGGCGGATCGTTTCCAATCGGCCGCGCGATGGCGTGGCGAGTCGAGTTTGGACGAACCCACCACGAGCGGCGGAGGCGATCCTCGGCCGCTCTCGGGCTTTCGCTCGTGGCGGCTCTCCGCCGCGGGTTGGCCCGGTCCCGACGCGATGGCGGCGACGACGAGCGCGTCGGCGCGAACCCTCTCGGGATGGCTTGTTCTGACGGCCGTGGTGTTGCTAGCCGGTTCGAGCCGGGGAGGCTCGCCCCGTCGCGCCATCATCGTTCCCCTGCTGTTCATGGCGCTCGCCGTGGTTTTGCGGATTTGGGCGCCGTCGCTCTCGGCGGAGGCGCTCGCCGGGCTGTTCGTGGGGGCGCTGGCGATCCTCCTGGCCCGCCTGGGTGGGCTCTTGCGCGCGGCCCTCGGCGCCTCCGGCGGCTCCACCGCGCCATCGCCGTCGCGGCGGCGGTTCGGCCCCAGGTTCACGGCGCTTGGGATCGCGGCGGCGCTCTCGATTCCCTCGTCGGTTCTCGCCACCGACGAGGGGGGGAAACCGATCGTCGCGCTGATCCCGTACGACGAGCCCCTCGACCCCGCCGCGCCCCCCGCGCGGATCATCCTCCGCGAGGCGGACCACCGGCGACTCCAGGATCTCGCCCATCCCCGCGGCGGTTCGACCACCCCCGAGCCGATGATCGCCGAAGCCCTGCATCGCGTCTCCCGCTCGGCGAGCCAGGAGATCGTCGTCACCAGCGACTACGCCCTGAAAACCGATCGTGGTCCGGCGACGTTCGTCTTCCCCGTCTCGGGCGCCCGGGACATCCAGGCGATGATCGACGACGAGACGGTCCCCGTCGCGATCGCTCCGGGGGGCGAAAGCGGCGTCGTGACTCTCCCGGCCGAGCGAAGTCTTCGGCTTCGGCTTCGCCGCGCGGCGACCCCGATCCGGGACGGCCCCGCGGAGATCCTCTCGCTGAAGATCAACCCCTCGCCCCGGGCCCGGCTGACCCTCGATCAGGCTCCCGGAGGCCGCCCCGTTCAGCAAATCGGCGGTCGCGGCGGAGTGGTCGCCAAGGGGAATCAGACCATCGAGGCCGAACTGGGCCCCGTGGACCGGATCGAGATCGGCTGGGCCGCGGCCGATCCGGACGTCGATCAACCCGGCGCGACCGTTGAGAGTCTGATCCTCTGGGACCTCGACCCCGCCGGCGAGCGCGTTCGGGCGCGGTTGACCTACCGGCCGCGGCGGCGCGTCTCCACCATCCGAATCGCCCTGGAGCCCGGCCTCATCCCTCGTTCGATCCAGGTTCCCGGATTGGTCGACACGGCCTGGGGGGGCGCCCCGCAAAACCCCGAGTGGATCGCGCGGGTCGATCCGCCCATTCAGGATCGAACCACGATCGTCGTTGAATTCTGGCGTCCCCTTCAAGGCGGCGAGGTCGAGCCCGCCGAATCCGGCGCCCCGCCGGGAGCGATCCGCCGGCGGTTTCCGCGGGTTGAGCCGCTGGGGGTGGAGCTTGGCTCGGGCCTGCTCGCGGTGCGGCGGCCGGGGCACTGGACCGGCCGCTTGGAGGCGCCCCCCGGCGCCGAGCCCGTGGGAGATGAGAGCTTCGTCCGGGCCTGGGGGCCCCTCCCCGACGAACCCCTCACCTTCGCCGGGACCGTCCGATTCAATCACCGCGACGCCGTCGAGTTCGCCACCGGCCCGGCCCCCACCCGATGGCGGATGAAGCCGACGGCGCGACTGCGCGTCGACTCGGGCCGGATCGATTGCTGGTTCGAGGCGGAATTGTCGGAAATCGCCGGCCTGCTCGATCACGTCGATTTGGAGCTTCCCGACGATCTGGTCGTCGTCGACGTTGAGTCCGAGGACCTGACCGACTGGAGCCGCCCCCCCGGCGAGCCGCTTCAGGTCCGGTTCGACCGCATCGACCTGAAGTCGCGGCGGACCCTGACCATCCGCGGCTGGATTCCGGTGTCGCGACCGAGCCCGACCACCGGACGGCGACGCCTCCGAGCGCGGTTGCCCTGGATCGGCGCCGCCGCTCCCGCCGTCGTCCAGCCGGGAACGCTCGTCATCGAGTCGAAGGGCCCCGTCGAGCTGACCAGCGCCGAGGGGGGCGCCTCGCCGCTCTCGGCGGGATCCGTCGAACTCGGCGGCGGCGAGGAGGCCCCGGGTTGGACTCGCCTGGCGTATCGGATCGACGACCCGGCGAAGGTCGGCGAACTCCGCTGGACGCCCCCCCCCGCGCGGGTCAACGTCCGGGTCGACAGCCAGGTGACCATTCATCCGGACTCCGCCGAATGGGTGGCCGTTCTTCGTTACGACGTGATCGGCGACGAGCTTGACGCGATTCACCTGAAGGTTCCCGCCGCGTGGGCGAGCCGGGCCCGGCTTCATCTGGCGGGGCGGGAGTACCAGCTCACGACCGAGTCGCGCGATCAATCGACGTTCTGGAGCCTCACGCCGGAGCGGCCCATCTGGGGCTCGCAGCGATTGGTCCTGCGGTCGAGCCTGTCGCTCGCCTCGGAGCAGCAGCTCGAATTTCCCGAGATCGCGCCGTTGGGCAAGGGGATCGTCGATTGCAATCTCGGCGTCGTCTTCGCGACCGCGGCCCCCCCCATGATCGAGGGCTCGGCGGGACTCCGACCCATCGCCCACGCCAGCCACTTTCAGGACGCGGCGTTCGGCAACACGGCGGGGATGGCCACCCGCGCGTTCCACGTCGAGCGCGACGGCTGGTCGCTCAAGGTCCAGGCGCCGCCGCACGGCGACGCGGAGTCCGCCTCGGGCGATCAAACGGCGAACGTCGAGAACGCGGACATCTCGCTCGTGATGACGGCCGACGGCTCGGTCCTCGGCCGCGCGACCTACCAAATCCAACCCCACTCCGGCCGGTTCCTCGTCGTGGAGCCGTCCCCCAGCGCCGCGCTGGCGAGGGCGACGGTCGATGGGTCGGCCGTGACGCCCCTGCTGGCCGAGGGGGGGCGATGGACCATCCCCCTGGGCGAACCGGCCGGCTCGCTCGTCAACCTGGTCTGGACCGAGCCGCCCCAAACGCCCGCCGCGGGCGCCGCGAACGCGCCGCGGGCGCTCGCCCCGCCCCGCGCCGGCGAAACCGCCGCGCCGTCGGTGATGACCGTCCACCTGCCGCCCGGCGCGAGGATCCGCCTCTCGCCGAGCGGCCTGGAGACCGCGGGCCCTGAACGCCTCGACCTGGAGCGCGCCGGTTGGATCGGCCGGCGGACCACCGAGCTGCTCGCCGAGATGGACCGGGGCTCGGGACGCGACCGCCAGCGGCTCACCTCGCTGCTGATCGAGCATGAGTTGGCCTTGCGATCCGCCGAACGGGCGCTGCAAACGCTTGCCCGCAGCGCCGATCGCGCCCGCCGCGACCAGGCCGCGCGTGAGCTGGAGCTGGTTCAAACCTCCAGGAACTCGATGGACGAGGCCGTGCGGTCTGCGGGGCTAAGCGAGCGGATCGAGGCGGCGCGGGTTTATCTCGGGCTCGCCCAACGGGTCGAGGGCTCCGAGGGTCCCGGGATTCCCGAGCCCGGCAACGGCGAGCGAATCCGGCGGATCGGCCAGCCGACGTTTCTGATCGGCGCCACGCCCGGACTCCCATCGCCCCCCGCGCGCGTGGAGGTCCTGCTTGAGGAAGCGCCACGGGGCCCGGAGAATTCCGAGGCTCGGGCCCGGGCCGTGCTGCTGCTAGCCTTTCTGCTCAGCCTGATCGTCGCCGCCCCTTACGCGGTTCGCCAGGCGAGGGCGCTGGGGCTGATCATCGCCGCCGGGCTCGCGCTGACGGCCATCGCGGGAGGCCCCGCCGCGCTGGCCGCCGGCGCGGCCACCGCGCTGGCCGGATGGCGGCTGAGGCTCGGCGGCGCCCCCCGGGAGGCCGCCGCCTGAGCCCGGTTTCGCCTCGACCTCAGCCGAAGAGCTCCTCGATCGGCTTGCCGCCGTCGTCGACCACCTTCAGCGGCCGCCCGCGGGGGGTCGTGTACTGGGTGTCCAGGCCGATGCCCATCGTCTTGGTCATCGTGGCGATGAGGTCCATGACGCCGATCGGCCGGTCGGCGACGTCGACGCCGTCCTTGTCGGTCGCGCCGATAACCTGGCCGTTCTTCAGCCCGCCACCACCCACGACGACCGACCAGCTTCGGGGCCAGTGGTCGCGGCCCGCGTTCTGATTGATCCGCGGGGTCCGGCCGAACTCGCCCATCCAGACGATCAAGGTCGTGTCGAGGAGGCCCCGGCTCGCCAGGTCGGCCACCAGAGCCGACATCCCCTGATCCAGCTCGGGGAGCAGTCGGGTGGAGAGCGCCTCGAAGTTGTCCGCGTGCGTGTCCCAGCCTCCCAGGGAGACCTCGACGTAAGTTACCCCCTGCTCCACCAGCCTCCGGGCCATCAGGCAACCAGAGCCGAAGGAGTGCTTGCCGTAGGCTTCGCGGACGGCCTCGGACTCGGTCTTGAGGTTGAAGATCTCCTTGTACTTGGAGTTCATCATCCGGATCGTCTTCCCGTAGACGGCCTTGTGGTCGACGGCCGGCGGGGTCCGCCGTTGGGCGATGAACTGGTCCTCAAGCTGGCCGAGCATTTGCAGCCGCCGGTTCATGCGAAGGGCGTCGACGTCGCCGGGGGGCTGGAGGTTAGCGATCGGCGCGTTGGGGTTCTGGACCATGAACGGCGTGTACGACATGCCCAAAAAGCCCGCCCCCACGCCCGGCGAGTTGATCGAGACGCAGTGCGGAAGGTCGAAGTTGTCGAGCTGGCTCCCCAGCTCGAACGCGCAGGTGGATCCCCAACCGGGATGAACGACGGTCGGGTTGGGGACGTACCCGGTGTGCATCAAGTACGTTCCGCGCTCGTGGTTCCCCTCCTTGGAATCGAGCGAGCGGAGGACGCTTAAATGATGCATCTGTTGGGCGGTCTTGGGCATGTGCTCGCTGATCATCACGCCCGGCGCCGATGTGGCGATGGGGCGGAACGGCCCGCCGTTCTTCTCGCTGTCGGGCTTGAGATCCCAGATGTCGAGATGGCTGGGCCCCCCCGACATCCAAAGCACGATGCAGCTGCGGTGGTTCTTCCGAGCCTGGGCGGCGTTGGCCCGCAGATCGCTGAAGAAGCGGAAGGCGGGGATTCCCAGGGCCGTCGCGGCCATGTGGCGCATGAAGTGGCGGCGGCCGAGCCCACCCGACAACGGCGAGAATGGCGACATGAGCGGTCGACTCCTTGGATAAGGTTGTTCGGGAACGACGGCCGCGCCCGTCAGTGGATCAATATAAATTCATTCGAGTTCAAGAGCGCCCAGAAGAGGTCCTGGAGCACCCCCATCGAGTCGGGCTGCGTCTGAAGGTAGCGCAGGGCCGTCTGGCGTTCTCTGGCCGAGGGGAGCCGGCTCAGGGCCGCCAGGTAGAGTTGGTCGACCATCTGGACCGCCGGCGAGCGCGCCCCCCGGGCGCGGTCGACGACGTCGGCCAGGAAGCTGTCGGGCTTGCCCGAGAGGGCCTCCTTCATCATCTCGCCGTTCATCATCATGAGCGACTGGGGGATGGTCCCCTGGAAGTTCGTCGCCTCGTCCTCCTCGTCGTTGCCGAAGACGAAGAGGAACTGCCGCATCCAGTTGTCCCGCCGGCCCTCGTCGCGGGTCGCGCCCGGACGGTGCGACGAGGTGGCCGTCATCAGCGAGTCGAAAAGCTGCTCCGGCGTCATCGGCCGCAGGGCCATGATGTTGAACAGGTCGTCCTCCTCCTGGTCGCCGGGCGAGTCGCCCCGCTTCGAGACCCGAAGGCTCGTCGCCTGATACGCCTTCGACGACGTGATCCAGCGGATGAGTTGCTTGACGTCGAAGCCGCTGTCGCGGAACTCCTCGGTCAGCTTGTCGAAGACCTCCGGCGCGATGGGGGAGTTGTGGGGGCCGATGTCGTCGACCGGGTTGACGAACCCCCGGCCCATGAAGTGGGCCCACATCCGGTTGGCCATCGCCCGGGGAAGCAGGTCGCCATCGGGATCGGCGATCCGCTTGCCAAGCTCGACGCGGCGGATGAGCTTCGAGCCGGGGGAAAGCTTCTCGCCGTCGAGGAACCGGGGAAAGGCGACGCCGACCATCCCGTTCCGCTTGTCGAACCGGGCGAAGTCGTCGGTCGGCTGATCGCTCAACTCGGTGTGGTCGTACCGCTCCAACCCGGTGGCGTCGGCCGCCCGCTTCTCCTCGACCTTGATCCCCCGGAAGAAGGCGTTCATGCCCCAGAAGTCGCTCTGCTTCCAGTCGTTCTGGGGATGGTCGTGGCACTGGGTGCACTGAAGCTGCTGACCGAGGAAAAGCCGGGTGGTCCGGGACGTGAGGGGCACGGCCTCGGACTCAAGATGGGCCAGCGTGTAGTTGACCGCTCCGTTCTCGCGGTTTGAGCCGGTGGCGGTCACCAGGTCGTAAACGACCTCGTTCCAGGGCCGATCGGCGACGAACTGCTTGCGGAGCCAGTCGCTCAGCGCCCGGCGGTCGACGTTTCTCCCCTGGTCGCCGCGGCCGACGAGCAGGTTCGTCCAGATGGTGGCGAAGTTCTTCGGATAATCGACGTGGTTGAGCAGATACTCGACCAGCTTGGTCCGCTTGTCGGCCTCCCTGGTCGTCAGGAACGCCTGAGCCTCCTGGACGTTGGGAATGCGGCCGATGATGTCGAGATAGGCCCGGCGGAGAAACTCCTCGTCGCTCGCGGGCCGTGGAGGCTTGACGCCCGCCTCCTCCCAGGCCTGTTCAAGCAGCGGGTCGAGGAAGTTCGCCCCGGAGGACGAGGCGGTTTTGGGGTCGTCCGCCGCCCGGGAAGCCGTCGCGCCGAGCGCCAGCGCCAGAACAAGCGCGGCGCGGCCCGCCGCGGCGACCGACGAGCCCCGAATCCCTCGGCCCCACATCCGCCCTCGTCGCACTCTCATGGAACGCTCTCCCCGAGCCCAGGCCAGAACGGCCGCGAATCAGGCCCTCGACTGGAAACCGTCGTCGTTTCAATCCAGGCGCTTCAATTCACGCGAAGGAACGTGACGGGCGAGGCGGGACGCCGATCAAGTTCCGGCGGGCGCTGGTGATCCCGAGTCTCATCCACCTCCTCCCCTAGGAGTATCCTACGGCATAGATCCATGATCGTGACCAGTTTTCGATGAATTCCCAACCGGCGGAGCGCTCCGCTCGCCGCCAAGCTCTTGGTGGCTGGCCCAGGTTGCGTCGGAAAATCTCGGCGCGCATAATGAACCTCCGCGCTGGAGCTTCGTAACAAACTTCACGCGACGAAGGTCCGAATGCTCCGCAATCCGACGCCGCGTCGCGTCCGGCGGATCGACGGTTCCCGCCTTGCCCGTCGTCCGCCTCCGGATGGGATGGACGAGCCCGATTCCCTCGCGGGCCGGCTTGATTTCGAGAACTGGGAGGAACGCCTCGGCATGTCCACGCCGATCATGATCGAAGCCGATGGGCTCCGCAAACAGTTTGGCCCCTTTCTCGCCGTGCGCGACGTCACCTTCTCCATCCCCAAGGGGCAGGTCGTGGCGTTCCTGGGGCCCAACGGGGCCGGCAAAACAACGACGATGCGGCTCTTGACCGGGTTCACCGCGCCCACGCGGGGCGTCGCCCGGATCGCCGGGATCAACGTCCAGGAAGACCGGATCGCCGCGGCCGAACATCTGGGCTACCTGCCCGAGAACGGCCCGCTTTACACCGACATGACCCCCATCGGCCTGCTCCGCTTCTTCGGCTCGGCCCGGGGTCTCTCCGGCGCCCGGCTGACCGACCGGATCAGCGCGGTCGTCGAGCAATGCTCGCTCGGCACCGTCGCCCACAAGCCCATCGGCAAGCTCTCCAAGGGATACCGCCAGCGCGTCTCGATGGCCCAGGCGATCCTCCACGACCCCGAGGTCCTCATCATGGACGAGCCCACCAGCGGGCTCGACCCCAACCAAATTCGGGGGGTGCGCGCGCTCATTCGCGACCTCGGCAAGTCGAAGACCGTCCTGGTTTCGACCCACATTCTTCAAGAGGTCGAGCCGATCGCCGGCCGCGTGCTGTTCATCCACGAGGGGAAGATCGTCTTCGACGGCGCTCCGGCCGAATTGGAGCAAAAGAACGGCACCCTCGAAGACGCCTTCCACAACCTGACGGCCCAGCCCGTTTGACCGCCCAAACGCGCCCAACGGCCCGTCGCGGCCTCGTCGACGCCCCGAAGGAAGTTCCGGCCGACGCCACGCCGCCGACCGTCTCTTGCCTAGACCATCGCTCACAATAGAGGATTCCCGCGGTGACCACGCTCGAAACCGACACCAGCAAACAGCCGGCCTCGTCCGGGTCTCGATCCCGGGGGGATGGGGCTCGGCCATTCCGGGCCAACGTGATCCTGGCCGTCTTCAAGCGCAATCTCCAAAGCTACTTCAGCAACCCCGCGGGCTACGTGTTCATCACGTTGTTCGTCTTCATCAGTTCGGCGGTCGCGTTCTGGCGGGACGAGTTCTTCACGAACAACCTGGCCAACCTCGACCAGCTCAACGCCTTCATGCCCTATCTGCTGCTCTTCTTCATCCCGGCCATCACGATGAGCCTCTGGGCCGACGAGCGGCGGCAAGGGACCGACGAACTGCTTCTGACCCTCCCGGCCCACGACCTCGACGTGGTGCTCGGCAAGTACCTCGCGGCGCTCGGCATCTACACCGTGGCGCTTCTGTTCTCGTCGAGCCATTTGCTGGTCCTGAAATACCTCGGCTCGCCGGACTTCGGGGTGATGTTCTCCACCTACCTCGGCTACTGGCTGATGGGGGCGATGCTGATCGCCGTGGGGATGGTCGCCTCGCTCCTCTCGTCGAACGTCACGGTGGCGTTCATCCTGGGCGCCCTCTTCTGCGCCGCGCCCATCTTTTTGGGGGCGATCGGCTCGCCGACCGGCGGGCATCTGCGAAGGCAGATCGAAGGCTGGTCGGTGCCGGCGCAGTTCCACGATTTCGGCACGGGCGTGATCCCGCTCTCGGGCGTGTTCTACTTCCTCTCGCTCGCCGGGGCCATGCTGTATTTGAACATGGTCCTTCTGGGCCGCCGCCACTGGGCCGGGGGCGAGGCCAGCAAGGGGATTGGCCTGCACGCGGTGGTTCGCGTCCTCTCGGTGCTCTTGGCCCTCTTCAGCCTCAACGTCCTGATCGAGCAATACGGCGCGCGGGCCGACGCCAGCTCCGAGCGGCTGCACACCCTCTCGGCCGAGACGCTCGCCCTGATCAAGCAAATCCCGGCCGACCGACCGGTGATGATCCAGGCCTACTACAGCCCGGAGGTCCCCCGAGAGCTGGTCGAGACCAAGACCGATCTGCTGGGGCTCTTGAAGGAGTACCAGGCCCGAAGCGGCGGCAAGATCCAACTGAACCTGGTGCCGACGGAGATCTACTCGACCGCCGCCCGCGACGCCGAGAAGCGGTTCGGCATCGAGCCGAGGCGCGTCTTCACCGCCGACGAGGCCAAGCAGAGCTCGGCCGAAATTTTCCTGGGGGTCGCCTTCACCTCGGGGCTTGAAGAGGTGGTCATCCCCTTCTTCGACCCCGGTCTTCCCGTCGAGTACGAGTTGACCCGGTCCATCCAGGTCGTCTCGCGGAGCGAGCGGAAGAAGGTGGGCATCCTCTCGACCGACGCGAAGCTCATGGGGGGCTTCGACCAGCGCAGCTTCGGCCAGTCTCCCGAGTGGTCGATCGTCACCGAATTGAAGAAGCAGTACGAGGTCAGCTCGGTCTCGGCCGATTCCCCGATCGCCGACGATCTGGGCGTCCTGCTCGTCGCCCAGCCGTCGTCGCTGACCCAGAAGCAGATCGACAACCTCACCGAGTACGTCAAGAAGGGAGGCCCGGCGCTCCTCTTCCTCGACCCCTTCCCGGTCGACAACCCTCAGATCGCGCCCGAGGTCCCCAAGATGCCCCCGGGCGGGCCGTTCGGCGGCGGCGCGCCCCCCGAGCCGAAGGGCGACCTGCGCCCGCTGCTCGACCTGATCGGCCTCGACTGGCCGACCACCGAGATCGTTTGGAACACCTACAACCCCCATCCCCAGCTCGCCGACCTTCCCCCCGAGGTCGTCTTCATTGGGCGCGGGAGCGGCGAGCCGGACGCCTTCAATCCCAAGGAGGCGGCGGCGTCGGGCCTCCAGGAGATCGTCGCCCTTTTCCCCGGCCTGCTCCAGAGCAAGGGCGGCGGCGCGGGGCCCGAGTTCACCCCGCTGCTGAAGACCAGCGACTCGGGCGGCCTGATCTCCTGGTCCGAGGCCGCCGAGCAGGGCTTCATGGGGATCAGCGGCATCAACCCCCGCCGCCGCCATATCCCCGATGACCGCTCGCACACCATCGCCGCCCGCCTGAAGGGAACCCCCCAGGCCGACGCGATCCCCAAGACCAGCGACGAAGAGAAGGCCGACGAGGGCGAGACGAAGGAAGAAGCCAAGGAGAACGAGACGCCGGCCGAGATCCACGTGATCGCCATCGCCGACCTCGACATCATCTCCGAGCAGTTCTTCGAGCTGCGGCGGCGGAAGATCCCCAACCTCGACTTCGACAACGTGACCTTCGTCCTCAACTGCGTCGACGTGCTGGCCGACGACGAGTCGTTCATCACGCTGCGGAAGAAGCGGCCCAAGCACCGGACGCTGGTCGCCATCGAGGCCCAGACCAAGAACTTCCTCGAAGAGCTTCAGCGCCAGACCAAGCTGGCCGAGGACGCCGCCCGCGAGAAGCTCGACGACGCCCAGAAGGCGTTCGACAAGCAGGTTGATCAGGTCAAGCAGCGAACCGACCTGGACGAGCGGACCAAGGAAATCATGCTGGTGAACCTCCAGGAGGTCGCCCAGCGCCGGCTCGACGTTGAGAAGCAGAAGATCGAGGACGAGAAGCTGAACCAGATCCGCGAGGGGAAGGCCGAATCCCAGCGCAAGACCCGGGCCATCGAAAACCGGGTGCGCTACCTGGCCGCGGCCCTGCCGCCGCTTCCCCCATTGATCCTGGGAATCGCCGTCTTCATCACCCGGCTCCGCCGCGAGAACCTCGGCGCCAACCCCAAGCGACTGGCCTGAGCCGAGCCGCTTGGACGAGACCGCTCCGCCCACCAACTCAAGAGAATCACGCGACATCGCAGCCATAGAGGATCGACGATGACCGAGCTTTGGAAAACCGGGATCTTCGCGGCCGTGGCCCTGGTGCTGGCCGGGACCGCGGCGGTCGCGACCCGGGACCGCGTCACCCGCGGCGAAGCCTTCAACGATCAGGGGCAGCTCTTCTTCCCCGACTTCAAGGACCCGCTCGCCTGCACCGATCTGGAGGTGGTGGACTTCGATCCCTCGACGGCCACCGCCTCGCGGTTCCAGGTCAAATTCAAGGACAACGAGTGGGTCATCCCGTCCCACTACGACTATCCGGCCGACGCCCGCGACCGCCTCTCCAAGACGGCGGCCGCCGTCATGGACCTGACCAAGGACACGATCCGATCCGACTCCGGCGACGATCAGGAGGCGATGGGCGTCATCGACCCCCTCGACGCGAAGAGCGCCAGCCTCAAGGGCCGCGGCAAGCGGATCACCCTGCGCGACTCGTCGGAGAAGGTGCTCGCCGACTTCATCATCGGCGAGGAGATCAAGGACCGCTCCGGCCAGTACTACGTCCGCGTCCCCGGCCAGAAGCGGATCTACGGCGTCAACGTCAAGGCCGAGCCGTCGACCCGGTTCGCCGACTGGATTGAGACCAACCTCCTGAAGCTCGAAGCCGCCAAGATTCGCAAGATCGAGTTCGACAACTACAAGGTCAATCTCGAACAGGGCTACCAGCCCGGCGAGGTGTTCGACATCGAGCGCCTTGGCTCCAACGCCCCCTGGATGATGCCGGGGCTCGACGCCGACAAGCAGCTTGACGAAACGAAGCTGACGGCCCTGACAAGCGCCCTGGCCGACCTGAAAATCGTCGGCGTGCGGCCCAAGCCGGCCGGCCTAACGCGCGACCTGAAGAAGAGCGACCAGAAGGGAATCACCCTCTCGGCCGCGACCGTCGCCTCGCTTCAGGGCAAGGGCTTCTACATGACCCGCGACGGCCAGCTTCTCTCCAACCAGGGAGACGTGCGGGTCTACACCGACGAGGGGGTCGTCTACACCCTCCGGTTCGGCGAGGTCACCTTCGGCGGCGGAGACGATCTCTCCGCCGGCGTCCCGGACGACGCCGAAAAGAAGGAGGGCGAGGAGACCAAGGATGAGAAATCCGAGGGCGCGACCGAGAGCCGCTACGTGATGGTCACCGTCTCGTTCGACCCGACGCTGATCCCCGAACCGAAGACCGAGGCGAAGTCGAAGGTCGCCGAGGGCGAGCTTCCCGAAAACGTGCTGGCCCCTGATCCGAATGATCCCGAGGCCGCCGACGCCGAGAAGGAGGCCGAGGAAAAGGCCGAGCGGGAGAAGCAGGAATACGAGAAGAAGCTGGCCGACGGCAAGGCGCGGGTCCAGGAGCTGACCGACCGCTTCGCCGCCTGGTACTACCTGACTCCCGGCGACAGCTTCCGGTCGATCAACCTCGACCGGGCCAGCCTGGTGACGGACAGGAAGCCAGCCGAGTCCCCCGGCCTTGGCCCCGGCGCGGCGCCCGGCGGTTTCCCCGGGTTCCCCGGCGGCGCGGCGCCCTCGTTCCCCGGTGGCGCGGGAGGTCTGCCCCCGGTCGAATAAGCGACCGCCCCGACGGCGAACCTCGGGGCCTTCGCGGGGGTCCGACATTTCGGCGGAGTCCGCCGCGTCCCGCCCGTGGTACACTGGCGGGACGCGGGACGAGCCCGAGATCAGGTTCCGGGAGGGCGAGGCTCCCGCCGAGCCGGGACGATGCGCCGGCTCGGCGGGAGCCTCGCCCTCCCAATTCGTCCGCGTTGAACCACCCAAGAGACGACGCCTCTTGCCTTCTCTCCGGGGTTCGTCGTAAAGTCTTGTTTATTCTGTTTTTGAAGTGGTCGTTGAGGAGCCGGGCCCAGTTCGGTCGACGATCCGAATCCCGGCGTGGGGACGTGGCGATGGCGAGCAGCGCGGGTGTCCAGAATTTGACTTCCTCCATCACGGAACCGCCCCAGTCCAAGAGCATGCGACAGGTGCTCTCCGTCCTGGTGCAGAACCAGCCCGGCGTGTTGGCCCACGTCTCGGGGATGTTCGCCTCCCGGGGCTACAACATCGACAGCCTGGCCGTGGGCGAGACGGAAAACCCCCTGCTCTCGCGGATCACCGTGGTGGTCAGGGGGAACGAGCGGCACCTGGAGCAGGTCCGCAAGCAGCTTGAGAAGATCGTCACCGTGGTGAAGGTCCAGGACATCTCGGGCGCCGATTTCGTCGAGCGCGACCTGATGCTGCTGAAGCTCAAGGCGACGCCCGCGGATCGTCCGGCGATCCAATCCCTGGTGGAGATTTTCCGGGGGCGGATCGTTGACGTCGGTCCCGACGCGATCATGATCGAGATCTCCGGTCAGGAGAAGAAGGTCGAAGCCTTCATCGAGGCGGTTCGCGACTACGAGATCATCGAGCTGGCCCGCACCGGCCGGATCGCCCTGGTCCGCGGCGGCCGGACCCCCGACGGGGTCGTCGTTCGGGAGGCCCCCGAGGAGGAGGCCGAGCAGCCCGTCGTGCACGGCCACTCCCACCTTTGATCGATCGACCGCCGGCGCGATCCGACTCGACGCCGACGGCATCGCCCCTCTTTTAAAACCCATTCGCGGCGCTCGGCCGTTCGAGCGCCGCGCTCGTCGAAACGCCCGGAGTCGCCCCGCGGGGTCCGGGCTCGTCTTTTTTGAATTCCGCCAAACCGCCTCCGAGGAGACCGTTGATGCCCGCCCAGATGTTTTACGACCAGGACGCCGACCTTTCGCTGCTCAAGGGAAAAACGGTGGCGATCATCGGCTACGGCAGCCAGGGGCACGCCCACGCCCAGAACCTGCGCGACTCGGGCTGCAACGTGGTCGTCGGCCAGCGTCCCGGCTCCGCCAATTACGATCTGGCCGTCAACGACGGCTTCAAGCCGGTCTCGGCGGCCGAGGCGGCCGAGGCGGGCGACCTGATCAACATCCTGCTCCCCGACGAGGTTCAGGGCGACGTCTACGCCCGCGACATCAAGCCCCACCTGAAGCCCGGCAACCTGTTGCTCTGCTCCCACGGCTTCAACATCCACTTCGGCCAGGTCGTCCCGCCCAAGGGGGTCGACAGCGCCCTGGTGGCCCCCAAGGGCCCCGGCCACCTGGTCCGCAGCGAGTACGTCAAGGGGGGCGGCGTCCCCTGCCTGATCGCCACGGCCGACGATTGCACCCCCGAGGGGAAGGCCAAGGCCCTCGCCTACGCCAAGGGGATCGGCGGCACCCGCGCCGGCGTTCTGCAGACCACCTTCGCCGAGGAGACCGAGACCGACCTCTTCGGAGAGCAGGTTGTCCTCTGCGGCGGCCTCAGCGCCCTTTTGAAGATGGGCTATGAGACGCTGGTCGAGGCCGGCTACCAGGAGGAGAGCGCCTACTTCGAGTGCGTTCACGAGCTGAAGCTGATCGTCGACCTGATCTATCAGGGCGGCCTCGACTACATGCGCTACAGCATCTCCAACACGGCCGAGTACGGCGACTACGTCCGCGGGCCGCAGATCATCACCGAGGAGACCCGCGCCGCCATGCGGCGGACGCTCCAGGAGATCCGCTCGGGCCAGTTCGCCCGCGAGTGGATCCTTGAGAACAAGGCCAACCGCCCCTTCTTCAACGCCACCAAGAAGCGGGAGAGCCAGCACCCGGTCGAGACCGTCGGCAAGCGGCTCCGCGCCCTGATGCCCTGGATCAAGGCCAAGACCGTTTAATCATCTTCGAGCGAGGCCGCGGGAATGTCGCGATTTCGGGAGTGTCCCTCCTGCAGGGCCCTGTTGACGGACGATCAACTCGCCGCGACGGAGGGACTCTGCCCGTATTGCGACGTCCGCGTCGCGCCCGCCGACGAGTTTCATGACCCGGACGCCGCGCCGATCGCTCGGCCGCGGCGTTTGTTCGAGCCCGTTTCGGTTCCCTTCACGATCACCGAGAAGCTCCTCCTGTCGTTCCGGCTGCTCTTTGAGCAGTTGCCGCTACTGGCGGCGCTGGTGCTCATCATCAAGTTGCCGTCGAACGTGGCGATCGAGCTGATCGCCGAGAAGAACGCCAACCCCGCCGACCCCATGTCGGCCGTCTGGCTGATCCTATTGGTTGAGCTCTTCTTCGGGCCGATCTACGGCGCGGCGGTCGTCGCGGTGATGGCCAATCGCATGGCTGGTCGCGCCACCGAGTTCGGCGAGGCGATCCGAGTGGGCCTGGATCAATGGGCTCGGCTGTTCGCCGCCCGGCTCATCGCCAACGCCTTCATCCTTTGCGGCCTCATCGTCTTCATCATCCCGGGGATCATCCTGGCCATCCGCTATAGTTTGATCGACCCGGTGGTGGTGATGGAGAATTCCCCCGTACCCGACGCCCGGAACCGAAGCGCCGCCCTGGTCCACGGGCGGGGACTGAGGATCTTTCAGGCCGCGGTGATCGGGCGGCTGCTGATCCTCGGCCTCTCAATCGTGCTGGCTCGCGTCCTGATTCAGGCCGACTGGTTCGAAGATCCGATCGCGAGGGCCTGTCTCGACAGTCTGATGAACGTGTTCGCGATCTTCCTCATGATCCTCCTCTTCCTGTTTTACTGGGAAGCCCGCGCGGAGGAAGAGGAGGCGAACGCGCTGGAACCGTTCGAGCCCGCGGTTCACGAGCGGTTGCCGTAAGGAAACCCTTGGCGACGCCGGAGAACGCGCTTGCCCGCCCGACGCGCCAGCGGGCGCGTTCCCTTGCCTGTCTCACCCGGCGCTTTCGTCAATTCCCTTTCGATCCTGGGCCTCCCGGACGTAAGCGATAGCCGATTCGAGGTCGGTCTCGCGATGGATTCAGCGGCGGCTTCCGCCTTCGGTCCAGAATTGGGTTCGCGTCGGCTCCGTTTCCCG
>Ga0180215_1002380_pt1 | contig 19096 bp, 15 predicted proteins | sample eDN3rd37CBELigBY_FD_128871 | JGI IMG/M metagenome (GOLD analysis project Ga0180215, IMG submission 128871) | Enriched backyard soil microbial communities from Emeryville, California, USA - eDNA 3rd pass 37_C BE-Lig BY (version 2) (version 2) | ecosystem: Environmental > Terrestrial > Soil >... | reverse complement strand
CGGCCTGGCCGCCGCCGACCACCAGCGGTGGGCGGGGCGGGCGCCGTCGGGAATCTGGCTCCCGTTTCTCGGCTACGCGCCGGGATTGGAGTCGCCGATGGCCGAGCGCGGCTTGCGGTTCTTTTGCGTCGCGGCCGACGCCTTCGAGCGCGGGGAGTTTTCCCCGCCGCGCGGGGCCTTCGAGCCCTTGATCACGCCCCCCGGCGTGGCGGCCGTGGGCGTGGTCGACGCCTCCACCACCCCGGCGTTCGCCGCCGATCAGGGCTACGGCCGAGACCCTCGGTACGCCGACCCCGACCTGGCCGAGCGGGCCGCCCGCGAGCACGCCCGGCACTTCCTTAATGAATGGCTGGAACGGTCGTTGTCGGAAGCCGCCGCTCGGGAGAGCGCCCGGGAATCCCTCGGCGTCGTCTCGTTCACGCCTCACGACCTCGCTCGGGCCTGGCCGCTCGGCGGGGGTGGAGAATGGCTCGCCCAGACGCTCCTGGGGCTGTCGAACCTCGAGGACGCCGGGGCGACGTCGCTGGATCGGTATCTGGACCGCAACCCGGTCGGCCTGGTGGGCCGGCCCGGCGCCAGCGCGGGCGGGATGCTCGCGGTTCGGCCCGCCGATTCGGACCTGTTCGACCGCTGCCGCGCCGCCGCCGACCTGCTTACCTTCGCCCTGGAGCGCCGGCGGTCGTTGCGGCCCGCCGAGCGCGCGTTGCTGACGAGGATGGTTCGCCGCTTGCTTCGCGCCCAACAGGTCGATTGGTCGCTTCCTCACGGCGGCGGCGTCGATCCTCGCGTTGGTCTCGAGCGAGCCGGGGAGTCGCTGGACCGATTCTACGAACTGGCCGCCGCGCTGATGGGGGGACGGGCCGAAGCGACCGCGCCCCCGCCCCGGCCGGGGCCGAGGTTCCTCCCGGAGATCGACCTGGAGATTCTGGCGGGATGACGGCGGCCGTTTGATTCGGCCCAATCGTCTCGCCGCCGCGATGGCTTGTCGCCATTGGGGCATGATGCATTTGCGAAACCGGGGGGGCATTACGTACAATTGACTTGACGCCGAGAAATGGCGTAGAGATGTCGGCTTGAGAATCGGATGACGCGCGGAACCGAGCTCGGCTTGCTCCCTCCTCTGATTGTTTCTTGATGTTCCCTCCTCCGCGACGTCGCGCGCCGCGCCGCTCTGGTATTTGGTTTTCCTCGGGGTTATCGCCATGGCTTTGCCCAAGGTCGTGATCGTGGGCCGGCCCAACGTCGGCAAATCCTCCCTGCTGAACTGGTTGGCTGGACGCCGCATCGCCATCGTGGACGACGTGGCCGGCGTGACCCGCGACCGCGTCGGCGCGCTGGTGCAACTCGGCGAGGACGATCAGGCTCAGTTCTTCGAGCTCATGGACACCGGCGGCATCGGCATGGTGGACCGCGACGATCTGGGCGAAGACGTGGACCGCCAGATCGAAACGGCCATGACCGAGGCCGACCTGATCCTCTTCGTCGTCGACATTCGCGAGGGGATGATGCCCCTGGACGAAGAGGTCGCCCGCCGGCTCCGCTACCTCAAAACGCCCGTCATCCTGGTCATGAACAAGGCCGACGACCCCGACCTGGACGACTGCGGCGGCGAGTTCTACAAGCTCGGCCGGGGCAAGCCGATCGCCGTCTCGACCCGGCACAACCGCAACAAGAGCCAGCTTCTGCGCCTGGTCGAGGAGCTATTGCCCTGGGAGCAGGCCAAGAAGCCCGCCGAGGCCGTGATGAAGATCGCGGCGGTGGGTCGGCCCAACACGGGGAAGTCGACGTTCATCAACACCCTGGCCCGCGCCGAGCGGATGATCGTCTCGGAGCGGCCGGGGACCACGCGCGACTCGGTCGACGTTCACTTCGAGCTCGACGGCCTGCCGTTCACCGCCATCGACACCGCGGGCGTCAAGCGCAAGGCCAAGATCAACGACGACCTGGACTTCTATTCGGTACACCGGGCCGAGCGGTCGATCCGCCGCGCCGACGTGGTGCTCCTGTTCCTCGACCCGACGCAGGGAATCACCCGGCTCGACAAGCAGTTGGCCGGCTACATCTCGCAAGAGCACAAGCCCTGCGTGTTCGTCGTCAACAAGTGGGACCTGATGATCGGCGGCGCGCGCGACGACGCCCAGCACGGCATGGCGCGGTTCGCCCACGCCGTGCAGCACGCCTTTCGGAACATGAACTACATGCCGTTGGCCTTCATCACGGCCAAAACCGGCAAGAACGTCAAGGCGCTGTTGAATCTCTCCCAGGCGCTTTACAAGCAGGCCAACCGGCGAGTCGGCACCGGGGCCCTCAACCGGGTGCTGCGCGAGGCGGTCGCCGCCCATCCGCCGGCGATGCGCGAGAACCGCTCGCCCCGGGTTTACTACGCCACCCAGGTCGGCTCGGCGCCGCCGACGATCGTCTTGTTCGTCAACAGCACCCGGCTCTTTGATCCGACGTATCAGCGCTACCTCCTGAACGTCTTCCGCGAGAAGCTGCCGTTCCACGACGTGCCGATCAAGCTCTACATGCGGGCCCGCTCGCAGAGCGATCCGAACGACCGCGCGGCGGCCCGGCGGGAGGCCGACTGGAGCGACAACGACGATTACGCCAACGGCCATCGACGGCGCGACGCCGAGCCCGAGGAGGTCCGGTTCATCAACCGCGAGGTCAACGAGATGCTCGCCGACCTCGATTCCTGACCAGCGCGGGCGGCGGGCCCGAACCGGGGCCCCGAACGAAGGTTGGTCGATCGTGGCGAGGCGCGCCGGAGCGCGTTAAGATCCGGAACATGGGCCGATGGGGTGGTTCGCCAGCCCGTCGGCCGAGTTCCGTTTCCCTCCGCCATCGGGGCGGCTGGAAATGAACCGTCCTCATTTCCTGGAGGTCTCGAAGCCATGCGCGCGACTCATCGACGGGATTTTCTGCGACGGACCCTTCTGGCCGGGGCCGCCGCGCCCGTGTTGTCCCAAGCGACGCCGGCCTGGGCGATTCCGCCGATCGTTCGAAGCCGACCGAGCCATCTAAAGCTGAGCGTCGCGGCCTACTCGTACCGGCAATATTTGACGGCCAAGCCGCCGTCGATGGACATGTTCGGTTTCGTGGATCTGGCGGCCGACCTGGGCTTCGACGCCGTCGAGCCGACCTCGTACTACTTCCCGGCCGACGCCGACGACGATTACTTCGCCCGCTTCAAGCGGCACGCGTTCGTCCAGGGGCTGGACGTCTCGGGAACGGCCATCGGCAACAACTTCTGCCTGCCCGAGGGGACCGAGCGCGACAAGCAGTTGGAGCTAACCCGGCATTGGATCGACCGCGCCGCAGCCATCGGCGCGCCCGTGATCCGGATCTTCGCCGGCGGCGTACCCAAGGGCGCCAATGAGGAGGACGCCTTCCGGTGGGCCGTCGAGGGGATCCAGGCGTCGCTCGCCCACGCGGCCAAGCGCGGGATCGTTTTGGCGCTTGAGAACCACGGTGGGATCACAAGCGAGCCGGAGCAACTCTTGAAGTTCGTCGAGGCGATCGACTCCCCGTATTTCGGGATCAACCTGGACACCGGCAACTTCCACGGCGACGACCCCTACGCCGACATGGCCAGGCTCGCCCCCTACGCCCTGAACGTCCAGGTGAAGACCGAGGTTCAGCCCAAGGGGGCCGAGAAGAAGCAAGAGGCGGACCTCGCGCGGGTCATCCAGATCCTCCGCGACGTTCACTACTCCGGCTACGTCGTCCTCGAGTACGAGGCCGCCGAAGACCCCTTCTCGGCGGTCCCCCGCCACGCGCGTCGGCTCCGCAAGCTGATCGGGTAGGGCGACGTCGGCGGCGAACGAGGCGGCTGCCGGCCTTGCCGGTCCCGGCCGCCCCGTCTAACATGGAGCGTTCGCGCCGCGGCGGCTCGGTCCTTCAAAGTCGCCCGGCGCGGTCGACACGCTCACCCGATCCGACCCGGCAAGGAGCCCATGCAGTACAACCCGGCCAATCCGCTCATCGTCCAGGGGGACAAGACGCTCCTTCTGGAAGTCGACAACCCGCTGCACGCCGAGGCCCGCGACGCGATCGCGCCATTCGCCGAGCTGGAGAAAAGCCCCGAACACATCCACACCTATCGACTCACGCCCCTGTCGCTCTGGAACGCCGCCGCGGCCGGGATGAGCGCCGACGAGATGGTCGAGCGGCTGGGAACCTACACGAAGTTCCCCCTACCGCCCAACCTGCCGGCCGACCTCCGCGAGTTGGTCGGCCGCTATGGGCGCGTGACGCTCCGGCGGATTGACGGCGGCCTCCGCCTGACCACCGCCGACCGCGCCCTGATCGAGGAGTTGTCCCGCCAGCGCGGGGTCCGCGACCATCTGGGAGAGCGAATCGACGAGACCAGCTTCGCCATCGACGACCTGAACCGCGGTGTTTTGAAACAGGCCCTCATCGCCGCCGGATACCCGGCCGAGGACCTCGCGGGCTACGCTCGGGGGACCGATCTGGCGGTCGCCCTGCGCGAGACGGCCGCGTCGGGGCGCGCGTTCCAGGTCCGCGACTATCAGCGGGGCGCGGTCGACGCCTTCCACGCCGGCGGGGATGTGAAGGGGGGCTCGGGAGTCGTCGTCCTGCCCTGCGGGGCGGGCAAGACCATCGTCGGCATCGCCGCGCTGGCGAAAATCCAGACCGAGACCCTGATCCTGACCACCAGCACAACGTCGGTGGAGCAGTGGCGGCGCGAAATCCTCGACAAGACCGATTTGAGCGAGTCGCAAGTCGCCACCTACACCGGGGACTCCAAGGCCATCGCCCCGGTGACGCTGGCGACGTATCAAATCGTCACCTATCGGCCCCGGAAGAACGGCGACTTCCCGCACTTCGGCCTGTTCAACTCGCGCGATTGGGGGCTCATCATCTACGACGAGGTGCACCTGCTCCCCGCCCCCGTCTTTCGGATCACCGCCGACATTCAGGCCCGGCGCCGGCTCGGCCTGACCGCCACCCTGGTGCGCGAAGACCACCGCGAGGAGGACGTCTTTAGCTTGATTGGCCCCAAAAAGTACGACGTTCCCTGGCGCGTCCTCGAATCCAAGGGGTGGATCGCCGAGGCCCAGTGCCACGAAGTCCGCCTGGGGTTCCCCTCGAACCTCCGCATGGAATACGCCGTGGCCGAATGGCGTGACAAGTTCCGCCTGGCCAGCGAGAACCCGGCCAAGGACGATCTGGTCGCCCAACTGCTGGACGCCCACGACCATCCCGCAGACCGCGTGCTCGTCATCGGCCAGTACATCAAGCAGCTTCGACGGATCGCCGAGCGGTTCGACATTCCGATCATCACCGGGACGACCTCCAACTCCGAGCGCGAGGACCTTTACGAGCGGTTCCGCGCGGGGGCGGTTCGCCGGCTGGTGCTCTCAAAGGTGGGCAATTTCGCCGTCGACCTGCCCGACGCCAACGTGATGATCCAGGTTTCGGGCACCTTCGGCAGCCGGCAAGAGGAAGCGCAGCGGCTCGGCCGAATCCTCCGACCCAAGGAGGGCGAGCGGCCCGCCTGCTTCTACACGCTGGTGACGCGCGATAGCCGCGAGATGGATTTCGCCCACCATCGCCAGCTTTTCCTGACCGAACAGGGCTACGGCTATGAGATCGTCGACGAATCCGAGCTTTCGGCCCGGGTCGCCGAAGCGTCCGAGGCCGGCCGCTGAGCCGCGGCCCTGGTCGCCCTTTGCCCATCTTCGTCTCCATATCCATCCCCTTCGAACCGTGACCGATTGGATCCGCCCCGATGACCCGCGCCCACGCCCGAGTCCCCGTCAAACTGCACAGGAACGTGACCTTGATCCGCGCGTCGGAACCGATCGTCGCCGAGGAGTTGATGGCGCGGCGGAGCCTCGCCCGCCTGGTCTTGGCGAGGCTCTCCGACACGGTTCTCCTGGTCAAACCCGACGAAGCCGACGCGGCCGTCGCCGAACTCAAGAAAATGGGCCAGACGCCCAGAATCGCGCGCTGAGGCGAGGGAAGGGACGTTATGGCCTTGATCTCCGGTTCGGGACCGACGCCGCCTCACCCGGCGCGGGACGGTGCGCCCACGACGCCCGCCGACGACCCCCGGCGCGCGTTTCGATGGTCGCTGAGCCGTCTCTCCCCCACCGTCCTTCGACTCCTCGCCGAGCGCCGGGGCTTCGAGCCGGAGGCCGACGCGGACGATGGCGCCGCGATCGCCGCCGAACTCGTCGATCAACTCGATGATCCAACCATCGCGGCGGCGATTCGCGAGCGACTGGACGAGAACGAGCGATCGGCGGTGGCCTTGTTCGGCCTGACCGAAAACCCGCGCTGGCCGGCGCGCGGGCTGGCCCACGCGCTCTCGGTCCTCGGCGCGTCGGCCGAGGACGTCATCAACGGCTTGCTGAAGCGCGGGCTGCTGGTCGTGGCCGCTGATGGGCCGATCGTGGGAACGTCCGCCCCCCAGCGCGGGCCCTCCGTCGAGGGCCCCGACCTCTTGATCCATCCGGCCCTGTCCTCGGGCGCCCGAATTCGCCCGCCTATCGACCCGCCGATCCCGGTATGCGAGGCGGTCGCTCAGATCCGCGAAGCCGACGGTCTGGAGCCGATTTTGCGGCTCGCGGCGCTCTGGCAACGGCTCGGCGCTGAGCCCGTCCGCCTGACCCAAACCGGCGCGCTCTACAAGCGCGACCGGGAGCGGATCGCCGAGGACGCCGTCATCTCCGGCCCCTTTCGCGACGCCCCGGCCGACGCGCCCGACCCGGCCGGCCTGCTCATGGAGCTTGCGAAGCGGATCGGCCTGATCCACCTGGATTCCTCCCGGGAACTTTTGGTCGCCTCGCCGGCCGACTTCTGGACCGAGAACGCCGTCCACCTGCCCCAGATGATCGCGTCGGCCTGGCTCGGCCTGCGCTCCTGGCGGGAGTGGTCGGAAACCGAGCCGTCGGCGTCTTCGACGGCTCCCGCGGTTGGCGAGCCCCTGATCTACCTGCGCCCCGCGCTGATGCTTTGGCTCGCCGGCCTCGCGCCGGAGGATTGGGTGACGCTCGACGATCTGGCCGAGCATCTCAACACCGTGTTCCCGGATTGGGATCGGCTCTCGTTCCGCGACGATTCCGACGCGACGGAACCGCGCCGGGCCCGGAGGGAGCGGCGGCCCTCGCGCGGGGGCCAGGCGAAGCAAACGCTGGAGCGGGTTTTGCTTGGCGCCGCCAGCGCGCTCGGCCTGGTTCGGTCGGCCGACGAGAAAACGACGGGGCGCAAGGCAGTTCAGCTCACCGCGCTGGGGCGATACGCCATGAGGGTCGATTCCCCTCCGGCCACGCCGCCGCCTTTCGAGAAATTCCTGTTCGCCCAGCCCAACCTCGACGTGATCGCCTACCGCCAGGGGCTGACGCCTCGCTTGATTGGCTCGTTGAGCCAGTTCGCCTGGTGGACCAAGATCGACGCGGCGATCGAGATGCGGCTCACGCGCGAATCCATCGCCGGAGGCTTGCAATGGGGGATGTCGGTGGGTCGGATGCTGGAGATCCTGACCCGCCACAGCCAGAATCCACTCCCCAGCGCCCTCAAGGACGCGGTGGAGCGGTGGGCCAGCCACCGCGAACGCGTCGTGTTTTACGAGGCCGCCACGCTCATCGAGTTCGACTCCCGGCGCGACCGCGATCACGCCGTCGAGCGGTGGACCAAGGGGAATGGCGAGCCGTTCATCCCCGTGGGCGAGCGGTTCATCCTGGTCGAGGACCCGCGGGACGTTCCCACCGGCCGGATCAGCACCACCGCGGCGCGCGACTATCGCCTACCTCCCGAGCGGTGCGTGACCGTGGAGGACGACGGCGTCACCCTGGTACTGGACCCGTCCCGGACCGACCTGTTGATCGATGCCGAGCTGGGCCGATTCGCCGACGAGACGCCCGCTCTCGGCCCCGATCCCGCCGACCCGCTCCGTCCCACCGAGCGGCGGTTCGTCATCACCCCCGCCTCGCTGCGCCGGGGATTGGAACTCGGCCTAACCCCTTCGCTCCTGACCGATTGGTTCAAGCGGCGGGCTGGAACCGAGCCGCCTCCGGCCGTGAAACTGATGGCGCGGCCGTCCCAGGGCGGAGCGAAACCCTGGAGGGCGGTCCACCGCCTCGTCCTCCACGTCCCGTCGGTCGAGTTGCTCGACGGCGTCATGCAACACCCCATGACCCGCTCCTGGCTGGGCGACCGCCTGGGCCCGACGGCGGTCGAAGTTCCCGAGGAACACGCCGATCAACTCCGCGCGGCGCTGAGGGAATTGGGCGTTGAGGTCGAAATTTCATGAGTCCCGAACCATCCCCCCATTTTCCCAAAACGGCCCATTCGTCCTTGAAATCCCTCGGTCGCGGTTTCCGGGTCGGCGCTCCCTTGATTCGAGGGACGTCGTCTGATCGAATGTTTATGCGCGGGGCGGGAGCCGTTCGCCGGCGCGCCGGGACCAGCCGCCCAGTTCACGGAGAACGATGTCGATGATTGTTGGGGTGCCGAGGGAGATCAAGGCGGATGAGTACCGCGTCGCCATGCTACCGGTGTGCGTCGAGGAGCTGACCTCCTCCGGACACACGGTGCTGGTCGAGACCGGCGCGGGAGCGGGCAGCGGCATCGCCGATGAACTTTACCAGGCCGCGGGCGCCACAATCATCAATGGCCCGGACGAGGTCTGGTCGAAGACGGACCTCATCGTCAAGGTGAAGGAGCCGATGCCCGAGGAGAGGCCGCGCATGCGGGCCGGGCAGGTGATCTTCGCCTATTTCCACTTCGCCGCCGACGAGGCGCTGACGCGAGCGGTGGTGGACAGCGGCGCGACGGCCATCGCCTACGAGACAATTCGCGACCATCGCGGCGGACTGCCTCTTCTGACGCCGATGAGCGAAGTCGCCGGCCGGATGAGCATCCACGAAGGGGCCAAGTATCTGGAGCGTCCCCAGGGAGGACGGGGCGTGCTGCTGGCGGGCGTCCCCGGCGTCGCCCCGGCCGAAGTGGTGGTGCTGGGCGGCGGCGTGGTGGGCTCCAACGCGGCCAAGATCGCCGCGGGCATGGGAGCGAACGTCAAGATCCTCGACATCAATTTGGACCGCTTGAGATATCTCGACGACGTGATGCCGTCGAACCTGACGACGCTTTACTCCGATCGCCACACGGTTCGAGAGGTCGTCGCCGCGGCCGATCTGGTCGTCGGCGCCGTCCTGGTCATCGGCGCCCGCGCGCCCCGGTTGGTGCGGCGCGAAGACCTGGGCCGGATGAAGCCCGGCGCGGTGATCGTCGACGTCGCCATCGACCAGGGGGGCTGCGTCGAGACCAGCCGGCCGACGACCCACCACGATCCCACGTTCATCGTCGACGGGATCGTCCACTACTGCGTGACCAACATGCCGGGCGCGGTGGGACGGACGAGCACCTACGCGCTTTGCAACGTCACGCACACTTTCGTCCTTCGGTTCGCCAACGAGGGCTGGAGAGCCGTCGCCGAAAGCGAACCGGGGGTCGCTCAGGGAATCAACATCCACGCCGGACGGGTGACGAATCAGGCGGTGGCCCAGACCTTTGACCTTCCCGTCGGCGACTGGAGCGATTGATCACCCGGGCGGGCCGACCGCGGGCGTCGAGCGGGATCGTCCAGAAGAACACGAAGCACAACGGCAACGTCGGCCCCAAAGTTGCCGCCTCCGATATCGTATCGGGCGGCCGGGGAACCGGCATTTCTCCATCCTCTTTCCAAGGGAGCGCGACCCTGATGAGCCACGATGAACACGATCATGACCACGACCATGACCACGACCACGATGTCGAGGAAGCCCTGGAGGAGGCCCTGGAGCTGGACACGCAGAGCCAGATCTTCCTGGAGATGAGGCGGCAAAATCTTGAGCTGCTTCGGATCGCCTCGGAAGTGGCCGGTTACGGCGGCGAGCACGGGCCGCTGAAGCCGGGCGACATCCGCCACGCCCTGCGGAACATCTGGGACGTTTTCGCCGAGTTCTACTCGTGGATTGATCCCGAGGAGGAGGAGAGCGACGAGGAGGATCTCGACGACCTGGACGACGAGGAATGAGGACCGGGATGACCCGCGGCGGCGGCCGCCGATTCCAGGGGGCGTTTTGATGTCGGAGGAGCAACCGGCGGACTCGTTTCAGACGGTTTCTTGGATCGGCGACGCGCCCAGCGGCCATCTCCGCATGATTGACCAAACCCGGCTGCCGACCGAGCGCGTCGACATCGACTGTCGCGACGTGGACGAGGTTTGGGGGGCGATCAAACGGTTGAGCGTCCGGGGCGCGCCGGCCATCGGCGTCGCCGCCGCGTACGGGGCCGTGATCGGCGCCCGCGCGCGGGGAACCGACGATGCTCTGGCGATCCGAACCGCCCTGCGGGAGGCGTCCGCGCATCTGCGGACCAGTCGGCCGACGGCCGTGAACCTGTTCTGGGCCCTCGATCGCATGGAGGCCGTCGCCGATTCGCCCGCCGAGTCGGCGGCGGCCCTGCTTGATCGCCTCCTCGGCGAGGCGAAGGCGATCGAGGCCGAGGACCGGGCCATGTGCCGGGCCATCGGCCGCCACGGCGCGGAGCTGCTGGAATCGGGCGACGGCGTCTTGACCCACTGCAACGCGGGGGGACTGGCCACGGCCGACTACGGCACGGCCCTGGCCGTGATCTTCTCGGCCCATGAACAGGGCAAGTCGATCCGGGTCTTCGCCGACGAGACCCGCCCCTTGCTTCAGGGCGCCCGGCTCACCACCTGGGAACTGCAAAATCGGGGCGTCCCCGTCACCTTGATCTGCGACAACATGGCCGCTCAGGTGATGCGGGAGAAGAAGGTCCAAAGGGTCGTCGTCGGCGCCGATCGGATCGCCGCCAACGGCGACGCCGCCAACAAGATCGGCACCTACGGCGTCGCGGTGCTCGCCCGGGCGCACGGGATTCCGTTCTACGTCGCCGCTCCCTCAAGCACGTTCGACCTGTCGCTCGCCGACGGTTCGGCGATCCCGATCGAGGAGCGCGACCCGCGCGAGGTCACCCACGGCTTCGGCCGGCAAACCGCGCCCGAAGGAGTCGACGTTTACAACCCCGCCTTTGATGTTACCCCCGCCGAACTGATCGCCGGCATCATCACCGAGCGCGGGGTGATCCAGCCGGTTAACGCCGAAACGGTCGCCGCCGTGCTCGGCTCCAAAGTTTAATTCTTGGCCACGTCATCGGAACCCGCCATGCTGTCTCATAGCGTCTACTTTTCGCTCCACGACGATTCCCCGGCCGCGATCGAAGCGCTGGTCGCCGCCTGCAAGAAGTACCTCGTCGACCATCCGGGCGTCGTCCATTTCAGCGCCGGGACGCTCAACCCGGACCTGGCCCGCCCCGTCAACGACCGCGAGTTCGACGTGGCTTTGCACGTCGTCTTCGACTCCCGGGCCTCCCACGACCTGTACCAGACCGCCCCGAGCCACCTGAAGTTCATCGAAGAGTGCAAGCCGAACTGGAGCAAGGTTCGGGTCTTCGACGCGGACGTCGAATCCGCCTGAGCGGCCGCGGTTATGGGTTGGCGTTTTCCGATCCTACCACCCGGGCGACCACCGAATCCGGTAGGCGGGCGAGCAGGGTGGTCAGCGCGGCCATGCGCCGGGGGAAGGCGACGACGCCGGACTTGCGGCGATCGATCACCCGGGCGATCTTGCGGGCGGCGGTCTCGGCCGAGATCATGAACGGGGTCGCCGCGGCGTCCATGGGGGTGATGGCGGTGTCGACGAAGCCCGGAAGAACCGTGGTGACGGCGACGCCTCGGCTCCGAAGTTCGATCCGCAGCCCCTCCATGTAGGCGTTCACGGCCGCCTTGCTGGCGCAGTAGGCTGACTCGCCGGGCAGGCCCTTCAGCGCCGCGAGGCTTGAAATAGCGACGAGTTGGCCGTCGCCCGCCTGAAGCATGCCGGGCAAAACGGCCTCGATCGAATAGACGACTCCCATCACGTTGACGCGGAAGGTCCGCTCCACGTCCTCGATGTTGAGCGGGTTCAGACGGGTCGGAGCGCCGAACCCGGCGTTCGCGACCAGGACGCGCGTCGGCCCGTTCGCCGATTCGAGGGTCTGGAACGCGTCTCGGAGGGCGGGACGGTCGCCGACGTCGGCCGTCGCGGCGATGGCGGTTCCTCCGCGCGCGGCGACCAACTCGACCGTCTCGCGAAGCTCGCGCTCACGGCGGGCGATCAGACCCAGAAGGTGGCCTCGCGCCCCCAGCTCGATCGCCAGGGCCCGGCCGATCCCGCTCGACGCTCCCGTGATGACGACGGTTGAAGTCGAAGAGGCGGCCGGGGGCATTGATTGAAGACTCCGAGAGCGCGGCTCAGACCGACCGCAAGACCAGGCAGGAGTTCGCGCCGCCAAAGCCGAACGAGTTGGAAACGACCGTGGAGACCCGGCGCGGCATGGCTTCGCGGGCGACCAGAAAAAGGTCCGCGTCGGGCTCGTCGAGATTGATTGTGGGCGGAATCGCCCCGCGTCTCATGGCCGTTATGCAGGCGAGGGCTTCGATCGCGCCGGCGGCGGTGAGCAGGTGGCCGGTCATGCTTTTGGTCGAAGTCGTCGGGATCGCGTCGAGCGCCTCGCCGAAGACCAACCGCAGCACGGCCGCCTCGCCGGCGTCGCCGACCGGGGTGCCGGTGGCGTGGGCGTTGATGTGGTCGATCTCATGCGGCTCAACGCGCGCGTCGCGCAAGGCCTGGCGCACCGCCCGACTCGCGGGCGCGGGGTCGGGGCTGGGGATCACGTGATGGTGGGCGTCACTGCTGGCGCCGAAGCCGGCGACCTCGGCGTAAGCGTTCGCTCCCCGACCACGCGCGCGATCCGACGCCTCCAAAACGCAGAACACGCCCCCCTCGCCCAGCACGAAGCCGTCGCGGCCCTTGTCAAACGGCCGCGACGCGCGGGCGGGCTCGTCATTGCGGCGCGACAAGGCCCGGAGGTTGCCGAAGGTCGCCAGGCCCACCGGCGTCACGGCCATCTCGCAGCCGCCGACGACGCAGACGTCGGCCAGCCCGCGCCTGATCCAGTCACGGCCGATCTCAAACGCGAAGTTGCTCGCCGCGCAGGCCGCGGAGACGGTCACGCTCGGGCCGTTGAGTTTCAGAGCCGCGCGAACTCGGTCGAGCGTCGACCGCTCGTCCTGGGCCGGGTCTTGCACGCGGTCGCCCCCGGCCAGGCGGTCGACCTCCCAAAGCTCCATCCACTCGGCCCCCAGGCCAAGAACCAGGCCGACGTGGACCTCGTGCCGCCGATCCCACCAGCCCGAATCGCGGAGGGCCGATTCGATCGACCAGAGCGCCGCCCGCTCGATCCTGGGCAGGTGGCCAAATCGCTCCGGCGACTGGCTCGGAGGGCAGGGGATCGCCGTTACCGGCGCCGCGATCCGGCTCGGGTAATCCACGGTCGGAAACGACGACACCGCGACCACGCCCGAGCGGCCCTCCAGCAGGTTGCGTTCGAGTGTTTCGAAGTCATGGCCAAGTGGCGTGGCGAGTCCAACGCCCGTGATCCAGACCGCCCGCCTTGGGTCGATCCCCGTCATGTCGACGCTCCCTCGGGATCGAGTCCGGCCGCAAGCTCAACGAGATAACGGCCCGTCGAGTCCGTGCCGATCGTCTCGCGCCCCGCAAGTCGCTCGCGGGCTCGCCAACCCTCTAGTCCTTCCGCGATCACGCCCGCCGTGACGGGCGAGGGCGCCATCGGCTCGGCCGATTCGACCATCAGAAGCCGCGCGGATTCGTTTCCTCCTTGTCCCGGCGAGAGGGCCAGGGCCAGCGCTTCGCAGTGGGTTGGTTCGAGGGGCTGGCCGTTCAGGTCGGGCCGATACTCGGGGGACCAGTTGGTCAGAACAAGCCAGACGCCCGGAACGAGCCTGGAATCGAGCCAGGAGAGGGCGGTCAAAACGCCGTCGCTCCCGGCGAAGAAGCCGCCGCCGGCGCCCAGGTTGGGACCGTGCCCGCCTAGAATCAGGCTCAACGCGCCCGCCTGAGCGTGCAGCGCGAAATGCGGTATCAGGTGCGGCGAGACGCCCCAGGGGCCCTCGTCCTTGAACCGATCCAGCGCGAGCACCAGGTTCGACCGGCCGAGGAATCGCGAGGCGGCGACAACGCCCCAGTCTTTGAATTGGGATGGGCCGGGATTCCCCATGTTTTCCAGGGTCTGGCGAACCGCGGCGACGGCCGCGACCGTCTGCTCGTCGGAGTTGCGCAGGGTCGACGACCGGCTCGCGGGCCAGGGCTCGGGCAAGGGGTCGGGCCGGCGTCGGTACTCGGCGATCTCGGGCCGCGCGAGTCGAACCAGACCATGCGCTTCGATCGCCGCGGCGAGGAGGTCGCTCGTTGGGGGCGTTTGCGAGGGACTCATGGAGCGCGTTCCGAACCTGATGGACGCCGCGGCGCTGGCGCTTTTGAATAATCCCGCGAGCATAAGGTGATGACGGTTTACGGTTTTTCGGCTAATCTGACCAGCCCGATTCGGACGACGAAGTCGAGCGGGGTTCTTCGTTTCGGCTTATCCGGGAGTTTCCATGTCGCTCTCACCGCCCATGAGCAAGCTGTTGCGGGCGATGCGTCAGAACACGCTGGTCCGCATCTACGAGGAGTTTGATCGGGAGTTCGCCGACGTTCACCTCAAGGATCTGACGGTGGACGAGATCGGCCCGGGGCGCGAGATCGTCGTCCAGGGCCGCCGGCTGATGAACTTCGGCTCCGACAGCTTTCTGGGGCTCGACCGCGACCCCCGGGTGATCGAGGCGATCCGGTCGGGACTGGAGCGCTGGGGGTCGCACAACGGGGCCTCGCGGGCCTTTTCGAGCGTCGCCTCCAACGTCGAGGCCGAGCGGCGCCTCGCGGCCTGGCTGGGGATGGAGGCCGTCTTGATCTACCCGTCGGCGACCCTGGCCAACATGGGGGCGATTCCCGCGCTGGCCGGTCGGGGCGACGCCGTCGTGATGGACGAGCAGGCCCACAACTCAATTCAAGAGGGCGCCAAGCTCGCCCGCGCCGGGGGCGCCAGGGTGGCGACGTTCGCCCACGACGATCCCGGCGACCTGGCGCGCGTCTTGGAGGGGCTCCGCCCCTACCGGATCGCCCTGATCTGCATCGACGGCGTCTACAGCATGAGCGGCGCCGTGCCGCCGATGGCCGAGTTTGACCGCGTTGCCCGAGTCCACGACGCGGTTCTCTACGTCGACGACGCGCACGGGACCGGCGTACTCGGAACCAACGGCCGGGGGACGGTGCTCGACGCGCTGGGAAGTTACGACAACGCCTTCGTCGTCGGCTCGCTCTCCAAGGGCTTCTCGTGCGCGGGGGGGTTCGTGGGCTGCTCGGCGGAATTCCAGAAGCTGCTTAAGTTCCGGTCGAACACCTTCGTCTTCGGCGGTCCGGTCGTCCCCCCCTATTTCGACGCGATCATTCAGGTGGTCGACATCCTGGAGTCGGACGAATACCCCGCGCTCCGGGCTCGGCTGGACCATGCCGTGCGGCGGCTCGTGGAGGGTCTAACGGAGCTTGACCTGATCGTCATGGGAGGGCTGACGCCAATCGTCTCGGTGCTGGTCGGCGACGAGGCCGACACCCTCCACGCGGGGAAGTTTCTGTTCGACAAGGGATTCCTCGTCCAGTCGGTCCTGTTCCCGGCCGTCCCTTACCACGGGGGCGTGATCCGCGTTCAGTGCAACGCCAACCACGCCGACGAGGCGATCGACGGCCTGATCGCCGCCTTCGCCGAGCTGCGCGCGGCCATCGCCATGCCCCGGCGGTCCGAACGGCGGGCGCGCCTGAAGATCGCCCCGCGCCCGGATCCGGCGGACTGACCGGGGAGCATCTTGATGCGGCTTCGAATCCTCAACCTGGACGGTGGCGTCGTCGCTCAACCGGATGTCGTTGGGCGGCCCGGCTCGGCCGTTCATGACCTTCGGCGGTGGGGTCCCGAGATCCGCATGGCGTGCGACTTCTGGGCGTTCGGACGCTTCGAGAAGGTGCTGGGGGATGCCTTGGGTGGCACCGTGGATTCCGAACCCGCGGTCACGCTCTACGGCTCGGGCGATTTCCACCATGTGAGTTTGGCGCTGGCGCGGCGGCTGACGGAGCCGGTCAACCTGCTGGTGATCGACAAGCATCCCGACTGGATGCGCGGGGTTCCGATCCTGCATTGCGGGACGTGGCTGCGCCACGCCGGGCGGCTGCCGAACGTCAGGACGATTTTCCACGTCGGCGGCGATCTCGACTTCGACAACGCCTATCGTCCGCTCGCCCCCTGGCCTTGGCTGCGTTCGGAGAAAGTCCGCGTCTTTCCGGCGATCAGACGGTTTCGTGGAGGAGGCTGGAGCCGCGTCGAGACCGAGCCGCTTCGCCCCGATCCCGAGACGCCCCTCGACCCCGCGCGGCTTGAGCGCCTGCTCGAACCGCACCGCCGCGAGTTGGCCGCGAGGCCGCTTTACGTTTCAGTCGACAAGGATGCGCTTCGCGAATCCGACGCGGTCGTCAACTGGGACTCCGGCCACCTGAGACTGGAGGAGCTAACGACCGCGCTTCGGGGTTTTCTACGCGCCGCCGGGGGGCGACTCGCCGGCGCCGACTCCGCGGGAGACTGGTCGCCGGTGGAGGCCCGAGGCCCACTGAGGAGGCTTCTCCACCGCGTGGAGCACCCCCAGATCATCGTGGACCCGGAAACCGCCCGCGAGCGGAACGAGCGCGTGAACTCACGGTTGCTGGAGGTTCTCGCGGAGGAGGCGCGAGTCAGCGCGTCGGTCGACGGCCAAGTCTAGCACCACCGAGATGCGAGGATCCTCCCAACGCCTCGTCGCTCAGGCCAGCAGCGCGGGGACGATCTTGGCGTGGGTGACTTCGTGGTCGGTGAGACTGTCGTCGCGGCCCTCGTGGGGAAAGACGAGGCGGCGGTGGTCGAGGCCGAGGGCGTGGAGGATGGTCGCCTGGAGATCCTGGACCGAGACCTTGTCGGTCACGGCGGCGTAGCCGAAGTCGTCGGTCGAGCCGTGGACGTAGCCGCGCTTGAAGCCGCCGCCGGCCAGCCAGAGCGAGAAGCCGTGGCGGTTGTGGTCGCGGCCGTCCTGTCCCTGCGAGACCGGCAGCCGGCCGAACTCGCCCGTCCAGAGGACGATGGTGTCGTCGAGCAGCCCCCGCTGACGCAGGTCCATGACGAGCGCGGCGCTCGGCTGGTCGGTGCGGGCGCACAGGGATTTGAGCGTCTCGGCGTTCTTACTGTGCGTATCCCACGGCTGGCCGCTGAGGAACAACTGCACGAATCGCACCCCGCGCTCGATCAGCCGGCGGGCGATCAGGCAGCGCGTGCCGTACTCGCGGGACGCCTCGTTGTCGAGACCGTACATGCGGCGGATTGAGGCGGGCTCGCTCTCGACGTCGAGGGCCTCGGGGACGGCCGTCTGCATCCGCGCGGCGGTCTCGAAGTTGGCGATCCGCGCCTCCAGTTCGGTGTTGCCGGCGTGGCGGGCGAGGTGCGCCCGGTTGAGCGAGTCGAGGAACCGGAGCTGGCCGCCCCGGGCCTCGGGCGTGACGCCGCCGGGGGTCCGCAAGTTCAAGACCGGGTTGGCGCCCGAACGGAACGGGGTTCCCTGGTAGACGGCGGGGAGCCAGCCGCTGGACCAGTTGCGGACGCCGTCGACCGGCAGACCGCCGGGATCGGAAAGGACGACGTAGGCCGGCAGGTCGTGATTCTCGGACCCCAGCGCGTAGATCACCCAAGAGCCCAGCGTCGGTCGCCCGGCGAGGATCTTGCCCGAGTGGATCAGCCGGAGCGCCGCCTCGTGGTCGACCGACTCGGTCGTCATCGACCGGACCAGTGTGATCTCGTCGGCGATCGCCGAAGTGTGGGGCAGCAGCTCGCTCAGGACGATTCCCGAATCGCCCCGAGGCGCGAAGCGGAACGGCGAGCCGAGCACGTTGCCCGCCTGGTTGTTGAAGTGGACCTCCAGTTCACCGGCGGGGTAGGGCTTGCCGTGGTATTTCGTCAGCGCGGGCTTGGGGTCGAACAGGTCCATCTGGCTCGGGCCGCCGTGCTGGAACAGGCAGATCACCGATTTGGCCCGCGCTTTTGGAAGCCTGGCCGCGGACGCCGCGGCGCCATCGGCCCAGGCCTGGCCGCGGCCGGACTCCTGCTCGAGAAGGTGGGCCAGGGCCATCAGACCCAACGACCCAGCCGAGCGGGTCAGGAAGGCCCGGCGATGGCGACGGAACGAGCCGTCGCCCAATCCGGTCGTCGATGGATTCATGATTTATTCCACATACAGGAAGGCGTTGCTGGCCAAGAGCATCTGGGCGAAGTCGGTCCACGCGCGGCGGGTGGGCTCATCGCCGGTCGCGCCGGGGTATCGGGAGGGCTGAGAGCGGAGGAATTCGAGGGCCGCCTCGCGCTCGCCGGGCGTTGGCTCGCGGCCCAGGCAGATCCGGAAGGCGAGGTCGACCCGCGTCTGGGGGGCGGAGGCCGGCCCACACTCGTGGTCGAGCCGCTCGGCGAGGCGGCCGGCGCGGGCGACGAGGAAGTCGGAGTTCAGCAGGCTCAGCGACTGGAGTGGGATCGTCGCCGACGCGCGCCGGGCGCAGACGGTGACGATCGAAGGCGCGTCGAAGACTTCGAGCAGGCTGTCGATCCGCGTGCGGCGGGTCTGCAAGTAGACCGACCGGCGCAGCTCGCGGCCCTCCGACGCCACGGGCGCGACCTCGCCGTTCTCGGCGCGCTGGGTCGGGATCGACGGGCCTCCCACGCGCGTGTCGAGATCGCCCGACGCCGCGAGCCAGGCGTCGCGGAGCGCCTCGGCGTCGAGCCGGCGGATCGGGAACCGGGCGAGCAGGTGGTTCTCCGGGTCGGCCTCCCGGACTTCCGGGCTCGCGACGCTCGAACGCCGGTACGCGGCCGAGCCGACGATCAGCCGGTGGACGGTCTTGGCGCTCCACCCCGACCGCGTCAGCTCACAGGCCAGGAATTCGAGAAGGGCGGGGTGGGTCGGCGGGGCGCCGGTGTAGCCGAAATTGTCGGATGTCGCGACCAGGCCGACGCCGAAGTGGTTCTGCCAGATCCGGTTGACCAGGATGCGGGCGAGCAGGGCGGCGGG
>Ga0180215_1002379_pt1 | contig 19103 bp, 14 predicted proteins | sample eDN3rd37CBELigBY_FD_128871 | JGI IMG/M metagenome (GOLD analysis project Ga0180215, IMG submission 128871) | Enriched backyard soil microbial communities from Emeryville, California, USA - eDNA 3rd pass 37_C BE-Lig BY (version 2) (version 2) | ecosystem: Environmental > Terrestrial > Soil >... | reverse complement strand
GCTAATCTCGGAGCGTGGCCTCCCCGACGCGCTCGCGTGACCCGCTGCGGGCGCGCCTCTCCGAACTGACGATCCTGGACGCCCACCGGCTCGGGCGGCGCCTGCAGCGCGCCAAGGGCGCCGAGGCGCGCCAGCGCGTCGAACGCGACATCGAGAAGGCGGCCGCCCGCATCGAGCGCCGGCGCGCCGCCGTGCCGGCCGTCTCCTACCCGGAGGCGCTGCCGGTGTCGGCGCGCCGCGACGACCTGCTGGCGGCAATCCGCGACCACCAGGTGGTGGTCGTCGCGGGCGAGACCGGCTCGGGCAAGACGACCCAGCTGCCGAAGATCTGCCTCGAGCTGGGCCGCGGGGTGCGCGGGACGATCGCGCACACGCAGCCGCGGCGGCTCGCGGCCCGGACGGTGGCCGAGCGGATCGCGGACGAACTGAAGGTGCCGCTCGGCGAGGCGGTCGGCTACGCCGTGCGCTTCAGCGACCGCTCGCGCGAGGACACGCTGCTACGGCTGATGACGGACGGCCTGCTGCTGGCCGAGATCCAGCACGACCGGCTGCTGCGCCGCTACGACACGATCATCATCGACGAGGCGCACGAGCGCAGCCTCAACATCGACTTCCTGCTCGGCTACCTGAAGCGGATCCTGCCCGCGCGGCCGGACCTGAAGGTGATCGTGACCTCGGCGACGATCGACCCCGAGCGCTTCAGCGAGCACTTCGGCGGCGCGCCGATCATTGAGGTCTCCGGGCGCACCTACCCGGTCGAGGTGCGCTACCGCCCGCCCGACGAGGACGTCGACCAGACCGACGCGATCGGCGACGCCGTCGAGGAGCTGCTGCGCGAGCGGCCCGGGGACATCCTCGTCTTCCTCAGCGGCGAGCGCGAGATCCGCGACACCGCGGACGCGCTCGAGGGCCGCCTGCGCTCGGACGTCGAGATCCTGCCCCTGTTCGCGCGCCAGTCGACCGCGGCCCAGCAGCGCGTGTGGAAACCGCACAAGGGGCGGCGCGTCGTGCTGGCCACCAACGTGGCCGAGACGTCGCTGACCGTGCCCGGGATCCACTACGTGGTCGACCCCGGCTTTGCGCGGATCTCCCGCTACAGCGCGCGGTTGAAGGTCCAGCGGCTGCCGATCGAGCCGATCTCGCAGGCCTCCGCCGACCAGCGCAAGGGCCGCTGCGGGCGCGTGACCGAGGGCATCTGCATCCGCCTGTACTCCGAGGAGGACTTCAACGAGCGCCCGCGCTTCACCGACCCGGAGATCCTGCGCACGTCGCTGGCCGCCGTGATCCTGCAGATGGCGGCGATCGACCTCGGCGACGTCGAGGACTTCCCGTTCCTGGACCCGCCGGACCGCCGCCAGGTGCGCGACGGCATCGCGCTGCTGCAGGAGCTCGGGGCGCTCGACGAGTCCGGCCGCAAGCTGACGCCGCTGGGCCGCAAGCTCGCGCAGCTGCCCGTCGACCCGCGGATGGGCCGGATGGTGCTCGAGGCCGACCGGCTCGGCTGCGTCGAGGAGGTGATCGTGATCGCCTCCGCGCTGAGCATCCAGGACGTGCGCGAGCGGCCCGCCGAGCAGCAGGCGCAGGCCGACCAGGCGCACGCGCGCCACGCCGACCCCAGCTCGGACTTCCTCGCCTACTGGAACCTGTGGCGCTACCTGCACGAGCGCCGCGGCGAACTGTCGGTCAACCAGTTCCGCAAGCAGGCCAAGAGCGAGTTCCTGCACTACCTGCGCATCCGCGAATGGCAGGACCTCGTCAGCCAGGTGCGCCAGGCGGCCAAGGGCGTCGGGATCCGCTCCAGCCACACGCCGGCCGAGCCGGACGCGATCCACCAGGCGATCCTCGCCGGGCTGCTGTCGCACATCGGCCTGCGCGACGCGTCGCGGCGCGACTACCTCGGCGCGCGCGGGGCGCGCTTCGCGCTGTGGCCGGGGAGCGGGGTGAAGTCCCAGCCGAGCTGGGTGATGGTCGCCGAGCTGGTCGAGACCTCGCGCCTGTGGGGGCGCACCGCCGCGCGGATCGACCCGCGCTGGGTCGAGCCGCTGGCCGAGCACCTGGTGCGGCGCACCTACGACGAGCCGCGCTGGGACCGCAAGCGCGCCTCGGTCGTCGCCACCGAGCGCGTGACGCTGTACGGCCTGCCGATCGTCGCCGGCCGCACGGTGGCCTACGGCAAGATCGACCCGGTCGTCTCGCGCGAGCTGTTCATCCGGCGCGCGCTGGTCGAGGGCGAGTGGGACACCCGCCACCGCTTCTTCGCCGAGAACCAGCGGCTGGTCGAGGAGGTGCAGGAGCTCGAGGACCGCGCGCGGCGGCGCGACATCCTCGTCGACGACCAGACCCTGTACGACTTCTACGCGGCCCGGATCCCGGAGAGCGTCGTCTCGGGCGCGCACTTCGACCGCTGGTGGCGCGACGAGCGGCGCGTGCGCCCGGACCTGCTGACGTTCACGCGCGAGCTGCTGGTCAACCCGGCGGCGGCCGAGGACGTCGCCGGGCGGCCCGACGTCTGGAAGCAGGGCGAGCTCGAGCTGCGGCTCTCCTACCGCTTCGAGCCGGGGTCGGCGCGCGACGGCGTGACCGTGCACGTGCCGCTGAAGGTGCTGCCGCAGCTGCGCTCGGAGGGGTTCGAGTGGCTCGTGCCGGCCTTGCGGTCCGAGCTGGTGGTGGCGCTGATCCGGTCGCTGCCGAAGGAGCTGCGCAAGCGGCTCGTGCCCGTCCCGGACGTGGCGGCCAAGGTGCTCGAGGCGCTGGAGCCGCGGCGCCGGCCGCTGCTGGAGGCGCTCTCGGCCGAGATCGAGGCCCAGCGCGGCGTGCGGATCCCACCCGACGCGTGGGACCTGTCGCGGCTGCCGCCGCACTTGCGGATGACCTTCAGCGTCGAGGACGACGACGGCAAGGTGATCGCGGCCGGCAAGGACCTGAGCGCGCTGCGCGACCAGGTGCGCCCGAAGCTGCGCGCGGCGCTGGCCGCGGCGACGCGCAAGCTCGAGCGGACCGGCCAGACGACGTGGACGTTCGGGACGATCCCGCGCGCGGTCGCGCTGCCGGGGACGGGCCAGACCGTGCGCGCGTACCCGTCGCTGGTCGACGAGGGCGAGACGGTCGGGCTGCGCGCGCTCGAGTCGCCGGAGGCGCAGGCGCTGAACATGCGCCGCGGGCTGCGGCGGCTGCTGCAGCTGACGATCCCGTCGCCGGCGCGCGAGTACCAGAAGCGGCTCGGCAACCAGGCGGCGCTGGCGCTGATGGAGGCGCCGCACGAGTCGGTGTCCGCCGTGCTGGAGGACGCGGCGACGGCGTCGATCATGGCGCTGATGGGCGACGAGCCCGTCTGGGACGAGGCGTCCTTCGAGCGGCTGCGCCGGCACGTCGCGGGCAACGTGTCCGCCGTGATGGCGCGGGTCGTCGCCGACGTCGTGAAGATCCTGCAGGCCGCGCGGGCCGTGCGCGCGCGGCTCGACGAGCTGCGCGGGGCGGCGTTCGACGAGGTCCGGCGCGACGTCGCGACCCAGATCGGGCGGCTCGTCTACCCGGGCTTCATCACGCCCACGGGCGCCCGCCGGTTGCCGGACGTGGAGCGCTACCTGCGCGGGGCGGAGTGGCGGCTGGAGCGCTTCACCCGCAACGCGGCGGTCGACCGCGACCGGATGCGGGCGATCCACGAGCTCGAGGACGCCTACCGGCGGCTGCTCGAGCAGCTCCCGCCCGGCGCCGTGACCGGCGAGCTGGCCGAGGTGCCCTGGCTGCTCGAGGAGCTGCGGATCAGCCAGTTCGCGCAGGCGATCGGGCCGCGGCGGCAGGTCACGGCGCGCACGATCCGGCGGATCCTCGACGAAGCGGCCCATTAACGCCGAACGGCCCGCGGGGGTTGCGGGCCGTCCGGTCGTTTCCAGACGCGCGACCATGCCCGTCCGAAAGGGGTGTGTGCGCCAATCGTCGCGGGCGCCGGCAAAGGGCCGGTAACGCGCCGGTAACGTCGGGTGTCAAGAAGCGTCCTGACAGGAAGCTTTGTGACAGCCGGGAGTGACGCGACGGCGACCATCCCGCACTACCATCGGGCCGCGTGGTGACGGGGCGGCAAACGCGCGGCAAAGCCACCCTGGAGTTCGCGATCCTCGGGCCGCTGCGGGTCTTCGGCCCGGACGGGGAGATCGTGATCCGGGCGCCCAAGCAGCGCTCGCTGCTGGCGATGCTGCTGCTGTCGCACCGCCAGGCGGTGGTCCCGGCGGAGCGGCTGATCGACGCGCTGTGGGGCGAGCACCCGCCGCCCACTGCCCATAAAGCGCTTCAGGTCAACGTCTCGCAGCTGCGGCGCGCGGTCGGCGCCGACACGATCGCCACCCGCCCCGGCGGCTACGCCATCCGGCTCGAGCCCGGCGCGCTCGACCTCGAGCGCTTCGAGGCGCTGGTCGAGGCCGCCCGCGACCGGCCGCACGCCGAGGCCGCCGGGCTGCTGCGCGAGGCGCTGGCGCTGTTCCGCGGCACCCCGCTCTCGGACGCGCCGCTGCTCGGCCCGGGCTCGATCGAGGCCGACCGCCTGATGGGCGCGCGGCTGGACGCGCTCGAGCAGCGGCTCGACCACGACCTCGCGCTCGGCCGCCACGCCGCGGTCGCCGCCGAGCTCGAGCGCCTCGCCGCCGAGCACGCCTACCGCGAGCGGCTGCACGCCCAGCTGATGCTCGCGCTCTACCGCTCAGGCCGCCAAGCCGACGCGCTCGAGGCCTACCGGCGCGCGCGCCACGCGCTCGTCCAGGACCTCGGCCTGGACCCCAGCCCCGAGCTCAAGCGCCTGGAGGCCGCGATCCTCTCCCAGGACCCGGCGCTGGAGCTCGACGCGCCCGCGCCCGCCGCGCCCCGTCCTCCCCCCACCCTGCCGGTGCCCGCCACCCCGCTGCTCGGGCGCGACGAGGACCTCGCCTCCGCGATCGCGCTGCTCAGCGAGCCGCAGGTGCGGCTGCTCACGGTCACCGGCCCGGGCGGGATCGGCAAGACCCACTTCGCGCTCGAGCTCGCGCACCGGACGGCCGGCGACTTCGCCGACGGCGCCCACTTCATCGCGCTGGCCGCGATCGACGAGCCCGCGATCGTCGCCTCGGAGATCGCGCGGGCGCTCGGCGCCGCGGAGGGCGACGGCCTGCGAGCGCTCCTGAACACCTCGCAGCTGCTGCTCGTGCTCGACAACTTCGAGCAGCTGCTCGACGCCGCCCCCGAGCTGGCCCGGCTGCTCGCCGCCTCCCCGCGCTCGAAGGTCGTCGTGACCGGCCGCGCCGCCCTGCGCCTGGCGAGCGAGTACGAGTTCGCGCTCCCGCCGCTGGCTGCCGAGCCCGCCGGCGAGCTCTTCCAGCGCCGGGCCCGTGCGCTGAACCCGCGCCTGCGCCTGGCCGACGGCGACGACGAGCGGATCGGGCAGATCTGCCGGCGCCTGGACGGCCTGCCGCTGGCGATCGAGCTGGCCGCCGCCCGCACCAAGGTGCTCACGCCCGCCGCGATCCTCGAGCGGCTCGGCCGCCGCCTCGACCTCCTGAGCGGCGGCTCGCGCGACGCGCCCGCCCGCCAGCAGACCATGCGGGCCGCGATCGGCTGGAGCTACGACCTGCTCGACCCGGCGGCGCAGGCACTGTTCGAGCGCCTCGGCGTGTTCGCCGGCGGCTTCACGCTCGAGGCCGCCGAGGCCGTCGGCGGGCCGGACGCGCTCGACAACATCGCCGCGCTGGTCGAGCACAGCCTGCTGACCAGCGGCGACGGCCGCTTCGGGATGCTCGAGACCGTCCGCGCCTACGCGCTCGACCGGCTGCAGGACGAGGACGGCGCCCGCCGCGCCCACGCCCGCCACTTCGCCAAGGCCATCGAGGGCGGCGAGCGCGGCTTCGAGAGCCCGCAGATCGGCGAGTGGCTGGACCGCATGGACGCCGAGCGCGAGAACATCCGCGCCGCGATCGCGTTCGCGGTCGCCGACGGCGACGCCGCCACCGCGCTGGCGCTGTGCACGAACGCCTGGCGCTACTGGGAGCGGCGCGGCAACGTGACCGAGGGCCGCGAGACGCTCGCGTCCGCGCTGGCGAGCGGCGCCGGCCCGCCCGAGCTGCGCCAGCGCGCGCTCAACGGCGCCGGCGCGCTGGCCGGCGAGGCCGGCGACTTCGAGGCGGCGAAACAGCACTTCCAGGAGAGCCTCGAGCTCGCCGAACGCCTCGGCGACGGGTACCGCGCCGCGCGCGTCAGCGGCAACCTGGCCAACCTCGCGCTCTACGCCGAGGACTACGACGAGGCGATCGCGCGCCTGGACGCGGCCACGGCGTTCATGCGCACCAGCGGCGACGACCGCGGCCTGAGCTTGATGCTGCAGAACCTCGGGATCGTCAACGAGGCGGCCGGCAACCACGCGCGCGCCGTCGCGCTGCTGACCGAGAGCGTCGACGTCGCCCGCCGCGCCGGCGACCCCACCCACGTCGGCTCGGCCATGCGCACGCTGGCACGGATGCTGCTCGGCGACGACGGCGCCGACCCCGGCCCCGCGCTCGGCTACCTGCACGAGGCGATGCGGGTCTCCTACGAGCTCAACGACCGGCCCGGGCTGACCGAGTCGCTGGAGACGCTCGCGGCGGTCGCGGCGCGGCGCGGCGACCCGCGCACCGGCGCGTCGCTGATCGGTGCGGCGACGACGATCCGCGAGGCCGCGGGCGGGATCATCCAGCCCGACGAGGAGCGCTGGGTGCAGGCCACCGTCGCCGGCCTGCGCGCCGCGCTCGGCGACGCCGCCTTCGAGGCCGCCGCGGCCGCCGGCCGCGAGCTCCCGCTCGGCGACGCGGTCGCCCGCGCGCTCGAGCTCAGCAAGGCTTAACGCAACCTTGGAAGTCGGTTGCCGAGCGCTTGGCCGGCCGCCGGGCACTGTTGCAGCATGTTCAAGCGTTCCAGTGTCGCCCTGGCCGCCGTCGCGGCGCTCGCCGCCACCGCCCCGGCCGCTTCAGCCCAGACCCGCGAGTACGAGGGCACGATCGTGTCCGTCAACCGCGAGAACCGCAGCTTCCAGATCCGGGACTCCGAGCGCGGGACGATCCGCGTCCGGGTCACGCGCCGCACGCGCTTCGAGCGCATCAACGGGTTCCGCAGCCTGCGCCGCGGCCAGCGCAACATCGAGACCACCGTGCGCCGCTCCAACGGCCGCTGGGTCGCGCTCGAGGTCGAGCGCTCCGGCGGCGGCGGCGAGCACGGCGGCCGCCGCGACGACGACGACCATCGCGGCCGCGGCCGCGGGTCCGACGACGACCGCTAACCCGCCGCGACGAGCGTGGGGTCGGCGAGCACGCGGCGCAGCTGCGTCGCCGCCGCCCCGCGCATCGCCGCCTCGGCGCCCAGCGAGGACGCGATCACGGGCGGGACGGCGCCGTTGCCGCCGAGCACGCGCGAGCCCAGCTCGGCCGCGATCACGGGCGCCAGCCACTCGGACATCGGCGCGAAGTGGCCGCCGAGCACGATCGCCTGCGGGCTGAGCAGGTTCACGACCGTCCCCAGCGCGACCCCGAGCCAGCGCCCGCACTCCGTCAGCGCCTTGACCGCCGCCTCGTCGTTCTCCTGCGCGCGCCGCAGCAGCTCCGCGACCGGCTTGGCCGTGCCGCGCTTGCTGACCGCCTCGCCGTCGAGCCCGGCCGCGGCCAGCAGCGGCTCCAGGCCGGCGCGCGTCTCCAGGCAGCCGCGCGAGCCGCAGGCGCAGGGCAGGCCGTCGACCTCGACCGTGGTATGGCCGAACTCGCCGCCGAAGCCGCGGTAGCCGCGGAACAGCTCGCCGCCGAGCACGATCCCGCCGCCCACGCCGATCTCGCCCGAGGCGTACACGAAGTCGCTGTAGCCCGTCGCCGCGCCTTCCCACAGCTCCGCCAGCGCGGCCAGGTTGGCCTCGTTGTCGGCGCTCAGCGGCAGGTTCGGCGCGTCGATGTGCTCGCGCAGCCGGTCGATCACCGGCACGTCCTTCCAGTGCAGGTTCGGCGCCACCAGCAGCGCGCCGCGCTCCAGGTCCACCAGGCCCGGCAGCGCCACGGTCGCGCCGATCGGGCGCAGCCCTTGCGCCTGCACCTCGGTGAGCGCGCCCTGCGCGAGCGCGCCGAGCGCGTCGAAGACCTCCTCGACCCCGCGACCCCGGTTGTCCGCGGCCTCCATCGCCTTGTAGCGCGAGCCGCCCGCGAGGTCGGTCGCCTGCACGCCCAGGTAGTCGACGTTGACCTCCAGGCCGAGCGCGACCACGCCGTCGCGCTTGACGTCGACCACCAGCCCGGGCCGCCCCGCGGTGCCGCGGTGTTCGGCGCCGCGCTCGACCAGCAGCCCGAACTCCATCAGCTCGGACACGAGGCTGGAGACCGTGCTCTTGTTCAGGCCGGTGGCCTGGGCGATCGTCGCGCGCGAGCGCGGGCCCTGCTCGACGACCTGACGCAGGACGATGCTCAGGTTATGGCGCCTGACAGCGCGCTGGCTCGAGAGCTCGATCGCCGGTTTCGGGGTCCACATTTCCGCTCTGAGCCTATCGCCGCCGGCGGCCGCGGCGCCCTCGGAGGGGCGCCGCGGCGTCGCGGAGGTCACGGCGTCGTCGTCGCGAGCGGGAACGTCGCCGGGAAGGGGCCGTTGACCAGACGGCCCGTCGCGGTGGCGTTCGGGTCAGCGACGCGCAGCGTCGCGTCGCCCGCGCTGGAGACGACGGTGGCGGTGGTGGCCGCCGTGTACGTCCGCTCGGCACCTGGGGTGAAGGCACCGAACGAAGCCGGCGCCGAGAGCGTCGCCGGAACCGTGCCGCCCGCCTCGCCGTCGACCGACGTCGAGCCGAGCAGGACCCCCATCCAATCCTTGCGCTCCTGCGCCAGTACAACCGCATCTGCAGCCGCCGTCGCGAGCAGGCGTTGCAACCCTCTCTCCCCTCCGTCGGTTTCGACCGGCCTGCCAACTAAACAGCCGGCAGGCCGGCGTGTCAAGCTCAGCGCAGGCCGAGCAGCACCTCGACGAGGATTTGGTCGAGCCGCTCGTTGAAGTAGCCGCGACCGGCGAGAGCGTCGAGCTCCCAGGCCTCCGCCTTGAGCGTGTCGGCCGAGTCGCCGTCCACGGAGGCGACGCCGAGCTCGGGGGTCGAGGCGGCCTCGAGCGCCTCCTGGACCTCGGGCAGCGAGTCGAAGTGGCGCGCCTTGTCGGCCAGCGCGCGGTAGGTGGCCATGCAGCCCGCGGCGAAGTCCCAGACGCCGTCCGGGTTCTCGTTGCGGTAGGCGTGCGCGTCGAAGTGCAGCGGGCCGGAGTAGCCGGCGCGCTCGAGCAGGCGCACGAGCAGGAAGCTCTCCTTGAGGTCCTCGGCGCCGAAGCGGAAGTCCTGGTCGTAGCGGCCGATGCGCTGCGCGTTGAGGTCGATGTGGAAGAGCTTGCCCGCCCACAGCGCCTGGCCGATCGCGTGGTGGAACGACAGCCCGGCCATCGTCTCGTGCGCGACCTCGGGGTTGACGCCGACCATCTCGGGGCGCTTGAGCGTCTCGATGAAGTGCAGCGCGTGACCGACGGTCGGCAGGAAGATGTCCCCGCGCGGCTCGTTGGGCTTGGGCTCCATCGCGAACTTGAGGTCGTAGCCCTGCTCGACGACGTAGTCCGAGAGCACGTCGATCGCCTCGCGGTAGCGGTCCAGCGCGTGCCGCGGGTCCTTGGCCACGCCGGACTCCGTGCCCTCGCGGCCGCCCCAGAAGACGTACACCTCGGCGCCCAGTTCAGCGGCGATGTCGATGAAGTTCATCGCTTTGCCGATCGCGGCGCGGCGGACCTTGCGGTCATTGGAGGTGAACGCGCCGTCCTTGAACGCCGGATGACCGAACAAATTCGTGGTCGCCATCCCGACGCCCATGCCGGTGGACTCCAGCGCGTCCTTGAAGCGGGCCACGATGCGGTCGCGCTCGGCCAGCGAGACGCCCCACGGGATCAGGTCGTCGTCGTGCAGGCTGACGCCCCAGGCGCCGAGCTCGGAGAGCTTGTGCACGGAGTCGACCGGGTCGACGGGTTCGCGGGTCGGGCCGCCGAACGGGTCGCGCCCGGGGTTGCCGACGGTCCAGAGGCCGAACGTGAACCGGTGCTCGGCGCGGTCGCGCTGCACCTCGGTGGACTGGTCGAGGGTGGCAGTCATGCGGAGATCTCCTTCAGGGCGGGATACAAAGCGCGGTAGCGAGACATTAGTTGACGGTACGGAGAAATCCACTCCGGTACCGGCTCCACTTCGCCGTGCGTGCGCACGCAGGCCGCCACCGCCTCGTGCACATCCGCCCACAGACCGCCGGCGACTCCCCCCAGCAGCGCGGCGCCATAGGCCGCGCCTTCTTCGACCGCGAGCCGCTCGAGCGGGATCTCGAGCACCGAGGCCACGATCTTCAGCCACAGCTCCGAGCGGGCGCCGCCGCCTGAGACGCGGCCGCGAGCGCCGCCGCCCACGAGGTCGAAGGAGTCCCGCAGCCCGCAGGCGACGCCCTCGAGCACCGCGCGCGTGAGCGCGCCGCGATCGTGGCGGATCTCCAGCCCGGTGAACGCGCCGCGGGCGTCCGGGTCGGCGTGCGGGGTGCGCTCGCCCGTCAGGTACGGCAGGAACGTCAGGCCGTCCGCGCCCGGCTCCCAGCGCTCGGCCTCCGCGGTCAGCTCGGGGAACGTCCCGCCGGTGATGTTGCGCAGCCACGCCAGCGAGCCCGCGGCGGAGAGCATCACGCCCATCTGGTGCCAGGCGCCGGGCACGGCGTGACAGAAGGCGTGCACGCGCGCCTGCGCGTCCGAGCGGTACTCCGGCAGCGCCGCGAAGACGACGCCGGAGGTGCCCATCGCCACCGACAGCGGGCCGGGCCGGTCGACGCCGACGCCGAGCCCGCCCGCGGCCTGGTCGCCCGCGCCGGCCGCAACCGCGACGCCGGCCGGCGTGCGGCCGGAGACCTCGGGCGACTCGAGCACGGTCGGCAGCCACTCCAGCGGGATCTCCAGCGCCTCGAGCACCTCGGCGCTCCAGCGCCGGCGGGCGACGTCGAGCAGCAGCGTGCCGGACGCGTCGGCGACGTCGATCGCGCGCTCGCCCGTCAGCTTCAGCCGCACGTAGTCCTTGGGCAGCATCACGTGCTCGATCCGCGCGTACGCGTCGGGCTCGTGCTTGCGCAGCCACAGCAGCTTGGGCGCGGTGAACCCGGTCAGCGCGCGGTTGCCCGTGAGCTCGACGAGCCGGTCGAAGCCGACGCGCTCCTCGATCTCGGCGCACTCGGCCCCCGTGCGCTGGTCGTTCCACAGGATCGCCGGCCGGATCGGCCGGTCGGCGGCGTCGAGCGTGACCAGGCCGTGCATCTGGCCCGACAGCCCGATCCCGGCGACGCCGTCGGTCAGCCCTTCGAGTGCTTCCTCGGTCGCCTTCCACCAGTCGTCGGGGTTCTGCTCCGACCAGCCCGGCTTCGGCGTCGAGAGCGGATACGCGACCTCGCGCCGCTCCAGTACCTCGCCGTCCTCGGCGATCGCGATCACCTTGACGGCGGACGTGCCGACGTCGATGCCGACGGCCACACGTGACAAGTTTTGAAGTGTCTTCGACATGCCCTTGACAGCAATTGAAGGGTAATGCAAGCTCCGTTGTCAATAGATGAAGTCTTCTGTTACACCGCTGGTCGAGTTTGCTCCTGCCCTGGCCGCGATCCTCGGCGAGGACGCGGTCCGCACCGAGGACGCACACCTTGACGCCTACACCGCGGACACGTACTGGCCCGCGATCTCGGCGCGCGCCGGCGGCAGCCCGCTCGGGCGGCCCGACGTCGTGGCCGTCCCCCGCAGCGAGGCCGATGTCGCCGCCGCGCTGCGCGTCGCCGCCTCCTACGGCGTCCCGGTCGTGCCCTGGGGCGGCGGCTCGGGCACGCAGGGCGGCGCGGTCGCCGTCCGGGGCGGGCTGGTCATCGACCTGCGCGGGCTCGACCAGATCCTCGAGATCGACGAGCGCTCGCTGACCGTCACCGCGCAGGCCGGCGTCAACGGCCGCGCGCTCGAGCAGGCGCTCAACGAGCGCGGGCTGATGCTCCCGCACTACCCGGCCTCCTCGGAGTGGGCGACCGTCGGCGGCTACGTCGCAGCCCGCGGCTCCGGCGTGCTCAGCACCCGCTACGGCAAGATCGAGGATCTCGTGCTCTCGCTGCAGGTCGCGCTCCCCAGCGGCGAGCTGATCGACACGGTCGCGGTCCCGCGCCACGCCGTGGGCCCCGACCTCACGCAGCTGTTCATCGGCAGCGAGGGCACGCTCGGCGTGATCACGCGCGTGACCCTCGAGGTCGTCCCGCTGCCCGCGGAGCGCCGCTTCCTCACGCTCAGCTTCCCGAGCGTCGACGCCGGCGTCGAGGCGTTCCGGTCCACGCTGGCCGCCGGCCACCGCCCCTCGGTGATCCGGATGTACGACGAGGAGGCCACGCCGCGCACGCTCTCCCCCGTCGTCGGCGAGCCGCTGGACGGCGTGTGCGCGATCGTCTGCTGCGAGGGGGAGCCCGAAGCCGTCGCCGTCGAGGGGGCCCGCACCATCGAGCTCGCGCGCGCACAGGGCGCGCGCGAACTCGACCCGGAGCTCGCGCGCCGCTGGTGGGACCGCCGCTACGAGTTCTACAAGCCGCCCCACCACCCCGAGCTGCCCGCGGTCTGGGGCACGATCGACGTCGTCGCCTCCTACACCAAGATCGCCGGCGTGCACGAGGCGCTCAAGCGCGCCGTGCGCGACGCCTACGCCGACCGCGGCCTGCAGCTGCGGATGCACTTCTCGCACTGGTACCGCTGGGGCACGATGATCTACGCCCGCTTCCTCGTGCCCGAGGGCGATCTGGAGCTGCACGACCGCATCTGGCGCGACGGGATCACGGCCGTCCTGGAGGCCGGCGGCGTGATGAACGACCACCACGGCGTGGGCCTGAAGCTCGCTCCGTACATGGCCGCCCAGTACGGCCCCGCGCTCGACGCCCTGCGCCGTGTGAAGACAGCGCTCGACCCGCTCGGCATCATGAACCCAGGAAAGCTGGGTCTCTGAGGAGGAGAGCGATGGCGATCAAGGTGTCGATGCACAATTGGATGCGGCCCGAACCGATCGAGCGCACGGTCGAGCGGCTCTCGCGGCTGGGCTACGACGGGATCGAGATCTCGGGCGAACCGCACGCCTACGACGCCGGCAAGGTACGGGCGCTGCTGGACGAGCACGGGCTCGAGTGCTGGGGCGCGGTGACGCTGATGATGGGCGGGCGCGACCTCGTGCACGAGGACCCGTACATGCGCGAGGCCAGCATCGCCTACGTCAACGACTGCCTGACGTTCGTCTCGCGGCTCGGCGGCAAGATCGTCACCGTCGTGCCGTCCACGGTCGGCAAGACCGTGCCGATGGGCTCGGCCGCCGACGAGTGGCGCTGGTGCGTGGAGTCGCTCAAGCGCTGCCAGGAGCACGCCGAGCGCGTCGGGGTGCGGATCGGCCTGGAGCCGCTGAACCGCTTCGAGACCTACTTCCTCAACCGCTGCGACCAGGCGCTGGCGCTGGCCGACGCGGTCGGCGGCGACTGCGGCGTCGCGCTGGACACGTTCCACATGAACATCGAGGAGACCGACCTGCTGGGCGCGATCCGCGCCGCGGGCGACCGGCTGGTCGACTTCCACGTCGCCGACAACAACCGGATGCCGCCCGGCCACGGCGCGCTGGACTGGAAGGCGATCATCGACACGCTGGTGGCGATCGGCTACGACGGCCACCTGACGGTCGAGTTCGTCGCGTCCGTGGACCGCTCGGCGATCTCGCAGCGCCAGGAGATCAAGGACGCGTCGGAGGCGGGCGGCAGCGCCGCCGTCGAGAAGTTCCTGCGCGACCACTCCACCGGCGCCGTCCCGGAGGCCTACTACGACCGCTACGCCCAGGAGTCGATCGACCACCTGCGCGCGGCGCTGGCGACCGACCCCGCATTGACGTGATCGCGCTGATCGGCACGCTCGACACCAAGGGCGAGGAGATCGCGTACGTCCGCGACCGGCTGGCGGCGCTCGGCGTCGGGTCGGTCGTGATCGACTCGGGGATCCTCGGCCGGCCGTCGATCGTGCCGGACATCACGCACGAGGAGGTCGCCCGCGCGGGCGGCCACGCGCTCGCCGACGTGCGTGACGCGGGCTCGCGCGGCGCGGCCGTCGCGCTGATGCGCGAGGGCGTGCGCGCCGTCGTGCTGAAGCTGTTCACCGAGGGCCGGATCCGCGGCGTGCTGTGCCTCGGCGGCGCCGAGGGCGCGCTGCTCGGCGCCGAGGCGATGCAGGCGCTGCCGGTCGGCGTGCCGAAGCTGCTGGTCTCCCCCAGCGCGTCGGGCCGGCGCCGCTTCGGCGACTTCGTCGGCTCCAGCGACGTCTGCGTGATGCACTCCGTCGTCGACATCCTGGGGCTGAACGGGATCTCGCGGCCGATCTTCGACAACGCCGCGGCCGCGATGGCCGGGATGGTGCGCGACGCCGGCTCGGCGCTCGGGACGCTCGGCGAGCACTGCGTCGGGATCACGATGCTCGGCCAGACCACACCGGGCGTGATGCGGCTGCGCGACGCGCTCATCCGCGCCGGGCACGAGCCCGTGATCTTCCACGCCAACGGGGTCGGCGGGCCGGCGATGGAGCAGCTGTGCGAGGAGGGCGCGCTGCGGGGCGTCGTGGACTACACGCTGTCCGAGCTGGCCAACTCGCTGATGGACGGCATCCACACCACCGGCCCGGACCGGCTGCGGGTCGCGGGCCGCCTCGGGCTGCCGCAGGTCGTGGTGCCGGGCTGCGTGGACTTCTTCAACCAGGGGCCGATGCACACGGTCCCGGCCCGCTACGACGGGCGCAAGCGCTACTTCCACAACCCGGTCGCGACGCTCGTGCGGCTCACGCGCGACGAGGAGGCGCAGCTCGGCGCCGACATCGCCGCGCGGCTGAACGAGGCGACCGGCCCCGTGCACGTGGTAGCGCCGCTGCGCGGGTTCTCGCTCGCGGACGCCGAGGGCGGCGACCTCTGGGACCCCGTCGCCGACGGCGCGTTCCTGGACGCCCTGTCGGGCGCGCTGCGCGCGGACATCCCCTTCGAGGCCGTCGACGCCCACGTCGACGACCACGCCTTCGCCGACGTCGTGGCGGAGCGATACCTGTCCCTACAAGGCCAGGCATCCCCTCCGCCCCACCCCGATCATCCGACCTTGAGTAGCTGATGCCCGAACGCCCTTTCTCCCACTGCATCATGGACCTCGCGCCGCCCGACATCGCGTGGTTCCAGGAGCGCTCGGACATCATCCTCGTGCCGATCGGCTCCTGCGAGCAGCACGGCGCGCACCTGCCGCTGGGCACGGACACGATCACGGCGCTCGAGGTCGCCCGGCGCGCCGCGGTCAAGGCCGACGTGCCCTACACGGCGCCGTTCTGGGCCGGCTACTCGCCGCAGCACATGCGCGAGCCCGAGTCCGCGGTGGGGACGATCACGCTGCGCGCCTCGACGCTCAACGAGGTCCTCTACGACATCCTGCGCTCGCTCATCCACCACGGGTGGAACAAGCTGATCCTGGTCAACGGGCACGGCTCCAACGTCAAGGTGCTGGACCCGCTGCTGCGCCGGATCAAGTACGACACGGGCGCGCTGGTGGCGCTCTACAAGCCCTACGCCGAGCGCTACATCGGGATCCTCGAGGGCCTGCTCGAGAACCCGCCCGAGGAGACGCCGGGCTGGCACGCGTCAGAGCTCGAGACCTCGCAGGTGCTCGCGCACGACGCGCGCATGGTGAACATGGACCGCGCCGCCGAGGATCGCGCGCAGGCGCCGTCGTGGCTGCCCAAGTCGATGCTCAAGTCCGACGGCGCGCCCGACGTGCAGTTCGAGGGCTACCAGTACTTCAGCTTCCCGATGGACCACAACGAGTTCTCGCGCACGGGCGTGATCGGCAACCCGCTGACGGCGACCGCCGAGAAGGGCGAGGAGGCGCTGGAGCGGTTCTCCAGCCACCTGGCGCGGGCGATCGACGAGTTCCGGCCGCTGCCGGTGGAGGTCCACCGGCGCGTCTTCGAGGAGCGCGCTTGAGCTCGATCCCGCCAGCACTGCGTCGCGCCCAGATCCTGGAGCGCATCCAACGCGACGGCGGGGTCTCGATCGCCGACCTGGCGCGCGATCTGACGGTCTCCTCGATCACGGTCCACCGCGACCTCGAGGCGCTCTCGAAGGAGGGCCTGGTCGAGCGCGTCCACGGCGGCGCCCGCGCGATGCCGGCGGCCGGGCCGCCGACCGCGATCCCGCCGACCGGGTGGGAGCAGCGCGCGGCCGTCAACCGCGGCGCGAAGGCCACGATCGCCCAGTACGCGGCGCGCATGGTGCGCTCGGGCTCGACGATCTTCCTCGACTCGTCCTCGACCTGCCTGGCGCTCGCCCGCCAGCTCGTCTCGGAGCCGGCGACCGAGCTGACGCTCGTCACCAACTCGCCCGCGATCGCCTACGAGCTCCAGGACGAGCGGATCCTCGTGATCGTCACCCCCGGCGAGCTCGACCAGCACATGCGGCTGCTGGCGGGGCGCTGGACGACCGATTTCCTGTCCGGCCTGAACTTCGAGTTGGCGTTCTGCTCGGCGGCGGGCGTCACGCTCGACGCCGGCCTGACGACGTCGCGCCGCGCGCTCGCCGACGTCATCAACGCGGCCAGCGCCAACGCGGCGCGCACGATCGGCCTGATCGACTCGAACAAGTTCGGCCGCGCCTCGCTGTTGACGATCGCGCGGGCGCAGGACCTCGACGCGATCATCACCGACGACGGCCTGAACGCGGAGCTCGAGAAGGAATTCCGCCAGGCCGGCGTGAAGCTCGACATCGTAAGAACCTAGGAGGAGGAAGCGAATGGCACGACCCGTCACCTTGTTCACCGGCCAGTGGGCGGACCTCACGTTCGAAGAACTGGCCGCCAAGTGCGGCGAGTGGGAGTTCGACGGCCTCGAGCTCGCCTGTTGGGGCGACCACTTCGACGTCGCCGAGGCGCTCCGGGACTCGTCGTACTGCGCCGGGCGCCGCGAGATCCTCGAGCGCCACGACCTCAACGTGTGGGCGATCGGCCAGCACCTGGTCGGGCAGGCCGTCTGCGACCCGATCGACTCGCGTCATCAAGGGGTGCTGCCGCCGGAGGTCTGGGGCGACGGGGACCCGGAGGGCGTCCGCCAGCGCGCCGCCGAGCGGATGAAGGACACGGCGCGCGCCGCCGCGCAGCTCGGCGTCGAGGTGGTCACGGGCTTCACCGGCTCCTCGGTCTGGCACATGCTCTACTCGTTCCCGCCCAACGACTTCGACGAGATCGAGCGCGGCTATGAGGACTTCGCCGAGCGCTGGGGGCCGATCATCGACGTCTTCGACGCCGAGGGCGTCAAGTTCGCGCTCGAGGTCCACCCCACCGAGATCGCCTACGACTTCGTCACCACGCGCAAGACGCTGGCCGCGATCGACCACCGCGAGGGCTTCGGCATCAACTTCGACCCGTCGCACTTCGCCCACCAGTTCCTCGACTCGGCGGCGTTCGTGACCGAGTTCGCCGACCGCATCTACCACGTGCACGTCAAGGACTCGATCAAGCGCCTCGACGGGCGCCGCTCGATCCTCGGCGGCCACCTGAACTTCGGCGAGGAGGGGCGCGGCTGGGACTTCGTCTCCCCCGGCCACGGCGACGTCGACTTCGAGGACCTCTTCCGGGCGCTGAACCGGATCGGGTACCAGGGACCCCTCTCGATCGAATGGGAGGACTCGGGGATGGACCGGGATTGGGGCGCACCGGATGCGCTCGCGTTCGTTCGGCGGACGGACTTCGCGCCGTCCACGGTGGCCTTCGACGCCGCGTTCGCGCGGGAGGACTAGATGAGCAAAGTCGGCTTCGTCACGATGGGCGAGTCCGCCGGCGGGGAGGACATCCCGACCGTCGGCGTGGGCATGCTCGGCTACGGCTTCATGGGCAAGGCCCACTCCAACGCCTACAAGACGCTCGCGTACATGACCTGGCCGCCGCCGCTGATGCCCGAGCTGGTGTCGATCGCGGGGCGCAACGAGGAGGCCGTCGCCGCGGCCGCCGGGCGCTACGGCTTCACCGACCACGTCACGGACTGGAAGAAGCTCGTGGCCGATCCGCGGATCGGCGTCTTCGACAACTCGGGCCCGAACAACTTCCACGCCGAGCCGACGATCGCGGCCGCCGAGGCGGGCAAGCACGTCATCTGCGAGAAGCCGCTCGGGCGCACCGCGGATGAGGCGTACGAGACCTGGAAGCGCGTCGACGCCACCGGCGTGAAGGCGATGTGCGCCTTCAACTACCGCTTCGTCCCGGCCGTCCGGCTCGCCCGCATGATCATCGAGAGCGGCGACCTCGGCGAGATCTTCCACTTCCGCGGGCGCTACCTGCAGGAGTGGATCATCGACGCCGACTTCCCGATGGTCTGGCGGCTCGACAAGAACGTCGCCGGCTCGGGCGCGCTCGGCGACCTCGGCGCGCACGTGATCGACCTCGCCCGCTACCTGGTCGGCGAGATCGACAGCGTGGCGGCCTCGACGCGCACGTTCGTCAAGGACCGCGAGGGCGGCGCCGTGACCGTCGACGACGCGGTCGAGTCGGTCGTGGACTTCGCCAACGGCGCGGTCGGCACGATCGAGGCGACGCGCTTCGCGAGCGGCCGCAAGAACGCCCTGCAGTTCGAGATCAACGGCTCCAAGGGCTCGCTGTCCTTCGACATCGAGCGCCTGAACGAGCTCGAGGTGCACTTCCGCGACTCCAAGCCCGGCGAGCTCGCCCAGGGCTTCCGCACCGTGCTCGTCAGCGAGGCCGACCACCCGTTCTGGGAGCACTGGTGGCCGCAGGGGCACATGATCGGGTGGGAGCACACCTTCGTGCACGAGATCCACCACTTCCTCACCGCGATCCGCGAGGACACCGAGATCGGCCCCCACGGCGCCACCTTCGAGGACGGCTACCGCGCGGCCGAGATCTGCGACGCGATGCTGCGCTCCGCCGAGAGCGGCGGGCGCGAGCAGGTCACCTACCGGTCCTGATCATTCAGGGGGGCGCGCGCGATCCGCGCGCGCCCGCCCTGGACCTTTGAGTGGT
>Ga0180215_1002376_pt1 | contig 19115 bp, 15 predicted proteins | sample eDN3rd37CBELigBY_FD_128871 | JGI IMG/M metagenome (GOLD analysis project Ga0180215, IMG submission 128871) | Enriched backyard soil microbial communities from Emeryville, California, USA - eDNA 3rd pass 37_C BE-Lig BY (version 2) (version 2) | ecosystem: Environmental > Terrestrial > Soil >... | reverse complement strand
TCTGTCCCCAGTTCACTCGGATCGAGCTCAATTAGGGTTAACAGCTCGGCAACCTTGTCATAAGATTCAGGGTGAATCGGGGTCTTATCGAGTGGATTCCCTCCATCCACGATTCGCAGAAATCCAATACACTGCTCGTAGGTTTTTTCTCCCAAACGCGGAACCTTCTTGAGCTGTGCGCGGTTGACGAATTTCCCCAAATCATCGCGTTGCTTCACAATGTTTTTGGCCACCTGCTTGGAAATACCCGATACATATTGCAGAAGGGAAGACGATGCAGTATTCACATCTACCCCAACGTAGTTTACCGCAGACTCAACGACAAACTGTAAGCTTTCGGCTAAACGGGGTTGGCTCACATCATGCTGGTACTGCCCGACACCGATTGATTTCGGGTCAATCTTCACGAGTTCAGCTAGCGGATCCTGCAAACGTCGAGCAATCGACACTGCGCTTCGCTCGGCCACGTCCAAATCGGGGAATTCTTCACCAGCAAGTTTGGAGGCAGAATAAACGCTGGCCCCTGCTTCGTTGACAATAATGTAAAAGACCTCCCGTTTCACTTCTTTAAGCAGCGTTGCGACAAATTCCTCAGTTTCCCGTGAGGCCGTTCCATTCCCGATGGTGATAATATCAATCTGATAAGTATCTATGACATCTTTTAAAATCCGTTTTGCTTCCTCAACCTTGTTATGTGGAGGGGTTGGATAGACAACGCCCACTTTATGCAGCTTTCCCGTCTCGTCGACAACAGCAAACTTACATCCTGTTCGAAACGCCGGATCGATCCCGAGGACCGTTTTTCCTTTGACAGGAGCCTGCAACAGGAGCTGACGAAGATTTTCCGCAAAAATATGAATCGCTTGCTCTTCAGCCTTCTCCGTAAGTTCGTTACGAACTTCCCTCTCGATAGAAGGCGCGATTAATCTTTTATAGCTATCTTCCAAAGCCGCAATCATATAAGCTGCTGTGGCTGTTGATTGACGGGGAATATATTTTCTTTGCAAAAACTGCAGAATTGATTCGGGCTCCAGGCTAATTTTTACGCGCAGGATCCCTTCTTTTTCGCCACGATTAATAGCAAGGATACGGTGAGGAACAATTCGTTTCACCGGTTCAGCATACTCGTAATACATTTCATATACTTTTTTCTCGTTCTCTTCTTCTTCCTTTTTGTCTACCTGGACAATCCCCTTTTCCATCGTTTCGCGACGAATCCATTTGCGAACATCCGGATCATCTGACACCATTTCCGCAATAATATCCATGGCCCCTTGCAGGGCCTCTTCTGCTGTCAACACTTGTTTTTCTTCGTCAATGTATTTGGCTGCTTCCACCAAAGGATCGCCTTGTCTTGGCAAACTCATCAGGAAGGCTGCAAGCGGTTCGAGCCCCTTCTCTTTCGCCACCGTTGCCCTTGTTCGGCGCTTTTGCCGATAGGGTCGGTAGAGATCCTCTACTTCCTGCAGCTTCGTAGATTCAAGAATTTGTGTCTGTAGTTCCTCTGTCAGCTTCCCCTGCTCCACAATTAAACGGATGACTTCCGCTTTGCGATCTTCCAAATTACGCAGGTATTCTAACCGTTCCTGAATCGCCCGAATTTGATTTTCATCCAATGTTCCCGTCATTTCCTTACGATAACGGGCTATGAAAGGTACCGTATTCCCTTCATCCAACAATTGCACCGTGTTTTTCACCCGGTGGGCAGCAATACCCTCGGTGTGGGCAATTGTTTCAATCATTTGTGTAAGATCCATTCCCTATGCCTTCCTCCGTACAAAATTAGATACGATTAATAAGTCTCTTCTGTTTGATGGTTTCCACTTCTCCACCGCAGGATGGGCACCCAATCTTCTGTTCATTAGTATTGATATGATCTTCTATATAGAATTCAAAGTGACATGATTTGCATTGAACCTGCATCACTCTGTCAACTAGGATTTTCGTTGCCGAACCGTCCTGACTAGTGTCAATCACTTCGATATGAATGGATGGATCTGAATCATCATCTGCCAACATCTTTCCTTCGATGTCCGCATCTGTTCTCCAACCCCTGCCCAGTACATGCTGTTCAAGTGAAGAATGTGAGGATTCCTCATACATCTTTTTGGCCAACGCCATGAGTTGCTCATTCGTCAGAGATTCAAATTCCAGATCTTGCCCAAGCCTTTTCCAATACCCCATCAATTGTTGCTCGGTAAATACCAAACGGGCAAGCTTATTGATCACAACATTCTTCATGCAGAATCCATCCCCTCAGCAATAGTATGCTATTATTGTAACATAGCAAATTATAGAAAAAAAAATATACTTTCGTAACACGGAAAAAACCGTATCGCAAGAGCTGCAATACGGTTTATCTACCAATCGAAGAAAATCGATTTAAAAATCAATGAGGCCCAGGCTAATTTGAATTGCCTCGTGAACCTTCTCCATCATTTCCTCGTCAAGATGTGTGATTTTGTCAGTTAACCTTTGTTTATCGATAGTCCGAATTTGTTCCAAAAGAATAACAGAATCCCGGTCGAATCCATAGCTTTTCGCATCAATCTCGACGTGTGTTGGAAGCTTAGCCTTTTGGATTTGGGCTGTTATGGCTGCGACGATGACCGTCGGACTGAACCGATTCCCAATATCATTTTGGATGATAAGCACGGGACGAACACCGCCCTGTTCTGATCCGACCACAGGTGATAAATCCGCAAAATAGACATCGCCACGCTTAACAATCACAAATTACACCCCGCTAACTAAGCGGCCTAAAGTATGATTCGCCTCTTCTTCCGCATCAAATGCTTCGGAAGCCATATTGAGATTAATATGCGCCATTTCCATATACCCTCTCTGCATGGATTCGCGTATATGGCGCTTCTTTCTCTCTCTAAGATAGAGTTTCATCGCTTGTCTGATAAATTCACTTCGATTGGATTGTTCCTTTTCTACGACACCATCAACTTCCTCAAGCAAATGATGGGGCAAACTAATCATGATACGCTTCGTATCCATCTTAGACAAGACAAACGCACCTCCAACGACACTAACAACTCGTTTTCCATGAATAAAATACATCCTATTAATACCATTATGTCGAAATATATTCATAATTATACAAGAAAGGATCGATGATCCTTTACATGGACATAATTCTGGTATATATAATTCTTTGTCGAAAGCCTAAATCCTTCTACTAAAGGATGGAAAATAGTAGTAGCGAAGAATCCGTAGCTCCTCATACTTTTTGTATTGTACCATCTAACCCAAGGCAACGACAAGGAAATTACTCATTTCATCATTGTGTAATTATTGGACATTCCCGTATATTCGCGGCACTCTTTTACTAATCATACAGGTCACTTCATAATTAATGGTATGCAAAAGGTCAGCCACTTCATCGACGGTAATCTCTTCAACTCCCTGTTTTCCGATCAGAACAACTTCATCTCCTAACCTGCAATCAGGAACACTAGAAACGTCCACCATCAATTGATCCATACAAATTCTCCCAATAATCGGCACTCTTTTTCCACGAATTAGCGCTGAACCTCGATTGGATAGTGATCTAGAAAATCCATCCGCATAACCAATTGGAACCGTGGCAATGTATGAGGGCTCCTTGACCTGATAAGTGGCTCCATAGCTAATGAATGCCCCAGAGGGAACCTGCTTTACATGGGATACCTTTGCCTTCAAGGAAAAAGCCGGTTTCAACTGCACCCCTTTCCCTTTTGTGTATGCAGAAGGGTATTGTCCATATAAGCTTATTCCCAAGCGAATCATGTTATAACCTTGATTTGGGAAAAGTATCGCTGCTGCGCTATTGCTGCAGTGAATTAAAGGAATCTCATAGGATTCGAGAATTTTTGTAAATTGCTGCAGTTGTTGCTCGGTGTAAGATGAATCTTCCTCATCTGCACAGGCGAAATGGGTAAATGCGCCTTCAAGCTTGATCCTAGGTGATTGTTGAACGGCTGCTAGGAGGCGGGTGAACTCCTCCTTGGTTCGCACCCCGATTCTCCCCATTCCGGTATCTATTTTCAAATGAACCTTTGCTTCTTTGTTTAGTTTCTCAACAGCCGCTTGGATCTCAGGGACTAGTTCCTCGTGGTATACCGTTATTGTCACATCATGTTCGATCGCAATCGCAACGAATTCTGCCGGAATATAGCCCAACACCAAAATTGGGGCGGTAATTCCAGCCTGGCGAAGTTCTATAGCCTCTTCCAGCATAGCCACTCCTAAATATTCCGCCCCAGCTACGAGCGCTGCTTTGGCAACAGGAATAGCCCCATGGCCATATCCATCGGCTTTAACAACAGCCATAATTTTTGTTTGCCCTGGAAGATGCGCACGAAATGTTTTTATATTATCGGCAATAGCCTGTAAATCTACCTCTACCCATGTACTCCGATAATAAGGTTCCCCCATGTTCAATCACCTTTTCTTCTGATTATGAACAATAGCCAATTGCTCATCCAATTTTTCAAGGAAAGCATTAGAGGCCATGATCGATTCCTTTTTATCCTTCAAACGAAAGATCGCTCGCCACTTGGAAGTCCGCTCCACCTCTTCGAGCGGAAAGCTTCTCTCTTTTCCTCGCATGCGAATCACAAGGTCTGTCTTCGTTAGCATGTATTCAGGTTGAAGCACCTGACGATAAAGAAACGGACCTCCCCCAATGATGAGTACCGCCGCTCCAATAGCCAAAATCTGAAAGCCAGTACCACCGGATGGGAATAGGGCTCCTGTACTAAAAAGAACCACACCATAGCAAAGTGTCTCATAGATTCGAATTCTAGTTGATCTTTTCTGAAAGATATCAAGATAAGTCGATTTTTCTTTTCTCAGTATATAGGGTTGTTGCTGTTTCGAACGGTTTTTTTCCATCTTGCGAGCTTTTTGCGCCACAGGCAGCACCTCCATCGTTTATTATAGCATCGGATCCTAAACTTGCGGAAGAAAGTATAATTGCTTTTGATTAGTAGTCTTACCAGATTTAGAGGATCCCGGCTTCTAGGAAAGGGAGGGATCGGGAGGAAGAAGGATGAGTCTTTGAAGGGCACCCCAATAAGGTCTCCACTATCCGATCACAAAATAAAGCGGACCGTATAGCTGCTATTTAAGCCAAATGCCATAAATTCGGGGGTTATCCGGACTCAATAGCCGCTATTCGTAGTTAAACATCATTTATCCAAGGATTTTTAGCAAATAAGGTCCTCTGTGTCCTCCAACCCACAAGAAAAGAGGGCTATTACCAGAATAAGGTCTCTCCGGTCCGATCATAGAACAAATCTAACGTGCCACCCCTTTTCCGAGGTGGGAGGAAATCAAAAATTGCTGATTTCTAGTTAGCAACAGGTTGATCCAATATAACTTCCTAAAATAAAAGAAAATCGTAGGAATCTTCCTACGATTGTACATTTTCTATTTGGTACCGAAGGTCGGGGTCGAACCGACACTCCCGAAGGAACACGATTTTGAGTCGTGCGCGTCTGCCAATTCCGCCACTTCGGCATATCTCATATGGTGGGCGCTGACGGGATCGAACCGCCGACCCCCTGCTTGTAAGGCAGGTGCTCTCCCAGCTGAGCTAAGCGCCCTTGATTAGCTTGTACAATAAATTTAGCACATCTTTTTTTGCGTTTCAACTAGTCGGGAAATATTTTTTTCGAGCCAAAATGGGAGATCATTGGAGAAAGATCAAGGATTCGCTATTTGCTTTCAAATCCACAAGATCCAGCCTCAAAAAGGGGAAATAACAGATAGATCGTAGTTCCTATTAAACCGAAAAGTAGCGATTTTTTCGTGAAATAATGATCCTCATTCCGCCAAAATCCCCCCTGACCACAAAAAAGGCCCACCCCTTTTTCATAGGCAGGCCCACTTCGATTACTTCCCGACTTGGTCGAAGGTTGATTTCGCTACGGCGATCATTTCTTCCTTCGGCATATCTCCAGTCAGTAAGTATTCTACTCCATTATAGGTCCAGGTTAAGGTTTTCTTTTGGTCCCCAGTAAGCACAGCCATCGTTCCATCCAAATCTACGATCTCTCCCATTGGCAAGGTTACGGTTGCTGCTTTTGGTCTTTCTTCAAATAGGGTATAGTTGAAGTCCCCTTTGTATCGCAGGACGATTTGTGGACCATCCTGTCCATTCACCTTTTCCACGCTTGTCAAGGAGACACCTTGTGGCATATAGGATGGCTGAATCACCCCGAAGCTTCCAGCTGGAGCCTCTTTTTCAACACCTGCTAAGGTTGGAATGGATTGAAGTAGCATACTTGTTTCCATATTCTTTTCCTTGTTAAAAGAATCAGCATCAAACTTACTATCCAACTCAAAGTTTGTGAAATCAACGCCAACCATCACATTTTTGTTGGTATCCATCACTTCCACGCGAACTGGTGAAAGGTCTTCATTTAGCCATACTTTTTGCGTATCGAGCGAGCGATTTTGGTAATCCGCTTTTACTTCAAAGATATACTTCCCGTCAACTTGGGAGAACACCCGCGCATCATCGTCCAAAATGCTCTTAATCAAAGATTCATAAAGGTAGACCTGTCCATGGCTTTCTGGCCAGCCACTTTGGAAACGGAAACTCTTCTTCAAATGAGGGGTCAACACAAATACGCCTTCTTCGTTGCGTAAAATAATTTGGGTAATATCCCGTTCTTCAGATGTTAAAGCTACGCGATAGAAATCAGGTTTCTTATGCCATACCTCTACATTATAGGATTGTGGGTCTTTTCCTGTTTGCAGTGTCAGTACCGCATTCATTTTGTAGCCTGTCATCTTTTCCATGCGCTTATCTAAATCACCGACAACATCCTCTACACCCTTGGGGCCACAACCGACAAGTAGGGCAAAGATCGCTATAAGCAAAATAAATAAATGTAATTTCCTTTTTATCAATTTTTTCATCCCCTTCGTCTCTTTTTGACAAAGGAGGGCTCCCTTTTCGGGTTTTTGTAAAGCGTGTTTGGCTATGCACCATGTGATGCCAATTGTTGAATCGCTTTTCCAATGAATCCGCCTAAATCCGAAGGCGTTCCATTGTATTCGTCCATGAATTCTCCTGACATTCCGTGGAGATATACTCCGAGTAAGGTTCCAGAAAGCAGATCACCGGTCTGTGCAGCAAAGGAGGCAATCATCCCTGACAAAACATCGCCAGACCCCCCTTTAGCCAGAGCAGAGCTTCCGCGGGTGCTTACAAATAACTCACCAGATGGGGTTGCAATGATCGGATAAGTCCCTTTTAAAACCAAATAAACCTGGTGTGTAACCGCAAATTCCCGTGCAACCTGCGGACGATTTTGCTCTACTTCCCTGACGGTTTTGCCAGTTAATCGAGCCATTTCTCCAGGATGTGGGGTGAGGATGATCTGCTTTTGCCGATTCTTCAAAATAGTGGGATCCTTCTCCAGCGCAAGTAAATTCAAGGCGTCTGCATCCAAAAGCAATGGTCCTGAAGCGGAATGAATCAGGTTTGCCAACCATTCTACTCCTGATGATTGTCCGATACCCGGGCCGATGATAGTAAAATCATAGCGATCCTTCCGTTCCTCCAGCACTTTCCAACTGTCCCCGGAAAAGGCGCCATCCGTATCGGACCAAGGCCAAAAGATTGCTTCCGGCACCCGACCGGCGACCATCAGTTGAATCTCCTTAGGCACGGCCATTGTCACCATGCCTGCCCCGGAACGAATCGCTCCCATCGCGGCCAACGCGGGAGCCCCAACATAGGGCCTAGAACCTGCGATGACAAGGATATGACCGTAGGTCCCTTTGTGCGAATGACGATTTCTTGTTGGCAGCAGGGATGCAACATATTCTGGCATAAGCAATCGATCCGTAAGGGAAAATTCCCTATCGATCCAGCCTGGAAAGGAAATATCCCGCACGATAATCTCTCCGCTATACCCCGCACCCGGAAACAAATAATGCCCCCATTTTGGATTAGCAAAAGTCACCGTCAACTCTGCCCGCACCGCCTCGTCCTCGACCGCTCCAGTGTCTGCCTGCACGCCGCTTGGAATGTCGATCGCCCATACTGCTGCACGCTGCTGTTCATTGATCGCCTGGATCACCTTTCGCATCGGCGCACGCAATTCTCCTTTGATCCCCGTACCGAGAAGTCCATCCAAAATGAGATCTGATTTTTCTAACTCCTCACGAAAATCCTCCCATTCCTCCTCTTGGAGGTAGCTTAAAGGATATTTGCTCCCTACATAGGCCCCGTAGGCTGAACGACAATCTGCTGTCATTCTCTGTACATCCCCTGTAAACCAGACCTTCACATGAAAGCCCTTGTTTGCCAAATGACGCGCGACGACAAAGCCGTCCCCTCCGTTATTGCCATGGCCTGCAATGACAACCACCTTGGCGTTTGTCCATTTTCGGGCAACTTCCTCAGCCACCGCCTGACCAGCCATCTCCATTAAGATGATACTCGGAATGCCAATTTCCTCCATGGCGAAGCGGTCCATCTTTCGCATCTGCTGCGCATTCACCAAATACACATTTATTCCCTCCTGATCCCGCGATATATATCTATGTCCGTACTCGTCCAAATATGCAGACTAGCCTTCCAGAATCACTTGCGCAATCGCATAATTTTTTTCATGAGAAATAGATAGATGCACCTTCGTCTGTCCCTTCCCAAACCCTGATGTGTCAAACCAATGATCTTCAATCACCAATTTCGGCTTTCCCGATTCCTCCCGCAAAATTTCAATATCCAACCAGCTAAGGCGTTTGCCAAAGCCAAACCCGGTTGCCTTGGCAAACGCCTCTTTTGCTGCAAATCGTCCAGCCACATATTCCACCTTTCGGCTGCCTTCAGGCACTAGTGACATTTCTCTTTCGGTTAAAATTCGTCTTAAAAATCGTTCACCCAACCGATCAAGCGTCTGCTTAATCCTTCTTTTATCCACCATATCAATACCAGTTCCGATAATCATTATATTCACCTATTCTATTGAAGCTTTTCCGCCTTCTCTGCTGCGCTTGGCAGCTCAATCTCTATGGGTTGATTCACATCGCTAAACTCAATCAGATAATCCATCTGGTTAAAAATTTTCGTTATACTCGGCTTCAGCTCAACATGCACCTTCATTTTTTGCAAGACAAGGGGCTGCTCATTTAACCATATCTCCATTGTTGCACCGGTCACATCCTCTAAACGCATCCCATGGACTTCTTCCCGGAAAGGCTTCAGCTTAAGGGAATAGTGCTGAATGCCGTTTTCGCTTTGACGTTTAATCTGCTCCGTATATTTTAATAGCCTTAACCAAAATTTCGTGGGTTCTCTCGAGCCCTCTAATTCTCCGGCCACAGGATGGGTGTAATCAGCTTTTTTCCAGGTTTCTGGATTTTCGGTATGAAGATAAATGACATCTGAACTAAAAAACATTTCAACTGTAAAATCTTCTGTTTCCGTTAATTTAGCCTTTGAGGAAACCTGTGTCAAATCCGGGTTCAAGCGAGTTTTCGAATGCATCTCAAAAACCTGTTCATCATCCGCCCAAACCGTTTGTTTCGATTGGTAAGATTGCCAATCTTCCACATTGTTAATCGCCTTTTGAATGACTAACAGCTGTTCTTCCTCCCGACTAGTCATCCAATAAAAGGATGCTCCAAATAAAAGAGCCCAGATGCCGACCACTATGGCGTATTTAAGATATGTACCCATCTAGATCATACCCCTCTTTTTCTTCCCAATAACCCAATTCTCGTTGGTCGACAAATTCAATCCGATTCACCCACTTGATCGACTTATACCCGTACATATCCGGATGAAACAACCGCAACGGAGCCCCTTGACTCTCAATCAACGGCTTGTCATCCAGGTTGTAGACTAACATCGCTGTCTTCTGAGTGAGTTGTGACCATTCATAAGTTTCAGTATAGATCCGGTCCGCAGAATACATTTTAATATATTTTGCTTCCGGTTTTCGACCAACCAAATTGATCACTTCCTGAAAAGGAATTCCTTCCCATTTAACCCCTAACACACTCCAACCAGTTACACAGTGAAAGTCGTGGGTATACGTGTGTTTTGGCAGCCTCATCAGCTCATCAAAGCTTAGTTCTACAGGATTTTCAACCAACCCATCAATACTCAACCTCCAGGTCTGTGGATCAAAAACGGGATTTTCCGTGCGCACAGAGTAAATGCGGAAATACCCTCTTCTTTTCATCTCATCAAGGCGGGCAAGGAAGGAATCAGAAACCGGCTGAAACCATCGGAACAAGCCACCCAGCAGGATCGCAAGAAGTCCCCCAGAAAATAAAAGGACGACGTCGCGTCTGGAAACTAGCATTCCTTGGTCACGGTCTTGGTGGGCGGATAGAGGTTGGGGCTGGTACAATTTCTTCTTTTTTAGAAACCACAACAGGACATGACCCGCTACCCAAATTAGAATGAAAACAGAAAGGGTGTCATGGATCGCCAAGTTCAACTGGCGGAACCCTAAGTATGACGTGGGATTGATCCAGAGTACAAAGCCGGTAATGGTCCAACCGACGGCCAATGTGATCATTAGACAAATATGAAACGTCTTTTGCCAGCGACGATGCGCCTTCACATAAGGCAATACGTTTGGCAAAATGAATAGGACTGCAGCAAAATATATGAATCCGATTGCTGTGTGGAGTTGCCTGATCTGCCACTTAAAATCGACAAATAAAATCCGAAAATAGTCTATATATAAAACAGCACCAGACAAAATAAGTAGCAAAATTAATACACCATGGAGCAGATGCATCCAAAAATATAATTTGCGCCTATTCATGCGGCCCCTCCCCCATTCTTCTCTCTTCTTAAATATAGCAAATTTCCGAATATTAATCCGCAAAAAAAACACAGACTTTTTCTTGAATTGAAAAGATGGGATCCACCTGGGGGGGCAAACGAACCCAGTTCCGCTTATCACTCAAAATCCTGGTTTATTCCAGGCTTACTGAAACTTGGGTCCGGATGAATCAAAAATGAGGGTATTGACGAGGGATAACGGATCTACGTTCCGCCTGGGGGAGCAAACGGACTCAGGATCTGCTGAATTCCTTAAACAAAACGAAATCTTTTTCTTATTTTTCCTGATTCGATGTCCTTAATGGGATCTCCTTTAAAAAGAACGTCAACAACAAGGCGAAAAGCAGCACCCCAGTTCCGACCAAGAACACCTCGTGTAAGGCATGCCCTAATACCTCACGCAGAATCACCACAAAACGATCAAAATAGCCAGTCATATCAGGAGGCAGGCTGCCCCTTATTTCCTCCAATTGGGCGGGATCCATGAGAAGCTGTGGGTTGGCCATTTTCTCTAGTTCCTCTCTAGTTAAAGGGTTTTGCGCATTTATGGTCATGGCACCTACTGTGTCCATCGCATCGGGAAGGGCTTGCTCGATTTCCCGTTGCATACTAACTGCCATAATTGTCCCCATCACCGAAACCCCAATGGTTCCCCCCATTTGCCGAAATAGTTGAGAAGTTGATGTAGCTACCCCTAGAAAGCGGTTTTCCACCGCATTTTGTACGGTAAGTGTAAATATCGGAAAGGCCAACCCAAGTCCAAGCCCGACAACAATCATATTAATCACGGCCGTACGATTCGTGGTATCCATCCCCATAAACGACATCATCAACATGCCAAAGGACATAATGAATAATCCTGAAAGAGCTAACGCTTTATATTTTCCCGTTCTGCTGACAATTTGTCCTCCGATCGCACTAGCAACAACCATACTTAAGGTCATCGGCATCATCACAAATCCGGACGCTGTCGCCGAGGTTCCAATTACCCCTTGGACAAAGAACGGCATATACATAATCGCTCCAAACATACCCATCCCCATAATAAAAGCGATCACGTTTGAAATGGAGAAGATGCTGTTACTAAACAAATGAAGTGGGACAGCTGGAGTTTCTACCTTTTTCTCAATCCAGATAAAAATCACGAAAGCAACAAGTGAGACCGCAAACAACCCTAGAACCTCCAAAGACGTCCAGGCATACTTGGTTCCCGCCCAAGAAAACGCCAGCAGCAGCGGAATCATCGTAGAGACAAGAAAAATGGAACCAAAATAATCGACCGATTCTTTTTCTCGATGAGGTTGTGCTGGGAACAACCAGGCAATAAGCAGGACAGCAATAATCCCAAAGGGAAGAAAAACCCAAAAGACCCAGTGCCAATCCCAGTTATCCACTATGTAGCCACCTAAAGTGGGGCCAAACACGCTTGCAAGTCCAAAGACTGCACTCATCGCTCCTTGCCATTTCCCACGTTCTCTAGGTGAGAATAAATCAGCGACTACCGTAAAAGCAGTGGACATAATCATCCCCGCCCCAAACCCTTGCACCCCTCGGTACACAATCAGTTGAATAATGGTTGACGAGGTTCCCGCTAAAAAAGAGCCAGTAATAAAGATTCCAATTCCTATTAAAATAAAAGGTTTTCGCCCATAAATATCAGACAGCTTACCAACCAGAATGGCGGTAATACTGGACGTTAACATATAAATCGTAAACACCCAGCTAAAATACTCCATCCCACCGAGTTCGGCGATAATCCTTGGCAAGGCTGTACCGACAATCGTTTGGTTTAAGGCAGCAAAGAGCATAGCCGACATCACTGCCATCATAATGGCTACTTTTGTTTTTGGGTCCAAGTGTTCCATTTTTTCACGGTCTCCTTCATGTAAAATCAACTGTTCCTTAGTTTTACTTCAGAGATCCATGGTTTATGTGACATAAAAAATGGATGCGCTCTTAGGCGCACCCATTTATTTAATCGACTAACTAATTTTCACTTTTTCCCTAACATATGGAATCGTTAATGGCCCAAGCGGAAGTACCGCAATCTTGGCATTTTCTCCGTATTTTTGCAGCAATTCTTTCAAAGTATCTTCAATCGAAGTGGTAGGCTTTAACATCGATTTTTCTACATCCGATTGATCCAGCATGGAATAAACATACACATCAGCATCCGATTGAATCATGGCTTGTTTTTGGACCTGCCACTGATCAAACATGGAGAACGAAGGATCTTCGATCATCTTTAATAATTCCTGAGGGGTTTTGCACATCTGCAGGATTTTCGCATAATTTCCGTGATTAGGCAGTCCGTCACTGCATTCTGATGCACAGATAATGGCGCCGCCCTTTTTCACAATTTTATGTGCGGCACTCATCCCCTTTACCGCCTGATACAGATTTTGGTCCAGAGGGTACCCGCTGTTTGAGGTAATTACGATATCAAAAGGTTCCTCACATTCCGCCATCGCATGTTCCCGAACATATTCACATCCAACGCGATGGGCTTTAATGACATCCCCGGCAAACACGTTGGTAATATCCTTTTCCCCATTCAATGTCACGTTCAACATAAAGTGCGGCTTGCACATCATGTTAATTTCCGTTGTTTCCTGCTGCAGAGGATTTCCCTCTAACAAGCCCCAAGTACTGCGCGGGTTGCCGATCATTTGCGCATTGTGAAAATGAAGAATCGTTTCAATCCCGGCAATTCCGGGCATAATCCCTTTTGGCCCGCCGCTGAACCCTGCAAAAAAGTGGGGCTCGATAAACCCGGTCACAATACGAAAATCACTTTCACAGTAAACTTTATTTAAAAATACTTCAGCCCCTGTTGAAGTTTTTCCTAAGTATTGTTGTGTGCTCTTATCGAAGGCATTGTTGTTGATTACTTTTACTGAATCAACAACATCCTTGCCGAGCATTTGGATAAGCTCTTCCCTTGTATTGTCGCGGTGGCTCCCCGTTCCGTTGATTACCACAAAGTTTTCTTTGGGAACATGCGACAATTCCTCCAAAAGCCAAGGAACGAGCTTATGATTAGGTGTTGGTCTTGTCATATCACTGATCACGATCGCAACGGTATCTGTTGATTTCACCATCTCTTTCAACGGTGGCGTCCCAATCGGATCCCGAAGCGCTTCGAACACTTTCCCCTTTTCATCGGCTAAGCGATCAATATGTTTCGGTTCAATGACCACGGTTTGATCTGGAACCTCGATTTCTAAATCGCCTTTCCCATAAGCCAATTTTACCTTCATCATTCCTCTCCTCCTTTACCCTTAAATCCATTATACACCTTTATTCCGTTTCTTCATGGGCGATGATGCCACGCTTCCTCTGATACTTGTCCCAGAAAATAACAACGACTGGACAAAGTAAAGCAGTTGCTATGGTTGAAATGGAAATTTGAGCGGTAGCTATTGGCACCAAATCTTCATAGGCTTTGGCCATTTCCGGAGACATTGCTCCTGAACCTGCGGAAACAGCTGCCGCCGCAGCAATTGCTGCAGGTGTTCCTGCTGCATTTCCCGCGGTTGAAGCTTCAGACCATCCGGCAATAGTATTTTTCTCCCGGAATAACCGTAAGACCAAAACCATTCCCGCTCCGGTTAGGAAAGTGGTCATTAGTGCAAGTACTATGCCCGCACCCACCACTGTTGGGTTAAAGAAACTGGCGAGGTTCATCCCAGCCCCCAAGGCAAAAGCAAAGAATGGAACAGGTAAAACTTCACCTGGTTTTAGAAAATCCCGAACTTCAGGATCTAGATTACCAAGGATCATGCCAATCGCAATTGGAAGTAGGACGGCAATGAAAGCAATAATCGGGAAACTCGCCCCCATCAGACCTAGTGCCATCAATGTAAAGAATGGACCATCATTGAGTGATAGCACGGCTACAGCCCCAACGTCCGAACGGCTCCCATATTGTCCTGTCAAAGCGGCATACATACCACCGTTTCCGTTGGTCATCGCAGCGATGATCGTCATCGTTGATAATCCAAGAATCCCATTCATCGGATCTCCGGACAATTTCCCCCAAAGGAATCCAACTAGAACACCCACAGCATATTTTGTGGCAGTAAGAATAATTCCCTTTTTCATCGCCTTTCCACCGACGCGCAGGTTCATCTGACTCCCTGCACAGAACAGGAAAAGGGCAATTAAAGTTAAGGAACCTGTTTTAAATAATGCCTCAGCAAAACCGCCAATCTTTAAAAATTCATAAAAACCTTCTTTTGTTGGCGGAACACCCAGCCCTTTTAAGATATCCATAATAAACGGAATATGAAGTTGGTCAATGGTGTTCAGTACGGCACCCAGCAATAGCGGAACAACCATTAGACCGCCCGGTACCTTTTGCACCGTTTTCATGATTTGCATGATGTTACCCCCTTGATTGCTTTCTTTTATCTTTTCTCCGTTTTGTTGACTTGATACGTGCGAATTACCTGTTCTGCCCGTCCGGCCAATAGCTCAGCGGAACGGTTCATCGATTCCTCTAATGACATTGGTCCGCTAACTATGCTATGAATACTGGTTATGCCATACTGATAGAGTTCTTCAATCCCACGACCAATCGATCCGGCCAAGACAAATGCTGGAATCCCCACACGTTGAGCTTCTTGAGCAATCCCCATGGGAGTCTTTCCAGAGGCTGTTTGAAAATCAATCTGCCCCTCCCCTGTAATCACAGCGTCTGCTCCTTCAAGCGCTTGGCGTAATCCAGTAAACTCTATGACGATGTCAATTCCACGTCTCATTGTCGCCGGGAAAAAGGCCTGAAATGCCCCACCAATTCCTCCAGCAGCCCCTGCGCCAGGCAGATCATGCAAATGGACTCCTGTTTTTTCCTCTACTACATCAGCCCAGTGCGTCATATATTGATCCAAAAGCTCCACCATTTCCGGTGTTGCCCCTTTTTGTGGCCCGAAAACATGGGAGGCACCTTGCTTTCCAATAAAAGGATTCTGCACGTCAGAGGCAATGAGAAACGTGGACTCTGCAATTCGTGAGTCCCAATCGGTGTCGTCAATAGAAGCGATCTTGTCCAATTCTCCGCCGCTGTGGCCAACCCGTTTTCCTGAGGCGTCGAGTAATTTAAGTCCTAGGGCTTGAAGCATGCCAATCCCTCCATCATTGGTTGCACTACCGCCAATCGCCAAGATAAATTGCCTGCACCCCTCGTCCAATGCCGAGCGAATTAATTCTCCCGTTCCGAAAGTGGTGGTCAGCAAAGGATTCTTTTGCTCATCAGGTACCAAACAAAGCCCCGAAGCACTGGCCATTTCAATGACACAGGTTTTCCCGTCGCCCAGCCATCCGTATTCAGCCTGAACAGGTAGACCCAAGGGCCCTACTACTTCCAACGGTACTTTTCTTCCCCCAGTGGCAGCAACAAGGCTTTCCAACGTACCCTCTCCACCATCTGCAACAGGTATTAAAACGGTTTCAATATTTGCTCCTGCCCGCTTCACTCCTTTTTCGATCGCCTTTGCGGCATCCATTGCTGAGATACTGCCCTTAAATGAATCTGGTGCAATAACAATCTTCAAAACAATCACCATCCGTCCTTTTGTCTTCGATCTTGCTATCGTTCAACCTTCATTATTTAATTGGCTACAGTGATTATACAGTTTTTTAAATGTGAAGTCGTCGTATACCACATACAACTTTTATCAACTTTTCACAACCAAATTTGGTTAATTTCTACAACTCGCGGTATAATGATTTGAAATATGTAATATTTTATTTTTCAAAGGATGAAAGATCTTGCTCACTCATGACATTGCTGAAGAAATTGTACGAGAAACAATGGTCAGACTACACCGCAATATTAATATTATGGATGCTACAGGAACAATTCTTGCATCAGGGCATCCCTCACGGATCGGTCAGATTCACGAAGGCGCTTTAGAAGTACTATCGACGGGGCGTCCTTTAGTAGTAACCGAAGAAAATGAGCACTTATGGAGTGGAACACAATCGGGGATCAACCTGCCAATTTTATTTCAGGATCGAATGATTGGCGTGATTGGGATCTCAGGAAAAAAGGAAGAGTTAGAAGAATTTGCAGACCTGGTAAAGATGACCACTGAACTGATGGTTAAACAGGCTTTTTTGGCTTCTCAATCGGAATGGATGCAAAGACTAAAGGAGACGACTCTGCAAGAGCTAATCCAGCCACATCCACGCAGGGAATTCATTGACCAAAAGTTAGCTCTGTTGCAGAAAGAATTGCTTCCTCCATATCAGGTGGCTATTCTTCAATTCCAGGACAAATTCAGTGAAAGCGTGAAATTAACTGAATATGTGGATCGCTTATTAGGACCTTTGCATCTCTCCGCATTTATTTCCGTGAATCAATTTTTAATCCTATCCTCTGGAAGTACGAAAGCAAAATTAAAAGAAAAGCTACAGCTGCTTCGAAATAAACTGAGGGAATTACATTTTGTGTTTTCCCTAGGTGTTGGTACGGAAATTGAGAACCGGGAAGAAGTTGCGGTTTCTTATGAAGAAGCGGAAATGGCCCTGCTCTTGAAGGCTGAATGCAATGAGGTGACTTTTTTTGAGGAAAATGAGCTTCAAGCTCTGGTTACACAATTGGATGAAAATTGGAGAAAAAGGTTCCTTAACCGTACATTTTCCTCCTTATCACCAAAAGAAATTAAAACCCTGGATGCCTTTCTTGTGTCTAACTTAAACATCGCGGAAGCCTCCAGTCTTTTGGAGATCCATCGCAATACACTTTTGTATCGGATTAAACAAATTAAGGAAAAGACCGGATTTGACCCGCAGTTGTTTCAAGATGCAATTACACTTCAAGCGGCGATTTGGATGGATAAACAACAAAAGGGGAACTGAGTCATTTAAGGGGGCAGTCCCCTGTAGAAATTTGTCGAATGTGTAAAATCTAATTCCTACACCTTAAAACAGAGTTATTTATTCGTTAATTTCTACAGGGGGTCTGACCCCCATCAAATTAAAACACTTTAGCAAACCCATGGTAAATATGGCCCTGATGCGGGTCAACGGTAACATCGTCGCCTTCCTTTAACAACGTTGTTGCCTCTTCTACCCCAACAATCACGGACTTTCCTAGGTTAAGTCCAACAATAGCACCGTGGGAAGTCAGTCCGCCTTCTTCAGTAATTAAAGCTGCCGCTATTTCAATATAAGGGGTATGCTCCCGATCTGTTGCCTTGGCCACTAAAACAGTATTCTGATCTACTTTTCCTTCCCATCCTGGTTGTCCAACGATCACTACTTTCCCGGAGGCTGTGAAATCACCGATACCTTTTCCCCTGCCGACCACATTTCCAACGACATGGACTTTCAGCATATTAGTTGTTCCTGGCTCGCGAACAGGCACACCCGCTGTGATGATAATCAAGTCCCCTTGTTTGATCATTTTTTCTTTAACAGCTGCTTGGATCGCCTTTTCGGTCATTTCATCCGTGCTGTTTGCACTTTCAAATAAAATTGGGTATACACCCCACGCAAGGGCAAGCTTGTTAATGACCTCTTCATGCGGGGTGACTGCAATAATTGGACAGGCAGGGCGATACTTGGAGACAACTTTAGCCGTATAGCCACTTTCGGTTGGGGTTAAGATGGCAGTTGCATCTAATGAAGCAGCTGTGGTAGCTACTGCATGTCCCATCGCATCGGTAATTGTCATCGATTTCGCACGAAAAGAGGATGGGCGAATTTGTTCAAAATACATCGGTGATGTCTCCGTCTTGCGGGCAATGCGATCCATAGTTTCAACTGATTCAACGGGGAATTTACCGGCTGCAGTTTCCCCGGAGAGCATAATCGCATCGGTCCCATCCAAAATGGCATTCGCCACATCACTCGCTTCTGCCCGTGTCGGACGCGGGTTGTTTTGCATCGAGTCAAGCATCTGGGTTGCTGTAATCACTTGTTTTCCTAATTCGTTACAACGCTTAATCAATTCTTTTTGCACAATAGGAACTTCTTCCGTTGGAATTTCTACTCCCAAATCCCCTCTGGCCACCATTAAACCGTCTGCAACACCAAGGATTTCTGCAGCGTTGAGCACCCCTTCTTCGTTCTCGATTTTGGCGATAATCGAAATATTGGCTCCCTGTTCCTCAAGGAGTTGGCGAATATGCAACACATCTGCTGCTTTGCGGACAAACGAAGCGGCGATAAAGTCAACTTTTTTGCGAATGCCAAAATTGATATCCGCAACATCCTTTTCGGTGATACTTGGAAGATTAACCGCAACATTGGGGAGATTGACCCCTTTGCGATTCTTTAACAAACCACCGTCAAT
>Ga0180215_1002375_pt1 | contig 19117 bp, 13 predicted proteins | sample eDN3rd37CBELigBY_FD_128871 | JGI IMG/M metagenome (GOLD analysis project Ga0180215, IMG submission 128871) | Enriched backyard soil microbial communities from Emeryville, California, USA - eDNA 3rd pass 37_C BE-Lig BY (version 2) (version 2) | ecosystem: Environmental > Terrestrial > Soil >... | reverse complement strand
TGCGGGATTGTGCCCGCGCGACCCGGTTCAACAAGCGTTCGACGGAATGCTCGATGAATATCGGACGAATTGTTTCCAAAGGATCGAAGCAGCAAAGACGAGGATAGAACCTAACGCACCAGTTCCCGCATCGCGCCATCGAGCCCCTCCAGCGTGAGCGGATACATCCGCCCGCTCATCAACTGGCGCATCATGCGGATCGATTGGGTGTAGTCCCATTCGCTTTCCGGCACCGGATTGAGCCACACGCAGGCGGGATAGGTCCGCGTGATCCGCTCCATCCAGACCGCGCCCGGCTCCTCGTTCATGTGTTCGACCGAGCCGCCCGGCATCGCGATCTCGTAAGGGCTCATCGACGCGTCGCCGACGAAGATCACCTTGTAGTCATGCGGATAGGTATGCATCACGTCGAAGGTCGGCGTGGTTTCCTGGAAGCGCCGCCGGTTCTCCTTCCACACCCGCTCGTACAGGCAGTTGTGGAAGTAGAAATGCTCCATATGCTTGAACTCGGCGCGCGCGGCGGAAAACAGTTCCTCGGTCGCCTTGATGTGCCAGTCCATCGAGCCGCCGACATCGAAGAACAGCAGTACCTTCACTGCATTGTGCCGCTCCGGGCGCATGTGGATGTCGAGATAGCCCTTGTGCGCGGTGCCCTTGATGGTGCCGTCGAGATCAAGCTCGTCCGGGGCGCCGGTGCGGGCGAATTTGCGCAGCCGCCGCAGCGCGACCTTGATGTTGCGGGTGCCGATCTCGACCTCGTCGTCGAAATCCTTGAACTCGCGCCGGTCCCAGACCTTGACCGCGCGGCGGTGCCTGCTCTCGCCGCCGATGCGGATGCCCTCGGGATTGTAGCCGGAATTGCCGAACGGCGAGGTGCCGCCGGTGCCGATCCATTTGTTTCCGCCCTGATGGCGGCCCTTCTGCTCCTCCAGCCGCTTCTTCAGCGTCTCGAGCAGCTTGTCGAGCCCGCCCATCGCCTCGATCTGCTTCTTCTCCTCCTCGGTGAGATATTTTTCCGCGAGCGACTTCAGCCATTCCTCGGGAATGTCCGCGGTCAGCGCCTCCTCCATCAGCGCGAGGCCCTTGAAGACATGGCCGAACACGCGGTCGAACTTGTCGAGATTGCGCTCGTCCTTCACCAGGACGGCGCGCGACAGATAGTAGAAATCCTCGACCTTGCGCGAGGCGAGATCGGCGTCCATCGCCTCCATCAGCGTCAGATATTCGCGCAGCGTGACGGGCACACCCGCAGATTTCAGTTCGGTGAAGAAAGCGACGAACATGACGGACCTCGCGAGACGCACAATGTGGCGTTGTCGCACGACGCTGCAAAGGAGACCGCCGGAGCGTTTCGGTCAAGGGGCAGTGCGGGCCATGTGACCCGCGGCGCTCGAAGGCGATCGCGAAGCGCCGCGGCCGAAAGGCCGGCATAGCCCGCTTTGCGAAGTGTCGGCGGCCAGTCCGCGGGCCGCCCCATATTTCCGCCCAAACCTTTATGCTAGTCGATACCCGATATCGAACCTCGGATGTCCATGCGCGCCCCGATCATCGTGGCTTTGACCGCCTTTGCCTGTTTGACCGCGAGCCCGCCCGCCGGGGCGCAGGTCCGCGAGCCTATGCCGCTGCAGCTCAACGCCGCGGGCGCGGGGGCCGGTGAGGGTCCGATCCGGATCGAATGGGAAGTGCGGAACCGCTTTCGCCTGTTTCGCAACGAGGCCGATTTCCGGCGTCATGTCGCGGCCTATCGCGGCGATGGCATTCTGGCGACGGAGCAGCGGCTGGCGCAGGCCAGCGACGGCCGCGGCTGGGCCAGGGACATGGTCGATAATCTGTGCGTCGACCAGACAGGGCGAATGCCCGAGACCTGCCAGCGCGACGGCGTGAAGGAGAATTATCTCAGCCCGGCCGATCATCCGATCACCGCCATGGCGGCCGGGGCCGTGCCGCCCGGTGCGCTCTGCGCCTGGAACTTCGACGACAGCGAATCCCCGCCCGCTCAGGCCACGACGCGCTGCGACGATCCGGTGCGGATCAGGGTGCGGCACGGCCACACCACCATCGCGACGGTGGATGTCGGCCTGCCGGATGGAACGGCGCATCGCGCAATGGCGGAGATCACCGTCAGCGATCTTCTGATCGCCGGCATGGGCGATTCCATCGCGGCGGGCGAAGGCAACCCGGATCGCGCCATCGCCCTCGGCGATGACGGCTTCTGTTTCCGGCGTTTCCTCGCCGGCTCGACCAGCGAATATTTCCGCCCCGGACGCGCCGGCTTCAAAGGTAACAAGGCCTGCGATCCGGCGCTCTCGACCGGCAGCGGCAACACCTCGGCGGATTGGGCGAAGCTCAATGCGCGCTGGTGGAGCGCGGCCTGCCACCGTTCCCTCTACGGCTACCAGGTCCGCGCGGCGCTCGCGATCGCGATCGAAAATCCGCATGTCGCGGTGACCTTTCTGCCGCTCGCCTGCTCCGGCTCGACCATCGATGCCGGCATCTTCGGTTCGCTGCGCGCGCGCGAATGCCCGGCGACCGGTTCCTGCACCGGTACGAATGTTGCGCAGATGGTGCGGCTGAAAGAGGCGATCGACCTCGCCAGGAAAACCGACAAGGAGCGCAAACTCGACGCCATCCTGCTCACGGTCGGCGCCAACGATATTTCGTTTTCGGGTCTGGTCGCCGACATCATTACCGAATCCGCGACCGAGCGCGCCTTGTTCAAGCGGGGCGGACTGATTACCGACGTGTCCGAGGCCCGCGGCCAGCTCGACAAGTTCCCGCGTGACTTCGCGAAACTGCGCGACGCTCTGAAGCCCTATCTCGACGGCAATCTGCAGCGCATCATTTTTGTCACTTACGGCAACCCGGCGATGGTGAATGGCGGGCAGGTCTGCGCCGGCGGGCGGGCCGGGTTCGACGTGCATCCGGCTTTCGAGGTGGATGGCGCCAAGCTGCGCGAGGCGTCCGACTTCGTGGAGCGGGAATTCCTGCCACGCCTGCGCGCGCTTGCGACCTGCGAGGGGGCCGGCGCTTGCCGCGATCAGCGGACCGAGCGCATGACATTCGTCGATCAGCATCAGGCCGAGTTCGCGCATCGTGGCTTTTGCGCGCGCTCCCCGCGCGATCCGGTCTTCGACCGCGAGTGCTTCCTCGAGAACGGCGAGAGTTTCGAGAGCAGCCCATCACAGGCCGCCACCGACCCGCTGCGCTGCCGCCTGCGCCCGCGCGATTTCCGTCCCTATTCCCCGCGCGCGCGCTGGATCCGCACGGCCAATGACAGCTATTTCACCGCCATGACCTTTCCGGAAGGCATTTCAACCGCGGTGCAGCCGAGCGACCTGCATGACGCCACCTGGGGCGCGACCAGTGCGGTGTATGGCGGCGCCATCCATCCGACAGCCGAGGGCCATGCAGCGATGGCCGACGCCGCAATGCCGGCCTTGCGCGCGATACTGGGGCTGGAGACACCCGCGCAGGTGCGCGTCGAGCCGCTGGCTCCGATCCAGGCGCCGGCCGCCGCGACGCGGTGATCGTGCGCCTGACCGAACCGCGGTTCACCAAGCCATCGACCCCGAAACCGCAACGAGGCTCGTCAATGCCTTCATCGGCGAGAGCTTGCGGCGATCCTTCGCGTTGTCGCTGATGCCAAACGGCGCGTGCCCGATCCGACTACCGCAACGAAGACGTCACGTCATCGTCCTGCACCGCGACATGGTGGCGATAGACCAGTTCGCCGCCCTTCCAGCCGGTGAATAGCAGAAGCAGCGCCATTACGATCGAGAGCGTCAGGCCGACCGGAAGCGCGGCGGCCGGATCATTCACGTAACGCCAATACCAGCTCACGATCGCCAGCAGAACGACGATGACATTGCCGATGGCGTGTTGCCAGGAATCGCTCAGGTCGCGTACGCGCCTGTCGCCGGCAAAGTCCATGACTCCCGTCAGCGCCGCAAACACCGACATGACGATGCCGGCGCCGAGCAGCCAGATGGCCGCCGTCGCCCAGCCCGTATTGCCGGTCCACCAATAAGCCAGGTCGCAGGCCAGCGTGCTGACGAAGAAAACAATCGGGAAGGGAATGAGCAGCGGGTGGATGGGATGGCCGGCGATTCGCGCCGTGCTCTCAGGATGTTCCATGTTCGCCTCCTGACGCCGATCCTCGGCTCAGGTGGGAACTCCGGCCGAAACCTCTTGGTTCCGGTGTCGGCGGCCACGCTCGCAGATTGGCGCGCGCAGCGCGTCAGGCGACGCCGAGCTTCTTCTGCAGGCTGGTTGACGAGGTCGTGTACTGGAAGGTGAGCTTCTTGTCCGGATAGACGTAGCGGTGGATTTTCTGCGCCGCCAGCGCACCTTCGTGGAAGCCGCACAGGATCAGCTTCAGCTTGCCGGGATAGGTATTGATATCGCCGATCGCGAAGATGCCCGGCTCCGAGGTCTCGAACGTCTCGGTATTCACCTCGATCAGACCGCCGTCGAGCTTCAGCCCCCAGTCCGCCACCGGCCCGAGCTTCATGGTCAGCCCGAAGAAGGGCAGGATCGCCTCGCAGGCGATCTCGAAATTCGATCCGTCATTGCGCTTGACGATCGCCTTCGACACCTGGCCGTCACCGCCTTCCAGTGACGTGACCTGACCGAGCACGAAGTCGATCTTGCCCTCGCCGACCAGCGCCATCATCTTGTTCACGCTGTCGGGCGCAGCGCGAAATTCCTGGCGGCGATGCAAGAGTGTCAGATGGCTCGCAATCGGCGCCAGGTTGAGCGTCCAGTCGAGCGCGGAATCGCCGCCGCCCGCCACCAGCAGCTTCTTGCCGCGGAACTGTTCCATCTGCCGCACGGCATAATGCACCGACTTTGCCTCATAGGCCTCGATCCCCGGGATCGGCGGACGCTTGGGCTGAAACGAACCGCCGCCGGCCGCAACGATCACCACCTTGCATTCGAACACCTTGCCGGCATCGGTGGTGACGCGGAATGCGGGGTCGCCGATCCGTTCGATGGTCTGCACCATCTCGCCGAAATGGAACTGCGGCCCGAACGGCTTGATCTGCTCGAGCAGCCCCTTGGTCAGCCCGTCGCCGGTGACGAACGGAATGCCCGGAATGTCGTAGATCGGCTTTTCGGGATAGAGCTCGGCGCATTGCCCGCCCGGCTTGTCGAGGATGTCGACAAGATGCGCCTTGATGTCGAGCAGGCCGAGTTCGAAAACCGCGAACAGGCCGCACGGTCCCGCACCGACGATCAGGACATCGGTCTTGATGACATTCGTGGTGTCCAGCATGCTCTCTACCTGCCCTGATAGCTTGGCGTACGCACCAGCAGCCCGTCGAGTTCTTCGCTCATCTTGATCTGGCACGACAGGCGCGACGTCGCGCGCACGTCATAGGCGTTGTCGAGCTGCTCTTCCTCTTCCAGCGACCGCTCGCCGGTCTTCGAAAACCAGGCCTCGTCGACATAGATATGGCAGGTCGCGCAGGTGCAGGAGCCGCCGCATTCAGCGACGATGCCCGACACCGAGCCGCGCATTGCCGCCTCCATCACCGTCTCGCCGAGCTCGGCCTCGATCTCGTGCACGGTGCCATCGTGTTCTATGAATGTGATCTTCGGCATGATGCGTTCGTTTGGCGCGGGACGCGATGGTTTGTATCCAAACCGTTTTGCGGCGTCATCCCTGCAGCACGGCGGCCGGGGATTTCGGATCAGGCTTTCCCGCGAAGTGACAATCGATACCCCGCGCGTTCAGGCCTGGCGTTCGGGGGTGCGTACGATCAGGCCGTCAAGCTGGTCGGAGACCTTGATCTGGCATGACAGGCGGGAATTCGGTTTCACGTCGAAGCCGAAATCCAGCATATCTTCCTCCATCGGCGACGGCGCGCCAACCACCTCGGTCCAGGCCTCGTCGACATAAACATGGCAGGTGGCGCAGGCGCAGGCACCGCCGCATTCCGCCTCGATACCTGGAATTCCGTTCTTGATGGCATTCTCCATCACCGTCGAGCCGCTCTCGGCGTCGACGGTGCGGCTTTCGCCACCGTGGTCGATAAAGGTGATTTTGGCCATCTTGGGCTAGCGACGTCCGCGTTGAAAGGGGAGCAGCCGGCCGGCTGGCCGACGCGATCCGCTATATAACGCATCCGCCGACAACGCCAGCGCACCGCGCGAGGGTGCGGCGATTCCGGACGCGCCGCAACGCGCAGCTCCCGCAACGCGTAGATGTGCGGGTGACACCCCCGAGGCGGATCAGGCGTGGCTGAGCAGCCCGGCGATTTCGGCTCTGGTCTCGCGGATCGCCGTGCGCAGGCTGTCGATCCCCTCGGAGCGGCCAGGGGCCTCGCCGCACAAAGCCGCCTCTTCGACCATCGCCGCGGCCTTGGCCAGGGCGAAGGCTCCGATCCCCTTGGCCGAGCCCTTCAAGGTATGGGCAGCGGCGGCCGCCACGGCGGGCGGAGCGGTCTCAATCCGCTCCATCAGCAAGCCGATCTGGCGCTCAAACAGCGTCAGCACGTCGCGCTCGAGCGTCCGGTCGCCCAGCGTCATGCGGGAGAGATGGACCAGGTCAATCGGCCGGTCCCCCGGGACAAGCGGGGGCGAGGTCACGGCGTCCAGCGCCGTCTGGGTCAGTTCGATCATCGCACGCCTCCGGAGCTCTGATGGCTCCTATCCGCACAATTTGGCCCCCCACCGGCCAAAGCGAGGTAAAAGATGGCCGAAAATGCAGGGGTCCGGGGCAGCCAAGTCTCGGCGCGGTTAACGGGGATTTGCCGCCGCGGGTTCCAAGGCTGTGCCGAAATCACACAGCCGTGAAGGGACAGCGTTAACGATGATTAAGAAGCTCTTAAAGCGGACAGTTTTATTCGGTCCCGCAAGCCGTTAGGATGGCGACCGGCGGCTATTGTCTTGGCAATCTCTGTGACTTGGCTGGAACCGGCGGTCTGCGGACCTTCGGGTTCGGAAAAGTGTCCGGACGGTTGAAGCCACCGGATTGTAGCTGTCTGTTGTGTCAGTGAGGCGGGAACATGTCGAACAACCCGAAGAAGGTCGTGGATCCGACTGAAGCGGCGATGGCAGCGATCCAGGAGGCGCTCAAGGTCAGGGACGCCGAGATGAACAAGCCCGCGGCCGCCGCACGGCCGGCCGTCGATGCACCGCCTCCCCCGCCGCCATCGCCTGCCGCCCGGGATGACAATCGACAGCCCGCGTCCGATGGCAATGCGGCGCGCCGGCGCGAATCCGCCGCCCCGCTGATCGAGGAACCGATCATCGCCGACGCGGCCGATGTCAAACCGGGACAGCCGGCGAACGACGACTGGAAGTCGGTCGGCCAGATCCTTCAGGCGACGCGGGTGCCCTCGGCAAAGCCGATGTTCATCACCGCCGGCGTGCTGTCGGCGATCTGGCTCGTTTTCGCGGGCATCCTGACAGCGCCCTACCTGCCGCAATTGCAGCAAAGCTTTGCACCGACGCTGCTCGCCCTGCTGCTGGTCTTCCTCGCTCCAATCGGCTTCTTCTTCACCGTCGCGCACATGATTCAGCGTTCGCGCGAAATGCGCGCGCTGTCGCAATCCATGGCTGAAGTGGCGCTCCGCCTGTCGGAGCCCGAAGGCATCGCCAGCGAGTCGATCGTGACCGTCGGCCAGGCGATCCGCCGCGAGGTCGCGGCGATGGGCGACGGGGTCGAGCGCGCGCTGGCGCGCGCCGCCGAACTCGAAGCGCTGGTGCAGAACGAGGTCGCGGCGCTGGAGCGCGCCTATAACGACAACGAAGTCCGCATTCGCAGCATGCTGGACGACCTCGCCAATCAGCGGGACAGCCTGATCGGGCAAGCCGAGCAGGTGCGCAACGCCATTACCGGCGTGCATCTCGACCTCAATCAGGACATCACCGGGATCAGCGACCAGGTCGCAGCCCAGGTCGCCTCCGCCACCGACGGCATCACCCGGGACCTGCAGGAAAAGACCGCGCACATCACCTCCACCCTCAATCGCATCAGCGACGAGATGCTGGCCCAGCTCGGCGAGCGGGCCGGCGAAATTCTGGAGCGGCTGCAGCAGACCGCGCAGGAGACCTCGCAGGCGGTCGATGCGATCAGTCAGTCGGCGGCGACTTCGATCGAGAATTCCGGTTTTGCCACCACCAGCGCCATTGACGGCGCGGCCGAGCGGCTGAACGCCAGCCTCGCCTTCAAGGCCGAGAGTATCGCCGAGGAATTCGACGTCCTGTCGCAGAATCTGATCGAGATGATGCAGCTGCGGCTTGCCAATGTGACGACCGATTTCTCGCAGCGCTCGACCGCCATCACCGAGATGATGGGCGAGCGCGCCAACGACATCTCCTCCAATCTGCTGCAGGTTTCCGCGGAGGCCGCCGAGAACCTCACGCAGGTTGCAGCCCAGACCACCGAGAATCTCACGCAGGTTGCAGCGCAGACCACCGAAAATCTCACGCAGGTCGCAGCGCAGACCGCCGAGAATCTCACGCAGGTTGCCTCGCAGACAGCGGAAAATCTCAACCAGGTTACGGCCCAGAATGCCGAAAGCCTCACACAGATTTCCGACCAGATCGTCGAAAACATCACCGTGCGCAGCGAGGAGGTGAATTCAACCTTGCGGGCCACCGGCGAGTCGCTGGTCGTCGACCTGAGCCTGCGCGGCGGCGACGTCGTCCAGAAGCTGGAACAGGCCGGCTCGCACATCACCGAGACCATCCTGTCGCGCAGCGACGAGGTGATGCAGACGTTCCGCTCGTCCGCCGACACCATCGCCACCACGATCGGGACGCATGGCGACGCGCTCAAGGAGATGCTCGGCGCGCGTCTCGTCTCGTTCGAGGAAATGTTCACGCAGGGCGGAGCAGCGCTGGCGGAACGGATCGCCAACGACTCCTCCTCGCTCGGCAACCTGATCACGCGGCACCTCAGCGATTTCGACCGCACGGTGAAGCTGCACGGCGCCGAGCTCGTCGAACGGCTCGGCGACCGCACCCAGTCGGTCACCGATTCAATGCGGTCCTGCATCGACAATTTCGACGAGCGGATCGGCAGCAAGACCGGCGAAATCACCGAAGCCCTCGACCAGCGGCTCATCCGCTTCCAGGAGGCGCTCGATAGCCGCAGCCAGAACCTCAACGAGGCGCTGGGCGGACGCGTCCTCGAAATCGCCAAAACGCTGGCCGAAGGCGGCAAGGAGGTCGTCACCGCACTTGAAGCGCGGATTTCGCAGGCGACCGACGCCATCGATTCACGCGGCAGCAAGCTGGCGGAAACCATCGCCGCGCGGGCCGAGGAGATCGACAAGGCGCTGGGCTCGCGCGCCATGGATCTTGCCGGCACGCTCGACAGCCGGCTCGGCAAATTCGAGGAACTGCTGATCGGCCGCACCGAGGCCGCGACCCAGCAGCTCGAAACACGCGGTCTCAGCGTTGCCGAAACCCTGGTGGAGAAGGCCACCCAGGCGACGCAACTGCTCGACAACTCGGGCGCGACCGCGATCAAGGCGCTGGCCGAGCGCTCCGAATCGACGGTTCAGGCCGTCGAAACCCGCGTGCGGCTTGCCGCGGAGTTTCTGGCCGATCGCGCCGACAAGATGTCGATCGAGGTGGAAACGCGCGTCAAATCCGCCGGCGAGGTGCTCACCGACCGGGCCGACAAGGCGGTCACGCTGGTCGAAGCCCGTACCCGTGACGCGAGCGAAGCGCTTGCCGGACGCGCCGAAGACGTCGCCTCCCAGCTTGAAAGCCGCACCCGCGCCGCCGCCGAACTCGTCAGCGAGCGCACCGAGCATATCGGCGCCATGATCGAAAGCCGCACCCGCTCGGCAACCGAAGAGCTGGCTGCGCGCGGCGAGCACGTCGCCCTGCAGATCGAGGGACGCACCCGGACCGCGACCGAGGAGCTGGCCGCCCGCGGCGAGCAAGTCGCCGCACAGCTGGAAGGCCGCGCCCGCACCGCGACCGACGATCTGTCCGCGCGCGCCGAACAGGTGGTGGCGCATATCGAGGGCCGCACGCGTGCGGCAACCGACGCCGTGACCGAGCGCGCCGAATCCGCCGCCCTGCAGATCGAAGGGCGCACGCGCGCGGTCACCGACATCCTGACCGAACGCACCGAACAGGTCGCCTCGCAATTCGAAGCGCGTTCGCGCGCCGCGACCGAGGTGCTCACCGACCGCGCCGAACACGCCGCCACGCAGATCGAAGGCCGCACCCGCGCCGTCGTCGACGTGCTGGCCGAGCGGGTCGAACAGGCCGCCACCCAGGTCGAGGGCCGCGCCCGCTCCTTCGTCGACGTGATGACCGAGCGCGCCGAACACGCCGCCTCGCAGGTCGAAGGGCGCACGCGATCGGTCGCCGACATTCTGGCCGAACGGGCCGAGCAGGCCGCTCTCCAGATCGAGGGCCGCACCCGCTCCGCGACCGATATTCTGGCCGAACGCGCCGAACAGGCCGCAACCCAGATCGAGGGACGCACCCGCTCGGTCACCGAACTCCTGACCGAACGCGCCGAACAGGCCGTCGTCGCGATCGAGGGCCGCACGCGTGCGGCGACCGAAGAACTGGCCGAACGCGTGAGCGAGGTCGCCGGGCTCGTCGAAACCCGCAGCCGCGTCGCTGGCGAAACGCTGGCCGAGCGCAGCGAGAAGATCGTTGCCCAGATCGAGGCGCGGACCCATGCCGTGACCGACATGCTGGCCAGCAAGTCGGAGGTGGTCACAAGCCAGGTCGAATCCCGCACCAAGGTCGCGGCCGAGTCGCTCAATGCGCGGCTCGAAGCGCTCGCGCAATCCGTCAGCCAGAATACCGGCGAAGCGGAACGCTCGATGTCGAATCTGGCCAACACTTCGACCGAAGCCATGCGCAGTGCGGCGGCCGAAGCCGAACGCGTACTGACGGTGGTCTCGGCCGGCATCGGCTCGGCGCTCAAGCAGAATGCGAGCGAGGTCGAGCGCACCCTGCTGAGCGTCAGCGCCGAAGTCGCCCGCGGCTTTGTCGGCAAGTCGGATGAAATCGCCGCCGCGGTATCGGCGCGCGCCGCCGAAATGACCCGCGTGCTCGACGCCAATTCCTCCACCCTCCTCGCCGCCTTGTCGGCGAAGGGCCAGGAATTCACCGGCGAGGTGCAGCGCGCCACGCAGTCGGCGGTCAGCGCGATCGAAAGCCAGGGCTTCGATTTCACCCGGACCATGCTCGACAATTCCAACGAGCTTGCGCGGCTGATCAACGACGCCAGCGAAGCGGCGACCGCCCGCGTCAATCAGACCCTGCAGAACCTGCAGTTCACGACGCGCGACGCGATCGAACAGTCGCAGCGGATCGCGACGGAATCGGTCGAACAGGTCATGACCAAGACCCGCGAGGCGGTCGAGCATTCGCAGCAGGCCTCGGCCGATTCGGTCGCGCGCGTCATGAACACGACGCGCGAGGCGATCGAGCAGTCGCAGCGGGTTGCGACGGAATCGGTCGCGCAGGTCATGGAAACGCATGCGCGACTGCGCGGCGAATCCACCACCCTGTTCGAGCGCATGCGCGAGGCCAATGTGCTGCTGCACGAAGTGCTGACCGGCGCGCAGGAAAACCTCGCGACGATCGAGGGCTCGCTGACCAGTCGCGTGACCGAATTCGCCAACGCTATGAACGATGTGACCTCGCGCAGCGACACCGTCGGCGAGCAGATCAACGCTCATGTCCAGTCGTTCCGCAGCGACACCACCGCCGTGCTGGACAACCTGTCGCAGCTCGCGGCGCAGTTCGCCAATCATGGGCGTGCGCTGGTGGCGGCGGCCGACGCGGTGGAGAAGAGCAACCAGCGCGCCGAGGAAACGGTCGGCGAGCGCCGCGCCACCCTGGAAGCACTGGCCGCCACCCTCGATGCCAAATCGGAGGATCTGGAGCAGCGCCTCCAGCGCTTCACCGAACTGCTCGACCAGTCCCTGAACGGGGCGGAAACCCGCGCGCGCGAGATCGGCCGCATGATCGCCGAAAGCTCGACCGCCGGCACCCGCACCATCGCCGAGCAGTTCCAGCTTGTGCGCGACGTGACCGAACAGGAGCGCAAGCAGACCAGCGAGGTCATGCGCGAGATCTACGAGCAGTCGGTCAGCGAAACCGATGCGCTGTTCCGGCAGCAGTCGGACCGCTTCGCCGAGACGCTCGCCGGCATGAGGAGCATGGCGAGCGAAATGCAGGCGCAGCTCGAACAGACCCGCGCCGAACTGCGCCGCGGCATTCTGGAACTGCCGCAGGAGACTGCGGAAAATGCCGCGCAGATGCGCCGGGTGATCGTCGACCAGATCGAGGCGCTGGCCGAACTCAACCGCATCGTCAGCCGGCACGGGCGCAACATCGAAACGGCCGAGCCGCGACGCGCCGCCGCCGAGCCGGTGCTGGCGGTGGTCGGCGGCGGCCGGGCGGAACCTGCGCGTCCGCAGGCGCGCCATCCCGAGCATCCGCCGCAGGCCCCGGTGGCCCGTCCGTCAGCGCCGCCGCCGCCGCGCGGTGAAAACTACGGGCAAGCCGCTCCGGCCGGGCGCGGCCAGGGCAGCTGGCTGTCCGATCTGCTGCAGCGCGCCGATGACGGACACGGCGCGCCGGCGGCGCAGCATCCGCGGCAGGCGCCCCCGCCGCCGCAGCAGCGGCCGATCGACTCGCTGGATGCACTGTCGGCCGACATCGCCCGGCTGGTGGAGCATGACGCGGCCATCGACATGTGGGACCGCTACAACCGCGGCGAACGCAACGCCTTCACCCGCCAGCTTTATTCCGTGAATGGGCAGCGCGCGTTCGACGACATCCGCAATCGTTATCGTGCGGACCGCAATTTCCGCACGACTGTCGACCGCTATATCGCGGAATTCGAGCGGCTGCTGGAAGACGTTTCGCGCGACGAGCGTGGCGGCCAGACGATGGTGCGGACCTATCTCCTGTCCGAGACGGGCAAGGTCTATACCCTGCTCGCGCATGCGGCCGGACGGTTCGACTAGACCGTCCGTTCCGTTCGAAGTGTCGGCAAGGGGCGCAGCGATGCGCCCCTTTTCGCATCAGCGGCGCGTTTTTCGCCCGGCGGGGCTCGCGCAAGCCGTGAACTTGCGGATGGTTCACGCGTTGGCTCCCGATTGCGATCTGGAGGCGAGCGTGAGCGCACAGCAAGAGCAAGCGGCGGGGATCGTCTTTGCCGGCGGAATGGGACTGGGCGCCTACCATGCCGGGGCCTGCCGCGCGATCATGGAAGCGGAGTCGCTCGAACCGGCCTGGCTGGCCGGATCATCGATCGGCGCCGTCACGGCCGCGTTGTTCGCCGGAAATCCGCCCGAACGACGGATGGCCGCGTTGCGCAGCTTCTGGCTGGATCGCCGCTTCGAACCGCTGTCGCCGGTTTCACGGGGAGAAGCGCGGCATCTTTACAACTGGGCAAGCGCATTGAGCGCGCGCCTGATCGGCGTCGAGGGGCACTTTCGCCCGCGCTTTCCGTCCAATCCGTTCGGCCCGTTCCGCAGCCTCTATGACCTCGCTCCGATGCGCCGCCGTCTGGAGGCCCTGATCGATTTCGAGCGGCTCAACCGCGGTCCAATCCGGGTGACGGTGGCGACGACCGATGTCGAAACCGCGCGTCCGGTCTATTTCGATACGTCAACCGAACCCATCACCATCGACCATCTGCTGGCGAGTTGCGGTCTTCTGCCTGACTTTGCGCCGGTGGAGATCGGCGGGCGGCAGCTGGTCGATGGCGGCCTTTCGGTGAATGCGCCGGTCGACCCGCTGCTCCGGCATCCCGAGCACTGGCGCCGGCTGTTCGTCCTCGACCTGTTTCCGCCGGATGGCCGCCGCCCGGCCAGCCTTGAAGCGGCGGCGGCGCGCAAGAGCGACCTGACCTTCAGCAGCCAGACGCTTCGTATCCTTGAGGCCTATGAGGCCTGGGGCTCGCGCGACGACGATTCGCGCGAGCGCTCGATCTTTTACCTGAGCTATCGCCCTGTTCGCGAAGAAGCGGGCTCGGAACGGCCGTATGACCTGTCCGTGCAGTCGATCGAAACCAGACTGGCCGCCGGTTATCTCGATATGCAGGATGCGCTGCGGCAGGCCGGCGCCGGCGGGCGCACCGGCCTCGTCACCATGGTGCGCCGGCCTGCTCTCGCGGCCTAGACCCGGCTGCGGTCGAGCGGCGGCGCCCTACTCCGCCCTCACGTTCATCGCCCGTGCGATGTCACCCCACAGTTTCAGCTCGTCGCGCGTGCGCTTGCCGAGTTCGTCCGGCTTGTCGGCGACCACCGGCAGACCGAGATCGAACAGCTTCTTCTTCACCTCAGGCGTATTGAGCGCGTGAACCAGTTCGCGATTGAGCGCCTCGACCGCCTCCTTGGGTGTGCCGGCCGGCGCGTAGAATGCGAGCCATGAGGTCGCCTCGAATCCCGGCACGGTTTCGGCGATCGCCTGGATGTCCGGTTGTCCGGCAAACCGCTCCTTCTCGCCGATGCCGATGATCCGCAGCAGCCCGGTCTTGTGCTGCCCGAGGGTCGAGGAAATCGTCGCGATCACCGCCTGGATATGCCCGCCCACGGCGTCATTGGCAGCCGGCGCGCCGCCCTTGTAGGGCACGTGAACGAGATCGATGCCAGCCTCGCGGTTGAGCAGCAGGCCGGCCATGTGCTGCGGGCTGCCGATGCCCGCGGTGCCGTAATGCACTTTTTTCGGATTGGCCTTCGCATAGGCGATGAACTCGGCAACTGTCTTGGCCGGAAGCTTGGGATTGATGGCGATGCCGAGGATGCCGCGGATCGCCGTGGTCAGCGGCACGAAATCCTTCAGCGGGTCGAACGGCATGGTCTGCACGTTCGGCACGATCGTCATCAGCGCGTTGGTGGTCAGCAGGATCGTATAGCCGTCGGGCGTCGCGTTTTTGACGGCCATCGTGCCGATGCTGCCATTGCCGCCCGGCTTGTTCTCGATCACCACTGGCTGTTTCAGCCGCTCCTGCATCACCGGCTGAATCATGCGCGCCACCTGCTCGGTCGATGCGCCCGGCGGATAGGGCAGCACGATGGTGATGGGGCGGGTCGGAAAGTCCTGGGCCGACGCCGCAAAACTCGCAGCGGCCAAAACAACTGCAGCCAGCATTGCGCGCGGTGCGGCGACGATCATGGGCATCCTCCTTCGGCGGCCTCATGGAACGGGCCGCTTTTTCGCTATCACGTAGCAATTATCGACAACGCGAAGGGTAATGGAGCGCCGCGTCAGCGGTCAAGGCTGGCGCAACGTCCATGCTGCGCCGGCTGCAGGTCTCACGAGCGTGGCGCGCAGCCGCGTCGCCACAGCCCGCAATAGCCAATAACTAGCGCCGCGGACTGGTCGCCGGACGGCCGCCGCCGAAGATGATGCGCGACGGATTCTCGTCGAAGTTACGCACCGCGCGGTCGACGGTATTGAGCGTGCGGCGTCCGTCCACGATCAGGCCCTCCAGCCGCTTGTCCAGATTTTCCGCCAGCGCCTTGAAGGCGCGCACCGCTTCCGGCACATCGCCCTTCTCCGCCGTCAGGCCTTCGACATTGCCGAGCATGCGGTCGGCGCTGGCCAGGATCTGATCGACCTTTTCGGAATTCTTCGCCAGCGTATCGGTGAAGGCCTCGATATTCTTCACCGACTTCGACAGCGACTCCGAATTCTTCGACAGCATTTCGGTGAAGCTCTCGATATTCTTCAGCGAATTCTTGAGCGCCTGCTGGTTCTCCAGCAGCACGCTATCGATTCGCCGCGCCACGTCGCGCGCCGCGGCCATCATGTCCTGCGATGCGCTGGTGCCCGCGGTCAGGAGCGGCGTATCGCCCATCTTCTCGGTCAGCGGCTCGGCGCTCGATGAGCCACCGCGCAACGCGAGCACGGCAATACCCGTCAGGCCCTGCGAATCCAGACCGACTTCGGTGTCGGCGCGGACCGGCGTCGTGGCATCGACCGAAATCGTCGCGATCGAATTTTTCGGGTCCGCCGGATCGAGCGACAGCGCCGTCACCTCGCCGACCCGGATGCCGTTGAATGTCACCGAGGCGCCGGAGCGCAGTCCGCCGATCGGACCTTTGAACATCACATTGTAGGTCATGCGCTCGCCGGTGCCGCCGACATGGTGGAACCAGTAAACGAAACCGAACGCGCCCAGAATGACCGCCAGCGTGAAGCAGCCGATCAGGATGTAGTTTGCCCGGGTCTCCATCCGCCAACCTCACATCGTTGCGCCGACACGGCCGCGCTTGCCGCGGAAGTAAGCCTTGAGCCACGGATGTTCCGAGGCGAGCATCACCGACATCGGCCCTGCCGCGATCACCTTGCCGTCGGCCAGAACTGCGATCCGGTCGCAGACGGAATGCAGGGAGTCGAGGTCATGCGTTACCATGAAAACGGTGAGGCCCAAAGTGCGCTGCAAGGTTCTGATCAGGTTGTCGAATTCACCGGCGCTGATGGGATCGAGGCCGGAGGTCGGCTCGTCGAGGAATACGATCGCCGGATCGAGCGCCAGCGCCCGCGCGAGCGCAACGCGCTTGATCATGCCGCCGGACAATTCCGATGGCATCTTGTTCAGCGCTTCAGGCGGCAGCCCGACCATCTTGAGCTTCGCCGCCGCGACCTCGTCGAGCAGGCGCGGTGACAGATCGAGATATTCGCGCATCGGAAACTGCACGTTCTGGCGCACGGTCAGCGCCGAGAACAGCGCGCCGTGCTGGAACAGGATTCCCCAGTGGCGTTCGATCAGTTGCTCGCGCAATTCCTTTGCCTTGGAGAATTCCTGTCCGAACACCTCGATCGTGCCCGAGGTCGGCTGAATGAGGCCGATCATGGTTCGCAGCAGCACCGACTTGCCGGCGCCGGACGCGCCGACAAAGCCCAGCACCTCGCCGCGCTTGACATCGAAATTGACGCCCTTGAGCACGTGCTGGCGCTTGAACCTGACATGCAGGTTGCGCACCCGCAGCGCGATATCCTGCGAGATATCGAGTTGCGGCTGCGGCGTGTCGTCGAACAGCGACAGGATATCGAAACCGGATTCTGTGTTCGACATCGCACCCGCCTATTTGTCGATCGCCGCGAAGAACACCGCGAAGATGCCGTCCAGCACGATCACAAGGAAGATCGCCTGCACCACGGCGGCGGTGGTCTGCGCCCCGAGCGATTCCGCCGACCCCTTGGTCTCGAGGCCGCGCACGCAGGCGACGACGCCGATCACCATCGCCATGAACGGCGCCTTGATCATGCCGACCATGAAGTGATCGAGCGAGATCACTTCGCGCAGCCGCTGGACGAACACCTCGGGCTGAATCCCGCCATAGAGCGACGCGACGAGACCGGCGCCGTACAGCGCCGACATTTCGCCGAGGAAGGTCAGCATCGGCACCGCGATCACGAGTGCGAGGATACGCGGCAGCACCAGCACGCTGATCGGGTCGAAGCCCATGGTCTGCAGCGCGTCGACCTCTTCGCGCATTTTCATCGAGCCGAGTTCGGCGGTATAGGCCGAGCCGGAACGGCCCGCGACCATGATGCAGACGATCAGGACGCCGATTTCGCGCAGCACCAGGATGCCGACCATGTCGACCACGAAGATGTCGGCGCCGAATCTGCGGAAATGGAAGATGCCCTGTTGCGCCAGAATGGCGCCGATCAGGAAGGTGATCAGCACGATGATCGGCACCGCCCGCCAGCCGACGAGGTCGATCTGATTGACCAGCGAGGTGAAACGGAAGGTGCGCGGGCGCCAGAATACGCGCAGGAACGCAACGCTCACCGCGCCGAACATCTGCACGAAAAGCGCCGCCGAACGTCCCACCTCGGCGATATTCTCGCCCACCGCCGCCAGCCAGTCGGCGACGCTGGCGCGGCGCAGCCGCTCGGGGTCGGGCAATTCGGTGGTCTGATGGACGGTGTCCACGAGGGTCCGGAACTGCTCGGGCAGATCGACCACATCGGCCTTCGCGCCCTGCTCGCGCGAGCCGCGCAGCAGGCGTTCCAGCAGCCACGCGCCATAGGTGTCGAGCTTGGCAACGCCCGCCATGTTGACGCGCACCGTCCGGATCGGGCTCTTCCGCGGTAGAGCCACCGCCATGATCAGACGTTCCAGATCGTTCGCGCGATCGGCGGTCCAGTCACCGGCCGCCAACAATTCAAGCCGGTCGCCGCTTACAGTCGCGGCGAGCAACGCATCAGCACCCATCGCGCTCCCCGTCCCGCATGCCTCGGACGGTTTCCAATGCCGCATCGGCAGCCCGGCCGCGGCCTGGATTTCGGCACCTTGAGAAAAACCGCATTTCGGTCACATACTTAGCAGAGCGCCCCCGGCTGTCGAGCGGCGTTAACAAAGCTTTAAACAGATGTTTAACCCTGCCGGCCCGCAGCTCTCCGTCAGCATCGAAACCTGGCCGATTACGGGACATTTTGCGATCAGCCGCGGCGCCAAGACCCAAGCGCGGGTGGTGGTTGTAGAACTCTCGCACGGCGCGATTCGCGGCCGCGGCGAGTGCGTGCCCTATTCGCGCTATGGCGAAAGCCCCGAGGCCGTCGTGGCCGCGATTGAGCTCATGGCCGACAAGGTCCGGCATGGTCTGACCCGCGACGCGTTGCAGCGCGAGATGCCGCCCGGCGCCGCCCGCAACGCGCTCGATTGTGCGTTCTGGGATCTCGAAGCCAAAAGCAGCGGCAAGCCGGTGCATGTCCTTGCCGGCCTTCCGGCACCGCGCCCGCTGACCACGGCCTTCACCATCTCGCTCGGAACGCCCGATGCGATGGCGAGCGCGGCGCGGGCCGCTGCGGCACGGCCGCTGTTGAAGATCAAGCTCGGTGCCGATGGCGATCCGGACCGCGTCGCCGCGATCCGGGCCGCCGTGCCTGACACAGAGTTGATCGTTGATGCCAACGAGGGCTGGAACCCGGACAACCTCGCCGCCAATCTTGCCGCTTGCGCGGCGGCGGGCGTCACACTGGTCGAACAGCCCCTCCCGGCCGAATTCGACGAGGCGCTGCGCGCGATTTGGCGGCCAGTTCCGGTCTGCGCCGACGAAAGCGCGCATGATCGCGCCTCGCTGCCGGCGCTGATCGGCAAATACGACGCGGTTAACATCAAGCTCGACAAGACCGGCGGACTGACGGAAGCGCT